>Ga0180218_1001354_pt1 | contig 15171 bp, 15 predicted proteins | sample eDN3rd37CKraftBY_FD_151334 | JGI IMG/M metagenome (GOLD analysis project Ga0180218, IMG submission 151334) | Enriched backyard soil microbial communities from Emeryville, California, USA - eDNA 3rd pass 37_C Kraft BY (version 2) (version 2) | ecosystem: Environmental > Terrestrial > Soil >...
GAGACGGAGAGGGTGCCGTCGCGCCCTTCCATCGCCTTCAGCCGGTCGACGAAGGAGCGCATCGGCTCGCGGCTCGTCGGGTAGATGGTGATCATCCGGCAGTCGAAGGTGGAGATGACCGGGCGGATCTCACCCTTCAAGGTGCGCAGGGCAAGATCGACGACATGCTCGCCGCGCGCCTCGAAATCCGTATGAGGAAATTCGAGGAAGGCGGCCATCAGGTCGAGATTTGCAACGCGTTTGGCCGTCAGGTGGCTGTGCGGGTCGAATTCGGCGGCGACCAGCACGCCGGGGCCGACGAGATCGCGGATGCGGGCCAGCAAATCGCCCTCCGGGTCGTCGTAGCCCTGCGCCACCATCGCGCCGTGCAGGCCCAGCACGACGGCATCGACGGGCAGAGCGGCGGCAAGCTCGCCGAGGATCAAGTCGCGCAGACCCTCATAAGTCTGCCGCTGGATGAGGCCGGCCGGCTCCGCCCAGCAGGACGTGCCCTCAATGACGGTAAAGCCCTCCGCCTTCCCGCGACGGCGCAGGATCGGCACGACGGAGGAGCAGAGCGTCGGCGTTTCCGGATGCTCTCCCGGCCTCGCATAGAACGCCGCCTTGAAGGCGTTGAGGTCCGTCGGCACGGGAGAAAAAGTGTTGGTCTCGGTGGCGAGCGATGCGGTGAAGATGCGCATGCCGATCATTCCTGACGTTCTGTGTGTAATGTGTTTTCACAGATGAGCTATTTTCTCCATTTACGTCAATAAGAAATGGCATTTATGAAAATAGTTTACATATAAAGCGGTGCGCCACTTCAGTACAGAACTGTGAACGCCGAACATCGCCGATGCTCCAGACGCTTTGCCCCGCACCCTCGTGGCGGCGCGGCATGATAATTTGATCCAGTTGAACTGGGCTTTCCTCCTCGTCGTAGCGGGCGACACGCTGGCCTCGGCCAAAACCCGCTGCTCGTCCCGCGAAAGCCGCGTTTCCTTCCGCGCCAGCGCCGTTCGACCGCCATCGAGGCCGCATCGGACAACTCATGAGATACGACAATGGCTCAGATCGGCACCTTCACCCGCGACGAAACCGGCGCATACACCGGCACCATCAAGACCCTCACCCTCAACGTCAAGGACAGCATCAAGACCTGCGACCGCGCCCCCGACTTCCGGGTGACCGCCAGCGGTGTCGAGTTCGGAGCCGGCTGGAGCCGCATCGCCCGCGAGACAGGCGCCGAGTACCTCTCGCTCAAGCTCGACGATCCCTCCTTCACTGCCCCGGTCTACGCTTCCCTTATCCAAGGCGACAAGGTCGAGCATAAGCTCTCTGATCCCGCTAACCGGACAAACGGCGCTCCGCTCAAAGCGGGGCGCCACTATTCAATGATATAGCCAAGTGCACGATAGCCTGCTCGCCTCTTCGCCGCCATCCGGGCCAGAACAGGAACGGTATTATCGACATAGTCGATAACCAAAACGTCTCTCTTGCCGTCATGCTGGCGGTGTAGACGACCGACATATTGCGCCAAAGTTCCCCTCCAGGCGATCGGCATGGTCAGGAACAACGTGTCGAGCCGAGCATCATCGAAGCCCTCCCCGATATAGCGGCCTGTAGCGAGTATCAGACGTTCGGTATCGTCGGGAACATTCAATGCCGTGTTGGCTTGCTTGCGATCCTTTGCCGACATGCCGCCGCGCAGCACCACGAGGTTCTTCACGAAAGGGGCAAACCGCTGTTGAAGATATTCGAGATGGTCCTTCCGCTCGGTCAGCACCACAGGTGACCGTTTTGCCTCAAGCGATTTCAGCACATCATCGAAGATGAGATCATTTCGGCCACTATCCTGCCCAAGGGCCGCATAGATCGCTGGCATCGATGGGCGTTCAACCGACGACAGGAATACAGGCAGCTCAAACTTCGTTGTACGATCGCGAGCGCGATGGCGAATGCCGCGTTCGGCAGCTTGAACTCTCGCATCAATCCGATGGCGAACTGGACCGCACTGCATGAAGATAACGGGATGATGCCCGTCCTTTCTGGCGACGGTCGCAGACAGGCCGACGACATATCGCGCCTTTGACCGCCGAGCGACAAACTCAAAGCTTGCCGCAGACAGATGGTGGCATTCATCGACGATCAAATGACCGTAATCAGCGACGACATCAGCGACCTCGCCATTCCGCACCAGGCTCTGGATCAGAGCGACATCGACAACACCTGTTGGTTTTCTTTTCCCGCCGCCAATGATGCCGATCTGTTTGGGGTCGATGTTCAGAAACGAACTCAAGCGCTCTACCCATTGCGTGAGCAATTCCCGACGGTGAACGAGAACCAGAGCATTGCGACTTCGGTGCGCAATAAGCGCTGCGGCGACAACCGTCTTGCCAAAGGCTGTCGTGGCGGCAAGCACGCCATTGTCGTGGGCGGTCAGAGCATCGAAAGCCCGCAATTGTGGCTGTCGCAGTGCTCCTTGGAACGAAATGCCAGCGGGTAACGCTGTTCCATTTTCACGATGGTCGTCCACATCTACGGTCGCGCCGTGGCTTTTGATAAGCTCGATTGTTTGATCGAAGCAACCTCGTGGCAGAGCGACATGCCGAGGATGAAGCTCGGCGCAAGATATGATTCGTGGCTTGCCGAATGTCGGCAATCGCATTGTTTGCGCGCGATAGAATTCCGGGTTCTGGAAGGCTGCCAACCGCACGAACTGCGCGATCAGAGCCGGAGGAAGCTCTGCCCTGTCGATATAGACCTGATCGGCAACCACGACCTTAATGCTTTGAGGGATCTCGGCTTCTATTCGTCGTGGCTCAGTGCGGCGCGACGGCAGCAGCTTCCATGGCTCGTCGGCATGTTCGTCATCGACCGGCATTCGGACGCCCAGGACCTGCCCCGACAGCTCCGCCTCGTCGGCAATCCTGAAGGCATCATCCGCCGATATCCTGGGCAAAGACGACAGATAAGCCCATTGGTCATCGTGAGGTCGCAAATCGTCATCGATAAAAACGCTGTTGCCGTTTTCGCGAGCCTTTCGTTGTAGGGGAAGCGCTATCAGATTACCGAAGCCGCCAAGCGGCATCGTGTCCTGACTGGGAAAGAAGCGATCATAGGACGTGAAGCCGATCTCGGGACGGTTCTCCATCGTCTCGGTGATGAGCGCCGCGCCCAGTTGCCGCGCGGTCCTGGCCGGAACAGGTTCGGCGAAGAATATCCAGACATGACCACCATTTCCTGATCTCGATCGCTCGAGAGCTGCGGGAATTCGTTTTGCACGACAGGTGGCCAGCAATGCTCTGGTGTCATCCGCCCAGCTTGCTTTATCGAAATCAGCGGCAAGGAACCAACATGTTTCGTCTTGCAGCAATGGATAGACCCCAGCGACAAAGTCGCCAGAACGGGGATCACCACCGCGAAGGTGCCTTTCGATGATATCCTCGGAAGTCGGAATGAAAGCCTGATACGTGCAGTCCCCGCACTTTACCTTCGGTTTGCCGCAAATTCCCTTTACCCATTCATTCGAGCATGCCGGCGAATATCCGGAAGCTCCTGTCTTCCTGTTTTCCCATCGAACAGGAAAGACGTCGGGCCGACCTGCAAACAGCCGGCAGAACAATTCGATTTTCTCGGCGGATGAAGAACTGTTCGTGACGGGAGCATTGGCAAAGGCACCCCGCTCGGCTGCGTGGCACCGTCCGGAAATCAACTTGTGCTGAAGTGTTTCCAGTTTCTGCGCAAGCGCCGTCCGCTCGGCATCCAGAACAGCTAGCCGCTGCTCAATGCGCGTAATTTCGCCGGAAGTGTCATTTGTGTCGACCAAGGCACCAGCTTCTCACCGTTCACACTACAACCAATCATAGGCTAAAACCACGTCAGGCTTAAGATAGCTCGCGCAAGGGTGCGCAAAATCCGGCATAGATTATGCGAAGCAGAATCCACTGTAACCACTGGAAAACCAACCTTCAGCGACCAACGGCGCGCATAATCCCATTGTCGGCATAATCGGTCGCGCCGGCGAAGATGCGGAAGTCCGGGCCGCGCTCGCTTTCGCCTTCCGAGGGGACGAACTTGGCCTTGACGTTAAGGCAGAGTCTTACCGCGCCGGCGAAGCCCAAGCCGTTTTCGTTCTTGGTGAAAGTGCTGATGGTCGCCATTGTCGTATTCCTTTTCCTGTCGGGCCGCTCCATTGCGATCTCGATGGGGGTCGTGAGACCGGGGACGATCGACCCTGCACCCGAAGGGCTGGAACGAAGTGGAAGGCGGCCGGCGACAGCTTTTTTGATGCAAAGCCCAAGGCGGCGGAAAAAATTGGCGACGGACATTGCGGGAGACGAGCGAGGCGAAGCCGGCCTTCGGCCAGACCTATGCCAATCGAGATCGCGGATGGAGCGCCCGTCTCAGGGAATCGGGGGAATACGGCAATGGCGGCCCTCCCTGCGCCTCATGGCTCGAGAACGGGATCGACGCGGGTATCGCGGGTCGATATGCCATCGCCTGATCCTCGCCGTCATGGCCCGAACCCGGCCCTTCGGGGCGATGCCGAACCTATGGCCCGTATCCGCCCGCGCTGACTCTGCACGTCGCTGCCGAAGATCCGCCCGTATCATACCGCGCCCGCCCCCCTGGCCAAGCGGGTATTCCGCGTTTCCCGGCCTTGCTCTGTCAGCGGATCGGTTCTGGGCGTCGCGCTTTCCAGCTCGCCGGTCTCGGGGCGACCGCGAAATGACCGCCGCCGCCCCCTTTGCGACACAGCCGAGCGCACGGCTCGAAGGACGGCACCAAAGCGTTCCGCGCTGCAATGATGGATCAGGGCTTCGCGGGAGAGGCTTTTTCAAGCCGCTTAACGGCTTTCGCGTCGGAAGCCTGCTTGTGCAGCGCGTCCCAATCGTCAGGCGGATTGCCGTCGTCCAGCATCCCCTTGAACACTTTGTAGGCGTCCGTTTTGGAGCCATAGGCCCGCAAGGTGTTCTCGTCGTTCACCCAGGCAAAGATGATGACCTTGCTGGTGCTGCTGTAGCGGAAGAACAGCCGAAAGCGGCCACTACCGAACTTGGCACGAAACCAGTGCTTGCGATCATCGCCAAGGGTTGAGCCTTGGCGATATATGGCGACTGTCGGGTCCGATGGGACCGCGACGGTGACGAGCTGGACCAAGGCGGCGAGCAGCTTGGCGTCGGCGGATTTCTGATACTCGTCGGGTTTCTTTATCTTGAGCGCATCGACCGCCTCGATCAGCTTTTCCCACTGATCGAGAAAGAGAGGGTGCGCGAGGACGGTCCAACCATTGATCGTCAGCATATCAAATCGAAACGCTCCCCTCGATCTCGGCATCGAGATCGACCGTCATGCCTGCCGTCAGGGCAACAGCTCGGTCGAGCAGAGATTGCGGGAACGGAAGGACGTATTTCTCAGGGTGCTTGACCATATTCTGAGCCAGAAATTCGAGAAAGCGGTCGATCACGGGATCGGCAGTTTCCTCGACTTCCGCTTTCTGGACATAGACGCGACGCTGTTCATCGACGAAAAAGGCAATGCGCCCGCCGTAATCCACGCCCAGCGCCTGCCGGACGGACTTGGGCACGGTGGTCTGCCCCTTGGCGGTGATGGTGCTTTCTTCTTTCAGTAGCGCTCCCATGGCGGGCCTCCAAAAATCATCTGGGCGGTATGTAAGGAATAATCCTTACAAAGTCAAGAAATGCCCGTGGCAGCTCGATCCGCCGCGCCTTCATTTCACTGTCTGGCCGATACCGCCGCGAGCCGCGTCAGGGCGGACACGAAGACGAAGGTCCCGCCGATGATGCAGAAGATTTATCGCCAGATTTCGGAGGGCACGGCTTCCTTGGTGACGCCGTGGACCAGCGCATAGCCCGCGATGGCGGTGGGCGCGGCGAAGACCAGGGCCACGATCAGGCGCAGGATCGGTGCGCGCAGGGTGTCGAACAACAGCGCCAGCACGCCAACGGCGGCGACAAAGCCGACAAGGCCCGCACCGATGAATCCCGCTCCGGTCTGATAGGAGAACTGCGCGGCGGTGACGCCGAGCATAAAGGCAGGGCGTAGGTAACGAGCGTATAACCGATATACCCAAGCCGCTTCTTGATCGGGTGATGAATGCCGGCCCACCACTTCGGCACAGTCATCCCTCAGGCCCGGCCCCCAAACTCGACGTTTGCAGTTGCCCTTGCCGATAACATTAAGATCGCACAATAACGCTATCAATGTTAGTGTGTGGAACAATGTTAAAAAGCGACATCAGCGTCAACGGTTCGCAGTTTCCGGAAGAGCTGGAGCGCTATCTGGGTGAACTGCTTCACGAGCGCATCGACGTTCGCGCGTTCGAGAGCACCCGCAGCTTGCCGTCCTTTATCGGACAAACCTACGCTCTCTATGAAGCCCCCATTCTAGGTCGGCATTGCATCATCGTCGCCAAGCTCGGAGAAACGAGCACTCCGGCCGACATTGCCAAGCACATCGACATTGTAGCCTTCAGACCCGAGCTTTCCCTTCATGACCGAGCTGTTTTCCCGCAAGCCCGGCACGCTCGACCCTGCGGAAAATGCGGAACTCACCCCCATCCCGGTTGAGGAAGACATCGTCAGCCTCTCGGCCATTCTGCTCGATGACGGATATTATGAAGCGTTGCAGTCCGCGAAGCGAAAGATCGAGGGCGTAACCGTCATCGACGAAACACTTCTCATCCCCTTCAAAGCACGGGCATTTCTCAATCTGTCGACAAGAGCCGAAGCCGGGGAGAAGATCGACAGCAAAGACATCAAGAAGCACCGCAATGATGAGCTGCGCCTGGCCCAGCTTCTGCCGGCTTCTGCCGGCGATTCATCGATCACTTTGCCCGATCAAATTCGCTACGACATGCATCGCCTCCTTGATGTGGCTGAGGCCGACGCAACTCTCGACGCGAAAGCTCGCAACGTACCGTTTACCCATGACGAGGCGATCGCCCTTCTCAGGTCAGCCTATAAGCTGGCAGATGCATGAATGCCGCCGTTTGTACGCTTTTTCGCCCGCCGATTGTTCACGCTCGTCACGTAGGCGCAATTTCAGCGTTACCGGGCGGCGATAGAAGGCAATCGACGGCATTTGGCGCACCGGGTATGATATGAACGGCGGACGGCACAGCATCTGTTCAGGAGCACGCATGGACCTTCTCCACGCCCTTTCGGACGAAGAGGGCACGTTTTCCGCCCGGGAAAAAGCGCTCGCCTGCCTCGTGCTGGAGGATATCGATTTCGCCGTCAATGCGTCGATCAACGATTTGGCGGAGCGGGCGGGCGTCTCGCCGCCGACGGTGACGCGCTTCTGCCGCCGGCTCGGCTGCCATGGCTTTCCCGATTTCAAGGTGCAGCTCGCCAAGATGCCCTATGTGGGCCTTCGCTATTTCGCGCCGGAAACGCCGACCGAGACGCCGGAGGAGGTCGCCGAGGATATCGTCGCCAAGGCGCAGAACGCGCTTTTCCAGATGCACCGCCAGCTCGACCTCGCAGCGATGAGCAAGGCCGCGCATCTCCTGCGCGGGGCCGATTTCATCCATGCCTTCGGCGCCAGCGGCAATTCCGCGATGATCGCCCATGAACTGCACAACCGGCTTTTCCGCCTCGGCTGCCCGGTCAGCGCCTCCAGCGACCACGGCATGAACGCCATGCTCGCCGCCGCCGCCGGGCCGGGCACGGTGGTCTTCGGCTCGTCCTTCAGCGGGCGCGACCCGATGCTGGTGCGTTGCCTCGACCTTGCGCGCGGGCGAGGCGTTCCCACCATCGTCGTTACGCAGAGCGGCTCGCCGGTGGCGAAGGCGGCAGGCGTCGTCATTGCCGTCGACCTGCCGGAGGGCAGGAACATCTTCCGCCCCACCTCGACGCGCTACGCTTATCTCGCCGTCATCGACATCCTCGCCAACCTCGTCGCCTATGCGGATCGCGAGAAGGCGACGAGGATCCTGCGCAGCATCAAGGAAGAGCTTGTCCGCCGCCGCGACGGCGACGATCGGCAGGCGCTCGGCGACTGATTGGGAAATGGGACGGAAGGCGGCCCTCGCCGCCTCCCGCGCGTCGCCTACTTCTTGATCGAGGCGTAGCTGCCGTTGCTCCAGCGGTTGATGTCGTAGCTGGCGTCCTTCAGATCGCCCTTCTCGTCGAAGAGGACGGAACCGACAACGGTGTCGATCGGCTGACCGTTCTTGAGGGCTTCGGCGACCTTCGTCGGATCGTCGGAGCCGGCGCGCTCGATGCCCTGCGCGAAGGCCTGGATCACGGCGTAGGAGAAGAGCGTGAAGCCTTCCGGCTTGAAGCCGCCGGCCGAAATCTTCTCGACGGCCTCCTTCGCCTCGGGCTTGGCCTGCGGATCGGACGGGAAGACGAAGAGCGTGCCTTCGCCGGCCGGGCCCGCCACCTGCCAGAATTCCGGCGAGGCGATGGAATCGGGCATGATGAGCTGGAACTTGTAGTTCTGCTCGGCGGCCTGGCGCAGGATGAGGCCGGCTTCCGGATGGTAGCCGCCGAAATAGACGACCTCGACCTTGGCGTCCTTCAGCTTGGTGACGAGGGCGTTGTAGTCCTTCTCGCCGGCATTGATGCCTTCGTAGATCGCCTCCTTCAGACCGTTCTCGTTCATCGTGGCGCGCACGGCGTCGGCAACGCCCTGGCCATAGGCCGTCTTGTCATGCAGCACGGCGACATTCTTGCCGGCATATTGCATGGCGATCCATGGGCCGATGAAGGCGCCCTGCGCGTCGTCGCGCGTGTAGAGGCGCATGATGTTGGTCCAGCCCTTGGCGGCAGCGTCGTCCGTCATCACCGGGTTGGAGGAAGCCGGGCTCATCATCAGCGTGCCGTTTTCCGCATAGACGGCGGAGGCCGGAATGCTCGAACCCGAGCAGGCATGGCCGTCGACGAACTTGATGCCGCTCGCCGCGATGCGGTTGGCGACGGAGACCGCCTGCTTCGGGTCGCACTGGTCGTCCTCGAACTGCAGCTTGACCTGCCGGCCCATGACGCCGCCCTTGGCGTTGATGGCGTCGGCGGCGGCCTGCGCGCCCTGCTTGAACTGGTCGCCGATGGTGGCGAGCGGCCCGGTCATGGGGCCGGCCACCGCGAAGGTGATGTCGTCCGCCCGCGCGGCCGTGCTCATGAGCAGGCCGAAGGCCGCGCCGAGGATCAGGATGCGTCTCATGTCTCTCAACTCCCTTTTTCGCCCGCGTCCGCGCGGGTCGTTACCTGCAAGATCGTTCCCCGCCCGCAGCCTGCTCTTCTTCATCGGCCGGCTTGCGGGCTCTTCCCGCGATACGCACACTGGCATGGCGGGCGCCGGGGCCGCAAGGCACCCGCATGCCCGGCGGAAGGGGAAATTTGCAATTGCTGCGCGCCGGTTTTTCTGGCCCTATGCCGGCGCGACAGGAACGGAACCTCAGAATGACCAAGCCCCTTGCCCGCAGGATCGGGTTCATCGGAACCGGCGCGATCACCGACGCCATGGTGCGCGGGCTTCTTGCGTCCCCGCCCGCAGTGGAGGCGGTCATGGTCTCGGCCCGCAATGCGCAGATCGCCGCAAGGCTCGCCGCCGATCTCCCGGCCGTTGCCGTCTCGAAGGACAACCAGGCGATCGTCGACGGCTGCGAGACCGTCGTACTCGCCATCCGCCCGCAGATCGCCGAGGAGGTCGTCCGCCCCTTGCGCTTTCGCGACGGCCAGACGGTGATCAGCGTCGTCGCCGCAACCGCCCGGCCGGCCCTCCTCGACTGGATCGGCGCGGACGTGCGCCTGACACAGACGATCCCCCTGCCCTTCGTGGCGCAGCGCAAGGGCGTCACCGCGATCTTTCCGCCGGACGGGGAGACGGCGGCGCTGTTTGCCGCGCTCGGCACGGCCGTCGAATGCGAGACGAAGGCGGAGTACGACCTTCTCGCCGCAGCAAGCGCCCTGATGGCCACCTATTTCGGCATCATGCAGCAGGCGACGGACTGGCTTTCGGACAAGGGCCTGCCGGAGGAGAAGGGCCGCGCCTATCTCGCGCCGCTCTTTGCCGGCCTTTCCGAGACGGCGCTTGCCGCCGGCCCGAACCTTCCCTTCGCGCATCTTGCCGGGGAATTCGCGACGAAAGGCGGCCTCAACGAGCAGGTGTTGCGCGACTTCGGGGAGAAGGGCGGGCTCTCGGCCCTCTCCCGCGCACTCGACCGCGTCCACCAGCGCATCACGGGTTAGGAAGACAATGGCCTTCACCGACATCGCGACCCGCGCCTACGACCACACGTTCCGGCTCGATCCCATCGTTCGCAGCCTGCTCGATACGGACTTCTACAAGCTGCTGATGCTGCAGATGATCCGGCAGCTTCACCCGGACGTGCAGGCGACCTTCTCGCTCATCAACCGCACGACGCGCGTGCGCCTTGCCGACATCATCGACGAGGGGGAACTGCGCGCCCAGCTCGACCATGCCCGAAACATCCGCTTCACCAAGAAGGAGCTGATCTGGCTGGCCGGCAACAGCTTCTACGGCAAGGCGCGCATGTTCGGCCCGGATTTCATCGCCTGGCTTGCCGACTTCCACCTGCCGGAATACGAGCTGCACAAGGCGGACGGGCAATACGAGCTGCACTTCTCCGGCCCCTGGACCCACACGACCATGTGGGAGATTCCGGCGCTCGCCATCATCAACGAGCTGAAATCGCGCGCGGCGATGCGCAACCGCGGCCAGTTCACGCTCGACGTGCTCTATGCCCGCGCCAAGGCCCGGCTCTGGGAGAAGGTCGAACGGCTCCGGCACCTGCCCGACCTCGTCATCTCCGATTTCGGCACGCGCCGCCGGCACGGCTTCCTCTGGCAGCGCTGGTGCGTGGAGGCGCTGAAGGAGGGGCTCGGCGACCGTTTCATCGGCACCTCCAACGTGCTCCTCGCCATGGATGCCGACCTCGAGGCCATCGGGACCAATGCCCATGAGTTACCGATGGTCGCGGCGGCACTTGCCGAAGGCGACGAAGCGCTCGCCCGCGCACCCTACGAGGTGCTGGAGGAGTGGCGCCAGCACTACAACGGCAACCTCCTCATCGCGCTGCCCGATGCCTTCGGCACCGCGTCCTTCCTTGCCAACGCGCCGGACTGGGTGGCCGACTGGACGGGCTTCCGCCCCGACAGCATGCCGCCCATCGAGGGCGGCGAGCAGATCATCCGCTGGTGGCGGGAGAAGGGACGCGACCCGCGCAGCAAGCTGCTGATTTTTTCCGACGGCATGGACATCGACAGCATCGAGGAGACCTACCGGCACTTCCACGGCCGCGTGCGCATGAGCTTCGGCTGGGGCACCAACCTCACCAACGATTTCCGCGGCTGCGACCCGGACGGCGGCACGGGCCTCGACCCCATCTCGCTCGTGTGCAAGGTGACGAGCGCCAACGGCCGCCCGGCCGTCAAGCTCTCCGACAATCCGCTGAAGGCGACGGGCGATCCGGCCGAGATCGAGCGCTACCGGCGCGTCTTCGGCGTGAGCGGACAGGACGCGCGGCCCGTCGACGTCTGACGGCGGGCAAAAAAAATGGGCCGGCGGAAACCGCGGCCCATGAGATGTGAAGGTTAAAAACCTCCAGAGGGGAACAGCTGCTGCGACGGCACTGGGAGGAAAAAGCCGTCCTGTGCATCAGCTGAAGGCACTATGCTCGTTTTTTGACCAAATGGGAAACATTTATTGTGCAACGCAGCTATGCACATGCTGCGTTGCTCCCAAACCTCAAGCGCGGCCGATCTCGTCGAGATACCAGTCGATATAGCGCAGCTCGTTCTGCTCCATCGGCGCGATGGGGCCGGGCACGAAATAGTGCGAGCGCACGCCCCGCGCCGTGTGCTCGATGATCGTCTTGTCCTCCTCGGTCGTGACCTTCCACAGCCAGGTGAGCTTGGAAAGGTCGTAATCGCGCCCCTCCTCCGCCTTGCCGTCGACGAGCCAGATCAGCTCCATCTCGCAGCTTTCCGCCGTCTTGGGGATGAAGCGGTAGATCATGCCGTGGTCGGGATAGCAGACGAGGAAGGTCGTGCCGCCGAGATGGATGGACGTCACGCCGCCGTCGAAGGCGGAAAAGCGCCCCATCAGCGGCGCCACCGCCTTGCCGTCCTCGCTGCCGCTCTCCACGCCGTCATAGAGCGCATAACGGAAGGCGTGGATTGCTTCGCGCCCTTCCCGCGAGGTCTGCCAATGGTTGCCCGAGCCCACCTCGATGCCGAGCGCGCAGGTGCGCGCCTCCATGGCCTCGTTCAGCGCCTCGATCATGTGAAGCGGCTGCTCCAGCGCGTGGGTCTGCGAATATTCCGGATGGGCCGGGCCGCAATGGTAGCACTCGACGTAGTTCTCGACCGCCAGCTTCCAGTTCGCATCGACCGGATAGCTTTCGCGATGCGCCACCTTGGCGCTCGCCCAGCCATACTGGCCGCAGGTCGCGTGCAGGAGGTTCTCCACCTCGGAGAAATCGAGCGGATTTTCGGCGAAGGAAATGAAGATGAGACCTTCGACCACCCGCACATTCAGCTTCTTCAGCCCGTGCTCCTCGCGCCTGAAATCCTTCGGCATCAGCCGGGCGGCTTTCAGGTTGCCGTCGTTGCCGTAGGTCCAGGCGTGATAGGGACAGACGAAGGCGCGGGCATTGCCCTTCGGCTTGGTGCAGACCTCCGCGCCGCGATGACGACAGACGTTCAGCATGGCATGGACCGTGCCATCCGCCGCGCGGGTGACGATCACCTGCTCGGTGTCGATGCGGAAGACCTCGAAGTCGTTGACGTTCGCGATCACGCTCTCATGAGCGATACAGTGCCAGTGGCGGCGGAAGACCCGCTCCATGTCGCGCTGGTAGATTTCCGGGTCGTGGTAGAACGGTCGGGCAAGGCCGTAGCCCGGCCGATGCTCCGAAACGAGGCGGTGGATGCGGTCGGGTGTCTCGGTTATGACGGCTTCGGCAATGTGTCCCATGGGATCGATCTCGCGCGGCTGATATCCGTCAAGTATCGATAGGCTCCCGGTTTCCGGCAAGATGGCCGAATGGCCGCGATTAATCGACGGTGTCGATTAGACATCCGCCCGGTAGTGCGCAGCGACCGCTGCCGCCGCGGCGGCGATATCCGCCGTCTGCCCGACCTTGCCAAGCGCGATACCGTAGCCGACGACGCCCGAAAGCACCGTCTCGAAGCGCGCGCGCCGGCCGGTATGGTTGAGCCGCACCAGCCTCTCGGCGCCCGGGCCGACGCCGGCGGAGAAATCCGTGTCGAGCGGCGCGGCGGCGGTAAGGAAGGCTTCCATGTCCACACCCTCCGGCAGGCGGACCGTCGTGACGAGATGGGAGGCCCGGCCGGCCTCGGCGGAGGGTTCGCCGCCAAGCGCGAGGAGGCCGGCCCGCGTCGCCCGCGCCGCCTTGGCGTGGCGGGCAAGAATGGCGTCGAGCCCTTCGGCCTCCACGCGGTCGAGCGCCGCTTCCAGCGCGAAAAATTCGAGTTGCGCCGAGGTGCCGGGCAGTGCCCCGCGGCCGGCATCGAGCCAGGCCTTGCGGTCGAGGAGCGAAAGGCTGGAGTCCCGCGGCCCTCCCTCCCTGCCTATGAGCGCCCACGCGGCCGGGCTTACCGAAACCGCCGAGACGCCGGCGGGGCCGGCCAGCGACTTCTGCGGCCCGATCACCGCGATATCGACGCCGAGGGCATCGACCGCAAGGGGATGGCCGCCCACCGAGGCGACGGCATCCACCACCGTGACGATGCCGCGCGCCCGGCCGGCCGCGACGATCTCCTCCAGCGGATTGAGCACGCCGTTCGCCGATTCGGCATGGCACAAGAAGACGGCCTTGGCATCGGGATGGGCATCGAAGGCCGCCGCTACGGCGGCAATGCCGATAGGGCGGGCGGGCTCCGCGGCGAGCGTCACGACCTCCGCCCCGCAGCGCCGCAGCCAGCCGCCGGTCCAGGCGCCGAAGGGGCTGGTGACGATGTTGATCGCTTTCAGGCCCGGACGGGCAAGGCTTGCCGCTACCGCCTCCAGCGCCACCACGGCCTCCGTCTGGAAGAGCAGGATATCGTTGCGGGTCGCCAGGATTTTCCCAAGCCGGTCGGCGACCGCGCCGAAGCGTTCGGCGGGAAAGACGGGGACGTCGTTGAGGGCATTCCAGCGGTCGGACGGCATGGCGGCTCCTATTCGATGACAAGGCGCGGCACGGCGCGCACCAGCGCGCGGGCGGCCGGCGATTGCGGATCGGCGATCACGCGGGAAGCGGGTCCGGTCTCGACGATCCGGCCCGCCTCCATGACGGCGATGCGATGGGCGACGGCGGCGAGCACCGAAAGGTCGTGCGAGACGAAGAGATAGGCGATGCCCCGCTCCTCCTGAAGCGTCACCAGCAGCTCGAGGATCTTTTCGCGCACGGAGACGTCGAGGGCCGAGACGGCTTCGTCCAGCACGATCAGCGCCGGATGCGTGGCGATGGCCCGCGCGATGGCGATGCGCTGGCGCTCGCCGCCGGAGACCTCGAGGATCGACCGGCCGGCATAGGCGGCGGGCAGGCCGACCCGGTCGAGCAGCGCGGCGACCTCGCGCGCCCGCTCGCCCTTCGGCACGACGGCGTGGATGCGCAAGGGATCCTCCAGCGCGGAGGCGACCGTGGCGCGCGGGTTGAACGCGCCGAGCACATCCTGGAAGACCATCTGCATCCTGACCCGCCTGCGGCGCAGCGGCGCGCCGGAAAGCGCCAGCCAGTCCTCGCCGGCAAAGCGGATGCTGCCGGTATCCGGCTCGGCGAGGCGCGTGAGGACGCGCGCCAGCGTCGACTTTCCGCTGCCGGAGGCGCCCGCCAGGCCGAGCGTCTCGCCGGGCGACAGGTGAAGCGAGACGCCGTCGAGTGCCGTCACGCCGCGGCCGGCGGCATAGCGTTTGCTGAGGCCTTCGGCGACAAGCAGGGTCATGGCGCCGCCTCGCGAATGAGGGGCGGCGTCGCAAGGTCGCGATGACTGGCAATCAGCGTTTTCGTATAGGCCGCCGCCGGCGCGGCGAGCACCGTCCGGGTCGGGCCGGTCTCGACCAGCGCGCCCTTGCGGAAGATCGCGACGCGGTCGGCAAAGCCGGAGGCGAGCGCGATATCGTGGGTGATGAAGAGCAGCGTCATGCCGGCCGCGCGCACGAGATCGTCGAGCAGGCCGACGATTTCCGCCTGCACCA
>Ga0180218_1001355_pt1 | contig 15165 bp, 11 predicted proteins | sample eDN3rd37CKraftBY_FD_151334 | JGI IMG/M metagenome (GOLD analysis project Ga0180218, IMG submission 151334) | Enriched backyard soil microbial communities from Emeryville, California, USA - eDNA 3rd pass 37_C Kraft BY (version 2) (version 2) | ecosystem: Environmental > Terrestrial > Soil >...
TCGGCCTCGCAATGGCCGTCGTCCTGCATAGCCTCCTGTTCGCCGGCTTCTACGGCTCGCCGCCGCGCCATATCGGCAAGCCGGACGGCGACGCGAATGCCGTCGACGTGTCCTTCGTCAGCGAGGACGAGCTGCGGAGCATCGCTGCGGCGCGCGCCGCACCGAAGGCCGCACCCACGCCACCGGCGCCGCCTCCGCAGCCGCCCGCAGAGGCCGCACCCGAACCGCCTGCCGAGAGGACGCCACCTGCACCCCAGCCGCCGCCGAGCGCACAACAACAGCCCCAGCCTGAGCCAACGCCCGAAGTGCCCCCTGTCGATGAGTCGCTGACGCTCAAGCCGATGGAAGACCTGATCGCCTCCACGGAGCGGAAATCACAACCGCGACCGGCAGAGCCGCCGAAACCGCAGCCGCCCGCGAAGCAGGCTCAGCCCGAGCGCAGGCGCCAAGCGGCGCTGGACCTCTCGCCGCCGGCCAACTTCACTTTCGGTGGTGGGGGCGCCGCCGTCGCGCGCCCTGCCGGCATCACACGTTCCGGCGAGAACGACGCTTTCGCGCGCGGCGTGATCAGCGCGCTGCGACGGACCATGCCACAATTGATCGACACGCGAGGCCGCGTCACCGTGCGCATCACGCTCGGCAAGGACGGCGAACTGGTGAGCACGCAGATCATCAACCCGTCGAACGTCGCCGGCCTCGACCGCAGCGTCGTCTTCGCGACGCGCCAGACGAGCTATCCCTTCCCGCCCCGCAATGCCCGTCCGGTCGATCTCGTCTTCCTGATCACCTATATCTATCAGTAGCGGGCGCGCGATCGCGGCGCCCTTGGCCATACGGACACCACATCTGATGATCGATCGGCTGCTCAATCTGCTCCAGGGGACCGGGAGAGGTTCGGCTCCCCTCATCGAGGAGCCTCATCTGTCGGTTGCGGTCCTGCTCGTCGAAGCGGGCCTCATGCACGGCGAGTTCAGTGCGGAAGAGCGGGCGATGACGGCGCAGCTTCTGTCGCGGCGCTTTGCGCTCTCCATGGACGAGGCCGACGAGCTGATCACGCGGGCGGAGGCGCGGGCGCGCAGCACCGCCCAATACTTTCCGTTCACGAACAGCCTCAACGCCAGCATGAGCATCGACGACAAGATCGAGGTCATCGAGATGCTATGGCGCATTGCCTACGCCGACGGCAACCTCGATGCCTTCGAGGATCAGCTCATCCGGCAGGTGGCGGGCCTCATGCACGTGCCCGATCGCGATCGCATGAACGCGAGGAAGCGCGTGCTCGGGATCGATTGAGGCGCGCTCGGCTCAGGCGTGCTTGCCGTGACAGTGTTTGTACTTCTTGCCTGAACCACAGGGGCAGGGCGCATTACGCGCAACGCGGCCCCAGGTCGACTCGTCGTTGGGATCGATCGCGCCGTTCTTGCTGCGCGACTTGACAGGCTCCGGTCGGGCGCGCATCGGCTCCGGCGCGCGGTGCTGCGATGAGAGCGCGGCCTCGGCAAGCTCGAACTCGTCCTCGCCCGTCATCGGGTTCACGTGATGCGCCTGCATGGGCGGCAGCTCGAATTCCTCGACGTCCTCGGGCACGGCGCCGTTCGAGAAGTGCACGTGCATGAGCTGGCTGGTGACGGCCTCGCGCAGGTGCGAGAGCATGTTCTCGAAGAGCGTGAAGCTCTCCGACTTGAACTCGTTCACGGGATCGCGTTGGCCGTAGGCGCGGAAGTTGATCACCGTGCGCAGATGTTCGAGCACGACGAGGTGCTCGCGCCAGAGATTGTCGAGCGTCTGCAGCAGGACGGACTTCTCGATGTCGCGGAGCCGCATGCGTCCGACGGCTTCCGCCGACTTGTCGGGCGCGCTCTCGATGGCCTCCACGAGCCCCTTGGCCTCGATATACTCGCGCATGAACGAGTAGCCGATGCCGGGAAGCTGCGTCTCGGCCTCCTGGCGGCTCGGTCCCTCGATGCGGATCTCTTCCCGCTGCGAATCGAGAAGCGCGCGGCCGAGCCGTTCGAAGGTCGCCTCGTTCGGCACGCCATCAGCGAGCGCGGCGAGATCGGGTTCGCTGCGCACGAAGGCAACCATGCCGCGAGCCTGCTCGTAGCCCGCAAGCACGCCCTTGCCCACTTCCTCGGCAAGCTGCTTGAACTTTCCATCGACGGCCGCGGTCAGGCGCTCCAGGATTTCCTGGTCGGCAATGCCTTCCTCGTCGGCCCACGCCGTAATCGGGACGTCGATCCCAAAAATCTCCTCGACGCGCTTCTTCAGTCCCTCAGTGTCCCACTGCTCGGCGTAGGCGTTCTCGGGAATATGCGTCGACACCAGATCCTGCAGCACCTCGTGGCGCATGGCGTCGATCGTCTCGCTGACGTCCTCCGAGGCCATGATGTCGATGCGCTGCTCGAAGACGACCTTGCGCTGGTCGTTCATTGTGTCGTCGTACTTGAGCACGTACTTTCGGGAATCGAAGTTGCGCGCCTCGACCTTCTTCTGCGCGTTCTCGAGCGCCTTGTTGATCCACCGGTGGGTGATCGCCTCGCCTTCCTCGAGGCCGAGCTTCTGCAGCATGCCGTCGATCCGGTCGGCGGCGAAGATGCGCATGAGGTCGTCTTCGAGGGAGAGATAGAACTTCGTGCGGCCGGGATCGCCCTGACGGCCCGAACGCCCGCGGAGCTGGTTGTCGATGCGCCGGCTTTCGTGACGCTCGGTGCCGATCACGTAGAGACCGCCGGGATAGGTCACTGTCTTGGCCGGGCGATTGCCCTTGGCGGGCTCGATCTCGACCGTCTCGCTCGCCTCGAGGACGATGCGACGGTTCATTTCGATCTCGTCGGCGATCTTGCGGATCTGGCGCTCGCGCTCCGGCCCTTCGGGCACGTCGGCCAGCTCCTGCTGAACCCGCATCTGGAGATTGCCGCCGAGCTGGATATCGGTGCCACGACCGGCCATGTTCGTGGCGATCGTCACAGCGCCCGGCACGCCGGCCTGCGCGATGATCACCGCTTCCTGCTCATGGTGGCGGGCGTTGAGAACCTGGTGCGCGACGCCGCGCTTCCTCAGGAGCTCGGAGATCATTTCGCTCTTCTCGATCGAGACCGTGCCGACCAGCACCGGCTGCTTGCGCTTCTGCGCATTCTCGATCTCGCGAATGATCGCCTCGTACTTCTCCTTGCCGGTGCGATAGACCTCGTCGTCGAGGTCGGCGCGGGCCACAGGAACATTGGTCGGGATCTCGATCACATCGAGCTTGTAGATGTCGATGAACTCGTCGACCTCGGTCGCCGCCGTGCCCGTCATGCCGGCGAGCTTGTCGTAGAGGCGGAAGTAGTTCTGGAAGGTGATCGAGGCGAGCGTCTGGTTCTCGGGCTGGATCTGGACGTGCTCCTTGGCCTCGAGCGCCTGATGCAGGCCTTCCGAATATCGCCGCCCCGGCATCATGCGGCCGGTGAACTCGTCGATGATGACGACCTCGCCGTCCTTCACGATGTAATCGCGGTCGCGATGGAACATCTTGTGGGCCTTGAGGGCCTGGTTGATGTGATGGACGACCGTGACGTTCTCGATGTCGTAGAGACCGTCGCCCTTCAGCAGTCCCGCCTCAGTCAACAGGCGCTCGATGGTCTCCTGGCCGGCTTCGGTGAAAGCCACCTGCTTCTGCTTCTCGTCGAGCTCGAAGTCCGATTTCTCGATCTTGTGCATCAGCGCATCGATCGCGTTGTAGAGCTCGGAGCGATCCTCGACGGGGCCCGAGATGATGAGCGGCGTGCGCGCCTCGTCGATCAGGATCGAGTCCACCTCGTCGACGATCGCAAAGGCGTGGCCCGAAAGCTCCTGCGGACGGCCGCCGAACTGCACCATGTCGACAACGCGCATCTTCATGTTGTCGCGCAGGTAGTCGAAGCCGAACTCGTTGTTCGTGCCGTACGTCACATCGCAGGCATAAGCCACACGGCGTTGCTCGTCGTCGAGGTCGTGAACGATGCAGCCAACGGTGAGCCCGAGAAATCTGTAGACTTGGCCCATCCACTCGGAGTCGCGCTTGGCGAGATAGTCGTTGACGGTCACGACGTGGACGCCGCGGCCGGCGAGCGCGTTGAGGTAGACGGGCAGGGTCGCGACCAGCGTCTTGCCTTCGCCGGTCTTCATCTCGGCGATGTTGCCGGAGTGCAGCACCATGCCGCCGAGGAGCTGGACATCGAAATGGCGCTGCTTGAGCGTGCGCTTGGCCGCTTCGCGGACAGTGGCAAACGCCGGAACGAGCAGATCGTCGAGCGTCGCCCCTTCGGCGAGCTGTTTGCGGAACATGTCCGTCCGCGCCCGGAGATCGGCATCGGAGAGCTTTTCGATCTCGGCTTCGAGGGCATTGATCTCGGCGACCTTGGGCCGGAACGTCTTCAGCATCCGATCATTCGACGTGCCGAAGATCTTGGATGCGATCGAAGCAAGCGACAGCATGTACCGTTCCTCAAAATCCAGTCGCCGGGGGCGGGCCTTGCCGGGCCCCAAGCTTGCGAAGTCGATGTACGTCTCGACGCACCGACTTCCGTCGGGCCGCCGCTGCGATCAGGTTGTGCTTCGAAGAGGAAGAGGCCGACGATCGAGCCGCCAAATGGCCCTGCCAACCCAACCGGGCACGCGTCCAGCCGGCACGGGAGAGATAAGGACGGCGCGGGGGGTTGTCAACGAAAGCGCGCCGGATCAGGCGTGGACTGTTGCGAACTTCGCGTCAATCGCTGTGACGGACTGGCGCACCCCCCGACCTGCAACGAGAGCCTATGGAAAATACCGCTCCCTGCCGAGGAACCGGTTACCGTAGAGAGCCTCTGGAATCCACTGGCGGCCATCGTACTCGCGCTTGCGGCTGTTCATCTGCTGCTGCCGGAGACGGCGCTGCAGGTGCAAAAGCCGCGCCCGGCGCGTGCGCGACGCGCTCGTGCGCGACGCTTCCTCGAGCTCCGTTGGATCCGGCCGGCGCAGCGGCAGCGCTAGCGTCTCGAGCGGGATCTCGATCGGCGGGCCAAGTTCCTCCAAATGCTCGCTCTCCCGTCCGACGCGGGCGACCACGCTCGGCGCGTGACGCTCAGCCGGGGCCTCCGCGACTGGCGCGGCGACTGGGGCCGATGTACTTCCCGTGCTCGGCGGATCGCCGTCGGCGACACGGCGCCGCGGCTCAGGTGCGTCGTATCGCGGCGGAGATGCCGCCACTGGACGTGTAACAGGCTCGGGTGGAACTGGCGGAAGTGCTCTGCTGAAGCGCTGCGGTAAGAGACGTCGCTTGGCAGGTGCCGGGGGCGACTGCGATTGTGACGGCTGGCTCGCCGCCTCGGTACCTGGACGCCAGGCACCCACGATGATCTCGTTCGGGCGGCGCGTGAGGTCGTAGGTGATCGTGCTCGAATTCGGCTGCGGTCCAGGTTCTGCCTTGGGATCGCGTTGCGGCGTGCCGCGGTCGGAGAGTTGCTCGAGACGGCCTTTTCCACTTCCCGGCCCACCGTCATTGCGGACCACGTCGGCATTGCGCACGAAAAGAACACTCGCCGCCAGACCGACAACAACAACGACGCCAAGCAAGGTCAGCGCAGCGGGTAGCAGCCGACGCGGCGGCAACTCGGACGTGCGCGCCATCGGCAGCGGATCCAACGGCTCGGGATCGTAGAGCGTTGCCCGCTCGACAAGAAAGGGCGCGCCCTGGCGGAAATTCGCAGCCCGGTCAGCGACCGTCTGGCGGCTCGCCCGGGCTGTCGCACCGCGGCCGTCGTACCGTGCCCCCGCATCACGCCCGAGGCCATGCACCGCCGCCGTGCGCCGGGTATCGGTTGGGCGTTCGCTCATCCGCGTATCGTGCCACCTGCATCACCTGGCCCGTGGCAGCCGTGATCTCGTCCGCCACTGCAAACCGGAACCTACGCAGCACGCTAAGGCAACGGACTTGAAATTCGCCTCAACTCGAGGCTGGGTGGGGAGTGAATTTCAAGTCCAAAGTTGCTTTAGAACACTATGTCTCTAAAGCGTCCTTAGGCCTTAAAATGCGACTTTGAGATCGGCCCAGGCGTGGGCCGCATTCAAGGTCCGACGCTTTAAGACGCACCGAATCGCGAAATGTTACCGCATCCGGTCCGTCATGTCCGGCGTGCATCCGGAGGCTGTGGGCAGCCGCTCGGCGCCGTTACTTTGCAGCACCAGGAGCCCCCCTCTCGGCCACAACGATTGGAGCACGCCACCCGTCATCGGCCTTGACGCCCACACCTCGATTGCTGAAGACGGAGCCACAACAACGGAGAGCGACGATGATCGGCCGGCTGAACCACGTGGCAATCGCAGTCAGTGATATGGCAGCCGCTGTCGCGGTTTATCGCGATACGCTCGGCGGCGAGGTTTCGGAAAAGGTCGCGCAGCCCGAACACGGGGTGTCGACAGTCTTCGTCATCCTCCCGAACACGAAGATCGAGCTGCTCGAGCCACTCGGCGCCAACTCGCCGATCGCCAAGTTTCTCGAACGCAATGCCGAGGGCGGCATTCATCACCTCTGCTATGAAGTCGACGATATCATTGCCGCGCGTGACCGGCTGAAGGCCAAGGGTGCGCGCATCCTTGGCGATGGCGAGCCAAAGATCGGCGCGCACGGCAAGCCCGTGCTGTTCCTGCATCCAAAAGATTTCTGCGGCACGCTCGTCGAGCTCGAGCAGGCATGAAATGCCACTGACCGCGCACGGATGATCACCGCGCGATCTTATCCGCCGAGCGAGCTCAAGCCTTGACCATAAGAGCGCGCCGCGCCAGAACGAGCGGGCGCACCCGCGCGCTTCGCCGGGCCTTCGCAAGGCTCCCTCCGGATACCTTGTTGCGAGATAGTGCAGGCGAAGGCGGTACGGGTGTGCTCTTGATCATCGGGCAGGCAGGAGGGGAACTCCTGCATACCCCAACTGGAGAAGGTTCCGTTCGCCCCGCGCGTGCGACAGCGATCATCCTCTGCTCGCATGACAGGAGAATAAGGAGCCGCCGTCACAGAATGATGAGCAGTCTTGCTGATCTCGTGCGCCGTCACGCGCCGGCCTTCGTCTTGACGCTGCTGGCGTTTCAACAGCTCGCCACTGCAGCGCCGGCACAGGCGGAGGCCAAGCCAACGACGCTCGAGCGCATTCTCGAACGCGGCCACGTCGTCTGCGGTTTCACGCGCACGTCGCCCGGTTTCTCGACTGTGGACGCGCGCGGCCAATGGTCCGGATTCGATGTCGACTTCTGCCGCGCGCTTGCTGCCGGCATTCTGGGCAAGGCCGCCGCCGTCAAGCCGCTCATGATCGCGCCGTCAGCGGCCGCGACGGCACTCCTTTCCGGCGAGGTCGACATCCTGGCGACGGGAACGGCGATCAGCCTGACGCGCGAGACCGGCCTCGGCATCCGCTTTCCGGGCGTCATCTATCATGACGCGACCCGCCTGCTCGTGAAACGGTCACAGGGCATTACGAGCGCGCGCGAGCTCTCCGGCGCCAGCATCTGCGTCGGCAACAATCCGGAGACGATCGAGGCGATTGCGGGCTTTTTCAAATCGTACGGCCTTAAGCACGAGGCCGTCGTCGTCGAGAAGTGGGAGGAGATGGTGCAGGCCTATGTGAGCGGGCGCTGCCAGGCGCTCGCTGCCGATGCCGCCATGCTCGCCGATCTCCGCGGAAAGCTCGCCGGCTCGGGTGAGCATCACATCCTGCCCGAGGCCATGGCCATTACCATGCTCGGTCCCGCCGTCCGCCGCGGCGATCCGGCCTGGTACGACGTCGTGCGCTGGACCATCCACGCCCTCGTCGCCGCCGAGCAGCTCGGCATTACTTCGACGCGCGTCGAAAGCCTCAAGGCCTCAACTCAGCTCGACGTGAGACGCCTGCTCGGCGTCGAAGGTGACATCGGCAAGCCGCTCGGCTTGCCACGTAGCTGGGTCTATCAGATCGTGAAATCGATTGGGAACTACGGCGAGATCTACGAGCGCAATCTCGGCCAGCGGTCTCCTTTCAAGCTCGAGCGGCGCTCGAACGACCTGTGGACCAGAGGCGGCCTGATGGTGGCGCCGCATCTACGCTGAGCTTCGAGCCGTCGTGCGGCCACGGCTTTCGGGCCATTCCTCTCAGCCGGCGAGACGCGCGCCGCCACAGAGGGCACCGTGCACGCGCACGTCGGCCTCGCCAACGTGCACGCCGAGAGCCTCCAGCAGCGAGGCCACAATGGCATCGAGGGGCTGCGTCACGCCGCCGAGCGTGCTCGATACCAGGTTCGAGATGGTCGGGCCGAGCCCGACGCCGAGACCAAGCACCTGAACCCGAAGATCGAGATCACGAACGAGGCTACTGACCAGGCTGTCGGTGAAGTTGCTCGTACTGACGGACTTGATGGTGCGGTCGGCAATGTCGTCCTTGCTGAAGGAGAGCGGCGTCCACGAAGTATCGCCGATCTCGATGTGGGCCCGACCCTGCACACGCACAATGGGCGTGCTCACGATATCCGCCATCTGGACATCGGACGCCCCGGCCTCGCGCTCGCCAACCCAGGCAGCGGCGATGCTCGGCCGGGCCGATACGGTCACGGCCTCGGCGCCATCGGCAGCGCAGACGACCTCGTCCAGGCGCGCCTCGGCAGAGGCAACCTCGATGTCGACCGGCAGCTTGATCTCGGCGCCGGCGAGCAGCCCCGTGCCGCCGACGGTCGCGCGGATGCTGATGCGCGTCTGTGCCGTCCGCACCAATGTCCCCGGGCCTCCGACCGCGACCCAGCCCGAGTTCTGCATGGGTTCGCCGATCCTGACCGTGACTGTCAGTCCGAGAAGTCCAGGGACGCTCGTACCGAAATCAACCGCGACCTGGTCCTCGCCATTGGCCATCGCTGCCGCTGCCGTAATCAGCCCCAGCGCGCTGTACGTCGCATCAAGTCCGGGGGCGGGACTGCCCAAGGCGAGATCGCCGAGCGGTCCGAGATTGATCACCTGCTCGAGCGGCACACGTACAGGCGACGATCCGAGCTGGGATTGGAGTGTCGAAAGCGCGATGGCGAGTTCGTTGCCGCTGCCTTCAGCGTTTGTGACACCGGCCACGGCCTTGACGATATCGCCGATACTCGCCGACGTGCCGAGCACGTCGTTGTACGTGCCCGCGGTAAGATTCAGCTCACCCGCGAGCACATCGAGGAAGTTGAGCAGCTTCACGTCTGCGCTCGCGAGCGCTTCATAGTCCATGACCGACAGGTCGATGTTACTGCCTGTCAGGGCCCCGAGAAGCCGGTTGATCGCGCCATCGCGCAGGGCGAGCAGCCTGCTCCCGATAGAAAAATTGGCGAGCTCGGTATTGATCGCCAGGCCCTGCACCGACATCCGCGGTGTCCCGAGGGAAAGCGCGTGGGCGAAATAGGTGGCGCCCGGCTTTTCGAGGAAGACGCGTGCGGCATTCCTGGGCTCAGCGCCGGCAACGAAGCGCTCCTGCGGCGGCAGGCTCGGATCCGGTCGATACCTGCCGGTTTCGACGATTATGCGGTGGGTGTCCGATATCTTGTTCGCGCGCAGTGTCGCAACGGCAGCCGCGTGGGCCCGGTCCAAATCCGCCGCAGCGGCGATGGCCGCCAGATCGACGGCGCCCTGCGCATGACGCCGCTCAGTATACAAGGCCCCGACGTCGACGGCGATCGCAGCGATGCCGATGATCGTCGCCATGGAGATGGCCGACATGATGGCGATGGTGCCGCGCGTGTCGCAACGAAACTCGCGAGAAAGCCCGACTGCGAAGCGCTGAAACGTTGCCATCTCAGTACCCCCCGCGCTGAATGGTTGCCGTGCGCTCGATTATCCGCTCAGGCAGGGGAAGAAAGGGCGTGAAGTTCCAGATCGGCAGCAATGATGCGTCGTAGCGCACCGATACGCGGAACTGGCGGGCATCCGCCTCGAGAGGCTCCGCCGTCACTTCGATGCGCTCGGGATTCAGAAGGACATAGGCCGGCACGTTATTGCGGACGTGAGCCGTGGCGATCGCGGTGCGTTCGGCATCGGATAGTCCGGCGACGGAAGCTCGCGCGGCATCGGCAGCGAGCTGGGATGTGCTGTGCACCGCCCCAAAGTAGATGCCGTAGGCAATGATGCCGAACAGCATCGTTAAGAAGACCGGCACGACGATCGCGAACTCGACAGCCGACGCGCCGGACACGTCCCCCCCGAAAGATGAGCGACCCATCGCACCCTCCGGATAATAAGACTTTCTGCCCTGCGCGGATCATCACCGCACGATCGTTGCTGAATCATTGCCGGGATATTTTAGCAAAGCCGACTCTTCTCAGTAAGCAAATGATCTGCTCAAACAGTCACAACATCTCGCGCAAAATTTTGAGCAAAAGCACGGAGTTGCTGCGATGCACACAGTGCGCCGCACACTGAGTCGTCGTGTTGAGATTTAGCAGTCAGCGCGCCTTGGAGCCGGCATCGCACTTGCCGGGGTCGAGAAAGAAGATTTCCTTGAGCACGCCGCGTACGGCAAAGGAGCCGTAATCGATCAGCAGGCGGCGGGACACCCCGTTGGCATAATAGAGAAAGGACAGCTCGTACGTCGGCAGCGCGTCCTGGCGACTGGTCTCGGGCTCGTAGTAGCTGATCGAGATCGGCCAGGACGGCACCTTCAGCAGCGGCGCTGCGGACGGCACCTCCTCCAATCCCTCGACATTGCCGGGCGCACGCCTGTCGCCGAGAAAGGACACGGTCGTATAGACCTTGTCGCCCTTTTCCGAGCCGTCATAGAGATCGGCCGTGAAGAGCCGCTCGCCGCGCCGCGCCCTCACGACGAGCTCGCGCGAATGCTGGATGGGAAACATGGCATGCGGCGCGAGGTCGAGCTGTTTGCGCGTCGGCCGCGTGAGTGCCACCTTGAGCCGCTCCGAGCCGTTCGAACGCGAGGCATCGCCGACCGTCGTCTCGGTCAGCTTGCGGTCCTTGTACTGAGTGGAGTTGAATTTGAAGGCGCGCGAAGCGGCATCTTCCCAGCTCGTCGTGCGCAGATCCGTGAGGCTTGTGACGCCTTCCTGGTTCACTACGTTGGTGACGAAGCGCATGCTCTGCGAATAGCCAACGCACGGATTGCCCGTGATCTCGTAAACCATCCTGCCCGACATGTCGGCGATGCCCGACCCGCCCTGCGCGCGCAGGAGCGTAATGTCATAGACGGCGCGGTGAGGCGCCAGCAGGACCTCCTCCTCGGTTGCCGTAGCGCCACCGGCCGATCCGCCGGCAAGGAGGGTCGCTACGACCGCGAGCGGCACCCAGCGCAGCAGGCACCTCATCAGGGCCTCAAGCATTCTTCCGGCCTCCAGTGTTCGCTGCCGGCATTGTCGCCCGCCCTCGTAGATTAACGATGTGTACCGCTCATCCGTTGCACGAATCCGGCACGTGCACCTGCAAATCGTCGTGAGGATCGAGCTAAGTCCGATGAATCTGCGCCGTCAATCGGGATTGAGACGACCCGCTCGCGGCAGGATCATGGCACGAGCGTGCACCGCCGTCACACCCCGACGGCAAAATAGCGCTCGATGAACCGCTCGTAGATCGTGGCCAGGACCTGCAGGTCCGCCACGGCGACGCGCTCGTCCACATGATGGGCGAGCGCATTCGTCAGCCCGAACTCGACCACCGGGCAATAGGCCTGGATGAAGCGGGCGTCGGACGTGCCACCATTGGTCGTCAGCGCGGGCGTGCGTCCCGTCGCCTCGGCGACGGCGCCACGGAGTGTCTCGACGAGCGGTCCTGGCTTGGTCAGGAAGACGTCGCCTGTCCCCGAGAAGCTCACCTCCCAGCGCGCGGAGATCTCGGCGGCAGCGACCGCGCACTGCTCGCGCACCCAGGCCTCGGCCTTGGGCCGCGTCCAGAGATTGTTGTAGCGGATGTTGAACTTCGCGCGCGCCTCGTTCGGAATGACGTTCGTCGCCGTATTCGGTACCGTGAGCACCGTCACCTGAAGACTCGAGGGTTCGAAGTCGGCATTGCCCTGGTCGAGCGGTGTCGATGAGAGGCGGTCGATCAGCCGCGCGAGCTTCGGCACGGGATTTTCGGCAAGCGCGGGATAGGCGGCGTGGCCCTGCTTGCCCGCGACGACCAGTTCGGCATTGAGCGAGCCGCGCCGGCCGATCTTGATCTCCTCGCCGAGCATGTTCGGGTTCGATGGCTCGCCGACAATGCAGGCATCCATGACCTCGCCGTGCTCGCGCATCCAGTCGAGCACCTTCATGGTGCCGTTGATGGACGGCCCCTCCTCGTCACCCGTGATCAGAAAGCTGATGGCGCCCGGCAGCTCGCCGCCGTGACGCTCGACGAGCCTGAGTGTCGCCGCCACGAACGCCGCGATGGCACCCTTCATGTCGACGGCGCCGCGGCCGTAGATAAGACCGTCGTGGATCTCGGCACCGAAGGGCGGATGCGTCCACTTCGCCGCATCACCGACCGGCACCACATCGGTATGCCCGGCAAAGCAGAGGTTCGGTTGCTTGCGCCCGAGCCGCGCGTAGAGATTGTCGACGTCGGGCGTGCCCGCCTCGCGCATGATCAGCCGCCTGCAGTCGAAGCCCGCCGGCTTCAGTGCCGCCTCCAGAAGCGTCAAAGCGCCGCCCTCCTCGGGCGTCACCGAAGGGCAGCGGATGAGCGCCTGAGCGAGCGCCACGGGGTCCTTGAAGTCGATGGTCATGGATCGAGAGCCGGTCGCCGAGGATGCAGGCCGCCCATGCGGCGGCGCTCGCGAGGCTCTAGCATCCGGATGGATCGGAGAGAAGTGCGCTCAGCGCAGGCGGCTCAGGCCGGCTCGATCACGTAACCGGCGCCGCGGACGGTGCGGATGACCTCAGCTTCCTTGCCGCGGATGAGCGCCTTGCGCAGGCGTCCGATGTGCACATCGACCGTACGCTCGTCGAGCTCAGCCTGGCGCCCCCAGACACCGTCGAGGATCTGCTCGCGGCTCAAGACGCGGCCCGCCCGCTCCATCATGAACTCGAGCAGGCGGTATTCGGTCGGCCCGAGACGCACCTCGCGCTGGGCACGGCGCACGCGATGGGCGAGACGGTCGAGCGAGACATCTCCGACCGTGATCACGTCCGAGACGCGCTCCGGAGCGGCCCGCCGCAGCATGGCCTTGACGCGCGCGATCAGCTCGGCGACCGAGAACGGCTTGACGATGTAGTCGTCGGCGCCGGTGGCGAGCCCACGCACCCGGTCGCCCTCCTCCCCGCGCGCCGTAAGCATGATGATCGGAACGGCGGTCGTCTCCTGGCGCTGGCGCAGCCGTCGGCAGAGCTCGATGCCCGACACGCCCGGCAGCATCCAGTCGAGGAGGATGAGGTCGTAGTTCTCTTCGTTGACGAGGAGCTGCGCCTCTTCGCCGGTCTCCGCGACGATCACCTCGAAGCCCTCGCCTTCGAGATTGTAGGTGATGAGCTCGACGATCGCCGGATCGTCCTCGACCACCAGGATCCTGATGCTCATGCGAGCCCGACCCTCCCTGGAGTCAGCCGGCGTCCCATCGCTGCGGACCGCCAGTCCTCGTGCCGTCCTCAACATCGCAACGCGCACGTCATCACTCTCCGAACTCACAGCGTGGGGTCTCCGCCTTCGGCCTCGATAGCGAGATCATCGGCTCGCACCACGCTTTTCCTGTCACCGATCAGGGCTCCTCGGCCGTGATCAGCGTCGAACTTGTCTCGTCACCCTTCGGGCGCGCATCGGTGACCGGCTGCCCGTGGACGAGGAAATGGACATTCTCGGCGATGTTCGTCGTGTGATCGCCGATGCGCTCGATATTCTTGGCACCGAACAGCAGATGCGTGCAGAGCCCGATATTGCGCGGGTCCTCCATCATGTAGGTCAGCAGCTCGCGGAAGAGAGAGTTGTACATCGCGTCGATCTGCTCGTCGGCGCGCCATACGGCGAGCGCCTTGTCGGCCTGGCGCTCGCTGTAGGCATCGAGCACATCCTTGAGCTGACGCAGCGCGAGCTCGGTCATGTTCTTGAGCCCGGTCATCAGCGGCTTCGGATGGTTCTCCCCCGAGATCGCGAGCGCGCGCTTCGCAATGTTCTTCGCGAGGTCACCGATCCGCTCGAGATCGCCGGCGATCTTGAGTACCGTCATGATGTGACGCAGGTCATCGGCCAGCGGCTGGCGCTTGGCGATCATGACGATGGACTGATCCTGCAGCTCGCGCTCGAGCTGATCGATGAGTGCATCGCCTGCAACGATCTCGGCCGCGAGCTTCGGATCACGCCGCTCGAGAGCCTCGAAGGCGCGGCCGAGCTGCTGCTCGGCAAGACCGCCCATTTGCGTGACGCGCTTGTCGAGCAGGTGCAGCTCCTGCTCGAAGGCCTTGACCGTGTGCTCGCGCATCTTGTGCTCCGATTGTCCGAGGCGCTCCAGCAGGCCCGAGAGGGTCGGCCGCCTCTGATTTGCGCTGCAATCTAGCGCCACCAGCCTACAACTTTGTGACAATATAACTATTTATAATGCAACGAGAAATATGGTCAGTGGATCGCGCTCGGTCGCCGCGCCTGCTCGTCAATGAGGAAGGTGAACGTCGAGCCCTTGCCGAGCTCCGATTCGATGCGGAGCTCGCCGCGATGGCGGTTGATGATGTGCTTGACGATCGCGAGACCGAGGCCCGTGCCACCCTTTTCGCGGCTCGACTTCGCATTGACGCGATAGAAGCGCTCGGTGAGGCGCGGCAGGTGTTCGGGCGCGATGCCGGGCCCATCGTCGCGCACGGCAACGGCAATGCGGCTCGTCGGCCCCCGCGCCTCGCGGCGGATGCTCACGCTAACCGGGCGGCCGGGCGCGCCGTACTTCAGGGCGTTTTGAACCAAATTCTGCAGGACCTGCACGATCTCGTCGGTCTCACCGAGCACGACCGCTGGTCCGTCGCACGGTGTGAATTTGAGAGCTGCCCCGGACGCCTTGGCCACCGGCTCGAGAGCCTGTACGGCCGCCGCGATCGTCTCGTTGAGGTCGATGGCCGTGCGCGGCGGCACGTGCTCGCGCATCTCCACGCGGCTCAAGGACAAGAGATCGTCGACGAGCCGCGACATGCGCGCAGTCTGCTGCCCCATGATGCCGAGGAAACGCGTACGTGCGGCTGGATCCTCGCTCGCGCGGCCTTGCAACGTCTCGATGAACCCGACAA
>Ga0180218_1001356_pt1 | contig 15143 bp, 16 predicted proteins | sample eDN3rd37CKraftBY_FD_151334 | JGI IMG/M metagenome (GOLD analysis project Ga0180218, IMG submission 151334) | Enriched backyard soil microbial communities from Emeryville, California, USA - eDNA 3rd pass 37_C Kraft BY (version 2) (version 2) | ecosystem: Environmental > Terrestrial > Soil >...
CGAGCCACGACGCGCACGAACTGACGCCCGCCGACGTGAAGTTCCAAGACGATCCGGCGTTCCCAAAAGGCATTCAAACTGCCGTCGTCTATGGCGATCCCACGAAGCCTGGGCTGTTCCTGATCCGGGTTAAGATGCCCCCGAATTCTGTAATCGCACCCCACACGCACCCGGTTTTCGAATCCGTTTCGATCCTGAGCGGCGCCATGGGCAGCGGCATGGGCGAGAAGTTCGACAAGTCGAAGGGGAAGGTCCTCGAGGCCGGATCGTTGTTGCTGCTGCCAGCCAACCATCCGCATTATGTTTGGGCCGAAGACCAGGAAACCATTCTTCAGGTTGCAGCGGTCGGCCCGTTTGATCTGCACTACATCAATCCGGAAGACGATCCGCGAAAGAAATAGGCTGCCGCTTCCCCCGCCGCTGCTGAGGAATACAGCCGCCAAGCTGTCTGCCTCCGCTCGGATTCCCGGGCCAGCGCCCCAGCTGGCCCGGGCCTCGGCGCCATTGGGTGGTTTCTCGGGCTCCCGTTCCGGATGCAGCATGACGCCGCGAACGCTCGCAAAGCCTTGTCGGCGACCCCGCGAGCAAGTAAACGGTCACTCCAGCTGGAGGGGTGGCCGAGTGGTTTAAGGCACCGGTCTTGAAAACCGGCGTGGGCGCAAGTCCACCGTGGGTTCGAATCCCACCCCCTCCGCCAGGTAACCAATGCAACTTACTGAAGACAAAGGATTTTGTTTTCAGGGCAGCAACGCCGTTTCTAGACTTGGTCCGCGCACCACTCCAACCCCCCTGTTTCGACCAGCTTCGGGCAAACGTCTGTTCCTAAAGTTGGAACGGGCCGGATTTGAGCGCTTCGAAATTGGCGGAGAAACCGTCGCCTAACCTCGTGAAAATCGCTCCGCGCTGGCGGCAACGTCCACCCAACTCAAAAGCCCGTGCGACTCATGGAATGGTGCATCCGTCACCTGCCTGAAGGGGCACGGATTATCCTCTCAGATGGGCCGCAATTTCATCGGCATCGAGCGCGAGCAAAAATATCTCGACACTGCATGCGAGCGCATCGAGGCCGCGCAAATGCAGGTGAGCATGTTCGATTCACCGGCAAAGGCGGCCCCGCTGGATCAGGTGACATTGTTCTGAGGCGGCGGAACCTATTAGCCCCGCCAGCCATCGCTTCTACGCAGCAAGCGGATTTGGATTTTGCACGTTGCTCCATGCTGCCGAGCCGTCGAGGCCGACCACGAGCAGACCGTCGCTTACATCCATGTAGGCAAGAAGGTCATTCCCAACTTCTTCCGGAGATGCGTTCGCCGTCAGAATCCAAACCGACTCAAGGACGCGTTTGGCGCCCCAGGCATCCAACCGCGCATAGAGCGGCTGGTAATTGCGACCTGGCTTTCGCAGGTCATAAGAGGCAAGCATTTTGCTCATGGCAATCTGTTCCAATGATTGAGGGGGAATTGAATGCGGAATGCCTTGCGGCGCGCCGCGCAGCTGAAAAGCTCTTTTATGGGCCGCCGGGCGATCCGCACCGCCCGGCGGCTAGTCTCTAAATATCGAAAGCCAGCTGATCGCTGGGGAACGGCGGCGCGCCTGAATAGCGCTTGCCGTTGAGCACTTCCGAGACGCGGCCCTGATTGACGCCAAGAAGCGCCGCCGCCTGCTGCTGATTAAGGCCGACTTCCCGAACAAGCGTGATCGCTTTACCGGCAACCTCAGCGGTCATCGGTGTCGTCTTTTTCGTGAAGTGCTTTGGAATCGTATGCTTCATGCTGGTGGTTCTCCAAAACGGATGAAGAACCAGCGGTTGACGCCAACACCAAATTGGATGACTCTACGTCATCAATTCCGTTGCCGCTGGGGGTCAAACTGCGGTAACGCTCTACGGGGGTGCAGACGTTGAAGCCGTCTGCGCCCCTTTTACTTTCCGTAACCTAATCGATTCGGGCGGCAACGCAAAGCACACCGGCGGCCATCGCATGGCTTGCCAGTGTCGTCACGTTAGGCGTTGTCAATCGCAGTGTAAGCCGCGCCCTCTGCACGTCGCTACTCAAGCGGTGCGGTGGCTCACACCAATTTGGTTACATGATTCGCCTTCGATGGCGAAGTGCGAAAACCGCACAAACCCCGTTCCCAAATCCGTTCCTAAGACCGGCACTCACAAGCGCGAACGGCCCCGGACCTGAGCATTCTTGCTGCCGTCCCTTTAAACGGGAACGGGACACAAACTCGACGACTGTCGAATTTGTGTCCCGCCATGAGTCGCGCGCTACCTGAAGCGACTCAAACCAAACCGAGGATCACGCCATCTCTTTTTCGCTGATCCGTGCGCCAGTCGTGGCGTCGAAGAATGAGATGCAGTTCGCCGGCGCGAACAGCGTGATGGTGCTGCCCACTTGCGGCATCGGCTCACGCCATGCGGTAACGGCCACCAGTCTGGCCGCTCCGCCCGCGGTTTCGAGATCGACGAGTAGCGATGCCCCCAGCGGCTGCAGCGCGACGACGGTTGCAGGAAAGCTGATGCCCTCCCCATCCCCGCCATCGAGCCGCAAATCTTCCGGCCGGCAGCCAAGCGTGAGGTTCGAGCCGGCCGGCAGCACGCAGCTGGAACTGACGTTCGCATACGCGCCGCCGGCCGTTACGCCCGCACCATCCCGTTTCAAGTCCAGCAAGTTCATTCCCGGACTTCCGATGAACCGCGCCACGAACGTATTCGCAGGCGTTTTGTAAACATCGCGCGCCGAGCCGATCTGCTGAATCACGCCCTTGCGCATGATGACGATCCGCTGCGCCATCGTCATCGCCTCGACCTGATCGTGGGTGACGTAGATCACGGTCTTCTTCTGCTGCTCGTGGAAGCGGATGAGCTCTGAGCGCATCTCCTCGCGCATGCTGGCGTCGAGATTGGATAAGGGCTCATCGAACAAAAAGACATCGGGTTCGCGCACCATCGCGCGGCCGAGCGCGACGCGCTGGCGCTGCCCGCCCGAGAGTTGTCTCGGCTTGCGATCGAGGAGTTCGGAAAGGCCGAGCATGCCGCTCACGCGCGCCATCTGCTGCTCGCGCTCGGGCTTCGGCACGCCTTTGACCTTCAGCGGAAAGGCCAAGTTCTCGCCCACCGTCAAATGCGGGTAGAGCGCATAGCTTTGGAAGACCATCGCGATGTCGCGCTCGCTCGGACGCAAGTTCGTCACCGCGCGATCGCCGATGAAGATTTCACCCCGGGTCGGATCTTCGAGGCCCGCGACCATCCGCAAAAGCGTGGTCTTGCCGCAACCGGAAGGTCCAAGAAGGACAGTGAATTCGCCGCTGCGGATTACAAGATCAAGCTCTGGAATGACATCGGTCGCGCCAAAGCTTTTTGAAACGCGGCGTAGGGAAACGTCGGCCATTAAAGTCTCTCTGAGGGCGGGGGAAAGGGCCGGCAAGAAGCCGGCCCCTCCGTCACTTTTGGTAACCGAGCGAGTTCATCAGCTCGTCGAGGTTCTTGTTGGCCGTCGTGATCGCGTCTTGCGAGGTGGACTTTCCAACCCAGGCCGCAAACAGCTGATCGTAGACCGTGCGCTGCATCTCCACGTATTCGGCCAAGCCCGACGTCAGCGGCACGAGCACTTCCGTTTCTTTAACGGGCTTCAGGAACGGAAATTTCGTCAGCCACTTCTCGGTCTCATAGACATCGGAGCGATAGGCGCCGGAAGCACCAGCTTCGAGCATGATGTTCTGGCCTTCAGCGCTCGTGACGAAAGCGATGAACTGATAGGCCGCATCAGGCTTCGGCGCATTGGCGGCAATCGCGATCTGATAGCCGCCGATATAATCGTGACGCTTGCCTTCGAGCTTTTCGCGCGGCGGCAGCGCGTAAGCGACCTTGCCCAAAACCTTGCTCGTCTCGGGGTTTTCGATGTCGGGGAAGAAACCGAACCAGTTGATGTACATCGCAGCGTTGCCCTGCATGTACGCATTGGTGGCTTCCGCATAACCCATCTCGTTGGCGCCGGGCGCCGTGAAAGGCTTGATCTCGAGCCAGCGGTCGAGCGCCTTCTTGCCGTTGCCGTCATGTTCGAGCATCGGCTTGAAGCTGCGATCCCAGACGAACTGCGTCGAATTCGGCGGCATCGGCAGGCTGGCGAGACGCACCGTCCATTCGGAATAACCGCCGTCCTGCTCGCCCGGCATCGTCGCGACACCGAAAACGTTGTTGGCAGGATCGTTCAGCTTTTCCGCGTGTGTCTTGAACTCATCCCACGTCTTCGCCGGTTCGTTGATGCCGGCCTTCGCGAAGAGATCCGTGCGGTAGGCCATCACCTCGATGAAGAAATCGACCGGCGCCGCCCAGTGCTGGCCATCGATGACGTCGTAGGCCTCGACGATGCCGGGCAGAAACGCATTCCACTCGATCTTCTCTTTGGCCTTTGCTTCGAGAGGTTCGAGCGGCTGCACCCACTTGTTCTTCACGAAGATCGGCAGCCAGATGCAGTCGAGCACCATGATGTCGTATTCGTCGGAGCCGGCCGTGCCGAGAAGAACCTGCTTGTTGTAGGCGTCTGAATACGGGAACTGATCGACGCTGACCTTGATGCCGGTCTTCGTTTCGAAAACCTTCGCCGCCGCCTTCAAGCCGAGACCGTAAGGCTCGCCGGTCGCGATGATCCTCAACTCTTCCGCATTCACTGATGATGCCGTCAGGCCGTTGGTCGCGCTCAACACCGAGCCGCCCAACAACACCGCGCCGGCATACTTCGCAAAATTAACTGCCATCCCCCGGTCACCCCTTTTCAAGTCTGCACAATGGTGACACTAGTGAAACGATCACAAAACGCAAATACTATGATTGATAGTGATCGCTTTGCGCGCATCTGATTGAATAAAGGGCGGCAATGTCCAAGTCGAAGCGAGCCCCCGGCGTCCGCCGGGCTGAAATCCGGCGCATCCTCCGCTCGCAGCAATCAGCGACGGTTGAAGAGCTGTGCGCGCTTCTGCAGGCCTCACCCGCAACGATCCGGCGCGATCTCGCCGCTCTCGCAGACAATGATGAGTTGGAGCGCAGCCACGGCGGCGCCGTCGTCCCGCTTCTCCGTGAAGCCGAACAGAATTTCGCTCAGCGCGAATCCATCGATGCCGAAGAAAAGCAGGCGATTGCGGAAGCGGTGCTTCCCCTCATCGCGCCCGCCAGCACGTTGTTCATGAATGACGGCACAACTGTGATGGCGATCGCGAAAGTGCTCGTCGAAAGCGGAATCGAACTCTTTGTCGCGACGCCCGCCGTCAATGTCGCAGCCAAGCTCTCCGAAAGCCGCGCCATCACCGCGTGCTTGCTCGGCGGCTTCGTACGGCAGACATCGCTCGCCACCACCGGTCCGTTCGCCGAAGCCATGGCCGCGCAGATCAACGCCGATCTTGCGATCATTTCGCCCGACGGCCTGCACGCCGAACACGGGCTGACGTTCATGAACGCTGATGACGCATCGCTCGCCCGGCGAATGGTCGCGCAATCGCGCAGCATCGTGGCGGTGGCGACGAGGCCCAAGCTCATGTCGGTGAAGCGCGTCGCAGGCGTCGCCCTGTCGAGCGTCGATCATCTGGTGTGCGGCTGCTCGCGCGCCGAAATCCCGGCTCCGCTGACGGACAGCGGCGTCAACATCATCTCACGACCGAAGGAAAGAAAATGAAGGGGCCTAACGCGTCAGCTGGCCGCCACGGGCTTTTGTTCTTCCTGCCCGCCGGCGTCTTTCTGACGGTCGTTCTGATCTATCCGATGCTGTACTCGCTCTATGCGAGTCTCACCAACATGCGCCTGACGAGCCCCATCACGCGCTTCGTCGGCCTCGATACCTACGCGAGCGTGCTGACCAACAGCGCTTTCATCAGCTCGGTCGTCTTGACGTTGATCTTCCTCGTCGTCGCGATTTCGCTGGAATTCCTGATCGGCTTCGCGCTCGCGCTCTCGTTCAAATCCATGCGCAAGACACATCCGATCATGCGCGCGCTCCTCATGCTGCCGCTGATGGCGACGCCCGTGAGCGTGGGCCTGGTCTGGAAACTGATGCTCAACAGCGACTTCGGCATCATCCCATATGCGGGGCAGCAGCTTGGCTTCGGCACGATGCTGTGGCTTGCCGATCCCGTCCTCGCGATGGTCTCGGTCATCATCATGGACGTCTGGCAATGGACGCCCTTCATGTTCCTCATTCTGCTCGCCGGACTCGAAGGCTTGCCGGAGGAAGTCTTCGAAGCAGCCGAGGTCGACGGCTCGCGCGCGCTCCACTTGCTCTTTCACATCACGCTGCCGCTCATGGCTCGCATCATCGGCGTCGCGTTGGCGTTCCGCGTCATGTTCGCAATCGCGACGTTCGACACCGTCTTCGTCTTGACGAAGGGCGGCCCGGCGCGCGCGACCGATCTCATCACCCTCCTCATCCAACGCGAGGGTCTCGTGAATCTCAACGTCGCGCTGGCGTCAGCAATGTCGTTCCTGGTCCTGCTGATGGTTACGGCTTTCAGCGCCTTCACATTCAAGCGAGTGCTGTCCAATGGCTGAGACCCGCCGCAAGCCCTGGCTCGAAGCCGCGCACGTCGCAGCCAATGTGGCGCTCGTCGCGCTCTTCCTCTTTCCGTTGGCGTGGATGATCCTCGGCGCCTTCAAGTCGCAGGCCGATCTGCTGTCGCCGAGCCCCGTCTGGTTCTTCACGCCGACGCTCGAGCACTGGCATTTCATTTTCGACAACTGGAACGTCGAAAAGCATCTCGTGAACAGCATCATCGTCAGCGTTGCGACGACGATCCTCACGCTCGCCCTGGCTTTGCCCGCAGCCTATGGGCTCGCCCGCTTTCCGGTGAAAGGCAAAGACGCGATCACGTTCGAGATCCTGAGTCTCAAGATGATTCCGCCGATCGCGGCGGTCGTGCCGCTCTTCATTCTGGCGCGGCAGGTCGGACTCTATAACACGCTGGCGGTGCTCATCCTGCTCAACACCGCGTTTCAGCTGCCCTTCGCCATTCTCGTTCTGAAGTCCTTCGTCGAGGAAATCCCGCGCGAGATAGATGAGGCCGCAACGGTCGATGGCTGCCGCCCCTTCAGCGTTCTTTGGCGCGCGATCCTGCCGTTGTCCGTTCCGGGGCTCATCTGCTGCGCCGTCTTCGTCTTCATCTTCAGCTGGAACGAATTCATGATCGCCAACACGCTTGTCGGTGGCGACCTGCGGCCGCTGCCGCCCATCGTCGGCTTGGCGCTGACGCATCGCGGCATCCTGTGGGGACCGGCTCTGGCTCTTGGCGTCGTCGTGCTTCTGCCTGTGTTCGCTCTGACGTTCTCGCTGTCGCGCTACATGGCGCGCGGTCTGACCTTCGGAGCCGTCAAGGGATGACGCCCGAGGAAACCCTGGCGGCGCTGCCGATCTGGCGCCGCACACCGACGCTCGTCCCGCTGATGCAAGGGCGAACCAATCGCAACTTCATCATCCAGGACGGCGATGAGCGCTACTTCGGCCGTATGGGCGTTGACCTGCCCCATCACGACATCGTGCGTGCCAACGAGCAGGCGTGCGCGAAATTCGCGGCGGATCTTGGCGTCTCACCAAGCGTGCACTACGCGGCAGACGGCATCCTGATCACCGCCTTCCTCGACGGTGAAACATTGCATGCGGCCGACATGCACGACGACGCGACGCTGGAGGCGACGGCAGCCGTTCTGCGCCAGCTTCATTCCCGCGCCGCACCCATGACGATCCCCGCTCGCTGCGGCGTGACGAGTTGCCGGAGCTACCTCGCGACGACGCCAGATGAAGAATTGCCCGTACCGCGCGAATCCATCATGGCACGTCTGGATGAGAGCACGCTCGAAGGCGACCGGCTTGTCCACGCCGACATCATCCCGGAAAACCTGATGCGCACCGCCGGCGGGTTGATGCTGATCGACTGGGAATATTCCGGCCGTGGCGCGCCCGAGACGGACCTCGCCTCGGTCATCTCCAATGCCGATCTCAATCCGTCAGAGACGCGCAAATTCCTTGAGGCCTACGGTCCGCATCGCCCCGGCGTCCTGGAACAGCAGCGTGTGGCGCTCATCATCCGCGAGGCCCTTTGGGCCCTGGCGCAACTCCGGCACGCCGGACCGCAAGGCGACCTCGTCCCCTACTCAAAGCATTGCATCGACCGGATGCTGAAAGAATTTCAATGACTGTGCACTTCGACATCGCGGTGATCGGCGCCGGCGTGGTGGGGTCCGCCATCGCGCGCGACCTCTCGCGGTATGATCTGAAAGTCGTCCTGCTCGAAGCCAATACCGATCTCGGCGATGAGTCGAGCAAAGGCAATTCGGCATTGATGACCGAGGGTCACGATACGCCCGCGGGCACGCTCGAACGCGATCTCGTCGTGCGCGGTTATCAGCGCTACATGACTGAGGCGCCTGAACTCGGCCTGCCGATGCGCAAGACGGGCGCCGTCATGCTGGCCTGGACTGAGGAGCAGCGCGCGACCGTGGAAAAGCACGTCGAGCAGGCCCACGCGGAAGGATTTCACAACGTCCACTTGCTGAAGGGCGAGGAGGTCGCAAAGCGCTGGCCCCAGTTCCGCCCCGGTGTCCTCTGTGCGCAATGGATGCCGGATGAAGTGATCGCCGATCCGTTCTCCACGCCCTATGCCTACGTGCTCGACGCGGTGACGAATGGCGTCGCCTTCTTGCGGCCGTGGCGCGTATCTCGAGCCGAACGCAATGCCAAAGGCTGGCGCTTGAGCAGCGACAGCGGCGAAGTTCTGGATGCGAGCCTCGTCATCAACGCAGGCGGCATCCGCGCCGACATCGTGGAAGGCTTGGCGAACTATCGCGATTTCACGATGCGGCCGCGCCGCGGTCAGTACATTCTGCTCGATAAGCCCGCACGCGCCATTCACGACGTCATCGCCTATCCGACGCCAACGCCCACGTCGCGCGGCATCCTCATATCACCAACGATTTTCGGGAACGTGCTCGTCGGACCAACGGCGGAAGAAGTCGAAGATCGCGACGATCGCGGGGTCACCGAAGAGGGCCTGGCCGCATTGCGCAAAGCCATTGAAGACATGGTCCCCACGCTGCGGGACATGCCGGTGAACACGATCTACGCCGGCATGCGGCCCGCGACCAACCACAGCGAGTATCAGATTATCCCGCGCTTCGATGAACATTGGCTGACGGTTGCAGGCATTCGCTCGACCGGATTTTCCGGCGCGCTCGGCATCGCCGAATACGTGGTGTCGCTCGTATTTCCGAAAGTCTTCGATCTGAAGCCCGCCAAAGAGGTGCGAGGCGTGCGTGTGCCGGATCTATCCGAGACCAGCGTGCGCCCCTGGGCCGACCCCGACAAGATCGCGGCTGATCCCGCGTATTCGGAAATGCTTTGCCATTGCGAGCGCATCACGGTCGGCGAAGTGCGCGACGCGTTGAACTCGCCCATACCGCCGGGATCGATCAAAGCCCTGAAGCGGCGGACGCGCGCCATGTTCGGGCGCTGCCAAGGCTTCTACTGCGGTGCGCGCGTGCAGGCGATGTTCGACGCAGCGAAGGTGAAGCGCCATGCATGATCCAGCGGTCCTCATCGTCGGCGCCGGACCCGCGGGTCTCGCCGCAGCGGCCGAACTCGCGCGGCGCGGGATCAACGACATCCTCGTCATTGATCGCGACGACGCGGCCGGCGGTCTGCCACGCTTCTGTGCGCATCCAGGCTTCGGCATCGGCTATGCCCCCGTTCCGCAGAAGGGCCCGGACTTCGCGGCACGCCTTGTGCGCGCGGCCGAGAAGAAACGCATTCGCATTCTTTGCAGCACGACCATGACCGCTCTCGAGGCTGGTCCTACCGTGACGATCACCGGGCCCGAGACAGGATACCGGACGCTGCGGCCCCGCGCTGTCATCCTCGCCACCGGTGTTCGTGAAGCAAACCGCGGCAACAGACTGGTGCCGGGCGACCGGCCGGAAGCAGGCATCATGACCACCGGCCTTCTTCAGCAAATGGTGGCGCGCAAGGTCCCCTTCCCCGCCGCGATCAAATCGATCGTCGTCGTTGGCACCGAGCACGTCTCGTTCTCAGCCATTTGGACCGCACGTCACGCTGGGCTGAACGTGCGCACGATGATCGACGAGAAGCCGCGCGTCGGATCATTCCGCGCTGCCGGTTGGCTCGCCAGGGCCATGGGAGTCGATATCCGCCTGCGCACGCGTATTGCTGCGATCAAAGCCCAGGACAATCGCGTCTCCGCCGTCGTCATCGACGGCCGGCGCGGAACGGAAACCATCCCCTGTGACGGGGTCGTCTTCACTGCGAACTGGATTCCGGAAACCGCAGCGCTCACGGCGAGCCCCGTCGAGATCGACAGCGAAACCCGCGGCATCGCCGTCGGTAATGCAGGAAGAACGAACCTCGCCGGTGTCTTCGCCGCGGGCAACGTCCTTCATCCGATCAAGGCAAGTGGGTCCTGCGCGATCCAGGGCCGCCGCGTTGGCGCCGCCGTCGCAGTCCATTTCGAATTGAACGCCACTGCATGACCTGAGCGGGACTAGACGGCCGCCGCGCTCAGCGCATTCGTGGAAGCGAGATAGGCGTGCAGGGCCGCAACCACCTGCGCGCCCTCACCAACGCCGGCCGCAACGCGCTTGATCGAACCCGCACGCACGTCACCAATCGCGAACACGCCAGGCAAGCTCGTCTCCAACGAATTGCACCCCTCGGCCGCCGCGGTACCCGTCAGCACAAACCCGTTTTTGTCGAGTTCCACGCCGGAACCAGACAGCCAACTCGTTTCCGGATCGGCGCCGATAAACAGAAACAGATGCCGGATGTTCCGGCGAACCACGTCGCCCGAAGCCGTGCGCCAGCAGATTGTTTCAAGCACGCCATCGCTACCTTCCAGGCTCGTGATCTCAGCCCGCGTTACGATCTCGACATTCGGAAGCCCTTTGATCCGGTCGACGAGATATTGCGACATGCTCGCCGCGATATCGCCGCCACGGGCCAGCAGCCACACCTTTCCGGCTTGGCTAGCGAGATAGACCGTCGCCTGCCCGGCAGAATTGCCCGCACCAACCAGAACGACCTCGCAATTCGCGCAGAGCTTCCCTTCCAAGGGCGAAGCCCAATAATGGACGCTTCCGCCCTCGAATTCGCTCATCCTGTCGATGCCGGGCCGCCGGTATCGGACCCCGCTGGCGATGATGACCGAACGCGCGTTCGCACGCTCATCTCCGGCCAGCAGCAAAGTGAAGCCTGCGCCATCGCGTTGCTCCAAGCCCACGACTTGCGTCGGAATGGAGAACTCCGCGCCGAACTTCTGAGCCTGACTGAACGCGCGGCCCATCAAGGCCATTCCGGTTATCCCGGTCGGAAACCCCAGGTAGTTTTCGATACGCGCCGATGCGCCCGCCTGCCCGCCGAACGAACGGCAATCCAGCACGAGAACGGATAACCCTTCCGACGCGGCATAGACCGCCGCCGCCATTCCGGCAGGCCCCGCGCCTATGACGGCAACGTCATAGACCCGCTCTGGGTCGATCGGCCCGACAAGCCCGATGCATCGCGCCAGCTTCGTCTCGGTCGGGTTCTGCAGCAGTTGCCCACCTGGGCAAAGAACGATGGGAAGGGATGCAGGCGTAACATGAAACCGCTCGATCAGCGCCTTGGCTTCGGAATCGGTTCTAGGATCAAGCCTCAGATGCGGATGGCCATTCCGTGACAGGAAGTTTTCAAGGCGCAGCACATCGGCATGGTCGGCTTCGCCGATGATGACCGGCCCCCCACGGCCTGTCTCGAGCAAGGCGACCCGGCGCAGAATGAGCGCGCGCATGATCCGCTCACCGAGATCAGCATCCGCGATCAGCAAGGAGCGAAGCTTCTGCGGCGGGATGATGAGCGCTTCCACGGTGGTCTTCGCGTGCGCGTCAACCAGCGCGGGATGGCCTGAAAGCTGCGCCAGCTCGCCCATGAAGGAGCCCGGGCCGTGCGTCGTAATGAGATTTCGATGCCCCGCCCGATCGTCCTGAGTGACGTCGACGCTGCCACTCAGAATGAGGATGAGACCGACGCCAACTTGGCCGGTTTCAGCCAGCGCATCTCCCGCCTCGAACCGCTTGAGTTCTCCGAACCGGCGCACGCGATCGATCTCGTGCGGCTCCAGAGTTGGGAACATCTGCTCACGGCGATTGGCAATAGTGGATTGAGCATCAGACACGATATGGCACTCACCTCATACGCTTCAGTAAGGCGGCTTCTTGCGGGCCCGCTGTGCACGGGCTGCCTCAGTCCACCATGCAAGGTCGTCAGCAAAACGCGGAAAAGCTTGGGCAAGTGCGGAACCGGCCTCACCGGTGGGCCGGGCATCTGCGTCCAAGGTCTGAACGATAGGCCCGACAGTCAGTGTGCTGGAAATAACGACCATGCCCATTTCCGACAATGTGCCGTACCAAGTAAAGCTCGATCGCGCGCCGGATAGTCGCCCCGCCGAATAGCTCGCAATCGCGGCCGGACGCCAGAACCATTCTTCCAGAAAATGATCGGTGAGATTTTTGAGACCCGGCTGCATGCCCCAGTTGTACTCACCCGTCACGAAGATGAAAGCGTCAGCGGACTTTATTTTCGTGGCCAGGGTCTCCATCGCCACCGGGGCCGTGCCAGGCGCATACTCTTTGTACATCCGGTCGAGCATCGGCAGACCGACCGCCATCGCGTCGATGAGCTCCACATCACAGCCGCGAGCCCGCAGCCCGGAAACGATGTAATTGGCGAGACGAATGCCTAGGCGGTCACGGCGATACGATCCGTAGAATACCAGGATCCGATCCCCCATTCCGAAACCTCCTCACGCGTGACCGTTATGAACTTTTCACATACTATTTGAACGCCAAAGCCGGGCGCGTCCAGCTTCGAACGCCAACCATGGAAGATGCGTGCGCAGATAGACGCTAGTCCCTATTGCCTGTGCTCGTGCATCATCTTGGAGTCGTCGGATTTCATCTTGCCCTCCTCTGGCTTCATGGCGCCGATGCCTTCAACCTTGAAATCGACATCGACGTTGCCAGCCTTTGCAAAGCTCAATGAGCCTTTGACGTCCGAACCCTTGACGATGGGTTTTTTCAAACCGACGAACATCAGATGATAGCCCCCCGGAGAAAGCGTGACGGTGTCTCCGGGCTTGATCTCGAGCCCGTCGTTCATCTGGCGCATCGACATCCGATCGCCATCCATTTTCATCTCGTGAACCTGGACTTCATCGGCGTCGGGAAACGTGCCACCGGTGAGTCTGTCCGTCTCTTTCCCCTTGTTGGTGATCGTCACGAAGCCCGCGCCATTCTTTGCGCCTTCCGGCGTCGCGCGCGTCCACGCATTGTCGATCACAAGACCGTCCTTTTCGAACTGACGGGCAGAGGCAACGCTGCACATCGACAGCGACACAACAATCGCAAGGATCTCTCGCTTCATCGTCTTCCTCCAGGGTCATGGCTTCCGCGCCCGTTGCACACGTGACGGCGTAAAGCAGGCGGCACCGTTCCCGTATGCGGAAACGCGGAGAAGCGTTCTTTCTCCGGAAGCTCAACAGCGGCTGAGGAACCCATGTTTAGATGAGGCGAGGCAATACCCGATCGCGCGTTCCCAACTATCGAGACGATTATTGGTTTCTGGAAGCTTTCCCGCTGCCTGTGACGCGGGCACCAACGAGCAGCCCGCCAAGCGTGAAAAACGCCATAAGGCTTACGGCTGTGAGGAGCGGATTGAAGTCGAACCCAGCCAACTTCGGCAGGGTGATTTCAGCCGTATTCAACCGAGCCGCGCCGTTGGCGCAAATCTCTCCGATCCGCTCACGCGCCAAATCGGATTGAATCCGGTTCGCCAGCTCAACGGCTTGGCTTGGATCATCGGCCGCCGCTCGAAGGTGCTCGAGCAGCGCTTTGCTTGCTGATAGATAAGCATGCGAGCACCCGTTGAAGGGACTGGCTTCGTCGGTGAGGCTGCCGGGAACGAGCCCCCACAAGCAATAGCTGAACTGCAGATTGACGAAGTTGTGGAGCGTCCGCGTCGTGAGATCCGGACGGATTTGACGGCTCGCGAGATCAAGAATGGCGGCCTTATGCCGGTATACGGCGCGCAACTCGTCATGCGCAAGATTTGGGATCGTCAGACCCGACGTGTTCACGGCGTCTTGCGCGCGATGAGCGTGAACTGGGGCGCTCATCACCATCACAGCGAGGCACAGCCAGCCTAGAGAAATATGCCGCCCGGATACCCCGGTGTATTTCAAGAACCGATGTGCTTGCATTTGATCTCGCCGCCGCTCGTCCCGCTCGGCTGATCATAATGACAGTCGCCCCGTTGGCACAATCAGCGGCGCCTTGCCCGGAACCGCGGATTGACGAAGCCATATTCGGCGCGGGGATTGTTGTAGTTCCGCAGCCGGCCCGGATATCTGGGATAGGTCGATGTCGCGGACGGGCGGGAAAGATTGCTGCTGCCGGAAGGCTGCCGCACGATCGGCGGATCCAACGCCCAGGGGTCCGCACGCACCCTGTCTCGCGCCTCCACCGACGGCACGAAAACCATTGCAGACAATACTATCAAGCCAGCCTTGAACATTAGTTCTCCACCCATCCTCCCCAACCCATCCTCAAAGATCATATGGTGCCCGCCGCCGGAAGCCGCAACTGAACAGCGTTATAAACCCGCAACCCTGCCCGCGATTTCGTTTAATTGTTAAATGTTGCATAACCGCGCCTTTGGGCGCTAATGCGTACGCAGATATTCAGAAAAGGTTCAAAAACTCGAACCGCGGGGCGGGCGGCTTGAATATCCAGCAAATAGCGAATGGCCAGTTCGCAAGAGCGGCCGATACGATCACGGATGCGTGGACTTCAATCCGCCGCAAGCGGCGGGCCATCCGATACAAATGGCGGCTGTGGGACGCGAAGTGGCATAGGACGAGATCCGGGGCCACGTTCATTGCGGTCACCGGCAGCAGCGGAAAAACGACCACCGCCGCAATTTTGTCTCACATTTTAAGCGGAAGCGACCAAACCTTTTGTCAGTTCCGCGCGAATGGGCTGACGGAAGCGGTGACGACACTCAGAAGGCTTGAACCATCGGACAAGTACGCGGTCTTTGAATGCGGAACGGGAAAGCCGG
>Ga0180218_1001357_pt1 | contig 15133 bp, 23 predicted proteins | sample eDN3rd37CKraftBY_FD_151334 | JGI IMG/M metagenome (GOLD analysis project Ga0180218, IMG submission 151334) | Enriched backyard soil microbial communities from Emeryville, California, USA - eDNA 3rd pass 37_C Kraft BY (version 2) (version 2) | ecosystem: Environmental > Terrestrial > Soil >...
CGAAGCGGCGCTGGGCGACGTCATTGCATGACGTTTCAAAATGGACGCGGCCGAATTGCTGGTCCGTGCCGGTCTGGTTGTCCTGGGCTTGTGTGTCTGTGCCGAAGGTCGCGACAATGGCTAGCGCGCAGCCAGCCGTCAGCATTGCGGTCTTGTTCATGACATCACCTGTCGATGTGCGAAATGAACGAAGTGCTGTCGGTGCAAATGATATCACACCCGCGCGCGCGGGGGGCGTGTGTCCTCGGTCACATTCCGGTGCAGCAAAAATTGCTGTCGCAGGTTTCAATCGGTGCCTGCGATCACCTTGCAGCCGGAACTCGGGTCGTGTGCCGTGTTTCCCTCTAGTTAACGACCTTCCCGAACAACCGCCTGGCATTGCCGTTCGCGATCCGCACGGCCTGATCGCGCGGCAATTGCGCGAGCCAGGCGCGATAACCTTTCATCAGGCCGTCATAGGCAAACCAGCGTTCGTTGATCCAGGTGTCCGAACCAATCAGGAAGCGGTCGGAATGCCTGGCGAACAGGCTGCGCCATTCCTCGGTCAGCTTGCCGTCCCTGTCGGTGATGCCGCTGCGATAGGACAGTTCGCCCCACAGGTCCGGATTGGTTGCGAGCAATTGCGCGACACGAGCCGGCGGCGTCGTAAAGCCGGTATGCGCCCAGATGATCTTCGCCTTCGGGTTATGCGAGAAGAGGATCAGCAGCGCCTCCTCGTCGCAATGCGCGTGCAGATACAGGTTCCGCTCGACGGCGAAGTCGACGATCTTCCTGACCCACTCGCTTGCGGCCGACTTGCCATAGATGTGGAACTCGCCGACGCCGCGGTAGCCGCCGCGCTCGTATTCGGATTTGACCAGATCGAAAATCGTTGGGTCGTTGAACCAGGTCTGGATGTCCGGTCGCGTGCGGTACGGACGGATGAACGGCACCACCCAAAGATCGGGGGCCCTCGTCTCCATCAGTTGATGCGTGCCCTTGTTGGGCCGGCTGGTGGCGAGGATCCCGGTCACGTTGTTGCGCCGGAAAATCTCCAGCACCTGGTCGAGCGAATAGAGCGGAGTGGGCTCCTGGTTGTAGTGCAGGTGCGCGTCGAAGATCTCCAGCGGGTCGGTCTGGGACTGGGCCCTGCCATGGTCCAGAGCGGCGAGGAGCAACGCGACTGCGCAAAGTCCCAATCGGATCGCCGTTAACGCTCGCGTAACCATGAGTGTCATCCCGTGCCGCGCGAGTTCCATCCCGGCGCCCGGGCAGTCTATGCTTAATCCCGCCTTTACGTGAAACCGGCAATTTGGGCGGTGCTGCGTTGCGTAGGGGCGCCCTTCTTGTCTTCGAAATCCCGAAAATTGATCGCGATCGCGGTCGGCATCCTGCTCGCAGGTGCCCCGATCGCCGGTCTCAATTTCTGGGTCGACGGCTTGCTGGTCCGGCAGAGCGCGAATGATATCGAGACCTTCGCGCGCCGCTCAATCAATCTGGCGGAGATGCGCCTCGGGGCCGCGCTGAACACACTCAACACACTCGCCGAACGTGGCGTCGATGGCTGCCGTCCCGATCAGGTGGATGCGCTGAAGAACGCGACTTTGTCCGAGCCGTGGGTGAAGCAGTTTTCCGTGCTCGGCGCTGCCGGCCAGCCGATTTGCAGCGACCTTGGGCTGAACAGCCTTGTCAGCGTGCTGACGTCGCGCAAGGTGAAAGGGAGCGACGCGGAGATCGAGGTTGTGCGGGTCGGCGATCGGCCTGGTCCTATGATCCGCCTGCGCCGTCCGGTCGGCCCCGGTGGGACCATCAGCCTCTCGGCCCTGATCGTCCCCGACGTGCTGACCGCAAAGCTCGGGCTGGCCAACGATGGAACGAGGGGCTACGGGCAGTTGTCGCTTCTTGATGGGACGATCATCAGCGAAATCGGGACGCGCCCTTCTGACAGCGAAGGGCTTTCGGCGGTCACGCGCCATGCCCGTGTTGCCGACCGTTTCGGCCTGCGGGTGGCGACATCCCATCCGCAGATGGAAGGCGAGGTATCGCTCGGAGACCTGCGCGACCTCGCGATCGTGATGACCGGCCTCCTGTCGCTTGCGCTTGTCGCGCTCGCGCTGATCCTTCGCCTGCGCCAGCGGGACAACCCGGTCGCGGAGCTGGAGCGCGCACTGCGTCTCGGCGAGTTCATTCCCTATTACCAGCCGATCGTCGACATCACCAATGGACGCCTGCGCGGCGCCGAAGTTCTGATGCGTTGGCGCAAGAGCGATGGCACGGTTGTTTCGCCCGCGGCTTTCATCCCGCTCGCGGAATCGAGCGGCATGATCGTGGCCATGACGCGGAGCATGATGCGTCACGTGGTCTCGGATATGGGGCAGGCCTATGCGACACGCCCCAAGCTGAAGCTCGGCTTCAACATGTCGGCCGAGCACTTTTCGAACGAGACCATCGTGCGCGATTTGCGCAACATCTTCGAACGCTCCCCGATCCGATATTCGCAGCTCTTCCTCGAGGTCACCGAGCGGCAGCCGCTGGAAAATCTCAACCGCACGCGGCGCGTCATCGCGACCTTGCAGGAGCTCGGCGTGCGGATCGCGATCGACGATGTCGGCGCGGGCCACGGCGGGCTTTCGTATATCCTGAAGCTCGGCGCCGACATCATCAAGATCGACAAGATGTTCGTCGATGCGCTCGGCAGCGACAATCACTCCAGCACGATCATCGAAACCCTGGTCGACCTCGCCGCGTCGATGCGCATGGACATCATTGCCGAGGGTGTCGAAACGTTCGAGCAGGTGGTCGCGCTGCGGGAGCGCGGCATCCGTACCGCCCAAGGTTATGTCTTCGCCCCGCCGCTGTCCGGCTCGTCCTTCCTGCGCCTGGTCGAAGCGATCGACCCCCGGAAGGACGCGGAAAGCCCTTTCAAGCCGGGACCTCTGCGCTCGCTTCAACGCGCAGGTTCGTAGCGGGCCTCCGGGCGTTTGAAGGCCTGCAGCGGCCAGTGCTATGCTTCCGCGGGATCGACAGGGAGGAGCCTGATGATTCGCACCATGACCGGCGCAGCCTGTTTTGCGCTCGCTTGCACCATGCCCATCCAGGATGCCGCCGCGCAGGAGGGCCTGATTGGCGGCGCCATTTTCGGCGGGGCCGCGGGCGCAATTGTCGGCGGCGCGGTGGGTGGCCGGGGCGGGGCCGCGACCGGGGCGATTATCGGGGCTGCAACCGGCGCCACACTTGGCGCGCAGATGGAACGGCGACGAAGCGGTTATTACTGGTACAACGGTCGCTGCTGGCGGCGCGATCCGGTTGGCAATTATCATCTGGCGTCGCGCGGCTTCTGCGGCTGACCGCGTCCAGCCTTGTTCGGGAGGGCGCTGCCACGGCCGTTCTTTTCGCCTCACGATTGCCATCGCCTGCGCGCAGGACTGGCCGACGTTTCAGAAGAGCCTCTGCAAATCCATGAAAATCGCGGTTCTTGCCCTCGCGCTGACGATCCTGCCGGCGTCATTTGCTCTCGCCCAGACTGCTCCGGCCGCGCCGAAGTCCCTGCTGGAAAACGATCAGATCAGAGTGCGGGAGATCCGCATGGCGCCCGGTGCCTCTCAGCCGGCTGCGGCACGTCCCAACACGTTTCTGTACGCGCTGACCGACGGCTCGATCGTTTTCACGCCGCCCGGGCGCAAGGGCTACGAACTGACCTTCAAGGCCGGCGAGGCGATGTGGCTGCCGTCGCAAGACACCGCAACCTCCAACGAAACCGACAAGGAAGTCCGGGCGCTGCTGGTCGAGATCAAGGGACGCGCACCAGCCGTGGCCAGGAAGGGAAAGACTCCGAAAGGCAAAAAGGGCTCGAAAAAGGGCTGAGTGCGTGCTGACTTGAAATTGTAGCTTGTGATTCCGGATTTCGACGGCGTCGCCGGTCTTTTTGGAGACTTTGTCATGAACGCAATCCTGGTTCTCGGCCGCATCCTGTTTGTGCTCGTTTTCATTCTGTCCGGTGCGCAGAAGCTGATGGACATCCCCGCCACCGCAAGCACCATTGGTTCGAAAGTCGTGCTGCCGGACGTCCTCACCGCCTATACGCCGCAACTCGAAGCGGCGACCGGCATGACGACGCCGACGCTGATGGCGATCCTGGCGGGTGTGGTCGAAATCGGTGCAGCCCTGATGATCGCAGCCAATATCGGCGCGCGAGCCGGCGCCGTCCTGCTGATCCTGTTCACGATGGCAGCGACCTGGTACTTCCATTCGTTCTGGACGATGTCGGGTCCCGAGCGCGACGCCAACATGATCCAGGCCCTGAAAAACCTTTCGCTGATCGGCGGTTTGCTGGTGATCTTTGCAATCGGGCGCTGGCGGCCGAGCATTGATCGCTATCCCGAGCCTGCTATCGAACGACTGTGAGTCCACAAGAGGAGTGACGAGATGCGCGGTATGACGATGCGACTGACGCTGGGATTTGCAGCAACCATCGTGCTCGCGTCCGTTTCGACCTCCGCCAATGCGCAGCGCTACATCTATGAGACGCAATATTGCCTGCGCGCTTATGACGGACAGACCGATTGTTCGTATTTCACCCTGCAGCAGTGCCTGACAGCGGTTTCGGCGACGGGCGGAGATTGTGCGGTGAACCCGCGCTATATGGGTGAGCCCGCGCCGCGCTATCGTCGTGCGCCACGGCCTCCGCGCTGATCGGCTGTTCGATTGAAACAAAGGGGGCGGCCAATTGAGCCGCCCCAAGTTAATACGCCACGCGGGAGGAACCTCTGCGGAGTCGGCCCCCTCTACCGCCGGCCCCGCGTGACCAAAAAAGAATCGAATCAATAATCAAGATCAGGATGCCTGAAAAATCGGCGGCGTCACCCTTATTGTCCTACCGAGTCCGCGTATTGCCTAAGATCGTTGCCACGACACCACACTGACGTTGCGCGACTCATCCAGAGCCATTGCTTTTCCCGGACTTAACCCTGCTTCGGTGAGCAGGGCTTCCGGCGTCACTGTGGGTACCCTGGGGAAAACTGGCAGCCCGCCAGGCAGCGTAACGTTCGGCACGCGGGTCAGATGAAAGATCGCGTAGCTCGGCAGGAACAGCCCGAAGATGTCCGTGCCGCCGATGATCGCCACATCGCCATCGGCAACGCCAAGTTCGGCCAGTGCGGTTTCGACGGATACGCCTTTCGGATTCCAGTGCAGTGCGTTCGGCTGGCCGGTGACGGGCGCCGTCGCCGCGATGCCGCGTGTCGCGATCAGGCGCCGGCGGTTGGGGGAGGTCGGCTGCTCGGCGGAATTCCTGCCGTGTACCAGCGCCGCGGCTGCATCGAGGCCGCGCATGAAGAAATCCTGATCGGCCTTGACGATCAGCGAAGGCGGGATCGTCCCGCTCGCGTCGGCAAGCATGCCGTCTTCCGAGACGATGGCGTAGCCGATGAAGCGATAGGACATGCGGACAATTGGGGTTCGATGGCGACGGGAAATGCTCCGCCATTGTGCCGCGCCGACGACCAAAAAGAAATCGCCGGGCAAGCCCGGCGATTTCAAAGCTCGTGCGAGAAAGGAGAGGGCTCAGTCGACGGTGCGGACAACGCTCGCGGTCGGGCGCTGGTCAACGGTCGGGAGCTTGGCTTCCTTCTTCAGCATCTCGTCATACTTGGCGATCGACTGGACGGTGCCCTTCGCCCGCATGTGGACGATCTTGTAGCCGCCTTCCTTGAGCTGTTTCAGCAATTCCGGAACGGCTTCGGCAGTGTGCGCCTGGAAGTCGTGCATCAGAACGATGCCCTTGCCGTGCTTCTTCAGCTTGTTCATCACCGCATTGACGACCTGCTCGGGCCGGCGCGCCTTGAAGTCGAAAGAGTCGAGATCGGTCGAGAAAATCGCGATGTTGCGCTCGCCGAGATAGGTCACGAGTTCCGGCGGATGCCGAAGCGCCACGAAGCGGAAGAACGGGGCGGCCTGCGCGCCAAGTGAGACGTTGACGGCGCTGATGCCCTTTTCGATCTCGTCTTTTGCCTGCTCCACGGTGATGTTCTTGCGGCCGAGGTCGGCATGGCTCCAGGTGTGCGAACCGATGGTGTGACCGCCTTCCGCGACCTGCTTGAGGATCTCCGGATAATAGGTGGCGTGCTTGCCGATGATGAAGAAGGTCGCCTTGGTGCAGTGCTCGGCAAGAGCAGCGAGGACCTTCGGGGTGCTCGGCCAGGGGCCGTCATCGAAGGTCAGCAGCACTTCGTTGTTGCGCAGGAAGTCGTGCTGCTTGAAGTGCTCGAAGCCGAAGCCGGGGCCACCGGTTGTGTCAATTTCGACCGTACGCGACACGCCGAGCGCGTTCGGATTGGCACACTTGGCACCCGCCTGCGCGGCGCCCGGTTGTTGCGCGAAGGCCGCACCGCCCGCCAGCGATGCGGAGATCAGGATAGCGCATGCGAGCGAGTGACGCATGGTGAACCCCCTCATGATAAACGGGCGAAGATCGGCCCGCATGATATTGATAAGACATGGAAACCCCGCGCGGCGTTAAGAGTCAACGAGTCCTCACGTCGATACCGGTGGGGATCGGGGATTAAGGTTAGCTGTGGTGACACCGACACGGGAAACAAGGTGTTACTCCCGCGATTTTGCATCGAAATGGACGATTTCGGGACAGTGTAGCCGGACATGGCTGCTCCCGCATGGCCTAGGCGGGCGGCAGCTGCCGTTCGATGGCAGCAACCACGCGCGAGTCGGTCGGCTCGACGGCCGAGGCGAAAGCGGCCGCCAGAGTGCCGTCGCTTCCGACCAGGTATTTGTGGAAGTTCCAGCGCGGGGTTTCGCCCGGCCGCTGGATCGCCGCCCAGCGATAGAAGGGGTGGGCCGAATCGCCCTTGATCGCGACTTTCTCGGTGATGGGAAAGGTCACGCCATGACGGTGGGCCGTGCCTTGAATCTCCTCAGGCCCGCCGGGTTCCTGGCCGCCGAAATCATTCGATGGAACGCCGATCACAAGAAGGCCGCGGTCGCGATAGCGCGACCAGAGTGATTCAAGCCCGGCATATTGCGGGGTGTAACCGCACAAAGACGCTGTGTTGACCACCAGCACGGGACGCCCTGTCCGGTCGGCGAGCCGCAGGTCCTGTCCGTCGAGCGTCCTGAACGAGAATCCAAATGCCGTCGCGCGACTCATCGCGGATTGTGCGTTCGCGTGCTGAATCGAAGAGCCGAGCACCGCGCTTGCTGCAAATCCGGTCATGACAAGTCGCCGGTCGATCATCTCGAACGCTCCTTGAATGTCCCATAGCAGCGGCACGACCGGGGTTGAAACCACATGGCCGTGAGCCGGGTGTCGCACGGCGGAACCATCACGCAGGCGGGATCGTTTGCGACCGGTAGCGTGAGGAGCCATCATGCCGAAATTCAGTCCGTTCCGCGTATCGTTTGATGGACCCTTGGGAACACGCGAGCGAACAAGAGCACGCGTCGCCGCGACAGTGTTGAGCGGATCCGCGATTTTTCTTGGCGTGACCGGCCTTCTCGCACTTTTGAACGCGAGTTCCAGTGCGGTTGGAGACTGGGCGAACGGCAGCATTCCGCAGGATGTGCGCGTTGTCGGAGGCGAGGGCGCCGGTTCGGCGGGAAAGCCCTGCGAGGATCAGACCTGGCCGTATATCGAACCGCGTTGCCTCAAGGCTGCCGATACGAAATTCACCAAGCGCTCGACGCCGAAGCATGGGCTCGGATCACAGCAAATTGCACAGCCCTCCGGCCCGGTAGCGCCATCGCTCCAGGCCGCGAGCAAGCCACAAACTGAAGTGGCCACGACTGGTTCGGCAGTTCCAGCCGCTCCAGCGTCGCCAGCGGCCGTCGCGGCTTCTGCTCCAGCGCTGCAAGCCGTCGCGCCTGCCGCGCCGGACCGATCCGCGGCAGCGCAGAGCAGCACATCTTCCCAGCAGCACAATGCGAATACGCGCCTTTCGAAACGCGAACAGCTCGCACGCGAGGAGCGGCTGCGGCAGCAGCGCGTCCGTCGCGCAGAGGCGTTGCGGATGCGTGAGGATGTGAGACGGGCGCGGGCCGAGGCCTGGGATGGCAATCCTCGCGATGGCGTCGCCCGTCGTTGGTCTGGATTCGCCGATGAAAATTCTCTTGGCGGGAGCAGGCGCGCCGTCGCTAACCGGCGCGGCGCATTTGAAGACGATCTCTTCGGCGCAAGGCGCTGACACTCTCAAGAAAGACAAACACCGGCTGCATCGCTGCAGCCGGTGTTCGCTATTCCGGGCGATTAGTGGCAGTGGCGCTTGTACCCGCTATATCCGCCGTAGCCGCCATAGCCGTAGGAGACCTTGCGAACCGGGGGGGCAAACCTCGGCTCCACGAATTTCGGTTCAGGCTTCACTTCCGGGGCGGCGACGATCACTTTGGGAGCGATCTTCGGCGCTGCTTCGGGGGCCGGGGCCACGTCAGCCGCCGGAGCTTCGACGGGCGGGGCTTCGCCCTCGATCTTGGCCGGAGCCGGATCGGCGGCAATCGCGGGGGCAACTGCAGCAACCTTGCCCGGCGCGGGCAGAACCTGGATCTGACGGGTCGGGCCCTGCTGGGCGTTGGCGGACACGGCCATAACGGCCAGGATCGCGGCGGCGAGGGCGGTTTTCGTGATGGTCATGGCCTTGTTTCCTTTGAGGGGTGAACTCGTTGATGACCATTCGTCGTGGCGGGCCGGAAACCGGTTCAAAGGCCCGATCCGAAAAATTGCGCGTGGAGCGGCCCGCCGCATGGAGCTGCCTGAAACCGGATCCCGACGGGCACGTTGAATTACCAATAACCGGCTCTTGTCCGGACGAAGGTCATGCCGCGGCTGCCACTCCGAAGGGGCGCTATGGTGGTGCCTCACCCGGATGACGGGCTTGTTACCCGCCCCGATCGTCGGTGTCGGACAGTCCGGGTGTTTTCAATGATACCGTTCGAACCAACACCGCTCGACACGCGACGACCGTCAGATGTGGTCGCCGCTCCGGATGCTGTTCGGCGCGCCGATCGCGGCCACAACAAAACAGAAAGCTGGAGAGTTGAAATGAAGATCCTCGCTGTTGCCGCCCTGGTCGGCGCAACCTTGCTCACGGGCGCAACGCCATCCTCCGCCGAAGTCAACTATCCGTGGTGCATCATCACGGGTGGCCGGGACGGTGGCGTGATGAGCTGCGGTTATGTCAGCTTGGCTCAGTGCATGCAGACCCGCGTCGGTACCGACATGTGTGTCGTGAATCCACGCTATCATGGGCCGCGCGCCCGCGGTTGACGATGAGCCCGCGTTCAAGCAAACCGTTCCCGCGCTGACGAAGCGCGGGAACGGTGTAGCCATGCACGATCCATCATTGAGCTCAGGGCTTTCAAAGGTCCTCCTTGCAATCGCAATCCTGATCGCCGTAACGGCCGGCGGTCGCGATACGGCCTCGGGCGAGGTCAATTACCCGTGGTGCGTCATCACCAGCGGACTGAGCGAAGGCGTGATGAGCTGCGGCTTCGTCAGCTACGCGCAGTGCATGGAGACGCGCACGGGCACGGAGATGTGTGTCCAGAATCCGAGATACCAGGCGCCGCCTCCGCCGCCTGTGCGCCCACGCCAGCGGCAGGGCTGACGCGCCCGTTCTCAATCGCTTGTGACGATCGCATCCGTAACTATCTGTGGGCCGAAACGGAGGCCCTTCGATGCGATCTGCATTTGCGCGCGCTTTTTCCAGTCTGGCGGTGATGTTGGTGCTCGTCGCGATCTCCGGCGCGGTTGCCCACGCGGCGGAGGAGCCGGATCTGATCTTCAAGCGCTCGACGGTGTTCAAATGGATGTCGCCGAACGACAAGCTCGCGACCTACGGCCTCGACGATCCGGAGGTCGACGGCGTCGCGTGCCACTTCACGGTCCCTGAAAAGGGCGGTTTCAAGGGATGGCTGGGACTCGCCGAGGAAGTGTCCGACATCTCTCTCTCCTGCCGGCAGATCGGCCCGATCAAGTTCAAGGCCAAGTTCGAGCAGGGCGAAGACGTGTTCCGCACGCGCCGCTCGTTGTTCTTCAAGAAGATGCAGATCGTGCGAGGCTGCGACGTGAAGCGAAATGTCCTCGTCTACATGGTGTTCTCGGATCGCATTATCGAAGGCTCGCCGAAGAACTCGACGTCCAGCGTTCCGATCATGCCCTGGGGCGCGCAGACGGACGTTCCGAAATGCGCCGACTTCGTTGAGAAGTGAGGCTTGCGCTCGCATAGTCGAAAAGGAAACGGCGCCGCTGCGGCGCCGTTTCGATCGTCAGGACGGGGTTGCGATCAGTAACGGCCGTAGCCGCCGCCATATCCACCGCCATAGCCGCCGCGATAGCCGTCATATTGAGGGCGGTAGCCATACTCGCCGTAATAACGCGGCTTCGGCTTGGGCCTTACAATCGGCCTCACCGGCGGAGGAGGACCTTCCTTCACCAGCTTCTGCGGCGGCCCGGCCTTGTCGGGCGGCGGGGCGCCAGCCGGCGGGGGAGGTGTACCTGTCGTGGAATCGCCGGGCGGGGGCGCGGCATCAGGCGCAGGTGCGGCCTGCTGCACCGGTTTGCCCGGACGTTTGCGGCCAGGGGCGACACCTGCCGGATCGGCATTCGCCTCGGGCGGCGGGGCGGCTTGCGCTGGCGGCGGAGCAGCTTCCGCTGGTGGCGGAGCAGCCGCGGGTGCCCCTTCGCCGCCGGGCGCCGGCAGAACCTGGATCTGACGGGTCTGCCCTTGCTGTGCGGACGCGATACCCACGGAAGCCGCCATAATGGCGACCGCCAGGGCACACTTGAGCGAGTTAGACATAACCTTCTCCTTCACGTGGACGGAAAAACGGTCTTTGTCAGTCGCATTACGAAGGGATCACGTTCGATTGCGCGACGCGACGCCCTATTTGCGTTTCTTTGCCTTGGCTTTCCTTGCCTTCACCTTCTTTGCTTTCTTTGCCGATTTCTTCTTGGACGACTTCTTCTTGGCTGGCGCTTCGTCCTTGGCCTTGCGCTTGATGTCCATGCCGTGGGCGCGCTTGTAAGTCTGGATGTCCTTGAACTGTCCGTCCTTGTCGCGCACCGCGTAAAGTTTCGTGCCCTTCGAGCTGCGATGTGTCGTGCGTCTCGCCATTGACGTCCCCCGGCAAATTTCAAAACGCCGTAGTGTCCGCCCGGGGCTGCCGAATCGCAACGCAAATTTCGTTCAAGCGGCCGTGATGGCCGCGTTTTTGCTTTGAGTACGGGCCTGCAGATACAGGAGGACCGAAGCCGATCGCCGGGACAAGGATGTCGGTCCAGAAGATGATCCCGGCATTCCCCGGAGCAAAATTGTGCGCCGTGATCATCTCGTAGATGTGCACGCCGGCAGCGCCGAGAAGGAAAAACGAAACGCCCACAATAGCCGCGACGCGCATGCTGCGGTCGCCGCGAAAGGCGAGAAAGCCGACCGCCGCGAAGCCAAGACTGGCGAATCCGAGTTCGGTCTGGAACGGGGTGTCGGCCCAGCCGATGAAACGCGCGGACATTTCACCGAAGAACACATGCATCACGAAATTGTAGAAGTAGGTGATGCCGATAGCGAACAGCACGAAATAGGACAGCAGGGCCTCGACAAGCTGCGCGCGCGTACGCGGCGCGGGCTTCGCCAGATAGACGATCGCGGATGCGATGAGCCCCATGATCAGAAAGGTGAGCGTGAAGTTTCGAAAGCAAGAACCGGATCAGCGTTTCGATCATCATGCATCCGTTTGAACGGGTTCGGCGCCGGGAGGGCGGGCCGCTCACAGGCTTTGCAAGAGCCATGGCAACCGCCTTGGCAGATGGAGCGGTGAGCCCCATATTCGTGCCATGAGCGACACAAAGACATATCCCGTGACCCGCAGCGACGCCGAGTGGCGTGCGCTCCTGTCCCCCGAACAATATTACATCATGCGCCAGCACGGGACCGAACGCCCCGGCAGTTGCGCACTGAATTACGAGAAGCGCGCCGGCACGTTCGAGTGTGCCGGCTGTGGGCAGCCGCTGTTCAAGTCGGGCCGCAAGTTCGAGAGCGGCACCGGCTGGCCGAGCTTCAACGATCCGGAGCCGGGCGCGGTCGAGACCACCGAGGACCGCAGCTTCGGCATGGTCCGTACCGAGGTGCATTGCAGCCGCTGCGGCAGCCACCTCGGCCATGTGTTCCCGGATGGGCCGCCGCCGACGGGGCTACGCTACTGCATCAACGGCGTAGCCATGAACTTCAAGCCGGCTACCTGACGAGGTTTTCAGCTTTCGCCCGGCGCGCTATCCTTGCACCGCCAAACACGCGGAGGCTGGGAATGTCGGACACCGCTACGCGCGAGATCGGTCGTATCTATGCCGCGCGCGGTCCCTGGATCGACGACGTGACACCCGGCGATCCGGCGGACGACGTTCATTTCGAAAGCCGCCCGATCCCCGAAGACGCCTGGGCTGCGTTCGAGTCCTCGACGCTCTGCGAATACATGCATGGTTTGCCGCATGACGGCATCATCGGTTGTTACGAGGAGTTCTCGTTCAAGAGCGACCAGGTGGCGGCGCTTGTCGCCCTGATCGAGACTGAAGCTCCGAAGGCGCCGGCGGTCGCACGCGCGTGGCTCGCCGACGTGGTGCGGCTGTCGCGCCGCGCGCAGGAACGCGGTGTCGGCGTCACGTTCATCGTGAGCGGGTGAGGGCCACCCTGCCAAAACGCAGTGCCGGGATCCTGATGTACAGGCGGGTGCGCGGCGCGCTCGAGGTGCTGCTCGTGCATCCGGGCGGACCGTTCTGGGCGAAGAAGGACGCGGGCGCCTGGTCGATCCCGAAGGGCGAATACGATCCGGATGGCGAAGATGCGCTCGCTGCGGCGCGCCGCGAATTTGCCGAGGAACTCGGGACAGCGCTGGAAGGCGAATGCCTGCCGCTGGGCGAGATCAAGCAGAGGAACGGCAAGGTCGTCACCGCCTTCGCGCTCGAAGGCGACCTCGGCGTCGACGCGATCAAGTCCGGCAGCTTCGAGATGGAATGGCCGCCAAGGAGCGGACGCAGGGCAAGCTTTCCCGAGATCGACCGCGCGGCGTGGTTTTCTCCGGAAGAGGCGAAGCTCAAGATTCTGCCGGCGCAGCGCGACTTAATCGAGCGGCTGATCGACCGCGTCGAAAGCAAAGGTTGATCACGGGTCGCGGAGGTGCCGTCATTGCGACGGCAATTCGCCGTCGCGGCTGGCAAGACATGGATCAAGCACGGCGTGATTGTCGTCGAGACGGCGATAGGCGCCGCGCATGAGCACGCGTTCGCCGATCTGCATGTCGTTGGACTCGTAGGTCACGCACATGACGCGAAGGTCCTCGCAGATCACGAGATACCAGAGCGCGCCGTCGCCCGTCACGAGACGCAATTCGCCGGTGACTGCAAGATCGATCCTTGTATTGGGCACCGGCAGGCCCTCGGCCATCGCACGCAATTCGCCGCACTCCGCGCGCCGCTTCGCCGGCTGCTCCGGACCCGAAAAGGCCGGACGGTTTGCAAAGATATCCTGCGCGCCCGCGGACGCCCACATGCTCAAGGCGAGGACGAGGGCAGCGGCGGCGCGGAGCATGAGCAAGGCTCGCTTGTCTGCGGGCCGCAGCATGAAGCAACGAATTGCGGTAACTTTTCGCGGCGCCATAGCATCGAGCGACCGAATTGCAACCTCCGCCGCTCCGTCTAACATCAGCCGGGGAGCCCGCCCATGGCCGAGCCGAACGTCGAGACCACAACCAGGACGAAGACCAAGACCAAGACGGCGCGGCCGCCGCTCTACAAGGTCATCCTGCTGAATGACGATTACACGCCGCGTGAATTTGTGGTGCAGGTTTTGAAAGCGGTGTTCCGGATGAGTGCCGATCACGCTCATGCGGTGATGATGACGGCGCACAAGCGCGGCGCCTGCGTGATCGCGGTCTATACGCGCGACGTTGCCGAGACCAAGGCGAAGGAAGCGACCGATCTCGGCAAGCAGAACGGCTATCCGCTGTTCTTCACCACCGAGCCGGAAACGTAACGGGCAACAGCGGGACAAGGGTCTCCTGTCCGGCGCGGAGAGCCACGCCGGACAGGAGAAGCACGAGCGCTTTAGCGGGCGCGGGCATAGGACCTGCGCGCCTTGGCGCTGACGGCGTAGTTGCGGTAGCCGCCGGTGTCGAAGTGGATATGGCCCGAACCGTAGGTGATCACGGCGCCATTCGCGTTCGAACGCAGCCAGGCGAGCATCGCGCCGCGCTGGCCTGGATTGGGCATGAAGTCCACGGCCTTGCCGTAGCGGTGCTGCGAGGGACGGCCGGAGCCGGCGATCACCGCGCCCGGACGGCAGGTGGAGATCACCTTCACCGAACCGAAGCGCGCCTCGAACCGCGACAGCAACGCGCGCGTATCGCCGGTGAGGCAAGAGCGCGATGCGCTCGCGCCGCCGAGTGCGGGGCGATGGGCGTGACGATGCGCATGGCTATGCCCGTGCGAACGCGCATGTGCGCGCCCGTAATGACGTGCATGGCTACGCGCATAACCGCGTGAATATCCCCGCGTGCGATAGGCCGAGCGGCCGGACGGGCCTTGTGCGAACTGCGATGTGCTGATGCCATCGCCGGCTGTCTGCGCCTGGGCGGGAACGATCTGAATCGGAAGGATGGTTGCAGCCAGAAGGACGGCAAACGATGTCGCGATACGCATTGAACCTCTACTCGTTGTTGATGGGGATGCGGTGTGTCGCGAACTGCAGACGATCGCCGTGTCTGCTGTTGCAGTTGTGGCCTCAGCCGAGACCGGACAGGAACCGCATGCGGTGGCGGTAAAATGGCAGGATGGGGCGATTTCGTGACAGAGCCGGGGCGAAATACCCCTTGTGCGTCAGAGGCATAGCGCGCATTTGAAACGCGAATTGTCGCGAAAGCGCCGCCATCCTTTCAGGAATTCACTCCCAAAAATCCTGCTATTGCGGCCTTTCTGGCGTGTGAGCGCCCGCTTTTGGCCGGCTTTGCACCGGCTCCCGTCGCCTGTCGCCCGGACGCCCAATTCCGCGCATCTGTAACGTTGCTGCGATATTCGTGATCGATCGGGGCCCGCCGATGCTCGCGAGAGGAGTGCTGACGGCTGTGTCTGCAACCTCATCGCTCGCGCGACGCACGATCGATTTGC
>Ga0180218_1001359_pt1 | contig 15091 bp, 15 predicted proteins | sample eDN3rd37CKraftBY_FD_151334 | JGI IMG/M metagenome (GOLD analysis project Ga0180218, IMG submission 151334) | Enriched backyard soil microbial communities from Emeryville, California, USA - eDNA 3rd pass 37_C Kraft BY (version 2) (version 2) | ecosystem: Environmental > Terrestrial > Soil >...
CGCCGCACGCCGCGTCGGCGAACCCAACACCGAGGAGGTGATCGAACCCGACCTCCGGGCCCTCACAGCCTGACCACGACACGAAGGATCACACGATCACCGATACACCACGTCCCAGGACTTGACCTGACGAAATCGCCAAGGCCGCAGAACTCCTCGAGAAGGGTGTCATCACCACGGCGGAGTATGAGCAGCTGAAAGCGCGCGCTCTCGGCCAGTGACCCACACCGCCACGCACGCGCGAGGACTTGTCCGACGATGAGTCCGCAGGAGCCCGACAGGTCACGTTTTCCGGCGGCCGTGTACGGGCGCGGGCTTGAGCCGGACGCACGTTTCTCGTTGGCCAACGAGCGCACTTTCCTCGCATGGATCCGCACGGCGCTTGGGTTGCTTGCGGGGGGTGTCGCGCTCGAAGTGCTCGCGCTGGATCTGCATGCGGGTCTTCGGCTGGCAGCGTCGTTGGTTCTGATCATCGCGGGCGTGCTTCTCCCGCTGCTCGCGTGGGGCAACTGGGCACGCACGGAGCATGCCATCCGTACCAAGCAGACGCTGCCCGGTTCCGTACTCGGGCTGCTGTTGGCGATCACCGTTTCAGCAGCAGGGATGCTCGTCATACTCGCAGTGATCCTGCGATAACCACCACTCCGAAGCTCACCCTCCAGGGCGGCAGCACCCTGGTGCACGACGAGCGGGTGCTGCTTGCGCTCGATGCGCTCACCGGCGTCGCCGGTGTCGTAAGGATCGCAGTCGGTGCTTTCGATGCAGGTGCGGTGACATGAAGCGCTGGCGCTTGCGGCGACGAGAACGGAGAACGATGACGTACTCGCTCAAGGCTCCTCAGCCCGCGGAAGAACCCCGACGTCGCCGCCGCGGGGTGTGCGTGCGGCGCTGGACCATCCTGCTGCGACTGGATTTCTCGTCACGATCGGCGTCCTGGCGGCGCTTCTGCTCAGCACGGCCGTCAAGTCCGTCTCGACCATCCTCGTCTACATCCTGCTCGCGCTTTTCCTCGCGATCGCACTGGACCCGCTCGTCAGATTCTTCGAGCACCGAAGGTTGCCTCGCTCCGCCGGGACCGGCATCGTCTTCGGCGGCTTCGCCTTGCTCATCGTCGCGTTCCTCTTCCTTGCGCTTCCACCGGTGATCGCCCAAGTCACGCAGTTCGTCGAGGAGATTCCTCGCGCACTCGCGGCGGTTCCCGACTCCGAGTGGTTCGACGGGTTGGCCGGCACTTCGCAGGTGGCGGTGTCGGCTGCGGCAACGCAGCTGTCAGAGTGGCTCATCGCGCCCTCGACGATCGCAGCACTCGGCGGCGGAATCCTCGCCATCGGCGTCGGAGTCGTCACCGGCATCTCGGCCGCCCTCATCATCGGCGCACTCACCCTGTACTTCCTCGCGTCGCTGCAGTCCACCAAGGAGGCGCTGTACCGGCTCGCACCCGCGCGCAGTCGACCTCAGCTGGCGGCCATGACAGATCGCGTCATCGGGTCGGTCGGCAGCTCACTGATCGGCTCGGTCACACTGTCGACATTGAACGCCGCCGTCGTGTTCGTCCTGCACCTCGTGATCGGGTTGCAGTTCCCCATGCTCATGGCGCGGTGATCGCGTTCGTGATCACCCTGATCCCCCTGTTCGGATCGGTGATCTTCTGGGTGATCGGGTCGACGGTGGCGTTGTTCAGCAGCCCACTCCAGGCGCTGATCTTCGCCGTCGGCTACCTGATCTACATCCAGGTCGAGTCCTACGTTCTCAGTCCGCGAGTAATGAATCGGGCTGTCGCCATCCCGCCTGCGCTCGTCCTGATCGGGGCGCTGATCGGCGGCGCATTGATGGGCGTCGTCGGCGTCCTGGTCTCCGTACCCGTCGTCGCGTCGACGCTGCTTGTCATCCGGGAAGTCGTCGTCCCCCGCCAGGACGAGGAGACATAGCGGGTACGCGTGACTGTCCGACCTGTCGATGTTCACCGAGTGGCTGCTCGCCGTTCACCGATTGGGTGTTCGCCGAAGCCGACGGCCGCGAGACTTGGAGCAGCTCAGCGAAGAGATGCTCACACCGAGTTCGCTGTCGCGTTCGAAGCTCCACGAAGCACGCGAGAACCATCGGCCGGGTCTACAACTAGCCGCTGCTCCACGGTCCGCTGGGTCCTCGTCCTGTTTCTCACCGCCACATCGCAACGAGACATTGCCCCCCTGGGTCCGCCGCGTCCTCCTCGGGCTCGGATAGGAATCGTCGGCATCGTGATCATGCTCATCTTCCCGATCAAGACCTGACGAAACCGATAATCCCGCGAGGCCACAGCTTTCACTCCAGTCACTCCCCTGTCTGGAGGTGCGACGGATCGCCGGGTCGTCTTCTCGGTGTGCGGTAAGCGAACGACCTTTCGCGGGGCACGATGCGCGGCGAGGTCATCAGCTCCGAAGAGCGAGTCGACGACGCTCGAAAAGTAGGCCATAGCGACGTGGTGGTTTCCAGCGACCATCGCAACGAGGTGTGATTCTCGGAGGCTAGCAGCGTCGCGAAGAGATCGGCTGCGGGCCGATCGCCGAGGGTGATCCGGGGCCGGCTGTTGAGTTCGTTCTCCACCCGGGCGAGGTCGCGGGCGCTGTGAACGGAGAGGTCCGTCGACTTCGGGAAGTACTGGCGGAGGAGCCCATTCGTGTTCTCGTTGGACCCTCGCTGCCACGGGCTGCCCGAGTCGCAGAAGTAGATTCTGGTTCCGGTCGCCTGGGTGATCTCGAGGTGCCGGGCCACCTCGGTGCCTTGGTCCCGTGTCACTGTCCGCCGCAACGGTGACGGCAGTTCGTTGAGCGCCCGCACGAGCGCGTGGAGAAGCTCGGTGGAGTTGTGCGCGGGCAGGTGCAGCAGCTTCACACGAACCGGGTCTGCCGTTCGACGAGCGTGCCGATCGCTGAGCGGTTGTGGGGGCCGACTATGAGGTCGCCCTCCCAATGACCCGCGATCGATCTGTCTATCGGGTCGAAGCCGCGATCGTGGACAGAAGACATCGGCTGCGCGAACCGGCGCCGGGTGCGGACCTGACGACTCTGTCCGCGTCGATGATCACGCCCGGTGCGCAGCGGCGAGCGTTCCGGCTTGCGGATGATCCCGGATCCTGGCCGGTAGATCTCCTGATAGATCGTCTCCTTCGACACCCGCGCACTCGGGTCATCCGGATAGCGAGTCTGAGGACCCAGGCGATCTGCTGCGGACTCCACGCTGCCGGAGTCTGTCGACCACGTATCCACGCAGTGCAGCTTCCACGGACAGCTTGAGCGGGCGGGTGCGCCGCCGCCGCGCCGCCGCAGCTGAGTGCGCGTGGAACGGGCGGTAGTGACCAGACACATGGAGGTTGCGGCGGAGCTCACGGCTGATGGTCGACGGCGCCCTTCCCAGTGCCTGGGCCGATGACGGTCGGGCCGAGGCCGCGACCGGCGAGGTCGGCGATCTGGATACGCTCCACCTCGGAGAGGAACCAGGGCGAGATCGTGGGACGGCGAGCGGCTCGAGCGGTGGCACGAACTTGACCGTGCCATCCTTCGGACGCTCCAACCCGCCGTTCTTCCAACGGTTACCCCACGACCGCGATATCCCCAACTTCTTGCACGCGCCGCGCACCGACCAGCCTTGCGCGAGCAACTCAAGGAACTGCCGGCGCTTCTCGGTCATCGGACGGCGACCCGGCCCGCTCCGAACACGACGAGACGACATACGAGAACCCCTCTCAAATGGTCCTCGTTGCGATGGTCGCTGGAAACCACCACGTCGCTATGGCCTCGCCTTCAACCGTTGCCGACAGAGCGAGGACGCGGCGGGCTACTCGGTTTGGGGAGACGCGGCCGCGCGGGCATTGGGGATGCGTGCCCGATGCGGTCGCGTGTCGAGGCTGGGGTCGGCGATACACGGTTGCTGGCACGACCGACGGAGAGTATGTCGGCGACGCTCCAATCTGAAGTGTTAACGACGGGCGAAAACGAGGCCACCCAGACAGATTGGGTGGGTGATCTCGGTGGAAGATTGGGCGTTGATCAGGCGGCTGGTCGCGGACGGAGTTCCGAGGCGTCAGGTCGCTAGGCAGCTGGGGATCGGCCGGTCGACGGTCGATAGAGCGTTGGCGTCGGACCGGCCGCCGAAGTATGAACGGCCGGCGCAGTCCACATCGTTCTCGCCGTTCGAAGCACGGGTGCGGGCGATCCTCGCCGAGCACCCGGACATGCCGGCGCGGAACGCGTCGAGTGGGGCGGGTCGATCACTTGGTTCCGGGAGAACGTCAGACGGCTCAGACCCGAGCATCGCCCGGTCGATCCGGCCGACCGGCTGACGTGGGCGGCGGGTGATGCGGCGCAGTGTGATCTGTGGTTCCCGCCGCGGAAGATCCCGCTCGAGGACGGCAGCCAGGTGCTGCTGCCGGTGCTGGTGATCGTCGCGGCGCACTCGCGGTTCATCACCGCGAGGATGATTCCGACCCGCAAGACCGAGGATCTGCTGCTCGGATCGTGGGAGCTGATCCAGCAACTCCGGGCGGTGCCGCGGCGGCTGATCTGGGACAACGAACCCGGCATCGGCCAGAAGGGCCGGCTTGCGCAGGGCGTGTCCGCGTTCGCCGGAACGCTGGCGACGAAGGTGGTGCAGCTGCGCCCATACGACCCGGAGTCCAAGGGGATCGTGGAGCGTCGCAACGGCTGGATGGAGACGTCGTTCATGCCCGGCCGCACCTTCACGTCACCGGTCGACTTCAACACCCAGCTCGCCGACTGGCTCGAGCGCGCGAACGGCCGCGTGGTGCGGACGATCAAGGCGCGGCCGATCGAACTGATCGAGCACGACCGGTCCCGGATGCTGCCGCTGCCGCCGGTTCCGCTGCAGCTGGGTTGGCGGGAGCGAGTCCGTCTCGGGCGGGATTACTACGTGCGTCTGGATGCCAGCGACTACTCCGTCGACCCTCAAGCGATCGGCCGGATGGTAGACGTGACCGCGGACCTCGACCGGGTCCGGGTGCGACTGGACGGGCGGATCGTCGCGGACCACCGCCGCATCTGGGCGCGCGGGGGTGTCGTCACCGACCCTGCCCACCGCGAGACCGCGCGACAGTTGCGGCAGCAGTTCCAGCAGCCACGACCGACCGTCGCCGACACGGATCTGAGCCGTGATCTCGCCGACTACGACCGGGCGTTCGGGATCGAAGGAGTCGCCTGATGGGCACCGCGAAGACGACCGAGTCGATCAAACAGATCACCTATCTCGCCGGCGCGCTGAAGGCGCCGCGGATCACCGAGGCTGCCGCCCGGATGGCCGACCAAGCACGCGACGCGGGCTGGTCGTTCGAGGACTACCTTGCCGCCGTCCTCGAACGCGAAGTGTCCGCCCGCAACGCGTCGGGCGCGGAGCTGCGGATCAAGGCCGCGGGGTTCCCGGCGCGCAAGACGCTCGAGGACTTCGACTGGGAAGCGCAACCCACCGCCCGCCAACAGATCGCCGCCCTCGCCTCCGGCGGGTTCCTCCTCGAAGCGCAGAACGTCGTGCTGCTCGGCCCGCCCGGCACCGGCAAGACGCACCTGGCCACCGCGCTCGGGATCGTCGCCGCCCGCCACGGGCACCGGGTGCTGTTCGCGACCGCGACGGACTGGGTCACCCGCCTCACTGACGCGCACCGGCAGGGCAACCTCCCGAGGGAACTTGCTCGGCTGCGTCGCTACGGGCTGATCATCGTCGACGAGGTCGGCTACCTGCCGTTCGAGCAAGACGCTGCGAACCTGTTCTTCCAGCTGGTGTCGTCTCGCTACGAACACGCGTCGCTGATCCTCACCAGCAACCTGCCGTTCAGCGGGTGGGGAGGCGTCTTCGGAGACCAAGCTGTCGCCGCCGCGATGATCGACCGCATCGTCCACCACGCCGACGTCCTCACCCTCAAAGGCGCCAGCTATCGACTCCGCGGACGCGGCATCGACAGCCTCCCCAGCATCAAGACGCAGGATCCGGCAGACTAGCGAAACGACAACAGGTGGCCTCGATTTCGCCCCTCGTTTTGGCCTCAAGTTGGACCGTCGTCGACAGGTCGCCGAGACCACCCGCCGCAGACCTCACCGATGAGTCAGTGGGGCGAGCATATTGCTGAAAGATCCCTGAGACAAAATCGAGAATCTGCTGTGAACACAGGCGCGGCCTGCCCGTCGCCTGCGGCAACCAAACAGAGCCCGCGCCCAGGCTCACTCAGCTGCGGCGGTCCGGCTTCACTAACTGGTCCCAGCAGTGGCAATGACGCACCGGCACGTTCACGGGGGTATCCACCGGAACGGCTATCCGGCCGGATCAGACGCCCACGTCGCCGCCATGATCCGCGTTTCTGCCGCCACCCATGGCCCTAGAGGCGGACGATGCGGTGCATGCCGCGTCGTTCAGGGGGAACTCACCCTGAGACGAGCGAGGACCGGGGCGCTCACGCGACCCGGTCCTCGACGATTCTTCTCAAGCCACCCCCAGCGCTCACAAAATATGCCGCTGATCAGGCTTTATGGCGGTGACGGTGGGATTTGAACCCACGGTAGGGGGTTACCCTACACAACTTTTCGAGAGTTGCACCTTCGGCCGCTCGGACACGTCACCGTCGTCCAGTTTACGACACACCGGCGGATGCTGCGAATCGGCGCCGCATCCGGCACAAGCCGCTTCATCGAATCAGGACATCCGGCGGCCTCAGGATATTCCGCGCCGCGACGTCCTGCCTCCGCCAGATGTCCTGATCCGGGAGAACCGCGGGCGCGCGGGAGAACCGCGGGCGCCCGCGAGAACCGCCGGCGCGCGCGGCCGGCCCCACGCGCGCCGCGACACGGCATCCGCCACCCCACCCTGGCCCGCCCGCACCGCCCCTGCCAGACTGACCCCATGGCCGTCATCGAGAACTCGAAAGTGACCGTCGTCGGCGCGGGGAGCGTCGGCTCGAGCGCCGCGTATGCGTGCCTCATCCGCGAGTCGGCTCGCCATGTCGCGCTGTACGACATCGCGACCGAGAAGGTCGAGGCCGAGGTGCTCGACCTCGCGCACGGCACGCAGTTCACGGGATCGAGCGACATCGTCGGCGGCAGTGACATCTCTGTCGCCGAGGGTTCGCACGTCGTGGTCATCACCGCGGGGGCGAAGCAGAAGCCCGGACAGACGCGCATCGAGCTCGCGGGCGTCAACGCCGGGATCATCCGCTCGATGATGCCCCAGCTGCTCGAGGTCGCGCCGAACGCGATCTACGTCATCGTCACGAACCCGTGCGACGTGCTGACGGTGCTCGCACAGGAGGCGACAGACCTGCCGCTCGAGCGCATCTTCGCGTCGGGCACGGTGCTCGACACGTCGCGACTCCGGTGGCTGCTGGCACGGCGCGCAGGGGTTTCGACCTCGAACGTGCACGCCTACATCGTCGGGGAGCACGGCGACACCGAGTTCGCGCTGTGGTCGGCGACGACGATCGGCACCGTCCCGATCCTGGACTGGCGGCCGGCCGACGGCTCCGATCCGTTCACGCCCCAGGAGCTCGACCGGATCGCGGTCGACGTGCGCGACGCCGCCTACAAGGTCATCCAGGGCAAGGGTGCGACGAACTACGCGATCGGGCTCTCGTCGGCGCGCATCGTCGAGGCGATCCTGCGCGACGAGCACGCCGTCATGCCCGTCTCGACGGTGCTGCACGACTTCCACGGAGTGGACGGCGTCGCGCTGTCGGTGCCGTCGATCGTGAGCGCGGCCGGCGCGGTGCCGATCCGCGAGACGTCGTTCTCCGTCAGCGAGCTGGAGCTGTTCCACCGCTCCGCGAACGCCCTGCGCGAGGTCGCCGACTCCCTCCGCTGACGGGCCGACAGACGAGACGGATGCCGCCACCGCGTCACCTCGCACGCACACGCCCGGCCACGCCGAGACCCCGGACGGGGAATGTCGCACGCGGCGCATAGCCTGGCCGCATGGCCTCTCGACGCCCCACCGCGACCGCTCCCTACCGGTGCACCGAGTGCGGATGGACGACGATCAAATGGGTCGGGCGCTGCGGCGAGTGCCAGCAGTGGGGCACGGTGGTCGAGGCATCCGAGCAGACCGGCATCACCCGCACGATCACGCCCACGGCACCCGCTGCAGGCCGCGCCGCACGACCGATCACGTCGATCGACACGCGCGACACCCCGCGCCGCACGACCGGCGTCGGCGAGTTCGACCGCGTGCTCGGCGGCGGGCTGGTCCCGGGGGCCGCGATCCTGCTGTCGGGTGAGCCGGGTGTCGGCAAGTCGACGCTCCTGCTCGATGTCGCGGTGCAAGCGGCGCGCAGCGGTCAGCGCGTGCTCTACGCGAGCGCCGAGGAGTCGACCGCGCAGGTGCGGCTGCGCGCCGAGCGCACGGGTGCGCTGCACGACGAACTGTTCCTCGCGAGCGAGACCGACCTCGCGACGATCCTCGGGCACGTCGACGAGGTGCAGCCCGAGCTGCTGATCGTCGACTCGGTGCAGACGGTGTCGTCGGCGTTGTCGGAGGGGATGGCGGGGCATCCGTCCCAGGTGCGCGAAGTCGCCTCGACGCTCATCCGCGTCGCGAAGGAGCGCGACCTGCCCGTCGTGATCGTGGGGCACGTGACGAAGGATGGATCGATCGCCGGCCCGCGCGTGCTCGAGCACCTCGTCGACGTCGTGTGCCACTTCGAGGGCGATCGGCAGACGTCACTGCGGTTCGTGCGCGCACTCAAGAACCGCTTCGGACCCACAGACGAAGTCGGATGCTTCGACATGACCGGCTCCGGCATCGCCGAGGTTCCCGACCCGAGTGCTCTGTTCCTCGGGCACGGCGCTCCCGTCGCCGGCACGTGCGTCACGATCGCGCTCGAGGGTCGGCGGGCGCTGCCCGTCGAGGTGCAGGCACTCACCGTCGAGAACAAGGGCCCCAACCCACGTCGCGTGGTGAACGGCGTCGATGCGGCGCGGGTCGCGATGGTTCTCGCGGTGCTCGAGCGGCGGGCCGGCATCCGGGTGTCCGACCAGGACGTGTACGTGTCGACCGTCGGCGGCGTGCGGCTCGTCGAGCCTGCGGCCGACCTCGCGATCGCGGTCGCGGTCGCGAACGCCCTGCGCGACCACGCACTCCCCCGCAACACCGCAGCGATCGGCGAGCTGTCGCTGTCGGGCGAGATCCGACCCGTGACGCAGGCCGCACAGCGGCGCGCCGAGGCCGAGCGGCTCGGCTACCGCACGATCGTCGACTCGTCGAGCTCGTCGCTGCGGGCGGCCCTCGACCGCCTGCGGGTCGATGTGCAACCGCGGGTCGACGACGACATCCCGGCGTTCTGAGGCCCCGCGTGGCCGTCGATCAGTACGGCGACACCGCGAACAGCTCGAGCCCCTCGCACGCCGCCGGCACGTAGCCGCCGCTCACCGGGGCGAACCCGCCGCCGAGCGCGATGACGTCGCCGTCGCGATACTCCTCGCCGTCCCACACGAGCACAGTGCCGTCCTCCTCGAGCGTCGCATCGCCCGCCGGGAAGACCGGCCCCGCGACGTGTCCCTCCGGAGAGGCGACCTGTACGCACGCAGGGTCGAGCACGAGGGTCCCTTCGAGGAGCGCGTCCATGCCGGCAACCGGTTTCGGATACACCGCCAGCGGACCCGACGACGGAAGGTCTCCGCCCGATGGTCCAGCGCACGCCGACAGCGCGACGGAGACGACGATCACGGATGCCGCAACCCGCCGCCGCCCGCGGGGAGACGGGCGTGCGCGGGCGGCCATGGCGTGGTCCTCAGCGACCGCGCGCGCGTCGCCGCTGACTGGGAGCGAACCCGAGCGCCACGGGGATGATGAGACCCGCGGCGCACACGAAGGCGACCATCACGAACTCCATTCGCGGGAGTCTGCCAAACAGGTGCGCCGATGTCGAGATCTGTGCGGCGGTGTTGCGCAGGTCGGACTCCCACTGAGTGAGGGCGCCGGGGCAGGCTCATGTGTCGAGCGCGGCGATGAGGTCTGCGGGCGATGCCTGCATCGGGTGGGGCCCGGCGATGTCGAAGAAGACCGTGGTGATCTCGTCTTCGTGCGCGACGAGGAACGCCCGCAGCCAGGCCGGCGACTGCAGCGCCACGCCGGGCGGCAGCGACTCGGGCTTGTTCGCGGCGTCGCTGAACAGCAGCAGTGCGACGTCGCCGGTGCGGGGGTCGCGGTACGTCCACACCTCGCCCGCGTCGAGCGGGTTGTCGCGCTGACCCACGCGCAGCAACGGGACGACGGTCGGCCCATGCCGCAGCGCGAAGGCGACGGCGGCCATGTCCTGCGTCTGGAGTGCATCGGCGAGCTGCGTGTTGCGGAACTCCAGAGGCGGTTTGCCCTTGCGCTTCGCGCGACTCTGCTTGCCCGATGCCATCCGTCCAGCGTACCGGCGCGATTACGGGCATCCGGAGCGCAGAATGCGCGGAGGAACGAGCATGGCCCTCTCAGATCGCCTTGGGACGGGCGACCCGAGAGGGCCGACTGCTCACCGGGGATGCTCGAAACTCGCTGGGGTCGAGTAACGCTGTCTGGGGTCAGCGCGAGCCATCTCCGCTCGGGAGCTGATTAAAGGCTAAGCGAGCGCAAGGTTTCCGTCTGTCCCCTCTTCGGGGGACATTTATGAGAGGATTCTCACTAAGCGGGATGAAACGACGATGTGATGGGCGCTGAACGGGCTCACATTACCCCACTGACCGGGATCGCGTACAGGCCGAATCGAGGTCAGTACAGGAGGAACTACCACCGAGCGTTCGGCTGTGTTTGCCGGTGATTGGATTCGTTGAGATTCCGCAGAAGGAGGTATCGCGGGTGGTTGTCTACGACAGGCTTCCGACGCGGGTTCTGCGGACTATCTGCGGACTGGACACCGATGATGGTCGTCAACCCTGGGCGTCAGGTGTGGAATATTCCACACGTCGATCCGGACGCAGGACGGGGGTGTGCCTCGCTGGGGAGTAGGCACACCCCCGCGAGCCCACGTCGGCAGATGGGCCCTGTTCGGGTAATCCCCCTCGAAAGTTTCTAGCGGAGTTTCCGGACCGAGTCCCGAATTTCTAATCCGAACACACGAAAGCGGGGGTGGCCGGGATTCCTCCCAGCACACCCCCGCATGTCAACCAAGGTTTACACGAACCGGCGTCGGATCCCCGCGTTGTCGATCCGGTCGCGTTGCGCGATCCGGGAATCAGCGACTCCCGCGACCTGCGCTTCCATGTACTCCGGCCCCCACGGGTTCTGCACGTACACCACCGGAGGAGCCGTCGATACCGGCGCACCACCCCCGCCGCTGTGAAGCGCGGAGCGGAACGCATAGACGGCGTTCTGCCCGCCCATCGCCCGCACATCCTCCGCCGTCAGCACGTGCTCACCGTTCGACAGGGGGAACAGGCCCGCAGAGTCCGAGGTACCCGAACCCGGCCCGTAGATCGCGCCACCCGAAGCGCGCCCGTCCCGGAGGCCTCCGAACACCCGGTCACCGAGCTGCACCTGGTTCGCGGTGAGCTGCAGACGAATCTGCCTGCCGTCGTACATCCGGATGAGCTCGTTCAGCCTGTTCGTCGCGTCCGTCGTGTTCAGGTCCACGTAGGTGCGGACGTTCTCCGGGATCAGCCCCAGGTCGTCCGCGTACGCCTCCGCGGCGTCCCCGGTGATACCGAACTGGCCCAGCATGTCGATCAGCTTCTGCCGGCCAATCTCGAGCACCCGGGTCGCTTCCTCCTGCGAACCCGTCTGCTCGTAGATTGCCGCAGCGTAGTCGAGGACCGATTCGGCCAGGTCATCGATAGCGGCCTGGTTGTCGCGGCCCTTCTGCTCGTTCAGATCCAGGACGGTCCCGTTCTCCTTCACCGATTCGGTCAGGTCATCAATGGCCTGCTCGAACTGGCGTTCCGCCGCCCTCGTGTCCAGGGTCGCCTGACCGAAGTTGCGGATCTGGTCCGCCAGCCCCTCAACCTCATCCCCGGTCGCTTCCGCCTGACCAGCCATGGCCCGCAGCGCCGACTCGTTCTCCTGAACCACATCAACCTGCTCCTCGAGGAGGAAGTTGAGGAGGTCCTGCGCGTCCGCGGACTCGCCCGTGACGGTGAGGTGGTCCCGCACCGCGTCTTTCAGGTTCGGCATCTCGTTCAGCAACGTGGCCGCCTGCTCCTCCGTCAGCCCGAGCTCGGTGGACCACTGCCGAAACTTCGCGGCCATGGCATCGATCGGCAGGGACGTGATGTCGGCGTCGAGGTCCGCGAGCCCGTCCCTCAGCGTGAGGATGTCCATGCCCACACCGCCGAGAATGTTCCCGGACCCGATAGCGTCGAGCGCCTTGGTGACGCTCTCCTTCGTCGCGTCCGCGGTCAACCCCAACTCCTCGAGGGTCGCGGTGAGGGTCTGCGGGGTGGTGAGTGCCGCGGCGATAGCGTCATCCGTGCCTCGGAGGTCACGTGCGCCCTGCACGACCGCTTCCGTCGCGAGGGTGACGCCACCGGCCACCGCGGCCACCAGAGCCCCCTGACGGGCCAGCATGCCCACACCACGCGCCGCACGGGCCGCAGCGGGGCTGAGGTGAGTCAGTGCGGCGTTGAACTCCGCGACTTTCGGCACTAGCAGCAGGTATGACCCCAACGCGGTCGCCCCCACCGCTCCGAACGAACCCACCCAGAACAAGGCCTGCTTCGCGGCCTCCGGCATCCCGTTGAACCGGTCCACGAGCCCGTCCAGGGTCTGCACGAACATCCGCAACGGCCCATCCGCCGCCGACCCGACGCTGATCATCGCCGCGTCGACCGAACCTTGCAGCCCCTCGATGTCGCCCTTGAGGTTGTCGACCATGCGGGCCGCGGACTCTGCCGCGTAACCGGACTGGTCCACCTTCTCGATCCAGGAGGCGATACCGTCCGCGCCCTCGTCGTAAAGGATGGTCGCGGCACGGATCGCGTCCTGACCGAAGATCATCGCCAGGGTTGCTTGCCGCTGCTCGTCGGTCATTCCCGCGAGGGCGTCCTCGAGCTCACCCGCAAGACCCTGCAGGCCGACGAACTGGCCCCCAGCGTCATACGCCTCGATACCGAGCTCAGCCATGAGGTCCTTGACTTCACCGGTCGGGTTCGCGAGGCGCAACAGCATGGTGCGGAGCGACGTTCCCGCGTCGGACCCCAGGAGGCCCTGGTTCGCGAACGCGGCGAGCGAGCCTGTGGTCTCCTCCACGCTGATGCCGAACTGGTTCGCGACAAGGCCGGCCTGGTTGAGCGCCTGAGCCATGTCATCGACGTCGCCCATCGCCTTACCCGCACCCGCGGCGAGAAGGTCCGCGACATGCACCGCATCGGCCCCTGACAGGCCGAACTGTTGCAGGGTGGTCGCCGCGATCTCACCGGCCTTGGCAACGTCGATCCCACCCGCCGCCGCGAGATCCAGCGAACCCGCGAGGGCGCCACCGAGGATGTCCGACGCGGACAGGCCCGCCTTCGCCAGGTTCTCAATCGCGTTCGCGGACTCCTCAGCCGAGAACACCGTGTCGGCACCCGCCTGAATCGCAGCCTCACGCAGCGCGTCCATGTTCTCCCGGGCGTCCTCACCCGTCGCCGCAACGTTCGACATCGCAGCGTCGAAGTCCGCGAAACGCTTCACCGCGACACCTAGACCCGTCGCCAACAGGCCACCAGCGAGGAGAGACGCCCGCCCCAACTGATCGAACGCCTGCTTCGTCTTCGCGAGCTTGTCCGCCTCACTAGCGGCCTCCGCGGTGACCTTCCGGGCCTTCTCCATCCCCGCCAGATAGTTCTGCATCTGGGCGGTCAACGTCACTTTCACAACTCTGTCTTGAGCCATGCTCACGCTCCTTCCATTCCGTCACCCACCTGCACGTTGTCTTAGATTTCGTCCGGGTCCCACGGCGCATCCGGGCAACCCGGCATGTTGTCGACGAACACGAACCTCGGCCCCCCTTCGTGCCCACGCCACCCGCCGAAGAAGTCACGCTGACCGCTGTCCATCAGCAGCACGTCATGCTTCTCCTCGTACTCCCGCTTCGCCTCCAACCACGGCTCGTAATACGTCTCCCGCCACTCCCGGAAACGGCGAAGCCGTACCTTCAACGACAGAGACACATCGTCAACCGGAGCCGGCGGCGGGAACCGCAAACCCCCCGGCCCCGTCCACGCCTTCACCCGCCGTCTCACAACGCCTCCAACCGGGCCGCACGCACACCCACCCGCTGCTGCGGCAACCGACCCGACGACTCCACCTCACCCATCGGAATCCGCAACGACGCCATACACTTCGCCAACGTCACCGCCTGCTGACGGAACTCCACAACAGCCGGGTTCGTCTTCGTGCCCTGCGGCGACACCACAACCACCGGTTCCGAGTCGATAACCGCCTGCAAACGGTCCAAAATGTCCACGATCCGGCACGCCTGAAGCAACACAGACGCCTCATGCTCGTCCAGTTCGTAGTCATCCAGAACCCGCCGCCACAGGCGTCTACCCCCGGATTTCAGGCCCTGAGGGGGCTTAGAACCGCTCATCACGGCCTCCCTTCACTCAATAGGTCGATTCATCCAGCACGCGGAGAGAGACGCGACATATCCCGGGAGGTCTTGTTGCGACCCCCACCCCGGGGGGAGGCCCCACGGGCTCCGCGAGCGGCGCGGCGTTGGACGATGCTGTCGATCTCGTCTTCCACCACGTGTTCCGCTTCGAGCTCTGCGATCTCCTCGAGCACGGACTGCAGTCGGAGTGAGAGTGCGGCGAGGTCGCGGGTCGATGTGCACCCGTGGATCGTGGCCGCGAGGACGTCGCGGAGGTCCCGGAGCGTGGCGAGACGGTCACCGGATGCCGCTGATTCAGGCAGTGTCATGGGTTCCTCCTCGTGTGGAACTTCCGGCGTGTGTTACAACGGGCTATCCCGGGAGGTCTTGGGGGCGTGGTGCCCCGGGGACCCTCCCCATCCGTCTTCTGGGTTGCGGTGTTCATCGGATGATCTGTGCGAGGTCTGAAGCGCCCTGATTTTGTTGGAGGCTCCTGACCTTGGAAACGAGGATGGAGTCATGCCGAAGGAACTGGCGAATGGGAAGCCGACGACGCGTCGCTACTCGAGCGAG
>Ga0180218_1001360_pt1 | contig 15072 bp, 13 predicted proteins | sample eDN3rd37CKraftBY_FD_151334 | JGI IMG/M metagenome (GOLD analysis project Ga0180218, IMG submission 151334) | Enriched backyard soil microbial communities from Emeryville, California, USA - eDNA 3rd pass 37_C Kraft BY (version 2) (version 2) | ecosystem: Environmental > Terrestrial > Soil >...
CCTTGCTCGACGGCAGCGAGCGCCTGCTCCGTGTGAGCGGCTCATCTTCCGGATTCGTCGCAAGGCTTTATGCTTCAGGCGCCTTGCTCGTACTCCCGGCGCGCCCGAGCGGATGCACTACTCCGCCGCGTGCGACACCGGTCCGTGGCCAAGTGCGCGGCTGAGCTCGCCCGCGCGCGCCATCAGCAGTTGGGACAGGCGAGGCTGCGTCTTCCTGTTGAACCGCGTTCGCGAGATCGTGAGACAAAGACTGCCGCTTGTTGGACGTCACGAACCGGGGACCTCGACCCGCTCCGGATACGCGATCAGGTAGCGACCGGCCTCGTCGACTCCCAGCGTATGGATATAGAACGCGGTGGGGTCGGTATCGCGCGCTTCCATCACCGGCGATGGCGCCGAGACGATGACCAGCCGGCCGCAGGCGCCGGTCCAGTCGATATGACGGTGGCCATGCATGACAATCGCGCGCCGGCTGATCCGCTGCACCTGGCGCACGAACCATGATCCGTTGATCAGCGCCGTCCCTATCCGCTCGGACAGGGCGATGGCCTGCGTCGGATATTCCACGAGATGGTGATGCAGCGCGACGATCCACCGCGCCTTCGGAAACTGCCGTACCACCGCATGCATCGAGCGCGACTGCTCCGAAGACATCAGGCCGAGCGCATTGGTGAAGGAGAAATGCGTCAGCGCGGTCGAATTCAGCATGATGATGCCAAGGCCATCCTCGGTATCGGGCGGCAGTACAATCGGAAACACTTCCGCCCATACGCGGGCAAGCCGCGCTGAAAGGCGCAACGTCCCGGTATCGGAAAACGCCGCAATGTTTTCGGCATGAGGGGCGAGCGCCTGATCCAGCGTCTTGCCGATCCGTCGCCTATCCGGATCGACGACATGCGTCCGCGCGCCCTGCACCGCGCAGATGCCCGACAATGCGCGCATTTCCCGCAGCCGACGTCCCGGACTGGTCGGAAAATCGAGCTTGGCAGGATTGGACCGGTCCACGACGTTGACGTCGTGATTTCCCGGTAGAATGAGGGTTCGCGCCGCGATCTGCGGATGCGCGCGGAGCGCCGAGAAGAACTCGGCCCATTCCGCCGAGCGACCCGCATCGGTGATGTCGCCGGTGATCAGGATGTGGTCGAGAGGCTTTTGCGCATGGATCTCGTCAAGACGAGCCAACACCTTGGAGAACCTCGCATTGCCGCTTGGGCCGAGGCGTCCGCTCTCCAGCCGAAAGCCGAAGCGTTCGCCGACGACATGCACGTCCGACAAGTGCACGACACGCCACGACCGCTTGAGAACGGCGGCATCCACAAAACTGGACCAGCCACGCGGCTGGTCCATCGATGCATCGGCAAGTCCCCACACGAACGTCACGGCCGTGCAATAGGCAAACAGGATGACGCCCGCATTGGCGAGCGCCGGCACAATCAGAGCAACCGGCGACAACAGATCGGAGAACTCTGCGCTCCAGCGCGTGAAGGGTCCGATCAACCAAATGATGAACAGCGATATCGTGCACAGGATGAAGCCGGCCACCGCGGCGCTGTATGCCCGCAACCGTGCCCTGCTCTCATCATCGAGCCAGCGCCCAAGCGCAAGCTCTGCAAAATGTCGGATGACCTCCCGGAACAGCGCATAGAGCGGTTGAACCGCCATCGCGTTTAGCGCCCAGAAAGCCTGCTCCGCAATGCGGAAGATTGTCCGTCCACCAAACCAGCCGACGGCGAGCACGATGAGAACGATTGCGAAGGTCAGAAGTCCACCATAGGTGGATCCGATGCTGCGCGAGAATGTCGTGAGCCACGCGGATCCGAATAGCGGGGTCAAACCCAGCAGAACGCACGGCAGGGCCACCAGCAGCAACCACGCCGCGACGAGCTTTGGCAGGCTGATCTCGACCAGGAGCGTTCCGGCGAGCGACAGCAGGGAACGGCCCTTGGTGCTGGAAGTGTCGTCCTCGATGTCGCCTTTTCGCGGATCGAGCAGCAGAGTCATCGGACCTCGTCGCTCTTTAACCTATTCGACGCCACTGACGGGACGTCCCGACCCGGCATTCGCCTCTCGAAATCGGTACAGGCTAACCAGATCATTAGAGCCTGAACGGAAACAACGCAAATGTCGACGCCTGGCCGGCAATCGAGATCATGCCTTCGTCATTGCTTCAGGTGCCCGTCGAGCGTGGCGTTGAGCTTCTGGAAATGCTCCCCGATGTCCCGCCGGATCGCCTCAAGGGATCCGAAGCATTCGGTCAGGGCGACAAGGCGGTGTTCCAGCTCGCTCTTGGTTTTGGTCAGGCGTTCCAGCCGCTCGCTGATCGACGTCTCCTCGTCTTTCTCAAGCGACAGAAGTGCCGCATCGAACTTCTTCTGCTGCTCAATGACATCTCCGACAAGAGCCTTGATTCCCGAGTCCGCACTTCGCAGCGGCGCGGTCTCATTCTGCAATTGCAGCAAGCTGTCCCGGACCTGCTCGAACTTCGTGAAGATCGCTTCAAGGTTATCGAGTCGCGTATGGCCGCGATTGAGAAAGCCTTCGGTTTCCTTCAGGCGCTCGTCGAGCCGCTTTCCGTTCTCATCCTTCTCGAGCTCGCCGAGCGCGCGCTCGATCAGCGCCTGACGCTCCTTCACCTCCCCGAGCATCGGTGCTACCACCCGACGCTTCTCGGAAACCGACCCAAGGAGCGTACGCAGAGCCTGTTGCCGGCGCCGGATCTCGTCGATCCGGCCCTGGAGATCGACGGCCTCGTTTTGCGAGGCCTGCTGCGCGGCCTCCACCTCGGCCTGCGCCAGCCGCTTCTGGATATCGTCAATGGTCGCGACCGGATCGCTGCCGACGAGATGACGAACCGCTGCATCCGCTCCTGTCTGCTGTTCATCGACAGCCGAGACCTCCGCACGGATGCCGTTGACCCTGTTCTGAAGAACCGCGATGGCCCGGCCCTGCCGGGCGATCTTGTCGGACTGCCATATCGCTGCGACCAGCACGCCGATAATGACGGCAATTGCGACAATGATCGCGAGTTGCTGTTCGATCGGCAAGCCGAGCACGGCATTCACGGCGGCGCCCGGCGCCAATCCCAAGCTTTGTTGAAGGACGATCAGCGCAACGACGAGAAGCGCGCTGCTTACGATTAAAAAAATGCGCATATTGAAATCCCCCGGCGCCAAAATCGCTGGCGCCCCTCGGGGGGAATCTCTTAGGCCAATTGCGCCGGGTTGCAAGGGTGCTGCGACACCCGTTCCACACGCAAAAGGCGGTGCATGGCGATCATTCGCCCGCCGGTCCAAACGAACAGGCGTAATGGCTGGTTTCGCGCAGTGCAGGCACGCCGCGAATGCTCGGCTGGCGTGATCAACATTCCGCGAGAACGGATTCGGGTGGCCTCATGCCGCCGTCACCGGAGCACGGCGCCCGAAGCCGCACGACCGAGCCCACTCGGCCCGGCTCAATCCTGTTCGCCGGGCTCGTAGAGCGTTTCCCGGCCGAGCCGGTCCATGCAGATTTCCGCAGTCCATGGCAGCATGAGCGCACCGCACCGGCTGTCGCGATAGATGCGCTCCAGCGGCCAGGTCTTGAGCATGGCCTGTCCACCACAGGTCCGGATCGCCTTCGTCGCAATCGTGTTCGCGTTCTCCATGACAGTATGCTGGGCGGCATAGGCCCGCATCACGATGTCCTTCGACGGATTGGGCCGCGCTTCGCTGATTGCCTGAAACCACAGCGCCTTCGTCTGCTCGAGCATCAGTCGCATCTCGGCGACGGCAAGCTGCTTGGTGGGGAACATCCGACGCTTGACGGGCGGCATCCCGGCGACTTCGCCACGCAGATAGGCCACCGTGAAATCGTACGCAGCCTGCGCTAGCCCCATATAGGTCGGCGACAAGGTCAGGAACATGTGTGGCCATTGCGACACCGCCTGGAAATAGACCCCGCGCGGCATCAGCATCGCGTCGTCCGGCACGAACACATCCTTGAAGATCAGCGTACGCGACACAGTCCCACGCATGCCAAGCGGGTCCCAGTCTCCGGTCACCGACACGCCCTCGGCGTCGCGCGGGACAGCCATATAAAGCGTGTCTTTCCGGCTGGGATGGGCCTCACCCTTCAGTTCGGTGCAGAGCACGCCGTAATAGTCAGCCGAACCGGAGAGCGAGGCGAAGATCTTCTTGCCGTTGATAATGAATCCGCCATCGACCTTGCGGGCCTGCGTGCCGAACGGCACCGCGCCTGCGGCCGCAGCGCCGCCCTCGGAAAACGGCTGTGCATAGATCGCGCCTTCTTTCACGATCCGCTGATAATGCACGCGGCGGCGCGCTGCATGCTCCGCGCGAACGGCAGCATCCATGTCGAGACTGTCGGCAAGCGCACCCGACCAGAGCGTCGAACACACATGCATGTTCCAGGACAGAGCGGTCGCACCACAGAAGCGGCCGAGTTCTGCAGCGGCGAGGCAATAGGTCTGGAAGTCGGCCCCCTCCCCGCCGACCTCTCTCGGCACGCAGATCCGGAGAAGGCCTTCGGAATGCATGTCGCGGAAATTCTGGATCGGAAACGTTGCCTCCCGATCGTGCTGAGCCGCGCGCGGCGCGAGCACCGCCCTCCCGAACGAACGCGCCTTTTCGATGAGCGCAGCCTGGCGCTCGCTCAGCCCGAACGCGGCGGGCTCGAAGATCGGCTTCTGACTGGCTTCGGACAGCAATTCAGACATGTCGGGGCTCTCCCGCCCGGACGGCGCGGGTCAATGAGTGTCAATTGTTCGGAGCGAAGAAGCTTAGTGCTCGCCGTAGAACAGCCGCCGGTATTGAGCCGACGCGATGTCTGCGATGCGAATGTCCCAGAATTCAGCTTCGCCGGATTTCTGGTGCTCGCTGAACAGACGATCGAACTGGCCGAGCTTCGTCACGCTTGATGACCGCAAGCCGAAGCCGGCAGCGATCGCGGCAAGATCAGTCAGTCCGAATATCGCTTCTGCTGGATCCATCTTCTGACCACGGAGCATGTGAACTTCAGAACCATAAGCTCCATCGTTCAAAGCGCCAATCAACAGGCGGATTTTTTGCCGCTTGATGACTTCGAGTTCCTGGATGTGCATCAGCAGGCTGCCATCGCCTTGCAGCAGCAAGACCTTGCCGTCGTTGCGCGCGGCAGCAACACCGATTGCCGTTGTGAGTGCCTGGCCGATGGCGCCGAAATCGGAAACGACGTGATATCGCTCGGCGGCACGGCCGCGCAGATGCGACGTCACGAAGTGGAAGCTGTGACCGCTGCCGCAAACGATATCCCAGTCCTGCGGGATGACCTTGTCGAGTTCGAGCAGGGCCTCTCTCGGATCGACGGTATTGGGAGCAACCGGGAACGGCTTGCGATCAAGACTGTCCGACGCGATCCGCGCCGCATTCTCGTTGCTGCGCCAGCCGCTCTTGCTGACGCCCCGCCGCTGCATCTCGGCGAGCAGTGCGTCGACGCCTGCACGGGCATCCGCCTGAACGTGCAGGTCCGCCGTCTTGAGCCCCTGGTAGAGTCCGTTGGGCGCCTGATCGATCTGAACAACACGGGCGTTCGGATACATGTAGCCCGCTTCGCTCGTGAAGAAGCTCATGCTCGCGCCGACGCCGATCACGAGGTCGCTTTCCGCGTAGAAGCTGCGGCCGACATTCGTCGCGTAGGCGCCGGATATACCGATACCAAAGGGATCATCGTCAAAGAGGCCTTTGGCGAGCAGCGTCGTCCCAAGCATTGCGCCGCTCTGCTTTGCAAGCGCAACGCAAGACGCCTTGGCGCCCGATTTCAGAGCGCCACGTCCGGCGAGCACGATCGGCCGCTCGGCAGCCTCGATCATATCCACGACTTCGCGGATGAGCTCCGGATCCGGCTGAAGGCGCTGTTGCTTGGGAAGCAACGCCGTTGACGGCTCGTAGTCGGCGACCCACGGAAATGCCTGCTTCTGGATATCGATCGGAACACTAAGCACGACCGGAACATTCTCGTGACGTGCGGTATAGAAGGCCTCGCGAACGTCACCGAGGATGCGATCGGGGTGCTTGACGCGGATGAACCGCGCTCCGGTCGCCAGAGCCAGTGGCGCCTGGTCCATCTGCTGGAGATGGAACGCCACATTGCTCGCAGTGTCTCCGACCATCACCACCAGCGGAATCCGGCCGCGCGCGGAGATCGCGAGCGACGTCATGATCTGGGTATAACCCGGCCCGCAGGTCACGGTGGCGACGCCCACCCGCCCGGTCGCGCGCGCATAGCCATCCGCCATGCCGCAGGCGCTGTGCTCGTGGCGCGCATGGATCACCGTCGCGCCGATGTCCTTCATCGCGATGGTCCAGTGAGCGTTGGCATCGCCCATGAGGCCGAACACGACCTCGGTCCCCTCGGCTTTGAATGCGTCGGCGAGAACGCGATAACCCGGGATATCCTTCATCATGGTCTCCTGGTCCAGGCGCCGAACCAGGATCGGCACGCAAGTATGAACGACTTCCACATGAGAGCGCCGCCGCTGATGGGCCGCGTTTCGCGAGCGGGTGTATCTACGCCCTGCGCGGCGGGCTCGGCTACGGCCGCGAGATTGCGCGCAAACTCCTGCATGAGTGCGCGCACGACATGGACACCGCCGGCATTTGCAAAATCCTGCAGCGGGCCGTTGACGCTGTACTCCCCTTCAAGGTGCAGCTTGCTGGTCGACGCCGAAGGTGATTGCAACTGGACAGTCCCGCGCGCGAGGGCGCGTGACGCCCCGCGACCATCGATGCCGCGGCCCTCAATCGTGCAAACACGATTGTCGTGGTCGTAGCTTATGTTGCACTGGCCCTTGAACAGCACGACGGTCGGGCCGAACTTGACCGAAATCGTGCCGGAATAGTCCCCGTCGCCGGCGGCCTGAATGGTCGCGCCCGGGATGCAGGACGCGACCAGTTCCGGTTGTGAAATAAGCGGCCAGATCACGGACGCGGGGCGATCGAACTCAACCGATTCCGAAATCTGAACCATCAGCTACGAACAGGAAGCGGTTATTGACGCGGGAGGTTTGCGGCCTTGACGATATCGCCACGGATCTTGAGATCCTCGGCAATCATCTTCTTTGCCTCATCCACCGAGTTTCCTACCGGAGTAAGACCCATCGCGGTCAGGCGCTTGACCACTTCGGGGTCCTTCAGCGCCTTGATTACTTCCTTATTCAGCTTCGCGACAATGTCGGCTGGCGTTGCAGCGGGGACCATGAAGCCAAGCCATGACTTCAGGAAGAATCCCGGGAACGTTTCGGCAATCGTCGGGATGTTGGGAATCGACGGATACCGCTCAGGCTCGGAGATCGCGTAGATCTTCAGCTTGTCGGTGCCGATATAGGGCAGCGCAGCGGAGAGGCTGACGATCCCCATCGGCACATGCCCGCCGAGAACGTCGGCCAGAGCCGGCCCGCCGCCGCGATATGGCGCGTGCACGATATCGGTGCCGGATTTCGTCTTGATGGACTCGCCGATCAGGTGATGCGGCGAACCGATGCCGGACGTCGCGAACGTGACCTTGCCCGGATTGGCTTTCGCATAGGCGATCACTTCCTGCAGCGTATTGGGCGGGAAATTCGGCGCTCCGACGACAACGATGACGTTAGACGCGGCGATCGAGATCGGCGTGAAGTCCTTGATCGGGTCGAAGCCGAGTTCCTTGAACAGATGCACGTTGGTCGTGATCGGATTGTCCGTGCTGAGGAGCAGAGTATAGCCGTCTGGAGCCGACCGCGCGACGAAGCCCGTGCCCAAATTGCCACTGCCACCGGACTTGGATTCGACGACGACCGGCTGCCCCATCGAGGCCGCCATCTTCTCACCGATCGCGCGCGCCAGCGTGTCGCTCGACGATCCGGGCGGGTAACCAACGATCAGCGAAACCGGGCGCGACGGGTACGACGACTGCGCGAGACCGAAACCGGCAGAGACCGAGGTCAATGCCAGGGCGAGTGCCGCGGCGGCACACGCCTTCCGCGACAGGTTCGAAACGAAATCGTTCCGCATGAAAGGACTCCCAAGCATAGCAATAAACCCGATCTCCAGGTTCGATCGACACTGCAAGGCAGGGAAAGTTTCGTCTTTCGTGGGCAGTGTCAACGGAGACATGCGAGGCGGCAACAAGTCCGCCGGGCAAAATCACAACTGTGATACAGATATCAGAACGTTGTAGGCCAAAATCCTGAGATAAGATTGCAGCAAGATCGAGCAGGACAATCGGGCCCAGGATCATGGTGGATTTGACGCAGCAGGCGGCACAGTTTGCCGCGAATTTAACCTTCGCGGATCTGCCCGAAGCAGCCGCGCGAACGGTAGGGTTCGGACTTGCGGATTGCGTAGCAGTCATTGCTGCCGGACAGCGGGAACCGGTCGTCGGTCTGCTCCACGACATCGAGGGAAGCCAGCCGGCCGGCGAGGCCGCCATCCTGTTCGACCAGCGGTTCGCTCGCGCGGACGTCGCCGCACTCATCAACAGCGCCGCGGCGCATGCACTGGACTTCGACGACACCGGCCTGTCCGGCCATCCGAGCGCCGTGCTGGTCCCGGCGGTCCTCGCGGTCGGCGAGGCGACGGGGGCTGACGGAAAGCAGCTGCTTTCGGCTTATGTCGCCGGATATGAAATCTGGGCCGATCTGATCGGACGGCATCTCGACCCGCTTCACGCGAAAGGCCTGCATCCGACCGCGATCTTCGGCCCGATCGCGACCGCCGCCGCCACCTGCAACCTGATGTCCCTCAATGCCGACCAGACGCGCTCCGCGCTGTCGCTCGCGGCCAGCATGTCGTCGGGAATCGTCGCCAATTTCGGCAGCCTCGCCAAGCATCTCCAAGTCGGCCGCGCGGTGCAGAACGGCATCCAGGCCGCCCGTTACGCTGCCCGCGGCATGACGGCGGCGGAGGATGGCCTTGAAAATCGCCTCGGCTTCCTCAAGGCATTCGCACCCGCCAATCGCGTCGATCTCGATCGCGCCCCTGAATTCGGTCGCAACTGGGCGATCGAACGCGAGGGCCTGAACATCAAGCTGCATCCCGTATGCCACGCCGCGCAGCGAAGCATCGACGCCGCCCTCGACCTGCGCAACCGCTACAGCCCGTCCCTGGACAATATCGAGAAGCTGCAGATCCACATCGGGCGCGGACAGGCGCTTGCGCTGCGCTTCAGCCGCCCGAAGGATGCGCTCGAGGCGCGCTTCAGCGCGGAATTTGTCGTCGCGTCCGCACTTCTGACCGGAAAGGTGGCGCTGGCCGACCTGAACGACGAGTATGTGAACCGCAGCGACATCCAGTCACTCATCAGCCGGTCCGAATTGATCCTGACCGATGAACTCGATGGCGAGGAGCCGCTGTTTGCACCTGCCGACCACGTCGTGCTCCACACCAGGAACGGCGAACGCCTCGAAAGCGCGGCGATCCGCCGGGCACGCGGGCATGCCCGCAATCCGGTGACGACCGACACGCTTCGCGAGAAATTCCACAGCTGCGCGTCGTTCGCGAATGCGGACGCAGCGGATGAATTGTTCGAATACCTGATCGATCCCGCCGGGATCGATCAGGTTCGCACCATCAACAGCATGTTCCGCCGCGCCAGCGCCGTCATCAACTGACGGCGCTACTTCAACCGGGCCTTCAGAAGGCGACCGGCGTTACATCCCGACTTTTGCAGCCAGATCGAGGATCGGCTGCAAAAGCCGCATTGCAGCGGCATCCGCGAATTCGCCGTCCACTTCGATCGCGCCTTGCCCCTTGGCCTGGGCCTCGCGCAGCGCCTTCTCGATCTTGCGGGCGCGCGCCACTTCTTCCGGCTTCGGGCTAAACACCTCGTTCGCGATTGCGACCTGCGAGGGGTGCAGCGCCCACTTTCCGACGAAGCCAAGCATGCGACCGCGATTGGCATCGATCCTGTAGGCTTCGCTATCGCGGATGTTCGAATACGGACCGTCGACGGCGTCGATCCCATGCGCACGGGCAGCGACCACCACCTTGTTTCGCGCGTAATGCCAGATGTCGCCCGGATAGGGATCGTCCCGCATCAGCTCGTAGAGCGGCACGCCCTGCGAACCCGAATAATCGCCGAAGCCGAGGATCAACGCTTCCAGCCGATCGCACGATGCTGCGATCTCCTCGACACGCATCATCGCCTCGACTTCCTCGATCAGCACTTCAAGGCCGATCCGCTTCTTCAGTCCGGTCCGCGCCTCGATCTGCTTGAGCAGAACGTCGACCCACTGGACATCCGCGGCGCGCCGCACCTTCGGGATCATGATGAGATCGATCTTGTCACCGGCCCGCTCGACGATGTCGATGATATCGCGATAGGCATGCGGGGTTTCGAGATCGTTGATCCGCACGCAGATCGTGCGCGGCTTCCAGTTATAGGTGCCCAGCGCCTTGATGATGCGCTCGCGCGCATTGTCCTTCTCCGCGGGCGCGACGGAATCCTCAAGATCGAGGAAGATCATGTCGACGTCCATCGCCGCAGCCTTCTCGATCATGCGGTCGCTGCTGCCTGGTACCGCCAGTTCGCATCGACGCAAACGGCTCGGGCGCGCTGTTTTGCTCATGATCCGCACTCCATTCGGTTCAGTGTTGAGCTATCTGACGATCGAACGATCGCGCAGGGAGGCAATCTGCTCGTCCGCGTATCCCGCAAAGCGGAGAATGTCGTTGCTGTGCTCCCCGAGCAACGGCGAACGCGCATTGACGCCGCCGGGCGTCTCGGTCATCCGGATCGGCGTATTGGCGATGACGAACCCGCGGCCGGAACCGGGATGCTCCACCACGCGAAGCATGTCGCGCGCGGCGATGTGCGGATCGGCATAGATGTCGGCAGCGGTATTGACCGGACCGTAGGGAATGACGCCGCCGAGCAGGTCCGTGAGCTCGACCTTGGTCTTCTTGATCGCCCACTCGCTTACGATCGCGTTGACCTGCACCGCATTGTCCCTGCGCTCCGCAATCGTCGTGAAACCCGGAGCAGAACCAAATTCGGGCTTGCCCATGATCTTGCAGAGCGTCACCCAGAAATCATCGCGGGGGCATCCGATCGCAACCCATCCGTCCGCACACTGAAACAGGCCGTATGGGGCGAATTCCGGATGGCCATTGCCCTCCGGCTCGGCAACCTTGCCCTGATAGGAATACTGATAGACCGGCCGTTCGCACATCGCGAGGATCGCATCGACCATCGCGACATCGACGAACTGGCCCTTCCCGGTCGCGCGCGCATGATGCAACGCCGACAGCGCCGCGAAAGCGCAGAAGATCGCGGGGATCGTATCGCCGATGCCGGGGCCGACCTTTGTCGGAATGCCGCCTTTCGGCCCTGTGATTCCGACGACGCCTCCCATCGCCTGCGCGACGATGTCGTAGGCTGGCCAGTCCTGATACGGGCTGGCGCCGGTTCGCGGATCGCCAAACCCTCGGATCGCGCCATAGACCAGCCGCGGATTGATCTCGCGCAGTTGCTCATAGGCCAACTGCATGCGCTCCATCACGCCGACACGAAAATTCTCGAGCAGGATATCCGACTTCTTGGCGAGACGGACGATGATGTCCCGCCCTTCCTCCTGCTTGAGGTCGATGGCGATATCGAGCTTGTTGCGATTGATGCTCTGATAATACGCGCCGTATTCAAGCTTGCCTTCCGCCTTCGGGAAGGGATGCAGCTTGCGCGTATCGTCGCCAAACAGCGGCTCGACCTTGATCACCGTTGCGCCCTGATCCGCGAACAGCATGCTCGCATAGGGACCAGACAGCATCCGGGTCATGTCGAGAACGACGACCCCATTCAACGCCCCGAAGCCGCTCGAGCCGATCATTTGTCGGCCCAGAATGCGCGGCGCTTCATCAGAACCTTCCGTTCGCCCTCGAAGACGATCTCGTCCTTCTCGTTCACACCGATATGCCGAAGTCGGACCACCCCGGCGTCTTCGCGATCCGCAGGTGACGTCTCCAGCACCTCGGTGATCGCGTAAAGCGTGTCGCCGTGCAGGACCGGCTTCTTCAGGCGAAGCTTGTCCATGCCAAGTTCGGCCAGAGCATTCGTGGCCGTCTCCTGACTGGACAGGCCGATGACCAGCGAAATCGTGATCCCGCCGAAAACAATCCGTGTTCCGACCGGGCTGTCCTTCATCTTGTGCTCGTTGAAGTGCCCGTCCGCGGTGTTCATCACGAGATTCGTGAACATCACGTTTTCGATCTCGCCGACGGTCTTGCCGCGCGCATGGCGCACGACGTCACCCACGGTGAAATCCTCGAAATACCAGCCATCCGCGGTCAGGCTTGATATCTTTGTCATGCTTTCAAATCGCTCGTCGTCAGGGTGCGTTGCGCGCGGAACGAAGTCATCGATGCGCTTCGCGGACCACCATATTGGTCCGCTTGAAGGAGATAACCTTCTTGCCCTCCTGGTTGAACCCTTCGGTCAGCCAGGTCACCACGCCATGCTTGGGCCATGACTGCGAGTCGCGCTTGTCGATCACGGTCGATCGCGCACGCAGCGTGTCGCCCTCGTAGACCGGCTCCAGATATTCGAGTTCATCGACGCCGAGAAACGCGCCGCCGGCCTCGCTGAGATCCTCCACGGTCAGGCCCAGAACCGTGTTGAAGACAAGCAGCGGGTTGATGATGATGCCCTTGTGACCGTGCGCGGCCGCAAAGGGCGCATTGAACGTCATCGGATTGAAATAGAGGAACACGGTCGAGAACAGCGAATTGTCGCCCGCATTGATCGTCCGGCCCCAATGATGTTCAAACACGCGGCCGAGTTCGTGCGTTTCGAAGCTTGTTCCGCGCCGCAGCCGTCGCGCCCGCTTCACGATGTCGTTCATTCTCTACCCGCAGAAAATCATCTTTCGCCGCTCCGGCGGTGGCGAAGTTCCACAACAACACGGAGTGAAACGGACGTCCAGAAGCTATCAGACTTTGCGCCGCAATATCATGGACGTGAAATCACCCGATCGGCGCGCCGTAACGCCCGATGCGTTTGAGGAGCAGCTCGGAATAGTCGCGGTAGCAACTCTTGATCTTGCCCAGCGGCGCACCGATTCCGACTGCCATGGCCGGCTGCCCTTCGATCCGCGGCAAGAGCGCAGCAACGACGCCCGCATCGGCCGTCGCATCGCCGAACGTTGCCGAATAGCCGGTGTCGCGCACCTTGCGGACAGCCTTGAGGATGACATCCACCTGCTGAGGAGGAGACCCCGGCGCCCGTTCGGAATTGATACGGCGGACAATCGCCTTGATTTCAGCATCGGACTTTTCCGACAACAAGGCGCGTCCGACCGCGGTCTGGCAGAGCGGACGGATGGCCCCCGGTTTCATGTAGAGCCGCACCGGGTTGGTCGCCTGCGAAACATGGATATACATGGCATTGATGCCGTGCTGCACGCCGACAACCACCGCATCGCCGGTCGCACTTGTAAGATCATGAGCGACCTCCATCGGGCTCATCGGCATCAGTTCCTGGTCAAACAGCCAGTTGCCGAGCAGCCCGACTCTGAGGGTCGCGCTGAAAGTGCGCTTGTGAGGGTCGTGAGTGAGATAGCCGAGCTTGACCAGCGAATGCAGCAGCACGGACGTGCTGGATTGCGGAAATTCGAGCTCGCTCGAAATCTCGTTGACGGTCATCGCCCGTCGCCGCTGAGCATAGAGCTCAAATACCTGAAGCACGCGCTTTGCGGATTTCACGACCGCGACAGTCATTTGCCTCTCCACATCTCCTAGGTCCTGGCTTTTCCAAGCAACTGGTCCGAGATGATTCGCAGCTGTATCTCGGAGGTTCCCTCAAAGATCTTCGTCAGGCGGGAATCGCGCCAATAGCGTTCCACCGCGTGGTGTGTCGTGTAGCCCGCGCCGCCGTGGATCTGCAGCGCCTCGCTGGTGACGCGCTCGGCCATTTCGGTCGCGTGATACTTCACCATCGACGCTTCGGTGTCGCAGCGTTCTCCGGTATCGATCTTGCGGCAAACGGAATAGAGCAGCTGCCGTGCGGCCTCGATTTCGGTTGCCATATGAGCGATCCTGAAGCGGATCGCCTGAAACTCGGCGATCGGCCGGCCGAACTGGACGCGCTCCTTCGCGAACGCGATCGCATCTTCCAGGCCCCCCATTGCGAGGCCGATCGCGCGCGCAGCCGTATGTGCGCGGGCAACCTCGAGCCCGTTCAGCGCGAGGTAGAAGCCTTTGCCCTCTTCACCGATCATGTTCGCGGCGGGAACCGCAACACGATCAAACGACAGCTCCCAGGTCTTCCAGCCGAAATAGCCGATCTTCGGAATCGGGGAGCCCGACACGCCGGCGGGGAGCTGACCACGCGGTTTCTCGAGAAGGAAGGCTGAGATGCCCTGGTGCGGCGGCTTCGCGCTATCCTTGGGACGCGTGCGCGCCATGACGAGAATGAAATCCGACCCGTCGGCGAAGGTGCACCAATATTTGTTTCCGGTGATGTACCAGTAATCGCCATCGCGTTCGGCGCGGCAACTCAGGCCAGATACGTCCGAACCGGTGCCCGGCTCCGACATTGCGAATGCGCCTATGAACTCTCCCGAAGCGATTCGCGGCAGATAGCGCGACTTCTGCTCGGCGCTAAGGAAACTCTCGCGCAGCGGCGAACGGATGATGCTTGCGACGCTCATCCAGGAGCGGCTCAGTTGCTCGGTAATGAGGCAGTATTCGAGACAACCGAGATCCGAGCCCCCATATTCTTCAGAAATCATGATGCCGAAATAGCCCATCTGGGCCAGGCGTTCACGCAACGTGACCGGAATGTCTTCGCGCATGGGATCGAGTTTGTTCGCGACCGGCAGCACTTCGTTCAGCGAAAACTCTCTCGCCGTATCCCGAATGAGCAATTGATCTTCGCTCAGCAGTTCAGCCATAACCGTCTTTCTTCCAGGTCCTGCGGGACTGCACCGATGCCCGAAAGGCGGGCCTCCGGCGCTCGTCCCTCGCCGCGCGGGACTGCGCGGCAGGACTTATCGCTGGATCGCATATCCTGCGTCACCATCCTTCGATCACATACGTGATAATGCAATCAAAATTTCGCAGGGGCAGC
>Ga0180218_1001361_pt1 | contig 15067 bp, 11 predicted proteins | sample eDN3rd37CKraftBY_FD_151334 | JGI IMG/M metagenome (GOLD analysis project Ga0180218, IMG submission 151334) | Enriched backyard soil microbial communities from Emeryville, California, USA - eDNA 3rd pass 37_C Kraft BY (version 2) (version 2) | ecosystem: Environmental > Terrestrial > Soil >...
TCAACGGCGTGATATTCAACGATCTGTCCGCTACCAGTCGCCGCTACGGAGGCAAGTACGGCAGCTACAAGTACACGCAGTATGAATATGGCTCGACGAATGACTGAGCCTGCCGACACGCAAAGGGTCGCCGCATGAGCCCGCTGGGCAGCCGGGTCGGCCAGGGCATCGCATGGAACCTGGCCAATATGGTGGTAAGCCGGGGCGCCTCGGTAGTGTTCACGCTGTTCCTGGCCCGCTTCCTTACGCCCGACGCCTTCGGGCTGATGGCCATGATAGCCATTTGCTACGCCCTGGCGGACGCGCTGATGACCTCGGGATTTGGCCAGGCCATCATCCGGCAAAAAGAGCTGGAAGACATCGATCTTTCGACGGCCTTCCTGACCAACCTCGCCTTCAGCCTGGCGATCTACCTGGCGCTCTATGCCTGCGCCCCCTGGGTGGCCCGCTTCTATGAACAGCCCGAGCTGGTGCCGCTGATTCGGGTCATGGGCCTGGTGCTTTTCGTCAATGCCTTCAAGGTGGTGCAACTGGCATTGCTGAACCGGGCCATGGACTTCAGATCGCTGATGCGCATCAATTCCACCGCCACCCTGGTCGCGGGAACGCTGGCGGTGCTGATGGCCTATGCGGGCCTGGGGGTCTGGAGCCTGGTGGCCCAGTTCATGATCTCGGCCTTGGTCTCGACCTTGTTGCTGTGGCTGGCCGGAAGCTGGCGGGCCAGCCTGCGCTTCAGCACGCAATCGTTCCGGCGCATGTTCGGATTCGGCTCGAAGCTGACGCTGGAAAGCACCCTGAACGTGCTGTACGAGAACTCGTACGTGCTTGTCATAGGCCGCGTCTTCAGCGCCGAGGCGACGGGCCTGTATTACTTTGCCAAGCGCATACGCGACCTTATCGTTGACCAGCTGAACAGCGCCGTGCAGCAGGCCACCTATCCGGCCATGGCCCAGCTGCAGGACGAGCTGGAGGGACTGCGCCGCATGTACCGCATTATTCTGCAGTTGCTGTTCTATATCACCGCACCCGCCCTGCTGTTGATCACGGTGCTGGCCGCGCCCCTGTTCCAGATCGCGTTCGATGCGCGCTGGGCGCCGGCCGTGCCCTATCTGCAGCTGCTTTGCCTGGCAGGCCTGCTGCTGCCCATCCACACCGTCAACTTCAATATGCTGAAGGTCAAGGGCAGGACGGACCTGGCGCTTTATACAGGGGTGACCAAGAAGGCCATCCACCTGCTGCTGCTGGCGGCATCCATTCCGTTCGGCCTTACCGGCATCGTGGCCGGCCAGATCGTGGCGTCCGTGTTGTCCAGCATCTACTACATGCATTGCAGCGCCAAGCTCATCGGCTACACCTGGCGGGCCCAGTTTCGCGACATTCTGGAACCCGTCGCCGCGGCGGCCTTGGCCGCGGCCGCCACGGCCTGGCTGATGGCAGCAGCCTCGCTCTCCGCCCCATGGCACGCCCTGGCCGGCGCCGCCTGCTACGCCCTGCTCTACCTGCTGCTCAGCCATGTCACCCATGTGGCCGGCTATCTCTTCCTGCGGGACAAGCTGCGCGCCTGGCGCAAGGGCTCGGCCCAGAAAATGGCGGAGAGCCGGCCGTGAACCGCCCGCATCCTATCGGACCGAACGAGACGACTCAATGAAACAGACCCTGTTCATCGGTGAATACTCATCACGCAACGTGGGCGACGGCATCATCAGGATGGCGATCGAGAAGCTGTGCTCGCAGCACGGCCTTCCTGCCGCCTTCCGCGATTTCTATGGCGGCACGCCCGATACCGGGCCCGGGCGCCCGCAGCCGGCGGGCGCCGACGCCGTGCAGGCCGGGCCCAAGCCGCGTTCGCTGCTGCGCAAAGTCCAGGCTGCCCTGCTGCGGATCGAGCTTGTCAACTACGCCATCGCCCTGCTGTTCTATTTCACGCGCTACCGCTCCATCGCGGCGGGATACCAGGTGCAGCGCTACCAGCAGGTGGTGATAGGCGGCGGCAATCTATTGATGGACAACTTCCTGAACTTTCCGCTGCTCATCCTGCGCATCGTGCAGCAATGCGAACGGCATCGCGTGCCGGTAAAGCTTTTCTCGGTGGGCGCGGGCAGGCGCTACAGCGGCCTGGGGCGGCTGATCATGGCGCGCATCCTTCAATCGGACGCCGTCGAATGCATCGTATGCCGCGACGGCAACACCTACTCGCTGATCAAGGAGATCGGCGAGGAAGATTCCGACCACAAGATCATCTGCAGCTTCGACAGCGGCCTGTACCTGGAGCGCGGCGATGCGCCGGCCGGGCGGAGCGACATCGTCGGCCTGGGCGTCATCGCCCCTTCTGTGTTGAAGATGGTCACCCCCGAGCATCCCATGGCCGACCCTGCTTATGCCATGCGCTGGTGGGACGCCCTGGTGGGCGAACTGGCACAGAAGATCGGCGCCGACCATATCGAGATCTTCTCCAACGGCTCCGAGGCCGACAATGACTTCGCCCGCGCCTTGTGGCTGGAGCTGTCGCCCAGGTATCCGGGCCTTTTGGTCTGCACTTCCATTCGCTCGCCGGCCGACCTGATCCAGCGCGTGGGCAGCTACAAGGCCCTCGCCGCTTATCGCATGCACGCCGCCGTGACCGCCATGGCGCTGGACGTGCCGGTGGTCGGCTTCGAATGGGACCCCAAGGTTCTGCAGATGTTCACCTACTGCGGCAAACGCAACGCCTGCGTCGCGCTCGATGAGTTTCCGAAGCGCCCCGCGCGCGAGCTCATCGCCTCGATGCTGGACGAAACCCCGGCGCGGCTGGAGCCGATACGCCGGGTGCTGGACAGGGATTTTCGCCATGCAACCCATGTCTGACTCGGCCGTCATGGCCATGCCCCTGGATGGCACGGCGAGCGCCGCGCCCGCCGGCCGCCTCGCCCTGTTCATACCTTCGTTGAACGGCGGCGGCGCCGAGCGCGTCATGGTGTCGCTGGTAAACGGCCTGGCTTCCCGCAACCTGGACGTGGACCTGGTGCTGGCACGCGAGGCCGGCGTGTATCTGAACGACGTTTCGCGCCAGGTGCGCATCGTGGGGCTCGATGCAAACCGCGCGCTGGGGGCAATGTGGCCTCTTGCGCGCTACCTGCGCAGCGAACGGCCGGCCACCCTGGTTTCGGCCATGAACTATGTCAATGTCATTGCCCACTGGGCCAGACGGCTGTCGGGTGCGTCCACCCGCGTGGTGTTCACCGAGCATGCCAATCTGAGCCAGCTGCTGGCCGCATCGCAACCCCTTATGGCCTGGAGTCTGCCCAAGCTGATGCGTCCGGCCTACGCCAGCGCGCACAGCATCATCGCTGTGTCGGATGGCGTCGCCGACGATCTGGCGCACACGCTGCGCATCGATCGCTCGCTGGTCCATACGCGCCACAACCCCATCGAAACCGCCGCCCTCGCGGCCAAGGCCAGGGAGCCTCTGGACCATCCGTGGTTCGCGCCGGAAGAACCCCCCGTGATAATCGCCGCCGGCCGCCTGAGCCCGGAGAAAGACTTTCCCACCTTGATCCGCGCATTCTCGCTCCTGCGCCGTCGACGCCCCGCACGGCTGGCCATTCTGGGCGAAGGCGGCCAGCGCGCCGAGCTGCAGGCGCAGATCGACGCCCTGGAGCATGGGCGGGACGTCTTGCTGGCGGGCTTCCAGACCAACCCCTACGCCTGGATGGGCCGCGCCGCCGTATTCGTGCTGAGCTCGCGCTGGGAAGGCTTTGGCAACGTGCTGGTCGAAGCGATGGCCTGCGGCACGCCGGTGGTCAGCACCGCCTGCCCCAGCGGCCCCGAAGAAATCCTGGAGGGCGGCCGCTGGGGCCGATTGGCGGCCGTCGGCGATGCCGACGGGCTGGCCGAGGCCATGGACCGGACGTTGCGGGACGAGCAACGCCCCGACGTGCGGCGGCGCGCCCAGGATTTCAGCGTCGACCGCGTGGTCGACGCCTATCTGCCCCTCTTGCTTCCCTGCGCCACAGCGCAGCAATGAAACCTATTCAAGGAACACCATGTGCGGCCTGACCGGCTTTCACTCCTTCGCAACGAATGACTCGCCAAGCGACATCGCCACCCGCATGGCGGACACCCTGGTGCACAGGGGCCCCGACGACGCCGGCGTGTGGGTGGACGAGCGCTGCGGCCTGGCCCTGGCCCATCGCAGGCTGTCGGTACTGGAACTGTCGCGGGCCGGCCACCAGCCCATGGCCTCGCATGACCAGCGCTACGTCATTGCCTTCAACGGCGAAATCTATAACCATCTGGAACTGCGCGAGCGCTTGCGGGCGGAAGGCCGGGCGCCGGACTGGCGCGGCCACTCCGACACGGAAACCCTGCTGGCCTGCGCTACCGCCTGGGGCGTGGAGAAAATGCTGCGGGCGACAGCCGGCATGTTCGCCTTCGCCTTGTGGGACCGCCAGAAACAGGAGCTCGTGCTGGCGCGCGACCGGCTGGGCGAAAAGCCCTTGTACTGGACCTGGCAAAACGGCACCCTGATCTTCGGCTCGGAACTCAAGGCGCTGAGCAAGCATCCGGCCTTCGGCGCCGACGTCGATCGCTCGGCCCTGGCGTCCTTCATGCGGCATGGCTATATCGCCTCGCCGCACAGCATTTATCAGGGTGTCAGCAAGCTGCCCCCGGGCCACTGGCTGACCCTGCCGCTGGGCCAGCCCGACAAGGCGCGCGCGGCCCGTCCCCTGCCTTTCTGGACGATAGCCGGCGCCGTTTCGGCCGGGCTGGACGCGCCGCTGCAAGGCAGTCCCGAAGAGGCGGTCGATGCACTGGAGCGGCAGCTTTCCCAAAGCGTGCGCGGCCAGATGCTGTCCGATGTGCCGCTGGGCGCGTTTCTGAGCGGAGGCATAGACAGCAGCGCCATCGTGGCGCTGATGCAGGCGCACAGCAGCCGCCCGGTGCGCACATTCACCATAGGCTTCGACGACCAGCGCTATGACGAGGCGCCGCATGCCGCCGCCATTGCCCGGCACCTGGGCACCGAGCACACCGAACTCTACGTGCGTCCGGAAGACGCGCTGGCCGTGATCCCGACGCTGGCGGGCATTTATGACGAACCCTTCGCGGACAGCTCGCAGATACCTACGCTGCTGGTCAGCAAGCTGACGCGCCAGCACGTCACGGTGGCGCTCAGCGGCGACGGTGGCGACGAGCTGTTCGGAGGCTACAACACCTTTCGTTTCGCGCCGGGGCTGTGGCGCCGCATCCAGCGCATACCCGCGCCGCTGCGCGGGATCACCACTTCCTTGCTGAGCCGTGTGGCCCCGTCGGGCTGGGACGCCATGCTGGGCCGCCTGCGCAGTTCGGGCCTGAGCCGGCCCGGCAGGCGCCTGGATGGCGACAAGCTGCACAAGCTCTCGAGCCTGCTTTCCTCACCCGACCAGCGCGAGTTCTACCGCCGGCTCAGCAGCCACTGGGTACGGCCCGAACAATTGGTGCGCGGCTCGAGCGAAGCACCCACGCTGCTGACAGACACTTCGGCCCTGGCCGGGACGGATTGCTTCGAGCACTACATGATGGCGGCCAGCGCCGGCATGTACATGCCCGACGACATCCTGGTCAAGGTCGACCGCGCCGCCATGGCGCACAGCCTGGAAGTGCGTGTGCCGATGCTGGACCACCGCGTGGTGGAACTGGCCTGGCGCATGCCGCTGGGATGGAAGATACGCGACGGCGAAGGCAAATGGCCCCTGCGCCAGCTGCTCTACCGGCACGTGCCCAAGGCGCTGATGGAACGTCCCAAGAAAGGCTTTTCCATACCGCTGGCCGACTGGCTGCGCGGCCCCCTGCGCGAATGGGCCGAAGCCCTCATCGAACCGGGACGCATGAGCCGGGAAGGCTATCTGCGGGCAGAGCTCGTCGGCCACGCCTGGCAACAGCACCAGAACGGCGAGCAGGACCATTCCTCGCGCCTATGGTGCGTACTGGCCTTCCAGTCGTGGCTTCAGGAGCAGCGGACATGACGGCGACGCCCATACACATCACGCATGTGATCGTCGGCCTGGACGTGGGTGGAGCCGAGCGCTTCCTGCATCGCCTGATCGAGGCCCATCGCGGCAATCCGGCGTACCAGCACCGCGTCATCTCGCTGACGGGCAAGGGTGTGCTGGGTCCCCGCCTCGAGGCGGGCGGCATCGAGGTAAGCGCCCTGGGCATGCGCTCGCTGCGCGATGCGCCGCGCACCTATGCCCGGCTGGAACGGCAGCTTCGCGCACATCGCCCGGACGTGCTGCAGTGCTGGATGTATTACGCCGACCTGCTTGGCGGCCTGGCGGGACGGCGGCTGGGCATCAGGCACGTTCTCTGGGGCATACGCAACTCGCACTTCGAGGCCGGCGGCACCCCGCTGAAGCGGGCGGTGCGCCGCATCTGCGCCCTCGCCTCGCGCCATCTGCCCTGGCGCATCGTATGCGTGGCGGACTCGGCGCTGGAAGTCCATGCGCGCGCCGGCTACGACCGCGCACGCATGGAGGTCATCCACAACGGCTATGACCCCCGGGCCTTCACCTACTCGGAAGCCGCTCGCAACGCCCTGCGCGCCGAGCTGGGCGTCGCTCCGGAACATCTTGTCGTAGGGTCGCTGGGCCGATACAGCGCCGCCAAGGACCAGCACGGGTTCATCCGGGCCGCCCAGGCGGCAATGCGGCAGCGGCCCGAACTGCGCTTCCTGATGGTGGGACGCGAACTGACTACCGGCAACGAGGCCCTTGCCCGGCAGATTGCCGCAACCGGGCAGCCTGAGCGCTTTTTCCTGCTGGGCGAACGCAGCGACGTCGCAGGCTGCCTCAGCGCCATGGACGTGTTCTGCCTGCACTCGCGCACCGAAGGCTTTCCCAATGTGCTGGGCGAGGCCATGTGCGTGGGATTGCCCTGCCTTGCCACCGACGTGGGCGATGCGGCCCTTCTGCTGAACGACGCGGGCCGCGTCATTCCCGCGGGCGACGGCCGCGCGCTTGCACGAGGCATGGTCGCCATGGCCGAGCTGGACGGGTCCGAACGGCGGGCCATGGGCCAGCGGGCCCGGGAGCGCATCACCGGACATTTCACGCTCGGCCATTCGGTCGACCGCTTCGAATCGCTGTACCGGACCGCTGTGTCCCGGCCCTCTTGATCCAGAAGGTGAACGATGGCATTGAAAGAACTGATACTGAAATACGCGCCGGTCGCCGTGCAGGACGCCGGCATCAGCCTGTACAACACCCACCTCTACCGGCAGCGGCATCGAGGCCAGTACGAGGCCTGGCAGCGCTATTACCAGAAATTCGAGCAGGCGGACGCCGAGGAGATCGCGCGCGAGGCCGCGCGGCGGCAGGCGCTGTTCCTGCACTGGGCGACTGAAAAATCGCCTTGGTACGCGGCCCATCGCGACAAGGCGCTGCATGAATTTCCCATTCTGGAGAAAGAGCAGTTGCTGGCCAATATGGACCGCATACGCACGCTGGATGAAAGCCAGGGAATCGTCAGCCTGACCGGAGGCACCACGGGCGCCTCGATGAAGGTCATCTATCATCCGGAGGACATGCAGGAGCGATTTGCCCTCAAGGACCATTTTCGCGCGCGCTATGGATACCGCCTGGGGCGCAAGGTGGCCTGGTTCAGCGGCAAGAGCCTGGTGCGCCCGGCCGACCTGGAGTCCGGACGCGTCTGGCGCGACGACCACATCAACAAGATCCGCTTCTTCTCCACCTTCCACATCGGCCCCCGGTATTTCGACGCCTACTGGCGGGCGCTGCAAGCCTTCCAGCCGGACTACATCGTGGGCTTTCCCTCCAGCGTGCTGGACCTGTGCGCACTGGCGCAAGAGCGCGGGCTGAGCTACCAGGGCCGGGTGGATACCTTCTTTCCCACCGCCGAGACCGTGCTGCCCATGCATCGGGAGCAGATACCCGCCATGCTGGGCTGCCGGGTGGTGGACCAATACGCGGCCTCGGAAGGCGCGCCCTTCATATTGCAATGCCCCGAAGGCTCACTGCACATTCATCCCCTGACAGGCATCTTTGAGGTCGTCGACGAGCACATGCGCCCCGCCCGCGAAGGAGAGATTCTGGTCACCCCCTTCACCACGCGTGGCACGCCACTCATCCGCTACCGCATCGGCGACCGCATCAGCCTGGCGCCCGACGGCTACCGCTGCCCTTGCGGCTCGTGCTTTCCCGTGGTGCGGCACATAGACGGACGCAGCGCCGACTTCGTGTGGTCGCCCGAGAACGGCAAGGTCAATCTGGGCAACATCAGCAACTGCACCAAGGATGCCGAGGGCATCATCTGCTTTCAGATCGTGCAGGACGAGCCCGACGCGGTGGACGTATCCGTTGTCGCCAACGATCGCTTCACGCCCGAACAGCGCGGACGCTTCCTGCATGCCATGGCGCAGCGGCTTGGCCAGGGGGTGCGCATCCGGCTCGACCAGGTCGAATCGATTCCGCGCGAGCCCAGCGGGAAATTCCGCATCGTCAAGAACCGGCTCGCGCAGGACGCGATGCGCCCGCTCTCGCAGGAAGGCTGACCGCATGGAACTGATCGGATCCCCCCTGCAGCTTGCCAGCGCCGTTCTGGTCAACCTGATCGGCCTGCTGCTGACTCTCAGGGCAGGCCGGATGCTGGGCGTGCGGCCTGCCCGCGCCATGATGCTGTATGCCTGGCACTCCCTGTTCTGCCTGGCCTATGCGCTCTACGCGACGGAAAATGGCGCCGATGCGCTGGTGTACTACATGAAGGCGCAGCAGGGCGAATTCATGGCGCCTTTCGGCACGGGCGCGGTGGTCAATATCGCCACCCTGTTCGTCACCGGCCTGAACCTGTCCTTCCTGGGCGCATGCCTGCTGTTCAATATATTCGGCGCCATCGGCCTGGTCGCCTTCGACGCCAGCCTGCAGGCCGCCACGGCGGACAAATCCAGGATGCTGCGCAGGTTCGTCACCCTCATCGTGCTGCTTCCGTCCATCAGTTTCTGGTCCTCGGCGCTGGGCAAGGACTCGCTGGCCTTCATGGCGGCCGCCCTGGCGCTTTTCGCCTCGCTGGACATGGGCCGGCGCGTGGTGCTGCTGGCATTGGCGATCTTCGTCATGGCGCTCGTCAGGCCGCATATCGCCGGCATCATGGTGATCGCCCTGGCCGGCTCACTGGTGCTGCAACGCCGCCTGCCGCTGGGACAGAGGCTCTTCCTGGGCACGGCGGCGCTGGCGGCCACCGCCGCCATGGTTCCCTTCGCCTTGACCTATGCTGGCCTGGGCGACGCAAGCGGGGCCGACGACATCATGAATTACGTCGAGCACAGGCAGTCCCTCAACACCGAGGGCGGCAGCAGCGTCGACATCGCCTCGATGAGCCTCCCCCTGCAGCTGTTCAGCTATCTCTTCCGGCCCCTGCCCTTCGAGGCGGGCAGCATCTTCGCCCTGGCGGCCTCGATGGACAACGTCGTGCTGATCTTCCTGGCCATCGCCGCCTGCGGCCAGATGTTCAGGCGGCGCAAGCTTGCGGGCAATCGCGCCTTCATGTGGTTCTACTGCTTGCTGACCTGGCTGATCCTGGCCATTACCACCGCCAACCTGGGCATTGCCGTGCGCCAGAAATGGATGTTCGCGCCAATACTGATCTACCTGTTCATCTCGCTGATGGGCCGCTCACGCACGCGCCAGCCCTCGACACGCATGAAGATGCAATCCCGCAACGCGCTGGCCGCCGCGCAACCCTACTCCGGAGTGATCGAGCCATGAAGTTCCTGCTGATCGCCGGCTTTCCCGATTCCATCCTGCAGTTCAGGGGAGCCCTGCTCGAGGCCCTGCAGGCCAACGGCCTGGAAGTGCACGTGGCCGCCCCCGGCCTGGCGCCCGGTTCGCCCATGCGGCAGGCGCTGGACCAACGCGGCATGAGGGCGCACGACATACCGCTACGGCGCACGGGCATGAACCCGCTGGCCGACCTGCGCAGCATGGCCGGCCTCTGGCGCCTGATGCGCCGGATACGCCCCGACTACACCCTGGCCTACACCATCAAGCCCGTCATCTACGGCAGCCTGGCCGCCTGGCTGGCGGGCGTGCCGCGACGCTACGCGCTCATCACCGGCCTGGGCTACGCATTCCAGGGCAGCGAAGGCTCCGGCCGCAACTTCCTGCGCTCGATTGCCCAGGGCCTGTACCGGGCGGGCCTCGGCAAGGTCCATGCGACCTTCTTCCAGAACCCCGACGACGAGGCCCTGTTCCGGACCCTGAACATTCTTTCAGGCGCCCAGGTTTCGCATGTGGTGAACGGCTCGGGCGTGGACCTGGACAGATACCGGACAACTCCCTTGCCGCCGGAGCCCCGCTTCCTGCTGATCGCCCGGCTTCTGGGCGACAAGGGCGTGCGCGAATATGCGGCCGCCGCCGCAAGCCTGCGCAAGTCGCATCCCGGCTGCACATTCGGCCTGGCGGGCTGGATAGACGAGAGCCCCGACGCCATCGCCCAGGCGGAACTCGATGAATGGATCGCTTCCGGCGACATTCACTTCCTGGGCCGGCTGCAGGACGTGCGGCCCGCCATCGCGGCGTGCAGCATCTATGTGCTGCCCTCTTATCGCGAGGGCACGCCCCGCACGGTGCTCGAGGCCATGGCCATGGGGCGCGCGATCGTCACCACCGACGCACCGGGCTGCCGGCAGACTGTCGAAGAGGGCGGCAACGGCCGCCTGGTGCCGCCGCGCTCGGCCGATGCCCTGGCGGAAGCGATGAAGAGCCTGCTGCAGGCGCCTGAGCGGGTCGCGGCCATGGGTGCGCGTTCACGCGCCATCGCACAAGAGAAATACGACGTGCACAAGATCAATCAGGCCATGCTTCGCGGAATGGGCATCGACACGGAGCAGGCACGATGAAAAGAGCGTTCGACATCGTTGCCTCGGCCCTGGCCCTGTTGCTGCTGTCGCCGGTCCTGGCCTGCGTCGCACTACTGGTGGCACTGAAGATGGGGCGGCCGATCTTTTTTCGGCAGCAGCGCCCGGGCCTGGATGAAAAGCCCTTCACCATGCTCAAGTTCCGCACCATGCTGGATGCACACGACGCCAAAGGCCAGCCGCTTTCCGACGCCCAGCGCCTGACGCCCTTCGGCCAGTGGCTGCGCAGCACCAGCCTGGACGAGCTGCCCGAACTCTGGAACGTGCTGAAAGGCGACCTCAGCCTGGTCGGCCCGCGGCCGCTGCTGATGGAGTACCTGCCCCGCTACAACTCCACCCAGCGCCGACGGCATGAAGTGCGGCCCGGCCTGACCGGCTGGGCCCAGATACACGGCCGCAATGCGGTGGACTGGAGCGAACGGTTCGAGCTGGACGTGTGGTATGTGGACCACCGCAGCTTCCGGCTCGACATGAAGATACTGGCCATGACCATAGGCCTCGTCTTCAGCCGCCGGGGGGTCAGCGCCCAGGGCGAGGCAACGATGCGCAAGTTCATGGGAGACAAGCGATGAACAGCCTGGCCATCGTAGGCGCGGGCGGCCACGGCCGCGTGATCGCAGACGCCGCGCAAAGCGGCTGCTGGTCGAGCGTGGAGTTCTACGACGAGGCATGGCCCGCTTCGGGCGCGCACAACGGAGCCTGGGCGATACGCGGCGACATGGCTCTTTTACTGGAACGGCTGGACGAATACGACGGCGTCATCATCGGCATCGGCGACAACCATGTCCGCGCCCGCCTGCAGCGGCGCCTGCTCGAAGCGGGCGCCCCCCTGGCCTGCGTCGTGCACCCCACCGCCGTCGTCAGCCGCTATGCCAGCCTGGGCGCGGGATGCGCCGTCTTTGCGCGGGCCATCGTCAACGCGGGCGCGCAGATAGGGGCAGGCGTAATACTGAACTCCGGATGCACGGTGGAGCACGACTGCGTGCTGGAGGACTTCGTCCACGTCGGCCCCAACGCCGGCCTGGGCGGCGGCGTGCATATCGGCCGGCGCAGCTGGATAGGCCTGGGCGCCAACGTCAACCACCTGATCCACATAGGCAGCGACAGCACCATAGGCAGCGGCGCCACCGTCGTACGAGACGTGGCGGACGCGATGGTCGCAGTCGGCACCCCGGCGCGTTCCCGCCCACGCCAATGCCCTCCCGCCTCCGGCGAGCTCGGACCCGCCTCTGCACATCCTTCCCGACACTCTTGAACACAAGCGTACAGACCATGCTCAATACTTCTTTTTCGCCCTGGCCCAGCTATACCGACGAGGAAATCCAGGCCGTCGGCAACGTACTGCGTTCCAACAAGGTCAACTATTGGACCGGTCAGGAAGGCCGTCTGTTCGAAACGGAATTTGCCGGCTGGGCCGGCTGCGCCCACGCCGTGGCGCTGGGCAACGGCACCCAGGCGCTCGAAGCCGCACTGATGGCGCTGGACGTGGGGCCGGGCGACGAAGTCATCGTCACGCCGCGCACCTTCCTGGCCTCGGCATCGTGCGTTGTGCGGGCGGGCGCCACACCCGTGTTCGCCGACGTCGACTGCGACTCGCAGAACCTCACGGCGCAAACCATTTCCGCCGTGCTTACGCCGCGCACCCGAGCCGTGATATGCGTTCATCTGGCGGGCTGGCCCTGCGACATGGACCCCATCATGGAGCTGGCCCGCCGGCATAACCTGGCCGTCATCGAAGACTGCGCCCAGGCCCATGGCGCCCGCTACAAGAACCGGCCCGTCGGTTCCATAGGCCACATCGGCGCATGGTCGTTCTGCCAGGACAAGATCATGACCACGGGCGGCGAAGGCGGCATGGTCACCACCAACGACCAGGGTCTGTGGCGCAAGATCTGGGCCTACAAGGACCATGGCAAAAGCTGGGAAGCCGTGCATGAGCGCAAGCATCCGCCCGGCTTTCGCTGGCTGCACGAAAGCTTCGGCACCAACTGGCGCATGCAGGAAACCCAGGCCGCCATCGGCCGCATCCAGCTCCAGCGCATGCCCGAGTGGCACGAACGCAGGCTGGCCAACGCACGCCGCATATGGAATGCCGCGCGCCGCATTCCCGGCCTGCGCGCACCCAGGGTGCCCGGCTATTGCCAGCACGCCGCCTACAAATGCTATGTCTTCATCGAACCCGAACGCCTGGACGAAGGCTGGAGCCGCGACCGCATCATCCAGGAAATCAATGCGCGCGGCGTGCCGTGCTACCAGGGGTCGTGCTCCGAGGTCTACCTGGAGAAAGCCTTCGACGGCACGGGCTGGCGCCCCGCCCGGCCCCTGCCGGTAAGCCGCGAACTGGGGGAAACCGCCCTGATGTTCCTGGTTCACCCCACCCTGGACGAACACGAAATAACGCAAACCTGCATGGCGCTGGCCGAAGTCATGCGCCAGGCGACAAGAACGGAAATCCATCATGGACAGTGAACGAATCCTGCACGTCCATAGCCATGCGCTGAGGGAACGGCTGCTGCGGCTTTCGCCGCGCAGCAAGCGCATGCTGCAGATCGCCGTGGACGTGCTGCTCATCTGGCTGGCGCTGTGGCTGGCGTTTGTCATACGGCTGGGCGACGCCAGCATCGTGCATCCCTTCGGCGTTCATGCATGGCTGTTCACCGCCGCCCCGCTCACGGCCATACCCCTCTTCCTGCGCTGCGGCCTGTACCGCACCGTCATGCGCTACCTCGGCCCCCAGGCCCTGGTCGCCATAGGCCGGGTCGTGACCGCGGCCGCGGCGCTGCTTGCCGCCGTCGTCTACCTGTATGGCGACTCGCCCGCCGTCGTGCCACGATCCACCATCGTCATCTACTGGCTGCTGAGCCTGCTCTTCATCGGCGGCCTGCGGGTGATGGTGCGCCACTACTTCAACGACGTGCAGTTCGGCGAACATACCCTGCCCCTCATACCCAATGGCGGCCGGCGCAGGGAAGAACGCCCCAGGGTGGTGATCTACGGGGCCGGAGCCGCGGGCAACCAGCTACTGCAGGCCTTGCGCCTGGGCGGCGAACTGCTGGCCGTGGGCTTCCTGGATGACAACAAAGAGCTGGCCGGACGCCTTATGGCCGGCCTGCAGGTGTATTCGCCCGATGACCTGGACTTCATGCTGCGCGACACCGACGCACAGGAAATCCTGCTGGCCATTCCCTCGGCCTCGCGGGCGCGCCGTAACGAAATCGTCGACGTGCTGGCGAAGCATTCCGTACCCGTGCGCACCCTGCCCGGGCTGATGGACCTGGCCTCGGGGAGGGTCCGGGTCGAGACGCTGCGCGAAGTGCAGATCGACGACCTGCTGGGCCGCGAACCCGTCGCGCCCGACCAGGCCCTCTTCGCGCGCTGCATCGACCAGCAGGTGGTCATGGTGACGGGAGCCGGCGGCTCCATAGGCTCGGAGCTATGCCGGCAGATCGTGCGGCGCTCGCCTCGCGCCCTGATCCTGTTCGAGCACTCCGAGTTCGGCCTGTACGCCATCCAGCGCGAGCTCGAAGAACACCTGCGGCATGCCGACCTGGCCATACGCATCGTGCCGGTGCTGGGCTCGGTACGCAATCCGACCCGCCTGCTCGACGCCATGGAGGCCTGGCAAGTCGACACCGTTTACCATGCCGCCGCCTACAAGCACGTACCCATGGTCGAGAACAACATCGCCGAGGGCATCGTCAACAACACCTTCGGCACCCTATATGCCGCGCAGGCCGCCCTGCGCGCCGGCGTAAGCAACTTCGTACTGGTCTCCACCGACAAGGCCGTGCGCCCCACCAACGTCATGGGCGGCACCAAACGCATGGCGGAACTTGTGCTGCAGGCCCTTGCAAAGGAAAAGCGGCCCGTTCCATACGGCAAGCACGACGACGCCATCGACAACCGCACCCGCTTCACCATGGTGCGCTTCGGCAATGTGCTGGGCTCTTCGGGTTCGGTTATTCCCCTGTTCAAGCAGCAGATCCGCCAGGGAGGCCCCGTAACCGTTACCGACCCCGAAATCACGCGCTACTTCATGACCATACCCGAGGCCGCCCAGCTGGTGATCCAGGCCGGCTCCATGGGCCAGGGCGGCGACGTCTTCGTGCTGGACATGGGTGAACCGGTGAAGATCGCCAGGCTGGCCGAAAAGATGATCCAGCTTTCTGGCCTGAGCGT
>Ga0180218_1001362_pt1 | contig 15040 bp, 12 predicted proteins | sample eDN3rd37CKraftBY_FD_151334 | JGI IMG/M metagenome (GOLD analysis project Ga0180218, IMG submission 151334) | Enriched backyard soil microbial communities from Emeryville, California, USA - eDNA 3rd pass 37_C Kraft BY (version 2) (version 2) | ecosystem: Environmental > Terrestrial > Soil >...
CAGGAGTTCGAATCTCTTCGGGCGCGCCATTTCCCTGTTTGGATTTATTTCATTTCCTCGAGCGTGACGTGTTCTTCACCGGCTTCGTTTGCAGCTGGTTTGCAAAATTTGTTGGCGATGAGCTCTCGAAATCGGCAATCGCTGTTCCGCCAATCCCCGCGTTCAGGCGCGGTAACGCTGGGTGGCCAGGTTGCCGTGTCCGCCTTGAGGGGCAGGCGGTCTTTATGCCGCCTTGATATCCGTGGGCCCTGATCCGCATCGCTTCCTTATCTCCGCAAGCCTAGGTCAGTGGCACTCCGGATTTAAGGAGACTGACCATGCTCGATATCGCCATGCTCTCGGCGGGCCTCGGATTTTTCGCGCTGTCGATCGGCTACGCGGTCGCCTGCGACCGGCTCTGAGAGGCTGCCATGCCGCTCGATGACACCCTGGCCGCGCTCGTGACCGTCGGCCTGCTGATCTATCTCACCGCAGCGCTGCTGCGCCCCGAACGTTTCTGAGGCCGTCCGATGACCATGATGGGCTGGCTCCAGATCGCTTTTTTCTGCGCCGTCATTGCCGCGCTCACGCCGTTGCTCGGCGCTTACATGACGCGCGTCTTTGCGGGCGAGCGCACGTTCCTCTCGCCGGTGCTGCGGCCGGTTGAAACTCTGCTGTATCGTGCCGCCGGCGTGGACGACAAAAGCGAGCAGCATTGGCTCACCTACGCGGTCGCCATGCTGCTGTTCAACGCGGCCGGTTTCCTGCTGCTCTATGCGCTGCTGCGCTTGCAGGGTTGGCTGCCGTTCAATCCGGCCGGGATGACGGCGGTCGCGCCCGATCTTTCGTTCAACACGGCCGTCAGTTTCGTCACCAATACCAACTGGCAGAACTACGGCGGCGAAAGCACGCTGTCGTATTTCGTCCAGATGGCAGGCCTGGCGGTGCAGAATTTCGTATCGGCGGCGACCGGCATTGCGCTCGCCGTCGCGCTGATCCGGGGCTTCGCGCGCGCATCGTCGAAGACCGTCGGCAATTTCTGGCTCGACCTCACGCGGGCCACGCTGTATGTGCTGCTGCCGATCTGCGTGGTTTACGCGCTGTTCCTGGTCTGGCAGGGCGTGCCGCAAACGCTCGGCGCTTCTATCGAGGCGACGACGCTCGAAGGCGGCAAACAGGCCATCGCCGTCGGTCCCGCGGCGTCGCAGATCGCGATCAAGCTGCTCGGCACCAATGGCGGCGGCTTCTTCAACGCCAATGCCGCGCATCCGTTCGAGAACCCGACGGCGCTGTCGAATCTCATACAGATGCTTTCGATTTTCGTGATCGGCGCGGCGTTCACCAATGTGTTCGGTCGCATGGTCGGCAATCAACGCCAGGGCTGGGCCATCCTCGCGGCGATGGGTGTGATTTTCATCGCCGGCGTGGCGGCGACCTATTGGGCGGAAGCCGCCGGCACCCACACGCTGACCTCGCTCGGGCTCACGGGCGGCAATATGGAAGGCAAGGAGGTGCGGTTCGGCATCGTGGCGTCCGCGCTGTTTGCCGTTGTCACCACCGCGGCCTCGTGCGGCGCGGTCAACGCCATGCATGACTCCTTCACCGCACTCGGCGGCATGATCCCGCTGATCAACATGGAGCTCGGCGAGATCGTCGTCGGCGGTGTCGGCGCCGGTCTTTACGGCATGCTGCTGTTCGTCATCCTGACGGTGTTCATCGCCGGCCTGATGGTCGGCCGCACGCCGGAATATGTCGGCAAGAAAATCGAAGCGAAGGAGGTGAAGATGGCGATGCTCGCCATCCTCATCCTGCCGCTGATGATGCTCGGGCTGACGGCGATCGCGGTGGTCTATCCGCCAGCCGTCGCCTCGATGGGCAATGCCGGACCCCACGGGTTCAGCGAGGTGCTCTATGCCTATGTGTCGCAGACCGCCAACAACGGCTCGGCCTTCGGCGGTCTCACTGGAAACACCGTTTTCTACAACGTGACCGGCGGCTTCGCGATGCTGGTCGGCAGGTTCTGGATGATCGTGCCGACCATGGCGATCGCTGGGTCGCTGGCCCGGAAGAAAGCCGTGGCCGTTTCGCTCGGCACGTTCCCGACCACCGGCGGCCTGTTCGTCGGGCTGCTCGTCGGCGTGATCCTGATCGTCGGCGGTCTCACGTTTTTCCCCGCGCTCGCGCTCGGACCCATCGTCGAGCATCTCGCGATGCAGGCCGGCAGCGTGTTCTGAGCGATTTGACCGGAGCAATGACCATGGACGCCTCGAAGCTGCGCAAACGGGTGCCGGCAACAGCGATGCTCGATCCCAGGATCGTGGCGCCGGCGATCGGCCAGGCTTTTATCAAGCTCGATCCGCGCGCGCTGGTGAAGAACCCGGTGATGTTCGTGCTGGAGATGGTCACGCTGCTGACCACAGTGCTGCTGGCGCGCGACATCCTCGCGGACGCGCAAAGCATCGCCTTCGAGTTGCAGATTGTCATGTGGCTCTGGTTCACCGTGCTGTTCGCCAATTTTGCCGAGGCGGTGGCCGAGGGGCGCGGCAAGGCGCAGGCTGACACGCTGCGCCGGACCCGCACCGAGACGCGCGCCAAACGCATCCTGTCCGCTGACAATCACGCGCTTTATGAAGGGGTGCCCGCCGAGGAACTGGAGGCGGGCGATCTCGTCGTCTGCGAAGCCGGCGATATCATCCCCGGCGACGGCGAGGTGATCGAAGGCATCGCCTCGGTCAATGAGGCGGCAGTGACGGGCGAATCCGCCCCGGTCATCCGCGAGTCCGGCGGCGACCGTTCGGCGGTGACCGGCGGCACCACGGTCGTCTCCGACCGCATCGTGATCCGCATCACAGCGGAGCCCGGTTCGTCGTTCCTTGATCGCATGATCAAGCTGGTGGAGGGAGCGGAGCGCCAGAAGACGCCGAACGAGATCGCGCTCAACATTCTGCTGGTCGGGCTGACGATCATCTTCGTGTTCGCGACGGCGACCATCCCGAGCTATGCCGCCTATGCCGGCGGCGCGATTCCGATCATCGTGCTCGTGGCGCTGTTCGTGACGCTCATTCCGACCACGATCGGCGCGCTGCTGTCGGCGATCGGTATCGCGGGCATGGACCGGCTGGTGCGCTTCAACGTCCTGGCGATGTCGGGCCGCGCAATCGAAGCGGCCGGCGACGTCGATACCCTGCTGCTCGACAAGACAGGCACCATCACGTTCGGCAACCGCATGGCGGCCGAGATTATCCCGGTGCCGGGCGTGACGGATCGCGAGGCCGCCGAAGCCGCGCTTCTGTCGAGCGCCGCCGACGAGACCGCCGAAGGCCGCTCGATCGTCGCCATGGTGCAGAACAAATACAACGTGAAACGCCAGGTCGCGCCGGCCGACGCGACGTTCATCGCGTTTTCGGCGACGACGCGCCTGTCCGGCGTCGACATCGGGGCGCGCCGCCTGCGCAAAGGGGCGGTCGAGGCCGTGCTCAGGTTCATGCGAGAACAGGCCGGCCATGCGGTCGCGGAGCCGCCGGCGTTTCGCGCCGCGGTCGACCGGATCGCGCAGTCCGGCGGCACGCCGCTCGGTCTTGCGGACGATGGCAGGATCCTCGGCGTCATTCATCTGAAGGATGTCGTCAAGCCGGACGTGAAGGACCGTTTCGCCGCCTTGCGCCGCATGGGCATCAAGACGGTGATGATCACCGGCGACAATCCAGTCACCGCCGCCTCGATCGCGTCGGAGGCGGGCGTCGACGACTTCATCGCCGAGGCGACGCCGGAGGACAAGCTGCGCTACATCCGTGATGAGCAGGCGCAAGGGCGGCTGATCGCGATGTGCGGCGATGGCACCAACGACGCTCCGGCGCTGGCGCAGGCCGATGTCGGCGTCGCCATGCAGAGCGGCACCCAGGCCGCGCGCGAGGCCGGCAACATGGTCGATCTCGATTCCGATCCCACCAAGCTCATCGAGGTGGTCGAGATCGGCAAGCAGCTCCTGATGACGCGCGGCGCGCTGACGACGTTCTCGATCGCCAACGACGTGGCGAAGTATTTCGCCATCATCCCGGCGATGTTCGCCGCGTTCTATCCGCAACTGGGCGTGCTGAATGTCATGGGCCTTGCGACGCCGCAAAGCGCGATCCTGTCCGCCATCATCTTCAATGCGCTCATCATCATCGCGCTCATTCCGCTGGCGCTGAAAGGCGTGACCTACCGGCCGGTCGGCGCGGCCACGCTGCTGCGCCGGAACCTGCTGGTTTACGGCGCCGGCGGCATCGTTCTGCCGTTCACCGGCATCAAGGCGATCGACCTTGTCGTCAGCGCCCTGCATCTGGCCTGAGAGGAGCCGGTCATGTTGAAGGAACTCCGCCCCGCCATCGTGTTCATCCTCACGCTGACGATCATCACCGGTCTCATTTATCCGCTCGCCATCACCGGAATTGCCGGCGTGGTTTTCCCGGAACAGGCGCAGGGCAGCCTGATCGAGAAGAATGGCAAGGTGATCGGCTCGGCCCTGATCGGGCAGCAATTCAGCGACGCGACGTATTTCCACGGCCGCCCGTCGGCAACCACCGGTCCCGATCCGAAGGATCCGGCCAAGACCGTGCCCTCGCCCTATAATGCTGCCAACTCGATGGGATCGAATCTCGGCCCGGCCAGCAAGACACTGGCCGATCGCCTCAAGGAGGATATTGAGACCCTCAGGAAAGAGAATGCTTCGACGGCGATCCCGGTCGACCTCGTCACCACGTCGGGCAGCGGGCTCGACCCGGATATCTCGCCGGAGGCGGCCTTGTTCCAGGTGCCGCGCGTCGCGAAGGCCCGCGGCCTGCCGGAAGCGCGGGTCAAGGCATTGATCGAGAATGAAACGCAGGGACGTTGGCTGGGCTTTCTCGGTGAGCCGCGCGTCAATGTGCTCAAGCTGAACCTCGCGCTCGATGCGGCGAGCGGTCGATAATATCGGGTCGCGCTTGGCGGACGACCTCGTGCAAGACTGGCTTTTCCTGGTCTTGCGTTACGCTCTGTCCCGCGGACGCCAGGATCGGCAGGCTGTCTTGGAGTTGGCGGACAGGATGGATAGGCTGGGCGCGGAGACCGGCAGGGACACGTTTCGATTTTTCCGGGACGCCAGCGCGCGCCTCTGCGATGCTGTCGTTGCGCCGGATGAACCGCGCCATCGGCTGACAATTCTGGCGCATGGTCGGCGGATAGATGACGCTCGCATTCGGCAGGCGTTTCTTCTGGCGTGTGGTCTCGATCCAAAAGAGACGAAGCGAACGGTCGCGGTGCTCCGCAAGGCGAACAGTCGTGACGCGTTATGGAAGGGGTTGTGAAGGCTCCGAATGGTCGAGTCGGAAAGACTGAGAGCTTCTCCGGATGCGCTGCTCGCTCTCGCCGGCAAGGAGGGGCGGGGGCATCTCAAGATTTTCCTCGGCGCCGCGCCGGGCGTCGGCAAGACTTATGCGATGCTGACATCCGCCCGTATCGAGCATGCCGGCGGACGCGATGTCGTCGCCGGCCTGATTGAAACCCATGGGCGGCGCGAGACGGAGGAGCTTGCTCAAGGGTTCGACACGCTGCCGCGCAAGCCGATCGTCTACCGCAACCAGGTTCTGCACGAGTTCGATATCGACGCGGCGCTCGCCCGGCGGCCCGGTTTGCTGCTGGTCGATGAGTATGCGCACACCAACGTGCCGGGCAGTCGCCATCCGAAACGCTGGCAGGATATCGACGAGCTGCTCGACGCCGGCATCGACGTCTGGACCACGCTCAACATCCAGCATCTCGAAAGCCTCAACGATGTCGTGCAGAAGATCAGCAAGGTCCGCGTGCGCGAGACGGTGCCGGACACCGTGTTCGACAAGGCCGACGAGGTGGTGCTGGTCGATTTTCCGCCGGACGAGCTCCTGAAGCGTCTCGCCGAAGGCAAGGTCTATGTTCAGGAGACGGCCGTGCGCGCGGTGGAGAATTTCTTCAAGCCGCAGAATCTGACGGCCTTGCGCGAGCTTGCGCTGCGCCGGGCGGCCGAGCGGGTCGATGCCGCGTTGATCGAGCGTATGCAGGCGCAGGCGATCGAGGGGCCGTGGGCGGCGGGTGAGCGCATCCTCGCCTGCATCGGTCCCGATCCCGCCTCGCCGGCCGTGGTGCGCGCGGCGAAGCGGCTCGCCGATCTGATGGACGCGCCGTGGCTTGCGGTGACGGTCGAGTCGCCGGGTGCCATGATCCCGGAGGACGCGCGCCGGCGGCTCGATGAGACGGTGCGGCTCGCCCAGAGCCTCGGCGCGGAGACACAGGTGCTGACCGGAACCGACCTGCCGGAGACTCTACTGCGGTTCGCCCGGTTCGAGAACGTGACCCAGATCGTCGTCGGGCGCTCGCGCGGCGGCGTCTTCAGCGAGCTGTTCCGCCGCGCGCTGCCACATGAGCTGGTCCGGCGGGCCGAAGGCATCGCCGTTCATCTGGTCACCCGGGAGGGAGCGCCGCCGCCGCGCACGGTCTCGCGGACGCCGCGGACCGCCGTCGCGCCGCTGCCGTTTCTGCTCGCGACCGTTTTTGTCGCCGCCGCGGTGATGTTCAGCAAATTCCTGACGACGCTGACGCCGATCCCCAATCTGTCGATGGTGTTCCTGACGGCCGTGCTGGTCACCGCCGTCAGCTTCGGCATGGCGCCGGCGATCTATGCATCGCTGCTGTCGTTTCTTGCCTATAATTTCTTCTTCATTCCGCCGCTCTATAATTTCACGATCGCCGAGCCCTATGAGCTGCTGGCGCTGGTGATTTTCCTCGGCGTTGCCGTCGTCACCTCGGCGCTGGCCGGGCGCGTGCGCAAGCAGGCGGAGGTGGCCGCGAGCCGGATGCGCGCGATGCGTCGGCTTTACGAATTCACCCGCCGCCTGTCCGGGCTCGCCACCGTCGACGCGGTGGCCGAAGGCGCCGCGAGCGAAATTTGCGCCAGTCTCGGCCGCGCGGTCGTCGTGCTGCTCGCGCAGGAGTCCGAGCTCGCCATTCGTGCGGCCTGGCCACCGGAGGACGCGCTCGACACCGCGGCGATGACGGCGGCGCGCTGGGCCTATAGCCACGGCGAGCCGGCCGGCGCCGCGACCGGCACGCTGCCGACGATCCCGTGGCTCTTCATCCCGATGCGGATTGCCGACCGGACGCTGGGAGCGATCGGCGTCGTCACGGAGCCAGGCATGGGGCCGCTCGACTCCGAGGCGCGGGCCTTGCTCGACACCTTGTCCGAACAGGCCGCCGCCGCGATCGACCGTGCCTTGCTGTCGGCCGAAATGGTGAGCGCCCGAACCGCGACGGAAACCGAACGGGTCCGCAACACGCTGCTGGCGTCCATCTCGCACGACTTCCGGACGCCGCTGTCATCGATCCTCGGCGCGGCGACGAGCCTGCTCGACTACGGCGACAGGATCGAGCCGGCGGCGCGCGAGGATTTGCTGGCGCAGATCAAGCAGGAAACCGAAGGTCTCGACGAGATGGTGCGCAATCTGCTGGCGATCACGCGCATCGATGCCGGCGCGCTCGAAATCAGGCGTGACTGGATCGACCTTCGCGAAATCGTCGACCGTATTGTCAGCGCGGCGCGCCGCCGCGGCGCGCGCCAGCAGTTCAACGTCGCCCTGCCGGCCGGTCTCCCGCTGGTCCGTGCCGATGCGACGCTGGTCGAACAGGCGATCGGCAATGTCGTCGCCAACGCCCTGTCGCATACACCGGGTGAGACGCGTGTTACGATCGATGGCAGGATTAGCGGAAAAATGGTTGTCATTCAGATCACCGACGACGGGCCGGGAATTCCGAACGACCGGTTGGGCCACATCTTCGAGCGCTTCACCAGGGGCGGCGCCGATACGGGCTCCCGAGCTGATGGCGGCGAGGGCATCGGCCTCGGCCTCAGTATCGCCAAGGGCATCATGGACGCGCATGGCGGTTCGATCGAAGCCGAGAGCCCGGTGGCGGACATGCGCGGGACGCGCTTCACGCTCGCCTTTCCGCGCGAGGAAGCGCCATGAGAACCAGTGTTCTCGTCGTCGATGACGAAGCCGCGATCCTCCGCTTTCTCAAACCGGCATTGGAGGCGAACGGCTATGTGGTGTCGAGCGCCGGCACCGTGGCGGACGGCGTCCGGCGGATCGCCGCCGAAAGCCCCGAGATCGTTTTGCTCGATCTGGGGCTCCCCGACGGCGATGGGAAGGACGTGCTTCGCAAAGCGCGTGAATGGTCGGACGTTCCGGTCATTGTGCTGTCGGCGCGCGAACGGGAGAGCGAGAAGATCGAGGCGCTCGATCTCGGCGCCGACGACTATGTCAACAAGCCGTTCAATGTCGGCGAGCTGCTGGCGCGAATGCGGACTGCCTTGCGCCACCGTATGCAGCGCAAGGCCGAGACGCCGGTCGTGCGCATCGGCGATCTCGAAATCGACTCCCTTCGCCACCGTGTCAGCCGGGCAGGCGTGGAACTGAAGCTGACGCGGAAGGAATTCGAACTGATTTCATTTCTCGCAAGGCATGCGGGCCGCGTGCTGACCCACAAGCAAATTCTCGCGGCGGTGTGGGGTCCGGCCCATACCGAGGATACGCAATATTTGCGCGTCTATGTCGGTCAGTTGCGGCAGAAAATCGAGCTGCGTTCAAACGATCCGAAAATCATTCTGACGGAGCCGGGTATCGGCTACCGGATTGCCGAGCGTTGATGGTCGGAACGCTGCGGGAGGGTTCGCCACGATCCCGGGCCGCTGGAAGAAGCCGTGACAATCGATCGGGCGCGCTGCCGCGCGAGCGCGCGTTCCCGCTAAATCAGGGCAGGGTAGGAACCGCCGTCGATATGGATGTTCTGGCCGGACATGAAGCCGGCAAAGACGCTGCACAGGAATGCACAGGTCGCGCCAAACTCTTCAGGATCGCCCAGCCGCTTCGCGGCGATCGATTCGACCTGCCGCGCTCGCGCCTCTTCATAGGAGATGCCGTCGCGCTGCATCGCCGCCTTCGCCATCTGATGTTGCCGGTCGGTGTCAAAACGCTCCGGCAGCATGTTGTTGATCGTGATGTTGAAACGGGCGACCTCGAGCGCCAGGGCTTTCATCGCGGCCGTCAGCCCGGCGCGCGCGCCGGCCGACGGCGCCATGTGCGGCCGCGGCGTCGTCACCATCGCCGAGGTGATGTTGACGATGCGGCCGAACCGCTGCTCCTTCATGTGCGGCAGCACGGCGCGGGTCAGCATCATCGGCGCGATCATGTTGGCCTCGAGCACGTCGCGCCAGGCGTCCTGATCGACCTCGGAGAAAAAAGCGGGCTTGGGACCCGCATTGTTGTTGACCAGGATGTCGCAAGCCGGGGCGGCCGCGAGCAGCCGCGTGCGGCCGTCGGCCGATGCGAGGTCCGCCGCCACCGGCGTCACGTCGGCGCGGCCGGCGGCGCGCAATTGCGCGGCGGCGCGGTCGAGCTTGGCCTGGTCCCGGCCGTTGATGACGACACGCACGCCTTCTCGCGACAGCGCGAGCGCGCAGGCAAAGCCGAGGCCCTGGCTTGAGCCGCAAATAATGGCCGTCCGGCCTGCAATCCCCAAATCCATCGGTGCAACCCTGTTCAGCGGCAAAAGCCGCGCTGCCTCAAGTCGTTATTCTTAAGTTGTGACGCGCGGCGGCAAAACCGTCCACCCACATTTTCGATTTTCAGCATATTCTCTCTTGAAAATCGATTCTTTTTCCGGCTCAATCCCTGCGCCATTCCACAGCCTTGCGACCGCCTTGCTGGGCCGCCGAGTGACGCAACGACAAGATTCAAGAGTTGGAGAGGATGACGATGAAGCCATTTGTGAAGTTTGCCGCCGCGGCGCTGGTCGCGCTGCTGCCTTTGGCGGCGAACGCCGAGCCGGTCGTGCTGAAGCTTTCGTTTTTCGGTCCGGACCGCGAAGTCAATTACGCCAAGGCCATCAAGCCGTGGGTCGACGCGGTCAACGCCGACCCGAGCAAGACCGTCAGGATCGAGGCCTATCCGAACGGCGCGCTGGGCAAGGCGTTGCCGGCGCAGCCGCAGATGGTGCTCGACGGCGTGGCCGACATCGCCTTCGTCAATCCGGCGCTGGTTCCCGGCCGCTTCCCCGACGACCAGTTGTTCGAGCTGCCTGGCCTCGTCAAGAACATGAAGGAAGGCGTGGCGCTCTATCATGCGCTGCTGAAATCGAACAGCCTGCGCGGCTATTCCGACTATGTCGTGGTCGGCTCGCTGATGAACGCCAGCGCGCATGTGTTCTCGCGCAAGCCGATCAGTTCGGTCAACGACCTCAAGGGCATGAAGGTCCGCATCAGCGGCGCGGTCATCGGGCAGACCGTGAAGGAGCTCGGCGTCGTCCCGGTGCTGATGCCGCCGAACGAAGTCGTCGAAGCCATGGGCCGCGGCACGGTCGATGCGCTCACCACCGTTCCCGCCGCGATGGTCGATTTCGGCATCGACCGGGTGACGAGCCACGACTATCTCATCCAGCTCGGCACCAATTCCTTCGCCGTGCTGATGAACCGCAAGAAGTTCGAATCCATGCCGAAGGCGGCGCAGGACACCCTCCTAAAATACTCGCCCGGCTGGATGAACGACATCTACGTCAAGAACCTCAGCGCCTATAACGACGAGGTGCTCGCCAATTTCCGCGCCGACAAGAAGCGCACCGTCGTGACGCCGTCGGCGACCGACATGAAGGTCATCGAGAAGGCCTCCGAGAAGGTGACGGCGGACTGGGCGGCCAAGAGCCCTCACAACGCCCAGCTTCTCGCCAAGGCGCGTGAACTGCTGACGCAGATCAGGGCGCAGAAATAACAGTGACGCTGTTCGAGAAAATCGCGACCGGCGCGGCGAACACTCTCGCCGTCGCCGGTCTCACTCTCCTGCTGGTCTTCGCGTTCTTCACGCTGTGCGACGGCCTCTTGCGGGCGCTCGCGAACTATCCGCTCGATTTCGTGCGCGAGATCGGCGATCTGGTCGCGGCCATCTGCGGCGCCTGTTGCCTGCCGATCGCCCTGCTGCGCCGAAGCAACATCACGCTGCGCGCCTTCGGCAGGATCCTGACGCCGCCGCAGCTTTACGTCGTCGACGTCGCCGCGGACGCCGTCATGCAGGTCATCATGATCGGCATGGCCTGGGAGTTCTACGAGTTCAGCATGAAAACCGCCCATGCCGGCGACGTGACCTGGCTGCTCAATGTGCCGAAGGCGCCGTTCTGGTTCGTGGTCGATGCCGTCCTGTGGATTTCGGCCGCCGTTCAGGCTTTCGCCTTCGCCCAGACGCTTTACGGCGTCCGGCCGACCCATTCCGAAGAGACCGCGCTATGAGCGCCACCGCGATCGGCATTTCGGGCGTCGTCGCGCTGTTCGCGCTGGTGATTTTTCACGTGCCGCTGGCCTTCGCGATGATCGCCGTCGGCATCGTCGCCTTCGCGCTGCAGACCGACTGGGGCCCGGCGCTGACCTATCTCGCCTCGGAGCCGTCGCAGGTTCTCGGCAGCATCGATATCGCCACCATTCCGCTGTTCCTGCTGATGGGCGCGTTCGTCAGCGTGTCGGGGTTCTCGAGCGACCTCTACAAGGCCGCCGCCGCGCTGCTCGGCCACCGCAAGGGCGGGCTCGCCTACGCCACCATCGGCGGCAGCGCGGCGTTCGGCGCCATCTGCGGCTCTTCGCCCGCCACCGTCGCGACCTTCACGCGGGTGTCGCTGCCGGAGATGCTGCAGCGCGGTTACTCGCCGAGCTTTTCCGGCGCAACGATCGCGGCCGGCGGCGCGCTGAAGGCGCTGATTCCGCCGTCGCTGACGATGATCCTCTATTGCGTCATCGCGCGGACCTATATTTTCGACGTCTTCATCGCGGCCGTCATCCCGGCCATCATCACGGTGATCGCCAACATCGTCGCGATCGCGCTGGTGGTGCGGTGGAATTCGGGAATCGCGCCGGCCGCGGACCGCGCCGCCCGCCGGGAAAAAGTGAGCGCCGTGCTGCGCGCCTCGCCCGCCGCGCTGCTCATCGCCATTATTTTCGCCGGCCTCTACAGCGGCGTCTTCACCGTCAACGAGGCCGCGTCGGTGGCTGCCGTGACCTCGTTCGTGTTCGCTCTGTTCCGGCGGTCGATCACGCCGGCGAGCTTCGTCATCGCGATGCGCGACACCGCAGCCGTCGCCGGCATGATCTATTTCATCCTGATCGGCTCGTCGATTTTCACGTATTTCATCAGCGTCGCGCGCATCCCCGAGCAGCTCATCGCCTTCGTCGGCAGCGTCAATCTACCGCCGATGGGCATCATCGCGCTGATCCTGATGACCTATCTCGTCCTCGGTGCCGTGTTCGACGAGCTGGCGGCGATGATCGTGACGCTGCCCTTCGTGCTGCCCATCATCGTCCACTTCGGCTACGATCCGATCTGGTGGGCGGTTCTCAATGTGGTGATCATCGAGCTGGGCCTCGTCATCCCGCCGATCGGGCTCGTCATCCTCATCATCAACGCGATGCGGCCGGACATTCCGCTTCACAAGCTCTACAAGGCGATTACGCCTTTCGTGATCGCCGACCTTGTCGTGCTGGCGGTGCTGACGGCATTCCCGAAGCTGAGCCTGTGGCTGCCGGCGCTGCTGCACGGCTGACGACGAACAAGGGACGCGACGCCGCGATGGAGAACGACAGCATGGCCCTGCCTGCCACCAATTTCGATCCTGGCTTTCGCATCACGCGGTCAAGCCATCTGGTGTTGACCGTCAAGGATCTCGCGGCCAGCAAGCATTTCTATACCGAGGTCATCGGCCTTGCGGTCAGCGCCGAGGACGACGGCGCGTTGTATCTGCGCGGCCTCGAGGAGGCCTGCCACCACAGCCTGGTGCTGCGCAAGGGGGCGAAGCCCGCCTGCCTGCGCGTCGGCATGCGGGCCTTCATGGAGACCGATCTCGAGCGCGTCAAAGTCTTCTTTGAGACGAACGGCTGCGCCGCGTCATGGTTCGACGCCGACCATCAGGGCCGCACCCTGCACGTCACCGACCCGGTCGGCACGCCGCTGGAGTTCTGTTCCGAAATGCCGGTGATGCCGCGCCTGATCACCAATTTCTCCGCGCACAAGGGCGGCGGCGCGCAGCGCATCGACCATTTCCAGATCCTGACGCCGGATGTGCCGAAGGCCGCCGCGTTCTACACGCAAGCCGGCTTCCGCATCAGCGAATACATCGCGCCGAAAGGCACCACCGACCTGGGCGGCGTTTTTCTGCAGCGCAAAGGCAACCCCCACGACATCGTGTTCTTCAACGGCGCCGGACCGCGGCTTCATCACTTCGCTTACACCGCGTCGGAAACCCACAATCTGCTGCGCGCCTGCGACATCGCCGGCGAGCTCGGCTACGGTTTCGACGTCGAGCGCGGCCCCGGCCGCCACGGGCCGGGCCACGCGCTGTTCGTGTATTTCCGCGACCCCGACGGCCACCGCGTCGAGCTGTTCAACACGCATTACCAGATCATGGACATCGAGAACGAGCCGATCGGGTGGGACCCGAGCGACCATAACGTGTCGTTCCCCTGGGGCATGCCGGCCCGGCAAGGCTGGTATCAGGAGGCGACGGCGTTCGCCGATGCGCCGGTCCGCGAACCCGCGGTCAAACCCAATCCGATGACGCTGGAACGCTTTCTCGAAAACCTGAAGACGGGAGGCTGACGTGCCGGACGCCGAGCCAAACGACACCGCCGACCGCAAGGAAACGCTGGCGTCCATCGTCTATGATCGCCTGCGGCAGGACATCATTTCGGTGGCGGTGCCGCCGGGCGAAAAGCTGCATATCCGGTCGCTCTGCGAGCGCTTCGACGTGGGGCTGAGCCCGGTGCGCGAGGCCCTGAGCCGCCTCTCGACCGAGGGGCTCGTGTCCCAGAACGATCATCGCGGCTTCGCGGTCGCGGGCATGAGTTCGGCGGACCTGCTGGATCTCACCCGCGCCCGCTGCTGGCTGAACGAGATCGCCATCCGCAAGTCGATCGAGAACGGCGACACGGCGTGGGAAGAATCCGTCGTGCTGGCCTTTCACCGGCTGTCGCGGACGCCGCGGTTCGCCCCGGGCGTCGAAACCGAGCGAACCGGCGCCTGGGAAATCGCGCACCGCAATTTCCACATCGCGCTGATCTCGGCCTCCGGCTCCGAACGGCTGACGCGCTACTGCAACCAGTTGTTCGACAGCGCCGAACGTTATCGCCATGTCGGGCGCAAGGCGGGCACCACCGGGCAAAATCGCGACAAGGAGCACCGTGAGCTGATGGAGGCGACCGTCGCCCGCGACGCCGACAAGGCCTGCCGGCTCATCAGCCAGCACTTCGAGCGCACGGCGCAACTGGTGCGGCAAGTGCTCGGCCGGTGACGTTTTCATCTTCGCAGCGGCGCGCCGGCATGTCCCAGAATAACGCGGCCTCGTATGACATCGCCATCGTCGGCTATGGCCCCGTCGGCGCGACCCTGGCCAATCTGTTGTCGCGATACGGCTGGACCATCGCGGTCATCGAGCAGCAGCCGGAGATTTACGACAAGCCGCGGGCGATCACCATCGACCATGAGGTGCTGCGCGTGTTCCAGGCCTGCGGCATCGCGGACGTCATGGAGAAGGGCATCGCGCCGCATCCGGGGACGCATTATCTCGGCGTCGACCGCGACATCATCAAGATTTTCGATCCGATGCCGCCGCCTTACCCGCTTGGCTGGGTGCCGACGGCGACCATGGTGCAGCCCGACGTCGAACGCGCTCTCCGCGCGCAATTCGGCCGGTACGGGAAGGCGGATATTTTTCTGCCGGCGCGCGCCATCGGCTTCGAACAGGATGCCGACGGGGTCTCGCTGACGGTCGAAGCGGACGGCACGACGAGAAGCATCCGCGCCCGCTACCTAGTCGGCTGCGACGGCGCCAACAGCATGACGCGCAAGGCGCTCGGGATAACGCTCGACGACCTCGCCTTCGACGAATGGTGGATGGTGGTCGATGCGTTCGCCGCGGATCTGGCGAAACGCCCGGACAAATGTTTCCAATATTGCTGGCCGTCACGGCCGGGCACGTTCCTGCCGGG
>Ga0180218_1001363_pt1 | contig 15038 bp, 13 predicted proteins | sample eDN3rd37CKraftBY_FD_151334 | JGI IMG/M metagenome (GOLD analysis project Ga0180218, IMG submission 151334) | Enriched backyard soil microbial communities from Emeryville, California, USA - eDNA 3rd pass 37_C Kraft BY (version 2) (version 2) | ecosystem: Environmental > Terrestrial > Soil >...
CGAAGCCATCCGTAACGCCTCAAAGTCCGCACGCTCATTCATGCATCATTTGAGGTCAATTTCCGGAGCGGTTCGCCAGATAGAGGAAGAGCTTGTCGGCCAAACCGACATGCACACGCTGTTTCGTAAATTTTTTGAAGATTTCGTCGAGCACTTCCTGATCGCAGATTTCAAGCAGCTCAAAAGCACAACTAACCCTTTTCGCTTCCGACGCAAGATCATCGATACGGCGGAAGGCATCCTTACCAATGAGCTTCGGATGCGAGCGCTAGCGGATTCTTACGTAAGAGAAGGCCGCGGCGAAAATACAGACGACGCCATGGCAATGATCCATCAGGAATTACGCGCTGTAATAAGCGTGTTCGATGGGATCGCAGACTATCTCGAGATTATCGAGGGCACGAATCAGCGATTGGAGCGACGCATTTCCAATACCGTCCGGTTCATGGACCGAATTGCGGAGACACGAACGGAGCGCGTCGTCGAAGCCATCGCGAAGATCGGCCAATGGCCTGCCCAAAGCTCGGCCGACCTCACGCTCCCGCACGGCATCATGCCGGACCTGTCGATCACCGGACGCGAGGACCTCTATCAACAGCGCCGCACCAAAACGCCCGTCGGGCCGCAGAAAATTCGGCGTCGCGTTCCCGATCCGACCTTTCTGGCTTATCGGGCCGCTCTCGATGCCTACCGCACTCGCACGACTATCACGGCCGTCAAAATGGCCGCCTATCTCGACGCCGCCCTTGCGGATAGGATGGAGATCGAGGCGGCCGAGCTGCCGATCACCACGCTGGACGAGTTCTTCATTTTCGAGCGCCTGCGCACGCTGCGGCAAATCGGCGATGGAGCCCTCGCGCATCGATATGATGTCGATGTGAGGGAAACCCGCTTCGAAAACGAATGGATTTCCTGCCCCGATTTTCTGATCCGTCGGCGCGGCGCGCCGAGGAGGCAGCACGCTCGAACTTAGCGATGTGCGCGACCTTCTCGAAGGTTATAGAGGCAATCCGCCGGTAGACAAAAGCGAGATCGAAATCGCCATTCAAGCCTTGCTCGCGCATCAAATCGTCTATCCCGACACCGGTCTTCTCCGGCGTGACACCTACGATCTCATTCGTCGCCACAATACATTCTTCGAGCGCTATTTTAGCGCCATGGGCGTCGGGCTCACGATCGAAACATCGACCGGCATGATCGCGCTTACCCGAGGAAAGAACCGCTACGGTTGGCAACTCTCTCGCCTCAAGAAAGATGAAACCCTCGTGCTGCTGGCGTTGCGCTTGGGCTTTGATGAAGGCCTACGGGCAGGGCTTATGGACGAAACCGGAAGGGTTGAGACCAATACAGATGAGATTTTTGACCGGATACGGACCCTTGCGAAAACTGAACCGCCAAGCGAAGCGCGACTCGAAGAAATCCTTAAGTGGCTGCGTCGGCGCGGCACTGTTGTGCTGCATGATCCAGACCGCATCGAACGCATCACACCGATCACCATCCTTCCCGGCATACGCATTCTCGTCGACGATGTCTTTACCGAAGCGCTAACCCGCTGGGTTGATCAAGGCGCGGACGAGGAGTTTCTTGGCTGGCAGGCGGCACAAGAGAAACCGCCAGCCGACGAGGCGTCGAACGTCAATCAAAGTGCGGATCGCGATGACGATTCCGATGTACGCCCCTGATGTACGAGCTCGTCCGCATTTCCTTCCATAACTGGTACGTCTTCGAGGCGCTGGACCTTGATGTTTCCGGTATGATTGCCGTGATCGGACCGACGGGTGCAGGAAAGAGCGCGATCCTTGATGGAATCCAGGTTGTCGTTACGGGTGATAATCACAACTTTATCGACCTAAACCCATCTGCCGGCGAGAAAAGCGATCGAACCGTTCTTAGTTATTGTCTTGGACATATTACCGATTTCGATCGCGGCGCCCCGCGTCGTGAGCGGTCAGAAACGACCCTGGCTTTAACCTTCCGCAATCAAGAGAGCGGTCACCCGATCTCCATTGGCCTTCTCCTGCACGGCGATCACCTGGAGCGTTCGGAGTCCGCACGCGCCCGTTTCATAGCGCGGGGCTATGCCTTCTCATTCACTGATTTCATTGAGCGGGATGCCGATGGTGACGAGTTCGTGGTTTCCCACGAAGAGTTCCTCGAACGGCTCAAGCGCTCCTGTGGGAAGGAGCTTACGCTCCATTCAGGTCCGACGCAGTTTGTAGCTGAGTTCCTTGCCGCGATGCGGCCCCGCTCGTCACCCGAAGCACGGTTATTTTTGCGCAGTTTCAACAACGCCGTACTGGCGAGGGAAATCAGAAACCCCACGGATTTCGTCAGGCGCTTCGTCCTTGAGCCGGAACCTCTGAACGTTGAGCGCATACGCTCATCCATTGAAACATGGCGTTCTCTGGAAAAGCGAGTGGAGGATTTGGAGGTCGAGATACGCTCCATCCGCGCGGTAAAGGGGCGCTTTGCCACCTGGGCACGGCAAACGATCCAGGCGCAGACGGAGACTTTTATCGGCCATGCCGCAGAGCAGATGCGGCTTGAGTTCGAGATCGGTGCCCTGACGAAGAACAAGCAGCGCGCCGACGCAGAGACAGAAGCGGTCCGCAAGCTCATCGCCGATCGGCTTGATGCCATATCGAAAGGTAACGACGAGGCGCTGCGTAAGCGCGCCCTGAGATCTGAGACCGCCGGGGCCTTGAGGCTGCGAGCCATCGATGTTGAAGAGCAATCTGCAGACCGCGAGCGCATACGAGCCGAAGCGGATTTTGAAGTGGCGTTGCAGAGCATCCGAGAAATCGCTCAGCTCTCGGCTATTCGCAGGTTTGTTCCGATTAAATTCCACGGAGCGCTTCAGGCGGCCAGCGATGTAGCCAACGCCGCAAGTGAGGGTACTCGCGCTGCGCTTGTCGCGGAATGCGATGCACTCCGCGGATCTTGCTCGGCGTGCATGGGAAGTGCTCGGCGCGCGAGATTCTCTTACACAACAGCGTGACGCTCGCATTTCGGAAATTGCCGACGACCGGCGCGAGGAACGAGCGCTCGGTCTATCGTTGCCTGTGTCGACAGACGGGCGCGTGAGCCTGCTTTCACCGCATGTACGCGAGTTTATGGCCGACCTTGCGATCAATGGCATTCAATCGATCGCCCTGCCTGACATTGTGGAAATTGCGGACGAGTCTTGGGCAGTCGCTTTGGAAATGCTTCTGGGGCCAAACCGCGAGGCACTGATCGTGCCTGATACGCAAGTTGAACGCGCCTTCCAGCATCTATGGCGGAACCGCGCACGCTGGCATGGATGCCGGATCGTCAACACCCGCAAAACGCGCCACGGTTCCACTAGAACACCGCAAGCCATTTCGATTGCGCGTGTGGTCAGCACGGACAATCAGGATGCGCGTGCATTCATTGAGACGCAGGTTGGACGGTATGTTCGCGTCGAAGACGAACGCCAGTTGGGCGAGCACGACTATGCCATCATGCGAAACGGCAAGACAACCGCTGCCTTGGCGCTACGCGTATATCGTGACATCAGGCCCATACTGGGGAAATCCGCGCAAGAGGTAGCGATTTCATCGGCCCGCGACAGACTGCAGGCTTTACGCACTCAAATCGCGGAAAAAGAGACCGAGCAAAAGTTGCTCGATAACGCGATAACAATCCTTGCGCGTCTCGCTGCCGGCGCTGACGCCTCAACTGCGCTTCGCGCCGCGACCAGGGAGATCCAGCATGCGGACGAAAAGCTGTCAGCGTTGAAGCGGGACCGTGAGAAGGTGGAGGACCCCGAAAGCCAAGCTCTACGCGAAGATATTGCGCGTATTGAGGCTGGCGTAATTGGCATTGAAAAGGAGCTTGTGGAGATGCGAGAACGCGAGCGGAAAGCTAGCGTCGAGGCTCTCTCCGCAGACCGTACTATCAGCGAGCGACAGGCGGATTCGATCCAGGCAGTTGAAGCAGCGCAAGCCATCGAGCGTGAGCAAAGTGCGGCCGGTATCGCAAAGCTGATTGTATTCGCGGAGACCGACGAATTTACGATCGAAAAGGCTCGCTCGCGTTTGGCGGTGGACGCGTTCCAAAAGCGGGGCGAAGAAATGCGCTTTTTCGTCGAGTGGCGGGACCGGGCAAGAAAGACTGCCGAGGACCAAATTCGCTTCGCTGAAGAGAACGGGCGACGGGCTCTGCGCGAATTCAACGAATACGCGACGGCCAATCTCCAGGGGCGCGACCCTCTCCCGGAAGATGCCGACCATATGGCCTATTGCTTTTGGTGCGCCGAGCGCGAGCAACGATTGGAGCAGCATGAACTCCGTCCGCATCGCGACAAAGTCGTTCAGGCACGACGTGAGTTCGAGGCCGCTCTCAAGGAAGACTTGCTGGCAAAGATGTCGGACCGGTTCGACAAGGTAAAAACTCAGCGAGAACTTCTGAACAAGCGTCTATCGGGGTATCGGTTTGTGGGGCAGCGCTACCAGTTTAAGCAATTTATTGCGACTGACTTCAAGCCTCTTTACGACCTCGTGCGCCGCATCATCGGAAATCAGGATGCGTCCTTCGCCACTTTTACGGATGCCGAAGGTGCGGATGAAGAAGTAAAGCGCGCCATGATACAGATTGAAGAGATCGTTACGCGCGATCAGGACACCAAGCGGCTGGAGGACTATCGTAACTACTTCGAATTTGAGCTGTATCTGGAAAACGAGAACGGCGAGGAACAGGCCTTCTCCAAACTTGTCGGTCTTCTATCAGGCGGACAACGGCAAGCGCCCTACTACGTCGCGATCGCCGCGAGCATGGTGTCCGTCTACTTTCCCAAATCCGGTCGGGACACCGCGACCGATGGCATGGCGTTGGTCGCCTTCGATGAAGCCTTCAACAAGCTGGACATCGTCAATACCCAGAATTTGATCAAGCTCTATCGTGACCTCGGCCTCCAGGTGGTCATCGCCTCACCGGAAGTCCACCGCGCAACCTTTCTGGAGTCGGTTGATTGCATCATCTCCGTCACCCGCATGCCTAACTCCGATGAGGTGGCGGTCGATGCCGAACAGATTGGTCCGCGGGCTCGTGCCGAAATGGCGGCAGCCAATCCCGAACATCGCGGTATCGAATGGTTCCGTACCATAGCGGATCAACCACCGCAGAAAGCGGCGGAATAACTTGAGCGCTGACAAGGCCCGCAAGCTTCTGAATACCCTCCTCGACCGGGTGGAGCGCCTGCCCGATCGCCGGAATGCGCCAACGCAGCGCGCACCGACGGAATTCCCGACGGCGGAAGCGCGACAATCCTTCGCGCAGGTGCTTGTTGACGCGGCGAAGAGCGGAGCAATCTCCATCTCCATGGGACAAAGAGAGACGCGTCATCTTATCGAACGGGTCAGGCTGGCCGACGCTGCTAAGCTCTACGCCTTCCTCGCGCGAACGCCCCGAGTCGAACAGACGGAGCAAGCCGTTGCCGACTTAAGACATTTTATCGAACCTCGCCAGGACGAAGCAAAGCGTGCGCTCGACCTTGTCGCTGCCGCATGGCGGCGGGGCGGACAGCTTCACGGTTTGAGCTTTCACCGTATCGATCAGGCCGTTGAGTTCATCAAAGCCCTGGATGCTACTCTAGCACGCGACCCGCTGGACCGCCGCGATCTTAGGACGTATTCCGGACAGAGCACCGGCGATACGAAGCTACTGGAACGACAGTCTCAGCGTATCGTAAGTTATCTCAAGCAATTCGGACTCATCGATTCCGCGTTACCGGATGCTGAGGCCCTCGCCATTCTGGGGCTTGAAAAGTTTCCCCAGCCCGTGCTTATCGCCGGCCCTGTACGACTTGCTGAAGCTGTCTTTGACCGCTTGGTGTATGTGGGCATACCCCCTGAGCAGACTTCCTTAATTGAGCCTGTGCGACCAGCGCGTGCGGTTCTCACCATCGAAAATCTTGCGAGCTTTAATAGGCATGTGCGCGAAGCTCGGCTTCCCGATGACGTTGTCATTTACACAGGAGGCTTCCCGTCTCGAGCCGTAATTTCGGCTCTTACCGCGATTGCCAAGTGGCCGGGCGTTTCACGTATCTATCATTGGGGAGACATAGACGAGGGCGGCCTGAAAATAGCTCTGCATCTCGCCGAGCGGCTTCCTATTCCCGTGGTTCCGCATTTGATGACCTTTGATCTCGCCCGAGCAAAGGGAACGCGGGCGCTGAAAATCAAATCACTACACCTGCCTCACGGTAGCCCATGGGCATCGCTCGCAATGTTTCTAGAGGGAGACGATAGTCACTTCGTGGAGCAAGAAGTAGTCGATCCGATTCCAGTTGATATAAGAGAAGGCAGCAATCGCTAACTGCTTGCGCTGCACCGCCGCCTCGCGGGCGCATGTAGCCCATATGTATTCTACTTGTGCGATCGCGCACAATTGCGCCGTTAGTTGCGCACGAGTTGCGCGAATTCGTGCCAATACTTCTGGTTGGGTTCCCAGTTCCATGCGGCCATCAGCGAGGTAGATGGCAGCACATAAACTGACGTGTTTCCAATCCGTTCGGTCTGCAAACCAATTGAAACACGACGGCCAAAGTATCTCTTCCCGGCCTCAAGGCTGGTAAAGGCAAGATACTCGGGTAGTACGTCTTCGATCTTTTGCCGAAGCATCACGCGATGCTCGGGTATTGGACGAATCTGGCGATCGCTTCCTGCAGCATTTTTGTAAAGATCAGTGAGGCCAATGCCGAATTCGGCAAGCTGGTTAAATTCGTGTGGCCGAAGCCTGCGGCTTGTCAGCCCAGTCTCAGCAAGCACGCTCCAAAATTTGTTGTTCGGGTGCGCATAATAGCATCCGGCCTCGGCTGACGCGCGACCTGCTGCTGTACCGCAGAACACTACTTTTAAACTTGGCCGCAGGACATCCGGGAGGATATCTTTCGCCATGGGACGCCTCAACAGATTCTGCCGCGACGCCTCGCCACATCTCGACGGGAGTGGCAACGCGCTGCTTGTGATGTGACGCACTCGCTGAGGCGACGCCGCTGCCCCGGCAGTCCGGCAAGCTCGCCTTTATAGATGCAAAGACAGTCCTCGATTTCTTCCGGGCTTAGACGCGAAAATGCCGGCGGCAAGACGTTCGGGTCTAACGTTGCGCCTGAAAACCCAAGATGTCGCGCCCCTAGGCGAGTTCCCCTATGTAAATACACGAGACACGGCGGCTTTCCGAGATAAGCACCGATGCGGTGCGCAATATCATAAATCGTTAGGTCACCAATTCTCGGAATCGGACCGATCGATCGGGCTACCTCTTCATGCAGGCTATCGAAATCCTCGCAACGGCGGAGACGGCTCGCGAGGCGCTGCAATCGACGCTCGGCCTCCCGAAGAGCAGCACCCGGAATGCGCCACTGGTGCGGGTGACGCTTCATACTTGGCAGCCAGTGGCAAAGTGCGGCATGGCGGATGGCATGCCGGAGCGAAGGCAGACTGTTAAAACAGCCGCGTTCGCCACTGGCGCCTTTTCGACGATCCGTTATGAAGCGGGTAATGATCTGATCGTAGGTCATGGGAAACGCTTTCAATCAAATCAGTAGTGACTTTCAATTCCGAAGAATCGGGCTTGAGGAAGGACAAATATCGCTCAAGTAACAACTGCCGCATAGCTGCCGATCGCTTCCGCACCATTCACGCCCAATATCGAAACATTCTTTATCCATAAGCCCGGGAAACGCCGGGCTCAAGGTTCTAGCCATGAAAATGATGTCGTGCGCTTCGGCATCTTCGCGGCAAAGGCCCAATCGACTGAATACACGACGAACATGGACGTCAACGGCAATGTCGATCGATGAGTAGTCGGAAAACTCGACCTTGAAGTTCCGGACAAGAAGGTTTGCAGCCATGTTCGCAATCTTCGGTCCTACGCCGTCGAACTGACTAAACCGATAAACGACCTCTGCGCTGGACGGCATTCCCTTCCAAATCCGTGATGCGTCGGAGTCATATTGTTCAACAAGCCGCTTGACCGCCGCGTGATAATGTCGCGCCATTACCTCGACAAACCGATGCAAGGGAAATGGCTTCGACATCAGCGCGCGCCACTCTTCCAGGCTAAGTTCGGTCAACGCCTCAATAGAAAAGGATCCGATCCTTTCTGAAAGACGATGCGGGATGATCCAAGCCTTTTCCGTCTTGACTTGGCGATCAGCTATGCAAGCCAACACGAAGGCATGAGGATACTGATCCAAATCGTTCATCATTGCGTCTGCAGTCGTATCTCCTGTGTATCTACACGGAACGAAACCCTGGCGGCTGAACACTTCGCCGCGTTCAATCAAACGGCGCGCAATCTCGTGTTGGGACATTGTTGTCCTCGAATGGTGCCAGGCCGGGCCTTCCGGATAGATAAGCGACAACAGTGACTTATCCGGAAATGTCCTTGGTTAGCGACGCATTACCAATCGGAAAGCAAGACGTCCGCATGTGTGAGGTCCGGCCCTCCGCCCTGGAACAGGGCTCGCGGGGCGGAGTGGGGCGTTAGAGCAGATGGGAGCAATTCGGTCCGACCAGCTGTCGGCCGGAAGTGAAACATTCTGCAGGTCTAAAGGCCCAGCTTGGGAGTCCGCCATGAAGGCGCCAGATCAGGAAGCCTTTCCGAAAGACGCCAGAGATCTCAGGGACGCATTGACGGCCTCCAAAAACCTCACTGAGAATTACGGTAATTTGTTACCTGACCTGCGGCGTGAAGCGAGAGCCAAACTGCTCGAATTCTTCTGGCTGCAGTCCGCAGACAAACCTTTGGCTGTCAAATGCGCCTTATTAGTCTACGGCCCTGTCTGCGCCTACGAAAGCAGTCTGCGCCGATTCAAAATCCATCGCGAGGGGCCGCACTATTTCCACGAGCGACTTCCGGCAGGCAAATCAGCTGTTGCGGGGTTGCGACGGCTTCAGCGACACGCGGCAGCGGGCGGCTACCTTTGGACTAAAGCTTGGGCCGAGGCGACTCCGGCCGCTCAGGAACTCATCTTTACCGCAGCGGCCAGACCAATCTCGATTCCGATTTCGGGAGCCCCTGATTCTGAAACCGTGGCACCTTTCATTCCGGCAGCCCTCAAACTCGCCTCCGCCCCGCGCGCTCGCAAAGTTGAGCGCGATCAAGCTGTCATTGCGATACTGCGCGCCTATCAGACACTCTATGACAGCAGGCCAACCAACCCTGCCAAAACAACCACTCAAGAACAGAAAAGGGGCCAAAAACATCGATGCGCCCGCTTCGCGACCGCCGAGGATTCTTCGCAGGCGCCGGCGCTTGACCACCGTCGAATTCATACGACAAATCGAAATCGCTTTCGAGAAGTTGTTGCCGGAAGGATTTGGAGTTAGCCGCTCCAAGGCCACTCTTCACCGATTGATCAAACAGGCTTTGCACCAGGCTCCCTAAAATCCCCTCCTTTTTAAGCCAGAAAACAGCGACGCGCTCAATTTCTATCCGCATCGCGCCTTTCCAGCCTTGAACAGTCTCCCACACGACCCACGTCACCGCTAAGCCAGCGCAATAGCTGGTACTTAACCGGCGCGTGAGAGTTCGATGACAACGACTATCGTCAGGACGAGACTCCGAGACCTACCGCTAATTCACCACCCGAGCGTGAGCGGGTTGCGACGGCCCCGAGTACGACGACACGTTTGGGCTATCGTCTGGGGGCGCTGTAAATGACGCCGCGCAGACTTAGAAGCCGCAGACGATCCATCGATGAGGGCGTGCCGCTCGTGAAGCATTCCCTGCGGCACAAGATCGAATACGCGCATCCCGATCAACTTCGTCCCCACCCCTGCAACACGAACGAGCATCCAAAAAAGCAAAGGGAGTTCCTGAAAAGCGCCATCGCGCAGCTGGGCTTTATTAATCCGGTGCTGGTGAATGACAGCCTGCAGGTTGTCGCCGGGCATTTGCGGGTCGAGGTAGCGCAAGAGCTCCAACTGGATGCGATCCCCTATATCCGCCTGTCCCATTTGTCGCCGACCGAATTGCGCGCACTAATGATTGGCGACAATGCAATTGCGTCCCACTCGAAGCTGAACGACGGATTGCTGGCCGACGAGTTAAGTGAGCTCATGCCGCTGCTCGCCGCCGAAGGCCACGATGTGTCCCTGCTTGGCATCGAAGCTGCTGAAATCGATCTCCTGCTGGGGAACCACGTCGATATCGAGCAAGACTCGGACGACGAGCTCCCCGAGCCCTCCACGACCACCGTAAGTACGCTTGGCGACATTTGGGTGCTGGGCAACCATGTGGTCCGCTGCGGCGACGCCAAAAGCCAGGATGACTACGCCGCACTGATGGGGCGTGAGCGGGCGACCGTCGTTATCAGTGATCCTCCATACAATCTGCCGACCAGATCGTTTCAGGGACGCGGCAAGATCCGACACGCCAATTTCGTCGAAGCGTTTGGCGAGATGTCGCCCGACGAGTTCATCGACTTCTTGACCGCCGCATTCTGTCTCGCGGGGAAATACAGTCGAGACGGCGCCCTGCACTACTATTTCGGAGATTGGCGCCACGCAGCCGAATACATTCGCCGCCGGAAAAGCGGTCTTTTCGGAATTCAAGAATCTCATCGTGTGGAACAAGACCTCGCCCGGCCAGGGGTCGCTGTATAAATCCCAGCATGAGCTGGTGTTTCTGTTCAAGAACGGACGTGCCCCTCACATCAACAACGTCGAATTGGGACGTCACGGCCGAAACCGCTCGAATATCTGGCTCTACGCGGGCGCGAATTCTTTCCGGAAAGACCGGCTAAAAGAGCTGTCACTGCACCCGACCATCAAGCCGACGGCGATGATCTCGGATGCACTGAAAGACGTCTCCCGGCGGGGCGACATCGTGCTCGATCCGTTCGGCGGCTCCGGCTCGACTCTTCTGGCCGCGGAACGCGTTGGCCGGCGCGCACGCGTCATGGAGCTGGATCCTCAATTCGTCGATGTCACTGTGCGCCGATGGCAGGACTTCACTCGACGTGATGCGATCCTGCGCGCAACCGGCCAGACCTTCGACGAGGTGGTCCGGGGTCGCGGCAGTAATTCTAAACGAGGGCGGAAGTGAGCTCCAAGCGCCCCCGCATCCCCTCAAAACGATTGCAGGGCAAATCCAAGCACGAAGCCGATCAGCTGGGCCGCGAACAGGCCAGGCCGATCGCCGGCAAGAAGCCCGGAGCGCGGCGGCTATCGGCTGGGAAACCCCAACGCACCCCTCTCAACGAGCGGCCTAAGCAATCGGGTCGGAGCAACAACGCAAAGTCCGCGCCCTCAAAGCGCGCCAGCCGCGACAAAGCAATCGCGATTATGCGATCGGCAAAGGCAAGCCTCCACCCGAATACACCTGGAGGCCCGGGCAAAGCGGCAACAGCCGCGGCCGGCCTAAGGGCCGCAAGAACGAGGCCACGATCTGGAAGGAAATCCTCGGTCGCAGAATCACGATCCCGATAGGCGGCAAGCTGACCAAGGTCACGATTCTGGAGGCGATCCAGTACCGGATCGCCAACGACGCCCTGACCGGCAACATCAAAAGTGCGGGCTTCATTTTGAACCGCTTCGCCGTGACCGTGACCGGAGACGACCCAGTGACAGACTCGAGCGAAGACGATCGCGCGGTGCTCGAGGCTTTCGTACGACGCCTTAAGGACGAAACATCGGAGAACTGAAATGAACCACTATGATCGCCAAGCCTATAACGCCGCCCTGCGCAGTGATTTCAGGACGTTCCTGCACCGATGCGTGCTAACGCTAAACCCGGGCGCGATCTTTCTCGACAATTGGCACCTCGAGGGGATCGCTTACCAACTTGATCGAGTTCGTAAGGGCGAAGAAACTCGTCTGATCATCAATATGCCGCCGAGGTATTTGAAATCGATCACCGTCACGGTCGCGTTCACGGCCTACGTGCTCGGGCTCAACCCGAAGCTTCGGATCTTCAGCATTTCCTACGGCGAGGATCTGTCGAAGAAGCACTCTGCCGATTTCCGGGCAATCGTTCAATCCGCCTGGTACCGCGACGCCTTTCCTAAAATGAGGATCGCACGGGCGACCGACGCGGAAATCCACACCACGGAACGCGGCTTTCGAAAAAGTACATCGATCAACGCGGCACTCACCGGCCTCGGTGGGAATCTTTTCATAGTCGACGATCCGCAGAAGGCCGTCGACGCGCAATCCGATACGTTGCGCGAAAACCTGCACCACTGGTTTACGAACACGCTGCTTTTGCGCCTAGACAGTAAAGAGCGTGATGCGGTGATCGTCGTGATGCAGCGGGTCCATCTGCACGACCTGACTGGCTACCTGCTCGAATCTGGCGGCTGGACCCACCTCAGCCTGGCGGCCATCGCCGAAGAGGACGAGCAGATCGCCATCGGCAACGATGACTTCTACTATCGACTTGCCGGCGAGGCACTGCATCCGGAGCACGAATCCCTTGCAACCCTCAATAAGCTTCGGCTCGAACTGGGATCTGACGTTTTCGCTGCCCAGTATCAGCAGTCGCCGGTGCCACCCGGCGGCGGGATGATTAAGAAAAAATGGCTCCGGTACTACCCAGCCCTGCCCGAGCGAAAGCTCGGCCACCGCATCTTCATGAGCTGGGACACGGCGGCAAAAAATGGCGCTCAAAACGACTGGTCGGTCTGCACCGTGTGGTTGCTGGCGGACAAAGTCTACTATCTGTTGGACATGGTTCGCGGTCGTTATGAATATCCCGAGCTGCGCGACACAGCGATTGCGCTAGCAGAGCGCTATAAGCCATTTGCGATTCTTATCGAAGATGCTTCGACCGGCACAGCGCTGGCCCAGGAACTGAAACAGGCCGGCCTATATCCGGTCCGCCTGATTCCAATCCATCACGACAAACGCGGACGGCTGTATGTTTCTCAAGGCAAATTTGAGCGCGGTCAGGTTCAGTTCCCCATGGGGCAACCGTTCATGTCGGAAGTCGAAAAAGAACTGCTGAGCTTTCCGCAGGGCAAGACCGACGACATCGTCGACAGCATCAGCCAGGCACTCGCGTTCGACGATTGGGGCTACGACAGCACGCTAAGCTGGGTGTGAAAATAGGTCAGCTTCACGCAGAGGCCTCGTACGCAACATCAAAGAACTCTGCCACCCGGTACTGCAGGCGATAGCGCTCGAAGTCCAGCACATGGCAGTTGGCCCTCCGAGCACGAACCTGAGCGTCGAGGTAGAAATATAAATGCAGACGGCCGCTGGAGCGTTGCTGCGCCATGGCATCGAGCTCGGCGTGAGCGAACAACCAGATACTCTCTGTAGCCAAATCGACCAGGGCGACGAGATCGGCGGGCGACGTCTCAGAAACCCACCAGTCGAGCGCCAGCGCGCCCCTGCCGCCGCCCGGCTTGGGACGCAGGTTGGTCTTCACCTGGATCGTCAGGGCTCGATTGCGCGAGGCCACAAATGCCACCAGGTCGATCCCGCGGTCGGTCGTCATGGCCGCGGATTCGATGCCGTATTTTAGGAGACGATATTGGACTAGGAGTTCGCCGCAGCGGCCTATCTGGGCGGTCGTCCGAGCGGGTAACGGCTTCAATCCGGCCGCAGCGCTGGGAGCGCTGCCGTCGCGCGCGGGTGTTGCCCGAGCCGGGCGCTGGGGACCTGCGGGGCCGATAGTGGTGGCGGCCTTGATCTCAACATTCTGCATGATCAGCATCCATTTCCTTCCGCCAGAAGGCTTCGTTCAGGAGCGAAGCCCAGTCCTATCTGGCGACATGAGCCCGTTAAAATTTAAAGCAATCCTGATTGCAATTATGTTCATTGCGCCGGCGGATCTTGGACGCACTCAGGACGCGTATCCAACTCGGCCGATCAGGATGCTTTACGGATTTCCGCCTGGAACCGATGTCGGCGCTCGGCATATTGCTGAGAAGGCCGCGGATCGACTTGGAACGCCCATGGTTTTCGAAAACGTTGTCGGTGCTGCGGGCAATATCGCTGCCGATCAAACAGCCCATGCGGCGCCGGATGGCTACACAATCGGAATGCTGACTGGCGCCAACATCGTGCTCCGGCCCATGCTCTATCGGACCATCCCATAAGATATTTCGAAAGCGCTTGTGCCAGTGACCGTCGCATGGCGTTTCCGAACGTGCCAGTTGTCGGAGCCGATACGCAAGTAAAAGACCTGCCGACTTTAATCGAACGCGCAAGGCATACATCTGACGGGCTCACGTTCGGTCATTTGGGGCAAGGCTCCGTGACTCAACTGGCCGGCGAGCTGCTGAAGCTGAGGGCAAATATCGACCTTCGCGGTGTACCCTATCGCAGCGCCCCGGCTCTCGTCTCCGATGTGATTTCAGGTCGCATCGATATGGCGTTCATACCACCCTCCACCGCAGTGCCGCTCGCCAACCAGGGCAAGATACGCGCGCTTGCGACGACGTCACCGAGACGCGTGCCTTTCGCGCTCGAGCTGCCTACTATTGCGGAGCAGGGATACCCCGGCTTCGAGGTCAGTGTCTGGTTCGGGCTGTTCGTGCCGGCCGGCACGCCGCAAGCTATTGTCGACCGGCTTGGCACCGAAATGCGGGCAATTATCACGGCACCTGACATCCGCGACTGGCTGCTGCAATTGGGACTTGAACCTATTGGCGGCACCCAGTCGGATTTTCGGACCATGATCTTTGACGAGAAGTTATTGTGGGGTGATATCCTGCAGAAAGCCGGTATCGAGCCGATCGAGTGAACTCCGGACAGTAATTATTCTAGTCGTGAGAGCATGCGTTCCGCGGCCTTGACGTCGGCTGTGCCTCTGCCCTCGGTGTACTGTTCGAGAATCGGCCGCAGCAATTCGTGCGCCTGTTTGGTTCTGCCCTGGCGAACCCGCAGGGACGCGAGATCGGTCGCCGTTCGCAGCTGCCAAGCTAGAGCTTTCTGCGCGCGGCCTAATTCCAGGCTTTGCGTGAAGCAAGCCTCCGCATCACCGGCCGGCGGCTTAGGCATGGAGAGGAGAACGCCACCCTTCACGCGCAGAAGCTCGGGAAGGTACGACAGATAGCCTTGAGT
>Ga0180218_1001364_pt1 | contig 15024 bp, 14 predicted proteins | sample eDN3rd37CKraftBY_FD_151334 | JGI IMG/M metagenome (GOLD analysis project Ga0180218, IMG submission 151334) | Enriched backyard soil microbial communities from Emeryville, California, USA - eDNA 3rd pass 37_C Kraft BY (version 2) (version 2) | ecosystem: Environmental > Terrestrial > Soil >...
CCCGCGCCGTGATCGTCGTCGACGTCGATCGCGTGTCGGACTCCTGCGGGTACGGCGTGCCCCTGCTGGACTACGTCGGCGAACGTGACCTGCTGCCGCAGTTCATGGACCGCAAGGGCGCCGAGGGGCAGGCCGACTACCGTCGGCAGAAGAACCGCACCAGCATCGACGGCCTCCCGGCGTTCGACGACGACCCCGTCCCCGCCGGGCGCGCCGAAGGCTAGCGACGCACCGGCGATGGGCTCGCGAGCGCCGCGGCGGCGGGCGATGCTGGGGGCATGGACGACTCGATCACGCCGCGGGAGTTCGCTCACGCCGACGGTGTCGCCGACTGGAGCGCGGACGACGGTTCCGCCTGGGCGGTCTTCCGGTCGGGGTCGTTCGCGGCGGGCGCGCGCTTCGTGGACGCGATCGCGGAGATCGCCGACGCGGTGAACCACCATCCCGACGTGGACCTGCGCTACTCGACGGTGACCGTGCGGACCTCGTCCCACGACGCCGGCGGCCTGACGCGGCGCGACGTCGACCTGGCCCGGAGGATCAGCGACGCGGCCCGCGAGCTGGAGCTCCCGGTGGAGCCGCACCACCACCTGCGCCGCTGACGGCGTCGGAGACGGCGCCCACGAGCGCGGCCAGGGCGGCCTCGTAGCGGTGCCCGGCCGGGGCGCCGAACCCCACGACGACGTGCTGCGGCCCGGCCTCGGGTGCCGGGTCTGCGACCTGTGTCGCGTCGAGCTCCCCGAGCCCCGCCAGGCGCAGGCCGCGCGCCGCGGCGGCCCGGACCACCGCCCGCGCCGGGACGCCGTCGGGCAGCGCCAGCAGGCCGTGCAGGCCCGCGTCCATCCCCACGAGCCGGCAGCCCGGCAGCCGGGTGTCGACCACCTCCTGCAGGCGACGGCGCCGCGCGCGGTACACGGCGCGGCGGCTGCGCACCGTCCGGTCGTAGCCGTGGTCGTCGAGGAAGCGTGCGAGCGTGAGCTGACCGAGGCGGTCGGGCCGGACGCCGGACAGCCGGCGCTGGTGAGCGAGGTCCGGCACCAGCGCCGGGGGCACCGCGCCCCAGGCCAGCCCGACCCCGGGGGCGAGCGCCTTGCTGGCGGTGCCCGCGTAGACGACGCGGTCCGGGGCCAGGGCCTGGAGCGCGCCGACGGCGCGCCGGTCGTAGCGGAACTCGCCGTCGTAGTCGTCCTCGAGGACCAGCGCGCCGGTGGCCGCCGCCCACGCCACCAGGTCGCGCCGACGCGGCGGCGCGAGGGCCACGCCCGTGGGGAACTGGTGCGCGGCGGTGACCAGGACGGCGTCGATCCCGGGGAGGGCGGCGAGGGCGACGACGTCCAGGCCGTCGCCGTCCACCGGGACGGGGACGACGTCGAGACCGGCGGCCGCGACGACCTCGCGGTGCGCGGCGTGCCCGTAGCGCTCGACGGCGACCCGCCGCGCCCCGCGGGCGGCGAGCGCCCGGCACACCAGCGCGAGGAGCTCGCCGAACCCGTGCGTCACGACCACGGCGCCCGCGTCGGTCCGCACGCCGCGCACCCGGGCCAGGTACGCGGCGAGGGCGCGCCGCAGCTCCGCGTCGCCGAGCGGGTCGCCGTACCCGAGGTGCGCCGTCGCGGCGTCGGCCACCGCGCGGCGGGCGCTCGCGGCCCAGGCGGCGCGGGGGAAGGCCGACGCGTCCGGGATGCCGGGGCGCAGGTCGAGGAGGTCGGGCTCCGCGGGGGCGGGCGCCGCGACCGCGGGCGCGGCCGTCGTGCGGGACGCGACCCACGTGCCGGCCCCGACCCGCGAGTCGAGCCACCCCTCCGCGGCGAGCTGGGCGTACACCGCGGCGACGGTGCCGCGCGCGACGCCGAGGTCGGCCGCGAGCGCGCGGGTCGAGGGCAGGCGGGTGCCCGGCGCGAGCCGGCCGCCCGTGACGGCGTCCCGCAGCGCGTCCTCGAGGCCGCGGCCTGGCCGCGGCACCCCGAGCGCGAGGTGGAGGTCGAGGCCGGAGCTCCTGGCGGAAGGATTGGACCAGAAATCTGCCATCGGATTGCACTGTAGCGCTGGGCCATCCGTCCGTAGCGTCGAGACATGACCACCGACACGACGACCACCCCGACGACCACCACGACGACGAACACCACCAAGCACCCGTCCTTCGTCCGCATCCCGCGCCGCCTCGACGTGGACCGCCTCGCCCCCTCGTTCTCGGAGGCGATGGGCCGCCTCGACGAGGCGGCCTCCGCGGACGCCGAGCGGGCCGGCGTGGACCCCGCGCTGCGCGAGCTCGTCCGCCTGCGCGCGTCCCAGCTGAACGGCTGCGCCTACTGCGTCGACATGCACTCCCGGGCCGCCGCCGACGTCGGCGTCGACGCGCAGCGGCTGCTGGCCCTGCCGGTGTGGCGCGAGTCGAGCTTCTTCACCGCCGCGGAGCGCGCCGCGCTCGAGCTGGCCGAGGCCGTCGTCCGCGTCTCGGCCGCCGAGGTCCCGGCCGCCGTGGTCGAGGGCCTCGTGGCCGAGGTCGGCGAGGAGGCCGCCGCGGCCGTGCTCGTCCTCGTCGTCACGGTGGTCGCGTGGAACGGCGTCGGGGCGACCGCCCGCTGCTGGTCGCCGGCACGCCGCGCCTGACTGCCGCGCCCCTCCGGCACGACCGTCGGACACGGCCCGCCGCCGCGCGAGACGCGCGGCGGCGGGGCAGGGTGGACCGAGGCGAGAGCCGGGACACCGACGGACGGGGAGGCCATGCCCGACGAGATCACCGCGGCCGGGTTCGAGGCCGCCGACAGGACCGGCGACTGGCGCGCGCTCGGCACCGGCGCGAGCGCGCTCTTCCGCACGCCCGCGCCCGGCCAGGGCTCCGTCCTCCTCGAGCGGGTCCGCGTGCTCGCGGGCGCCGCGGACCACCACCCGGACGTCGACCTGCGGCCCGGCGGCGTCGTCGTCCGCGTGCAGTCGCACGACGTCGGCGGCCTGAGCGAGCGCGACGTCGCCCTGGCCGCGGAGGTCTCCGCCGCGGCGGCGGACCTCGGGCTGGCCGCCGACCCGGCCGCCCTGCAGGAGGTGGAGCTCACGATCGACGCCATGGACCGCGAGCGGGTGATGCCGTTCTGGGGCACGGTCCTCGGGCACTCGCGCGCCGACGAGGACCTCCGCGACCCGCACGACCGGTGGCCGGGCATCTGGTTCCAGGAGATGGACGAGCCTCGCCCGCTGCGCAACCGCCTGCACCTCGACGTGTTCGTCCCCCACGACGTGCGGCAGTCGCGCGTCGACGCCGCGCTCGCGGCCGGCGGCCGCGTCACGACGGAGGAGTTCGTGCCGCAGTGGTGGACGCTCGCGGACGCGGAGGGGAACGAGGCGGACGTCATCGCCTGGGAGGGGTTCGAGGACGACCTGCCCGACGGCCTGCTGACGCCCGAGGAGTTCCGGGCGGCGGGCGGCGTGGAGGACTGGCGGGTGCTCCAGGGCGCCAGCGCGTACTACGTGACGGGCGGCTTCGACGCGGGGGTCGAGCTGGTCGCCCGGGCGTCGCGCGCGGCCGAGGAGGCGGGCGTGCCGCTGTTCGCCGACGTGCGCTACCCGGGCGTCACCCTGCGCGTCGGCCCGCCGGAGGACGGTTGGATCGACGCGGACCGGCTGACGGTGGCGCAGCGGGCGCAGGCCGCGGCGCGCGACCTCGGGCTGCGGGCCGAGCCGGCCGTCCTGCGGGACCTGCAGCTGACGTTCGACGCGCTCGACGTCGATACGGTGCGCCGGTTCTGGGCCGCGGCGCTCGGATATGCCGAGCGGGGGACCACGGACCTGTACGACCCCCTGCTGCGCGGGCCCTCGGTGTTCCTGCAGCAGATGAGCGAGCCGCGCGAGCAGCGCAACCGGGTCCACGTCGACGTGATGGTCCCCGCCGACGTCGCGGACGCGCGCGTGGCCGCCGCGGTCGCGGCCGGCGGCACGGTGGTGCGGGAGGCGGAGGCGCCGTTCTGGCGCACGGTCGCGGACCCGGAGGGCAACGAGGTGGACATCGCGGTGATCCCGGGCCGCGCCGAGCGTCGGTCGGACCGGGTGGACGGCTCGGGCGGGTGAACCGCCCGGAGGAGGTCAATCCCGGGTAGCGGGGACCTTTCGCCCACGTCAAGGCTGCTCTATCCTCCCTGGCAGCGCCGTCGTCCGACGGGCGCGACCGACGGGCCGCGCCGCGGCCACGAGGAGGTGGCGGTGGCCGTGCTGGACGGTGCCCGGGGTGGTGGAGAGCTCGCGATCGAGACGCGCGGGCTCCGCAAGACGTACCGGAGCGTGCGGGGAAGGTCGGTCGGGGTGGAAGGCCTCGACCTGCGGGTGCCCGTGGGCGGCGTGCACGGCTTCCTCGGCCCGAACGGTTCGGGGAAGACGACGACGATCCGGATGCTCCTGGGCCTGGTCCGGCCCGACCGCGGCACGGCGACGATCTTCGGGCACGAGGTGCCGAAGCGGCTGCCCGAGGTGGTGGGCCGCGTGGGCGCCATCGTCGAGAGCCCCAAGTTCTTCCCCGCGTTCAGCGCCCGCCGCAACCTGCGCCTGCTCGCCGACGCCATCGGCGCGCCCGCGGGCCGCGTGGACGCCGTCATCGACGAGGTCGGGCTGACCGGGCGGGCGCGCGACAAGTACAAGGGCTACTCGCTGGGCATGAAGCAGCGGCTCGCGATCGCCGCGACGCTGCTCAAGGACCCCGACCTGCTCATCTTCGACGAGCCCACCAACGGCCTCGACCCCGCGGGCATCCGCGAGATCCGGCAGACGATGCGAGGCCTCGCCGACCAGGGCAAGACGGTGCTGGTGTCCAGCCACATCCTCGCCGAGGTCGAGCAGATCGCCGACACGGTGTCGATCGTGGCCCGCGGGCGCCTCGTCGCCGCAGGCCGCGTGGCCGACCTCATCGGCGCCGGGTCGGCGACCGGGTCGGTCCGGCTGCGGGTCGCGCCGACGGACCTCACCATCGCGACCAGCGTGCTGGAGACGAGCGGCCTGCTCGTGCGGCGCGAGCACGACGCGCTCGTCGTCGACGGCGCCGCCGATCCCGCCGCCGTGAACCGTGCCCTGGGCGAGCGTGGCGTGTGGGCGCGCGAGCTCACCCCGCTCCAGGCCGACCTCGAGTCGGTGTTCCTCGGCCTCACGGCCGGGGAGGTCCCGGGCGGCGGCGAACGCGGTCCGGCGACGAACGGGACGACGACGGGGGTGGGCGCATGAGCAGGCTGCTGCGGGTCGAGCTGCGCCGGCTGTGGGCGCGCCAGGTCACGCGCTGGGCGTGCGTCGGGGCGCTGGCGCTGGTCGCGTTGACCGGGGCGGCGACGTTCCTGTCGGCGCCCCCGCCGAGCGACCAGCAGGTGGCGGCCGCCGAGGAGATGTTCGAGGCCGACCAGGAGCAGTGGGAGAAGGACGGGGAGCAGCAGGTCGCCGACTGCGAGGCCGGGGCGGAGGCCGAGGGGCTCACCCCCGAGGAGTGGGGCTGCGACCAGATGGCCCCCCGCCTGGACTGGTACCTGCCGCCGACGCAGACGTTCGTCCCCGACGCGGCCCAGGACGAGATGCTCTTCGGAGAGTCCGAGGTCGGCGCGCAGGACGACGCGACCCGGGCCGCCGTGCAGGAGATCCAGGGCTCGGTGTGGAACGGGTGGTCGGGCCTGGCGACCCTCGACGACCTGGCGGTCCTGCTGCTCCTCCTCGTGCTGGTGGTCGGGGTGAGCTTCGTGACCGCCGAGATCAACAGCGGGTCGCTGGGGATGTGGCTGACGTTCGAGCCGCGCCGGCAGCGCGTGTACTGGTCGAAGGCGATGGCCGCAGCGGTCGGCACGGTCCCGATCGTGCTGGTCGGGTTCGCGCTCCTCGTCGGCGCGTCGTACGCGGTGTACGCCTCGTTCGGCACGCTCGGCGACCTCACCGGCGCGGTCTGGCTGGAGGTCGCCGCGTTCACCGGCCGCCTCCTCGCGGCCGGGGCCGTGCTGGCCGCGCTGGGCGTGGCCCTCGGCACGCTGCTCAAGCACGCCGCAGCCGCCGTCGGCCTGGTCGGCGTGGTCGCCTGGGCCTGCCTGGCCTTCGCCTACTCGTTCGGCGAGCTGCAGCGGTGGCTCCCGACGACGGCGCTCTCGGCCTGGCTGCAGGGCGGGCTCGTGTTCCAGACGGAACGGTGCACGCCGAGCGCCGACGGCGTGTTCGAGTGCGTCCCGGTGGACCACGTCGTGACCACCGTGCAGGGCGGGTCGACCGTGGCGGGGATCGCGGCCGTCGTCACGCTGCTCGCGGTGCTCGTGTTCCGGCGTCGCGACGCGAGCTGACCGCCGCCGTCGCGGTGCAGGTCGTGAGCCCGGTGCCCTCATGCTGTCCGCATGATGGGACACCGGGCTCACGACGTGACATCGGGGGGCCGCGGGCGTAACGTTCGATCCGTGCAGACGATCCTCGTAGTACTTCTTCCCGGGCGCGCCGACTAGGCCCACGCACCAGGCTTCGTCAGCGCGCTCACCCCTCGTCAGTCCCGTCATCCCGGGACCGGGGGGTTTTTCATTGCAGCGACACCCCTCGCCAGACCCTTCGCCCGCAAGACCGACCGGCAGGAGAGACCGATGGTCCAGCCGAACCCGACCCCCGCCCAGGTGGCCGCCCGCACCGCGTCGCGCAGTGCTGACGGTGCCGCCGGCCGAACCGTGTCCGGTGAGGAGGTCACCGGCGCCGAGTCGATCGTCCGCTCGCTCGAGTCGGTCGGCGTCGAGAACGTCTTCGGCATCCCGGGCGGCGCGATCCTTCCGCTCTACGACCCGCTCATGGACTCGAAGCAGATCCGCCACGTGCTGGTGCGCCACGAGCAGGGCGGCGGGCACGCGGCCCAGGGCTACGCCCACGCGACCGGCAAGGTCGGCGTGACGATGGCGACCTCGGGCCCCGGCGCGACCAACCTCGTGACCCCGCTCGCCGACGCGCACATGGACTCCGTCCCGCTGGTCGCGATCACCGGGCAGGTGGCCGAGAACCTCATCGGCACCGACGGCTTCCAGGAGGCCGACATCGTCGGCATCACGATGCCGATCACCAAGCACTCCTACCTGGTCACGGACCCGGCCGACATCCCGCGGACGATCGCCGAGGCGTTCCACATCGCGTCGACGGGTCGACCGGGCCCGGTGCTGGTGGACATCGCCAAGTCCGCGATGGCGGCCAGCACCACGTTCTCCTGGCCGCAGGAGCTGTCGCTGCCCGGCTACCACCCCGTGACGAAGCCGCACGCCAAGCAGATCCGCGAGGCCGCGAAGCTGCTGGCCACCGCGCGTCGTCCCGTGCTGTACGTGGGCGGCGGCGTCATCCGGTCCGGCGCGTCGGAGGCGCTGCGCCGGCTGGTCGACACGTCGGGCGCGGCCGTCGTCACCACGCTGACCGCCCGCGGCGCCGTGCCGGACAGCCACCCCCAGCACCTGGGCATGCCCGGCATGCACGGCACGGTCCCCGCCGTCGCGGCGCTGCAGAAGGCCGACCTCGTGGTGGCCCTCGGCGCCCGCTTCGACGACCGCGTGACCGGCCGGCTGTCGAGCTTCGCGCCGCACGCCGCCGTCGTGCACGCCGACATCGACCCCGCGGAGATCGGCAAGAACCGCCCGGTGGACGTGCCGATCGTCGGCGACCTGCGCGAGGTCATCGCCGACCTGGTGCCGGCCCTCGAGGCCGAGCACGCCAAGGTGGGCAAGCCCGACCTGGCGGCCTGGTGGCACCAGCTCGACACGTGGCGCGAGACCTACCCGCTGGGCTACTCGCCCACGGACGACGGCCACCTGTCGCCGCAGCACGTGATCTCCCGCCTGGGCGAGCTGGCCGGCCCGGACGCCATCTACGCCGCGGGCGTGGGTCAGCACCAGATGTGGGCGGCGCAGTTCATCCGCTACGAGCACCCGCGCACCTGGCTGAACTCCGCGGGCCTCGGCACGATGGGCTTCGCCGTCCCGGCCGCGATGGGCGCCAAGGTGGGCGAGCCCGACCGCGAGGTGTGGGCCATCGACGGCGACGGCTGCTTCCAGATGACCAACCAGGAGCTCGCGACCTGCGCGATCAACGACATCCCCATCAAGGTGGCGCTGATCAACAACAGCTCGCTCGGCATGGTGCGGCAGTGGCAGACGCTCTTCTACGACGAGCGCTACTCCAACACCGACCTGCACACCGGTCACGGCACCCGCCGCATCCCCGACTTCGTGAAGCTCGCGGACGCCTACGGCTGCGAGGGCATCCGTGTGGAGCGCGAGGACGAGGTCGACGCCGCGATCAAGCGGGCGCAGGAGATCGACGACCGGCCGGTGGTCATCGACTTCCAGGTCTCGCGCGACGCCATGGTGTGGCCGATGGTGGCCGCCGGCGTGCCGAACGACGACATCCAGTACGCGCGCGGCATCTCGCCGGCGTGGGACCGAGAGGACTGAGACCCCATGTCGCGACACACCCTGTCCGTGCTGGTCGAGAACAAGCCCGGCGTCCTCACCCGCGTCAGCGCGCTGTTCGCCCGCCGGGCGTTCAACATCCACTCGCTCGCCGTCGGGCCCACGGAGCACGAGGAGATCTCGCGCATCACCGTGGTGGTCGACGTCGAGGAGCACCCGCTCGAGCACGTGACGAAGCAGCTCAACAAGCTGATCAACGTCATCAAGATCGTCGAGCTCGACCCCGAGTCGTCCGTGCAGCGCGAGCTGCTGCTCGTCAAGGTGCGGGCCGACCAGGCCACCCGTGCGGGCGTGCTCGAGGTCGTCGACCTCTTCCGCGCCCACGTCGTGGACGTCGTCCCCGACACGGTCGTCATCGAGGCGACCGGCACCGCCGCCAAGCTGTCCGCGCTGCTCAGCGCGCTCGAGCCGTACGGCGTCCGCGAGATCGTGAAGTCCGGCACGCTCGCCGTGGGCCGCGGCTCGCGGTCCATCACCGACCGAGCGCTGGAGCGCGTGCGCACGGCCTGACGCCGAGCGCGTACCGTCACCCCCGCGGGTGACCACCAACCGACCTGTAGTGACGAACGCAGTACCGAGATCAAGGAGCATCACCGTGGCTGAGCTGTTCTACGACGACGACGCCGACCTGTCCATCATCCAGCAGCGCAAGGTCGCCGTCATCGGCTACGGCAGCCAGGGCCACGCGCACGCGCTGAACCTGCGCGACTCGGGCGTCGACGTCCGCGTCGGCCTGCGCGAGGGCTCGGCGTCGGTGAAGAAGGCCGAGGACGAGGGCCTGCGCGTGCTGCCCGTCGCCGACGCGGTCAAGGAGGCCGACGTCGTCGTCATCCTCGCGCCGGACCAGGTGCAGCGGCACGTGTACCGCGACGAGATCGCCCCGAACCTCAACGAGGGTGCGGCGCTCGTCTTCGGGCACGGCTTCAACATCCGCTTCGGCTACATCAAGCCCGAGGCCGGCCACGACGTGCTGATGGTCGCCCCCAAGGGCCCGGGCCACCTCGTGCGCCGCGAGTACGTCGACGGCCGCGGCGTCCCCGTGATCGTCGCCGTCGAGCAGGACGCGTCGGGCTCCGCGTGGGAGCTCGCCCTGTCCTACGCGAAGGGCATCGGCGGCCTGCGCGCCGGCGGCATCAAGACCACGTTCACCGAGGAGACCGAGACCGACCTCTTCGGCGAGCAGGCCGTGCTGTGCGGCGGCGCCTCGCAGCTGGTCCAGTACGGCTTCGAGACGCTGACCGAGGCGGGCTACCAGCCCGAGGTCGCGTACTTCGAGGTGCTGCACGAGCTGAAGCTGATCGTCGACCTCATGGTCGAGGGCGGCATCGCCAAGCAGCGCTGGTCCGTCTCCGACACGGCCGAGTACGGCGACTACGTCTCCGGCCCGCGCGTCATCGACCCGCACGTCAAGGAGAACATGAAGGCCGTCCTCGCGGACATCCAGAACGGCGCCTTCGCCGAGCGCTTCATCGCGGACCAGGACGCCGGCGCGCCCGAGTTCACCGCGCTGCGCGAGAAGGGCGAGGCGCACCCGATCGAGACCACCGGGCGCGAGCTCCGGAAGATGTTCTCGTGGATCAAGCCCGCTGACTCCGACTACACGGAGGGCAGCGCCGCTCGCTGACCCATCCCGTCAGCAGCGACGCGCGCGGCCGTCGTCCCCTACCCGGGGGCGGCGGCCGCACGTGCGTCCGGGGCCTTCCCGAGATCGTGTGCTCCCCTTCAGTCGAGCAGACCCGCCCATCGCCGGACGACGTCGACGAGCTCCACGCGGTCGAGCGTGTCCACGTCGGACAGCCGGTGCCACGCGACGTCGTCGGTGCTGCCGTCGGCCTCCCTGGCGAGCTCACCTCCGACGACGCGCGCGCGGTAGACGATGCGGATGCCCTGCAGCGCCACCGTGTGGTCGGTGCCGTCGACGACGCCGCGGCCCTCGGGCGGGATCACGATGCTGTCGACGCCGAGCAGGCCCTCGAGCGCGACGTCGTACCCGGTTTCCTCCCGCACCTCGCGGACGGCCGCGTCCTCGGGGTGCTCGCCGGGATCGATGCCGCCCCCGGGCATCGTCCAGCCCGACCCGACGTCGCTGGACCAGTGGGGGAGGAGGACGTGATCCCCCTCGATGACGAGGGCGTAGGCGGCGACGCGGGTGTCCATGCTGGTCATCCTGGCAGGATGGGGGGATGAGCGACGACGTGAACCCCGGGCTGAACTCCGAGCAGGCCGACAGCATCACCGAGTTCTGGGACGTCGCGCGCCCGAGCGCCGGCCGCACCAGCCACGGGGGAGCCGTGGGGGAGAGGTCGGAGAACCTGGTGCCGCCGCCGGCCTGGTCGTTCGGGGACTCGCCCGAGCTGGCCGACGAGCTGCTGGGCCTCGTGCTGGACGGCGTGAAGACCGGCACCGCCGCCGCGGTCTGGGAGTACGAGGCCGCCGACGAGCCGCTGCCGCGCAAGGGCGACCTCTCGATCGTGCTCGACGGCGCGGGCGAGCCGCGCCTCCTCATCCGGACGACGCAGGTCGAGACCGTCCCGTTTGACGCGGTGACCGCCGAGCACGCCGCGGCGGAAGGGGAGGGCGACCGCTCGCTGGCCGACTGGCGCGAGGGGCACGAGCGCTACTGGCGCCGCACGCTGCCGCAGATCGGTCGCGAGTTCGACCCGTCGATGCCGGTGGTCTGCGAGCGGTTCAAGGTGCTCTACCGTGCGTGACCCCTTCTCGCGGGCCCATGACCTGCGAGGTCATGACCGTGCGTGTCCAATAAATGAGATTCGTGTCCGCATCATGATTCGACGGGCTTAGGCTCGGCCCATGACGCGGAGCATCGACCTGGCAGTGGTGGCCGGCGACGGTATCGGCACGGAAGTCGTGGAGCAGGGCCTGGCGGTCCTCGAGGCGGCGGTGGCCGGTTCGGACGTCAAGATCTCCACCACGGAGTTCGACCTGGGCGCGCGCCGCTGGCACGCGACGGGCGAGACGCTCACCGACGCCGACCTCGACGCCATCAAGCAGCACGACGCGATCCTGCTGGGCGCCATCGGCGACCCGAGCGTGCCGTCGGGCGTCCTCGAGCGCGGGCTGCTGCTCAAGCTCCGGTTCTCGCTGGACCACTACGTGAACCTCCGCCCGGGCAAGCTGTACCCCGGCGTGACCAGCCCGCTGGCGAACCCCGGCGACGTCGACTTCGTCGTCGTGCGCGAGGGCACCGAGGGCCCGTACGTGGGCAACGGCGGCGCGCTGCGGGTCGGCACCCCGCACGAGATCGCGACCGAGGTGTCGGTCAACACGGCGTTCGGCGTGGAGCGCGTCGTGCGCGACGCCTTCGCCCGCGCGCAGGCCCGCCCGCGCAAGCACCTCACGCTGGTGCACAAGCACAACGTGCTCGTGCACGCCGGGCACCTGTGGCGCCGCACGGTCGAGGCCGTCAACGCGGAGTTCCCCGACGTCACCACGGACTACCTGCACGTGGACGCCGCCACGATCTTCCTCACCACGAACCCCTCGCGGTTCGACGTGATCGTCACCGACAACCTGTTCGGCGACATCCTCACGGACCAGGCCGCCGCCATCACCGGCGGCATCGGCCTCGCCGCGTCGGCGAACATCAACCCGGACCGCACCGCGCCGTCCATGTTCGAGCCGGTGCACGGCTCGGCGCCGGACATCGCCGGCCAGGGCAAGGCCGACCCGACCGCCACCGTGCTGTCGGTGTCGCTCCTGCTCGACCACCTCGGCCTCACCGAGGAGTCCGCCCGCGTGGAGGCGGCCGTCGCCGCCGACCTCGCGGAGCGCGGCGACCGAGTACGCACGACGGCCGAGGTCGGGCGCGACCTCGCCGCACGCGTCAACGGCTGACGGCGGTCCCACCGCCCTCGCCGGACGGCGCGGCGCCACCCGCGCCGCGCCGTCGGACGTGTCGTCCGAGCCACCGCCCGCCCCGGCCGTCATCCCCCTGTCGATCACCCGACGTCCCTCTCCGTCCGGGTGGCCGCTGTGGTCGGAGCGACGCCGGTGCCCATGAGGTGCACGGTCGTGGAAAACTACAGGGGTCACCCGGTGAAAGGCCCCCGATCATGACCACTTCCAGCACTTCTTCGTCCACGTCGAGCAGCACGCCGGGAATCCTCCCGGCCGAGCTCGAGGACCTCGTCGCCCTGTTCGACGTGCGCGCCACGGACAGCCCCACCCCGGACGCCGAGCGCGAGGCCGCGCTGCAGGCGCCGAAGTTCGGCACCGTGTTCACCGACCACATGGCGCGCATCAGCTGGCGCCGGGGCGACGGCTGGCTCGACCGCCGCGTCGAGAAGTACGGCCCGCTGCAGCTCGACCCCGCCACCGCCGTCCTGCACTACGCGCAGGAGATCTTCGAGGGGATGAAGGCGTACCGGCACGCCGACGGCTCCGTCTGGACGTTCCGCCCGGACGCCAACGCCGCTCGCTTCGCGCGCTCCGCGCACCGCCTGGCGCTGCCCGCCCTGTCGGTGGACGACTTCATCGGCTCCATCGCGGCCCTCGTGCGCACGGACATCGACTGGGTGCCCTCGGGCGAGGACTTCAGCCTCTACCTGCGGCCCTTCACGTTCGCGTCGGAGGCGTTCCTCGGCGTGCGTCCCACGAACGAGGCCGAGTACCTCGTCATCGCCTCGCCCGTCGGCCCGTACTTCGCCGGCGGCGTGAAGCCGGTGTCGATCTGGATCGACGAGCACTACCACCGCTCCGGTCCCGGCGGCACGGGCGACGCGAAGTACGGCGGCAACTACGCGTCGAGCCTGCTGCCGCAGCAGCTCGCGGCCGAGAAGGGCTTCGACCAGGTCTGCTACCTCGACGCGACGACCAACACCGCGCTCGAGGAGCTCGGCGGCATGAACGTCTTCGTCGTGATGGCGGACGGCTCCGTGCACACGCCGGAGCTCACCGGCTCGTTCCTCGAGGGCGTCACCCGCTCGTCCATCCTGCAGCTCGCCCAGGACCGCGGGCACCAGGCCGTGGAGCGCCGCGTGCCGCTCGCCGAGGTCGTCGCCGGCCTCCAGGACGGCACCGTGCGCGAGATCTTCGCCTGCGGCACGGCGGCGGTCATCACGCCCGTCGGCCGCCTCGCGGGCGACGAGTTCGACCTGCAGGTCTCCGGTGGGGAGCCGGGCGAGCTGACCATGGCGATCCGCGACGAGCTCACCGACATCCAGTACGGCCGGGCCGCGGACCGGCACGGCTGGATGCGCCGCCTCGCCTGACCACCCGCCCACGGCACGCCCGACGGGGAGGAGCCGTCACCACGATGCCCACGCCGATCACGACCGAGGAGCTGGGCCGCACCACGCTCGCGCGCCAGCAGCTGCTCGTCCGCTCCGACGACGACGTCCCCGCCGTCGTCGGGCGGGTGGGCGGCCTGCAGGCCCAGCACGCCGACATGCCGTACGTCGCACTGTGGGCGCGGCGCGCCGGGCAGACCGTCGGCGCCCTCGAGGACGCCCTCACCGGCGGCGACGTGGTGAAGGCGACCGTCATGCGGTCCACCCTCCACGTGGTGCCGAGCGCCGACTGGCCCCTGCTCGACGCCGTCTCGGCGGAGCAGCGGCTGGCGGCGTGGCGGGCGAGCGCCCGGCGGGCCGGGGTCGACCTCGTCGGCCTCAACGCAGCCGTGCGGGCGTACTGCGCCGAGCCGCGCACGCTCGACGAGGTCGAGGCGTTCGCGGCGGAGCAGTACCCGGGGGTCGACGCCGTCGCGGCGATCCCCGGCGGTGTGAGCCGCGCGTGGTGGCGGCTCGCGAGCGCGGGTGGCGGCCTCGTGCACGTGCCGCCCAGCGGGCTGTGGGGCTCGCACGTCGCGGCCCGCTACCAGGACGGCGCGCGCTGGCTCGCCGACCGGGTGCCGCACCCGCTGCCCGCGTTCCCGCCGGACGAGGCGCGGGCCCGCGCCGTCGAGACGTACCTGCGCGCCTTCGGGCCGGCGTCCGCCCGCGACGTCGCCCGCGGGGTGGGCATCCGCGGCGTCGGGGCGCTGAAGCGGGCCCTCGCGCTGCTGGAGCTGCGGACGTACGCCGCCCCCGACGGTCGCGAGCTGGTCGACCTGGCCGACGCCGACCTCGTGCCGGGGGACGTGCCCGCGCCCGTGCGGCTCCTGCCGCGCTGGGACCAGCTGCTCGTGGCGCTCGACGAGCGGTCCCGGATCGTCGACCCCGAGCACGCGGGCCTCGTCTACCGGCGCAACGCCGACGTGCTCCCCACCCTCTGGGTGGACGGCCGGGTGGCCGGGACGTGGACCCTGGACGTCGACGCCCGCCGGGCCACCGTGCACCTCGAGCCGTTCGGCGGCGACGCGTGGGCGCGCCACCGGGAGGAGGTGGAGGCGGAGGCCGCCGCGCTGCTCGACCTCGCCGCGGCCGACTCCCCGGAGCGGGAGATCACCTGGGCGGCCGAGGCCGCACGAGAGTCCGGCCGAGCACGCCGTTGAGCATCGCCGAGACGGCGACGCCCACGACGATCCACACGAGGGCGGTCACGACCGCCGAGGCCGCGTCGCCACCACCCGTGAACGCGAGGGCGGCGAGGATCACGGTGACCAGCGCGACCAGCCAGCCGAAGAACATCCGCG
>Ga0180218_1001366_pt1 | contig 15020 bp, 12 predicted proteins | sample eDN3rd37CKraftBY_FD_151334 | JGI IMG/M metagenome (GOLD analysis project Ga0180218, IMG submission 151334) | Enriched backyard soil microbial communities from Emeryville, California, USA - eDNA 3rd pass 37_C Kraft BY (version 2) (version 2) | ecosystem: Environmental > Terrestrial > Soil >...
CTGGAAAAATGACGGACGGAATATTGTAGACCTTCACTACAATATGTCCTGTCACAGAGCGCCCCGCCGGGCATATTCGCCTTGAGTTCCACGCCTTCCGCCATCGCGCCGCCCATGCTGCCCCAGCCCTTGCCCCTGGCAAACCGGCTGCGCGCCGCCCTGCCCGGCTTTCGCCATGTCGACTGGGTCGAGCGCACCGGCTCGACCAACGCCGACCTGCTGCTGATGGCGCGCAACAAAGAGCAGCCGGCCCGCCCCTGGCTGCTGGGCGCACATTTGCAGGACAGCGGGCGCGGCCGTGCCGGGCGCACCTGGCAGAACCGTCCGGGTGCGAACCTGATGTTTTCCTGCGCCTTCGATGTCTTCCTTCCCGCCCGCTGGCTGCCGGCCCTGTCGCCGCTGGCGGGGGTGGCCGCCTGCGAGGCGCTGCGCAGCCTGCTCCAGCCTGAAAGCCGTCCGCTGCTGTCGCTGAAATGGCCCAACGACCTGCAATGGAAGTTCTCCAAGCTGGCCGGGATACTGGTCGAGGCCACCCGCTCGGGAGCCATAAGGCAGTCCGCCGACCATCATGTGGTGATCATCGGAATGGGGCTGAACCTGCACGACGCCCGGGCCCTCAGCACCTCGCTGAATCGCCTGGTGGCCGACTGGGCCGAGATACTTTCCTGCGACGAGCACGCCCGGGGCGTCCAGGCACACGACATCGTCGTGGCGCTTGCGCTGGCCTGGTCCAAGGCGCTGGCCCACGTTGTGCGGGACGGGCTGTCCGACTTTCCTCGGCGCTACGCTGCGGTGGACCACTTGCTGGGCCAGCATCTGCAGGTGGTCGACGGCGGCCGAACCCTTCATTCGGGTATTGCGGACGGGGTCGACGAACACGGCCAGCTGCTGGTCCGCACCATGCAGGGCATCGTGCCGGTGTCGGTCGGCGAGGTGTCCGTGCGGCCCTTGCCCGATGACCGCGGCCACACCTTGGCAAAATCATGATTCTTCTCATCGACGCGGGCAATACGCGCATCAAGCTGGACTGGATGGAAGCCGGAAACGAAGGCCGGGCGGGACGTTCCATTGCGTTTGCCTTGGCCGAGATTGATGCGGCCCGCGACTGGCTGGACGCGCTGCCGCGGCGGCCGTCCCGCGCGCTGGGCGTCAACGTGGCGGGCGAGGCGGTGGCGGCCGAGCTGGATTCCCTGTTGGGCCGGCCTGTAAGGTGGGTGAAGGCAGGAGCGCAGGGGCTGGGCGTGCTCAATGGCTACCGCGAGCCCGCCCAACTGGGCGCCGACCGCTGGGCGGCCATGCTGGGCCTGGCCTGGCACGAGCGCCGGCGCCGGGCGGGGGCGGCGCATACCGGTGGCCGGGCGGACGCTCCGGACAGCCTGGCTGGCGCCGTCGGCCACGCCGATTCCGCGAAGGGCCTGGACACGCGGGCCTGCGCCTTGCTTGCGATCTTCGGCACGGCCACCACCATTGATACGTTGCGTCCTGCGGCGGCGGGCGCCGGCGGCGAGACCGGCTTCGAGTTTCCGGGCGGGCTCATTCTTCCGGGGCCGGCCATGATGCTGTCGTCGCTGTCGTCGGGCACGGCCAATCTTCCGCTGGCGCGGGCCGAGCCCGCGCTGTACCCGACGCACACCCACCAGGCCATCGCCACGGGCGTGGCGGCGGCCCAGGCCGGAGCGGTGCTGCGTCAATGGCTCGCGGGGCTGGAACAGTGCGGCCAGCCGCCCAAGGTTTATGTGTCGGGCGGGGGATGGCCGGCGGTGCGGGATGAAACCCTGCGGCTGCTGGCCCGGGCATGTGCCGGGCTGGGCCTGGCGGAGCAGGCTGTCCATTGGCTGGATGCACCGGTTCTGGACGGCCTGGCCTGCCTGGCGAGCCAGGCTGAAGAGTAGTTGTCCACTATTTTCAAGAGAGCTTCATCATGCGCTTGCTGCTTCTGCTGATCGTCGTCGTGAACCTTGGGCTGTTCGCCTTTGGCCGGGGCTTTTTCGGCGTTCCTCCCAGCGAGGCGGGGCGCGCGGGGACTTTGTTTTCTCCGCTCAATGCCGAGCGCGTCGTCCTGGGCGAGCCGGTGCTGTCGGCGCATGACAGGTCTTAGTGTCGTGCGGGGCGGCCATGCCCCGGCGCACGGCCGTGCGCCGCTGCTTTGGCTGCACGGTTACAATCACAGGCGTTTTTCCCCGAGTTTCTTTTCAATCGACCGCTAAGCTATGAAACCTATTCGCAAAGCTGTATTTCCCGTGGCGGGAATGGGCACGCGCTTTCTGCCGGCCACCAAGGCCATGCCCAAAGAGATGTTGCCCGTTTTCGACAAGCCGCTGATACAGTACGCGGTCGAAGAGGCCATCGCGGCCGGGGTCACCGACCTGATCTTCGTCACGGGGCGCAACAAGCGCGCCATCGAAGACCATTTCGACAGCGCCCCCGAGCTCGAGGCCGACCTGGCGGCCAAGAACAAGACCGAGCTGCTGCACGCGGTGCAGAATGTCATTCCCTCGTACGTCAACTGCATCTATACGCGCCAGCCCGCGCCTCTTGGGCTGGGTCACGCTGTATTGTGCGCGGCGCCCATCGTGGGCAATGAGCCTTTCGTGGTGATTCTGGCCGATGACCTGATCGACGCGCAGACGCCGGTCACCCGCCAGCTGGTCGAGGCGGCCCACCAGCAGAACGGCAGCGTGCTGGGCATCAACAATGTCGAGCGCAGCCAGACAAACAAGTACGGGATTATCTCGGGCCCCCGCATCAATGAGAAGACCAGCCGGGTAGAGGGCATCGTCGAGAAGCCGCTGCCCGAGGATGCGCCCACGACGCTTGCCGTGGTGGGGCGCTATGTGCTCGAACCCGAGATCTTCGAGCACCTGCGCGAGACCCAGGCGGGCGTGGGCGGCGAGATCCAGCTTACCGACGGCATTGCGGGACTGCTCAAGACGCGGGGCGTCTACGGCTATGAGTACGAAGGCGTCCGCTACGACTGTGGAAGCAAAGAGGGGTTTTATCGGGCCACGCTGGAACTGGGGCGCAAGTACCACGGGATGTAGAGGTTTCTAGGCCGGCTCGACTGCAGGAGTTCTTTAGCCGGACGAGGGACGGCATACCTTTTTGAAGCCGGCACCCTGCGGCCCTTCGGGCTTCCCGAATTTCTCTTGCTTGGCCGGGCGGCGGCAGAACTCAACCTCAGCGCTTCGCGCTTCGGGATTCGGACAGGCTGTCGCCGAATGCCCCCGCCCAAGCAAGAGAAATTCGGCGCGGGTGGACGGCTTCAAAAAGGTATGCCGTCCCTCGTCCTCATGTCATGTGCTGTTGCTGCTCTTCTTGCCGGGCGATGAGCTTGTGCAGGCCGATCAGCACGCGTGCTACGGCGCCCGCGTGCTGTTTTACCCAATAGGCGCCGGCTTCTCCCATTCTGCCCAGGCGCTGCGGGTCGTCCAGCAGCTGCAGGGCCAGCTGCACGGCGCTGTCGGGGTCGGGGGCGCGCAGGGCGGCGCCTTCCTGGATGGCGTCGGCGGCCGCCTGCTCGAAATTGCGTGTGTGGGGCCCCACTATCACGGGCAGGCCGACCGCGCAGGCCTCGATCAGGTTCTGCCCGCCCAGCGGCGCAAAGCTGCCGGCGACGATGGCCACCTGGCTGGCGGCGTAGTAGCGCGTCATTTCCCCTATGCTGTCGCCCAGCAGTACCGCGGCCGTGGCGCAGGCCTTGATGTTGCGCGAGGCGGTGCCGTCGCCGCTGGCGAACTGACTGCGGCGCACGTAGGGGATGCCGGCCTTGGCGAGCAGGGCGGCTGCTTCGTCGAAGCGTTGGGGGTGGCGCGGAATCAGGCAGAACAGCACTTCGTCGGCCAACTGGTTGCCCAGGGCGGCGCCGCGCTTCAGTTGCTGGGCGATGGCATTGATGAACAGCTCGTCTTCGCCCTCGCGCGTGCTGGCGATGGTCAGCATCTTGCGCGGCAGGGCGGTGGCAAAGGCCTTGCCGCGCGCCACTTCGTCGGGCGGCGGGGAGACGTCGAACTTGAAGTTGCCCGATACCCGCACGGCGACGGCCCCCGCCTGCTCGAGGCGCTGAGCGTCCTGCAGGGTCTGTGCATAGACCGCGTGCAGGCTTTCATAGGCCTCGCGCATGACACGGCCGGCGCGCAGGCTCTGGCGCAGGGCGTTGTCGGAGAACCGCGCGCTGGCCAGCACCATGGGTATGCCCATGCGGCGTGCGGTGGCGATGATGTTGGGCCAGATCTCGCGCTCGATCATGACGCCCAGGCGGGGCTTGTAGTGGGCCAGGAAACGCTGCACGCCGCCCGGAAAGTCGTAGGGCAGCCATTCCTGCACGAGAAGGCCGTCGGCAATGGCCCGGGCGAACATGCGCGCCGCTTCGGCGCGGCCGGTGGCTGTCATGTGGGTCAGCAGCACCACCCGGCCTTCGTCGAGCAGGGCCTGGACCAGGGGCTGGGCGGCGCGGGTTTCGCCCAGGCTTACGGCATGGATCCAGACGGGCTGGCGTTGCGGGGCGGCCTTGGCATAGCGTCCGAAGCGCGGGCCCGACATCACTTCCCATTGGCCGCCGGCGCGCCGGGCCCGCAGCCCCATCCAGATCAGCAGCGCGGGGGCAAGAAGGGTTACGCCGGCGGTGTAGGCAAAGCGGTTCACGTGGACGCGTCCTGCTCGCCGGACGACTGGCCCGTAAGGGGAGCCGGCTTGCTGTAGTCGAGCGCCAGTTCGACGGCGCTAAGGACTGTTTGCGCCGAGGGGGCGCTGCCGCGCTCGCCCAGGCTGGCGGTGTAGGCCGCGCCCTGCAGCGGGGTGCGCACCGGGGTCGATGCCTTGTAGATGCCGATGGTTGGGCGGCCCAGACCCGCCGAAAGATGGGTAAGGCCGCTGTCCAGCCCGACCATGATGCGGGCGCGGGCCAGTACCTTGGCGATGTCGGTAAGGCTCATGCGCGGCAGCACCTGGGCGCCTTGGCGGCCGGCCACGAGGGCCTGGCCGCGCGCGGCTTCGGCGTCGTTGCCGGCCAGCAGCTTCAGGCCGAGCCCGTGCTCTTGCAGCCGGTCGAACACGGCGTGCCAGTCTTCGGCAGGCCAGAGCTTGTCGGGCCTGCTAGCCGACGGCATGATGATGGCGTAGGGCTCGATGGGCTGGCCCTCGGTGAAGGCCTGCAGGCCGAAATCGGGCGGCCCCTCGTATTGGTAGCCGAAGGCCGCCGCGGCCAGTTCGCGCTGGCGCGTAATGGCCGGCTGCCAGAACTTGACCGCGTGCTTTACATCGTAAAAGAACGAGGCCAGCGGCTCGCGCGCCGACTTGCGGTCAAGGCCGTGACGCAGGCCGCGCGTCTGGCGCACCACCCATACCGATTTCATCAGGGCCTGCATGTCGAGCACCACGTCGTACTGCCGCGAGCGCAGGGTGTCGCGCAGAGCGGCGCGCTCGCTGCGCGTCTGGCGCGACCACCAATGCTTGCGCCAGCGGCGATGCGCCACCGTGATCACTTCGTTCACCGCGGGATGCCAGGCGGGAATCTCGGCGAAATTCTCTTCGACCACCCAATCGATCCGCGCATGCGGAACGTGCCGCGCAATGTCCGAAATGGCGGGCAGCATGTGGACCAGATCGCCCAGCGAGGATGATCGAACGATGAGGATTTTCGTTGTCATGGCGCGATTATAAAGAGAACGGCATGGACGCGACCGGCATGCGAACAAATTGAAGCCGCGGGGGCGTTACACTGCAGGACTGTTTCCAACCCTGTTTTGCCGCGCCCGGCCTTGTGGCGCAGCGCGGCCTACCCAGCAATATGGCATCGAAAATTCTTGTCACAGGCGGCGCCGGATTCATCGGCAGCCATACGGTCGTTGCGTTGCAGCAGGCCGGATACGACGCGCTGATACTGGACAATCTGTGCAACAGCAGTGTCGACGTCGTGGATCGCATCGCGCGCATCACGGGAGCCCGTGCCGACTTCATTGAAGGCGACATCCGCGACGCCGCCTTGCTGAAGCGCCTGTTCGCACAGCACGACATCAGCGCCGTGCTGCATTTTGCCGGCCTGAAGGCGGTGGGCGAATCCACCCGCCTGCCCCTGGCCTATTACGACAACAATGTGCATGGCAGCACATGCTTGTTGCAGGCCATGCGCGAGGCGGAGGTGCGCAGCTTCGTGTTTTCTTCTTCGGCCACCGTATACGGCGATCCGCAGAAGCTTCCCCTGGTCGAGTCGCATCCCCGCTCGGCCACCAACCCCTATGGCCACAGCAAGCTGGTGGTCGAGGACATTCTGGAAAGCGTCCATCGCTCCGAACCGGGCTGGCGCATTGCGCGCCTGCGCTATTTCAATCCCGTGGGGGCGCATCCCAGCGGCCTCATCGGCGAGGCGCCGCAGGGCGTTCCCAACAACCTCATGCCTTATGTGGCCCAGGTGGCGTCGGGGCAGCGCCCCTGTCTGCAGGTGTTCGGCAGCGACTACGATACGCCGGACGGCACCGGGGTGCGCGACTATATCCACGTGATGGACCTGGCCCAGGGCCACGTGGCCGCATTGCGGCATTGTCTGCAGTCCGAGGGCGAGATGCTGACGGTAAACCTGGGCACGGGCACCGGCTATTCGGTGCTGCAGATGATCAAGGCTTTCGAAGAGGCCAGCGGAAGGACGATTGCCTACGAGGTGGCGGCAAGGCGCCCCGGCGACATCGCCGCATGCTGGGCGGACACGACGCTGGCGTGGAAGGCGCTGGGATGGCGCGCCGAGAAGGGCATTGCCGATATGTGCCGCGATGCCTGGCGCTGGGAAAGCGGACGTTCGCAATAGACCCGGGCTTGGCATGGGCGCTTGTCTGCCTGACGCCGGCATTGGCGGCGAAGCGGCCCGGCGGCGCTTGCGAAGCGAAGCCGCTTATTGCACGCTGTCGGCGGCGTTGAGCGCCGACAGCGCGCCCACGACCCGGTTCTCGAGCAGGCTTTGCAGCGCGGCGGTAATGCAGCGCGTGAACTCCATGTCTTGGGGCAGCGAGGTGCCGAACACGGCCTCGACCTGCAGCACGGCATCGACCAGGTCGTGAGGATTGGCCTGACGGCCGCCCGCCTTGCGGACCGCGGCCAGCAGTTCGTCGCGCAGCGGGTCATTGAGGAACAGCTCTTCGAAGCGCTCGTTCAGGCCGGTAAGGCAGCGTATCCAGGCCGCGACGACGAGGGCGTGGCGGTCAATGGGCAGGCCGTGCGCCAGGCGCAGCTGCATGGGCTGGATGATGCTGCCGGGCAGGACCAGGGTGGTGTCCATGGCCAGTTGGGGGATCGAGCGTTCGACCGCGACGTTGGCGAATCGGCGCAGCAGGCGCGCCTTGTAGTCTTGCCAGTCGGGCTTGACCAGGCGCGGCAAGGTGCTTGCCGCATCGACCATGAGGCTGTCGATGAATTGCGCCATTTCGGGCACCTGCATGGCCTGGTGCGTGGTTTTGTAGCCGGCTGCGCTGCCCAGGCAGGCCAGGGCGCATTGTGCGCCGCCCAGCAGGCGTTCGTGCATCTGCTCGTAGGGCAGGACGTGCGCCGTGAAGATCGCCCCCGCCTGTTCCCAGGGCGGCCGGCCGGCCGAGAACCAGTCTTGGATGACCCATTGCGAGAAGGGCTCGGTGACCACCGGCGCGGCATCGTGCAGGCCCAGCAGGGTTTCGGCCTGCACCAGGTCGCCCGCCCGCACCGTAGGCGTGTCGCGGTCGACCAGCGAGCAGGGGCAGGCATAGCGGTCGAGGAAGTGCTGCAGAAGGCCTTGGTCGCCCAGGTCGCGCTGCACGTGGTCGATGTAGTGCTCGAGCACGCGCTGCAGCACTTTGCCGTTGGAGGCCATGTTGTCGCAGCTGAGCAAGGTGAAGGGCGCCAGGCCAAGCTGCTTGCGCTGGAATATGGCCCAGGCCAGCAGGCCGATGGCGGTGCCGGCGTTGTGGGGGGAGTTCAGGTCGAGCCCGACGTCGGGGTCATTGACGTCGAGGGCGTCATGGACGGGGTCGTGATGGTATCCCCTGGGCGTGATGGTGAGCGTGACGATCTGGGTCTGGGGCGAGACCAGGGCGTCGAGCACGGCCTGGCGGTCGTCTTGCAGGCAGGCGCTGCGGGCAATGCTGCCGATGATGCGCGCCTGCAGCGCATCGTTGTCGCGCACGAGCAGGGTATAGAGGTTGTCTTGCGGGCCCAGGGCCTGGGCCAGCGCCGGATTGCGCAGGCTGACGCTGAACATGCCCCAAATCGGCTCGGCCTGCATGATGTCGTCGGTATAGACGGCCTGGTGGCTGCGATGGAAGGCCCCGGCGCCCAGGTGGACGATGCGCATGGGCAGGTTGTCGCGCGGGTAGCCGGGGCGCGCAATGTGGCCCGGTACCATCTGCAGGGTTGCGCTGGAGAGTCGTTGCATGGCGTCGGCTCCAAACCGTAAAGGGGGCGGGTTCTGCTTGCGTTGCCCGGCCCGGGGCAGACCCCTATTATGAGACGGCTTATCGAGCAAGGCAAACGGCTGGGGCGGCGCATTTGCCGGTTTGGGCGCTTTGGGCGATCGGCGTTAAAATGGGCTCCGGCCACGCGTCTTGTGTCATGTTTCTCGGGCGCCGGCCCTTCCATATGCGGCCGCCCGGCGCGGCCGCTTGTTTGAATGCGAAGCCCCGGGCTTCGCCCCTCGGGAACAGGTATGACCACACCCCTCGATAGGCCGGCCGCCCACGAAGCGACAGGCCCCGCCCCTGGCTACGATCCGAGCCAGAAGCAAAAGTCGCAAGCCAAGACCTCGCGCATTCCCATCAAGATCATTCCCGCCGAGCGGCTGAAAAAGCCCGAATGGATCCGCGTCAAGGCGGCCTCGCCCGGTTCGCGCTTCTACGACATCAAGCGCATCTTGCGCGAGCACAATCTGCACACTGTATGCGAAGAGGCTTCGTGTCCGAATATCGGCGAATGCTTCGGCAAGGGCACGGCCACCTTCATGATCATGGGCGACAAATGCACGCGCCGCTGCCCTTTCTGTGACGTCGGCCACGGCCGCCCCGACCCGCTCGACGCCAATGAGCCCGTCAACCTGGCACGCACCATCGCCGCGCTCAAGCTGTCGTACGTGGTCATCACTTCGGTCGACCGCGACGACCTGCGCGACGGCGGCGCGGCGCACTTCGTCGAATGCATCCAGAAGGTGCGCGAACTGTCGCCCTCGACCCGCATCGAGGTGCTGGTGCCCGATTTCCGCGGCCGGCTCGACCGCGCACTGGCCATCCTCAATGGCGGCCCGCCCGATGTCATGAATCACAACCTCGAAACCGTGCCCCGCCTGTACAAGCAGGCCCGTCCGGGTTCCGACTACCGGCATTCGCTCAAGTTGCTGTCCGAGTTCAAGGCGCTGCACCCCGACGTTCCCACCAAATCGGGCCTGATGCTGGGCCTGGGCGAAACCGACGAGGAAATCCTCGAGGTCATGCGCGACCTGCGCGCCCATAATGTCGACATGCTGACCATCGGCCAGTACCTGCAGCCTTCCGAGCATCACCTGCCTGTGCTGCGCTACGTGCATCCCGACACCTTCGCGATGTTCGAGCGCGAGGCGTACGAGATGGGCTTTACGCATGCGGCGGTGGGGGCCATGGTGCGGTCTTCCTACCATGCCGACGAGCAGGCTCATGCGGCGGGGGTGGACGCGCTTTAGTGGCTTTGCGCATATATCTAGGTGTTTTTTGAGCTCTTTAGCAGGGTGATTTGAGTTCTTCAGCCGGGAGAGGGGCGGCATGCCCTTTTCCGGGCCGGCACCCTGCGGCCCTTCGGGCTGCCCGAATTTCTCTCGTTTGCCCGGGCGGCGGCAGAACTCAACCTCGCCGCTTTGCGGCTCGGGATTCAGACAGGCTGTCGCCGAAGGCCCCCGGTCAAACGAAAGAAATTCGGCGCGGGTGGACGGCCCGGAAAAGGGCATGCCGCCCCTCGCCCTCAGGGTTGGGGTGGATACTAGAGCCGGGTTCATGACAATGACGCTTGACCACCAATCAGTGGTTGTAATCATCCTCCAGCTGGCGCGGCTCGAAGCCTTCGGCGCCGGGGGCGGGTTCTTTGGGGCGGGATATTACGCGCTTCTGGAACAGCATGTTCATGAACATGTACATGGGCTTGCTCTTGATGACCAGGGCCCGCGCCGGCTTCTCGGGGTCGGCGTTGAAGTGCTGGTGCACGCAATTGCTGTGCACGATGGCCACGTCGCCCGCCTTCCAGTCGTAGCGGATGCCGTCGTGTATTTCGTAGCCCACGCCATCAAGAATGTAGAAGGCGGCCTCGTTCACGTGGCCGTGCTTGCCGTTGCGTCCGCCCGGCGCGTATTCCTCCAGGTGGATATGCAGCGTCTGGGTCAGGCCGTCGGGGGGCTCGACGTAGTGGCGGCTGAATGACTGCGGGCCGTCCTTGAGCTTGATCTTGGTGCCTTTGATGACGCGGGGCGCGGAACGCAGGCGCTCGAGCTCGTCCTTCAGGCTGTACTCGCCGGCGATGGCGCGTAGAAATGTGCGGTCCTTGGTGCTGTAGTGATGCGATTCGTCGGCCATATGTCCTCCTCTTTTCATGTGCCGTGCGGGGCGTGTGCGCACCGCACGGGTGTGCTTGCGCGCCTCTACTTGACGCTTGCCTGGTCCTTCAGGAACAGGTCTTGCCAGATTGCCTGCCACTTCTGGGCTTCGTCCAGCACGATGACGGGGTCGATCATCTTGTAGGGGAACTTGTTCAGGGGGCTGTCGACGGCGTTGCTCGAGGGCACGCGGTTGCGGGCCTTGATGAGCTCCTGTCCTTCCCGCGAGAGCATGAAGTCGGTGAACAGCAGCGCGGCGTGGGGATGGGGCGCATGGGCGGCGATGCCGATGGCGTTGGGGCGGCCGAAGGTGGGCGCCAGCGGCTTCCAGCCCACGGGGGCGCCCTTCAGGCGCAGGCGTTCGACGTTCTGGTTGTACACGGTGGCGGCCATGGGCATTTCTCCGGCGGCCAGCAATTCGGCGATCAGGGTGTGGCCCGTGCGTATTTGCGGCTTGGTGGCCGCCAGCTTGCGGAAGTACTCAAGCCCTTTTTCTTCGCCCATGCTCTTGACGACGGCCGCGAACCAGTCGCTGTCGCCGGCCTCGATGGCCACCTTGCCGTGCCAGCGCGGGTCGAGCAGGTCTTCATAGGTGTCGGGTACTTCGTCTTCCTTGACCAGGTCGGTGTTGTAGCCCAGCACGAAGAAATTGAAGCGGTCGGCCACATAGTGCCTGTGCTCGGGAAAGGCGACGTCGGGAATGTCCTTGAAATGCGGGCTGAAGAAGGTGGTGAGGATCTTCTCGCGGTACAGCGCTTCCATCTCGGGGCCATTGGTTTCAATCACATCGGGCGAGTATCTGCCGGCGCGCGCCTCGGTGACCGCGCGGTTGAGCACTTTCTCGCTGCCCGCCCGCCACAGCGTGACCTTCACGCCCGGATACTTCTTTTCGAAGGCCTCGGTAATGGGCACGGAATCCTTCAGATTCAACGAGGTGTAGATGACGACGGTGCCTTCCTCGCGGGCGCCTTCCAGCAGGCGCTGTTCGCGGTCCGGGCCTTCATAGGAAAGGACGGCGTTGACTTCTTCGGGGCTGGGCTGCGCGTGGGAGGTATGGAGTGAAAGCACAGCGCATAGGCTGAACAGCATGAAGCTTTGGAACAGGTGCAGCGGGCGGTTTCTCATTGCTTGTCTCCTGTGGGCCATGGATGGCATTCATATTATTCCTTTATATGGAACACTGATCTATATAAAGGTACGATGGAATTTAGACCCGCCTCTGTTCCAAGTCAATAAGAAATTGGGACGCCGTTCCTTTTTCATTGCGGAACGCCGCGGCGCGGCGGGTGTCCGCAATGCGCTTTCCGCCTCTGTCTTCGGCCCGCGTGCTCGAGGATGTCGAAGGATGGCGCGCCATTCGGAGCGCCGGGCGCGGCTTTTTTCATGCGGCCCGAAACCGTCCTGGGTGCTTTCCTTATTGACAGAATGTTTTTGTCGGTGCTATCTTATCCCTATATAGGAACGCCGTTCTTTATAACGGAACAAAAGGAGGCAAGTCCCTCGCCCGCAATAGGCGGCGTGTCCTGTCCCAAGGGATTCTCATTATTGCCGCGAGGAGATCAAGCATGGCAACGAAACATGAACAGAACGAACTGCTGACACGCACGGGCGCCGGCACGGCGATGGGCGAGCTGTTTCGCCGCTACTGGATACCGGCGCTGCTGTCCGAAGAGCTTCCGGAGCCCGACTGTGCGCCGGTGCGGGTGCAACTGCTTTCCGAGCGGCTGCTGGCGTTTCGCGACAGCAGCGGCCGGCTTGGGCTGGTGGACGAGTTCTGCGCGCACCGGGGCGTGTCGCTCTGGTTCGGGCGCAACGAAGAGGACGGCCTGCGCTGCCCCTACCATGGCTGGAAATACGACGTTACGGGCCAGTGCGTCGATGTGCCTTCCGAGCCGGTTGAAAACGGCTATGCCACGCGCATCAAGCTCAAGTCGTATCCGCTGATCGAGCGCGGCGGCGTGTTGTGGACCTACATGGGCCCGCCCGAAATGCAGCCCGAGCCGCCCGCGTTCGAGTTCTGCACCGTGGCGCCCGAGCGCAGCTACGTTTCCAAGCGCTTCCAGGACTGCAACTACCTGCAGGCCATGGAAGGCGGCATCGATTCCAGCCACGTGTCCTTCCTGCACAGCGGCGCGCTCAACCACGATCCGCTGTTCAAGGGCGCCAAGGGCAACCAGTACAACCTGGGCGACTACAAGGTCAAGTTCGAGGTGGTCGAGTCCAAGGGCGGCCTGCTGATCGGCGCGCGCCGCAATGCCGAAAACGGCAACTACTACTGGCGCATCACGCAATGGGTCATGCCCTGCTTTACCGCCATTCCGCCGCGCGGTGACCATCCCATCCACGGCCACTTCTGGATTCCCATCGACGACGACACCTGCTGGGCCTGGAGCTACGACTATCATCCCACCCGCGCCCTTACGCCTGAAGAGCGCCAGGCGATGGAAGACGGCAAGGGCATTCACGTCAAGCTCATTCCCGGCACATTCATTCCCGCGCAAAACAAGGACAACGACTATCTCATGGACCGTGCCGCCCAGAAGGCCGGCACCACTTACAGCGGCATCGAGGGCATAGGCATCCAGGACGCCTCGCTGCAGGAAAGCATGGGCGCCATCGTCGACCGCAGCAAAGAGAACCTGGTGGCTACCGACAGCGGCATCATCATGGCGCGGCACCGCCTGCGCAAGGCGGCGATGGAGCTGCAAAAGGGCATACAGCCGCCGGGCCGCGACCTGGACGAGCAGAAAGTGCGTTCGGCCTCGATCGTGCTGCCGCCCGACGCGGTGTTCAAAGAGGCCGCCAAAGAAGCGCTCATCGCCAAGCCGGACGTGCCGGCAGCTTCGGTGTAGAACAAGACAAAATGGGTTGGGCCGCCGCGATGGCGGCCCTTTTTTGTCCGAGGCTGCATTGACAGGATGCCGAATGGGGGGGCTTCTTTCTAAAGAAGAAGCGGAAGAAAAATGAAGAAGAGGAGGAGGGGACAATGAAATGGTTCTATGACTTGAGAATCTCGACGAAGCTGCTCGTGGCTTTCGTGGCGGTGCTGGTGCTGACGGTGCTGCTCGGCGTGTTTGCGGTGGTGCAACTGGCCCGCGTGAACCAGTCGGCGGTGGAGATGCAATCGGTATGGCTGCCCCGCAGCAACGCAGCCATGGAGATCCAGTCCGACCTGGCGCGCTTCAACAGCATCGAGCTGCAGTACGCGTATGCCGCAGGAGGCGCCGATATGCAGCGGTACGAGTCCAGCATCAACGAAGTGCTGGCCGATTTCGACAAAGTGCGTCAGCGCTACCAGCCGCTGCTGGTGGACGAACAGTCCCGGACGTTGTTCCAGCAGCTCAACGACGAGTTTGGCCAATACATGGCGGTACACCAGCGCGTTTTCCAGCTGATTCGCGATGAGCAAAGCTGGGACGTTCCCACCGTGCTGAAAAGCGACGAGATGGCCGCCATCCACCAGAGCATGGATGCGGCGGTCGAGGGGCTGATACAGATCAATCAACAGGGCGTGGACGCGGCGGCGCAGGCCGGCCAGGCGCTGTATGCCCAGTCGCGCATGTGGATAGGCGCGGCGCTGGCGGGCGCAATCGTGCTGGGCCTGTTCCTGGCATTGTGGGTGGCGCGCACCGTATCGCGGCCCTTGAACCAGGCGGTTGAAATAGCCCAGCGCGTCGCCCAGGGCGACCTGACGGCGCGGCTGCACGCCACCTCGCGCGATGAGACCGGGCGGCTGATGCAGGCGCTGCAGGAAATGAACAGCAGCCTGACCCGCATCGTGGGACGCGTGCGCCAGGGCACCGAAAGCATTGCCACGGCTTCCAGCCAGATTGCCGCCGGCAATGCAGATCTTTCCCAGCGCACCGAAGAGCAGGCGGCCTCGCTGGTGCAGACCGCCAGCTCCATGGAAGAGCTCACCTCTACCGTCAAGCACAATGCCGACAGCGTGCACCAGGCCAACGAACTGGCCAGGGCGGCGTCCGGCGAGGCCGTGGCCGGCGGCCGGGTGCTGTCGCAGGCGGTGGACACGATGGCCCTGATCCACGCCTCCTCGCGCAAAATCGTGGACATCATCGGCGTCATCGACGGCATCGCCTTCCAGACCAACATCCTGGCCCTGAATGCCGCCGTCGAGGCGGCGCGGGCCGGCGAAGAAGGCCGCGGCTTCTCGGTGGTGGCGTCCGAGGTGCGCACGCTGGCGCAGCGCAGCGCGGCGGCGGCCAAGGAAATCAAGGCGCTGATCGACGATTCGGTGAAGAAAGTGCAGGCCGGCTCGCAACTGGTCAACGATGCGGGCGACACCATGAACGGCATTGTGGCCAGCGTCGAGCGCGTGGCCTCCATCATGGCCGAGATCACGGCGGCCAGCCAGGAGCAGGCGTCGGGCATCGAGCAGGTGAACCGGGCCGTGGCGCAGATGGATACCGTCACCCAGCACAATGCGGCGCTGGTGGAACAG
>Ga0180218_1001367_pt1 | contig 15009 bp, 13 predicted proteins | sample eDN3rd37CKraftBY_FD_151334 | JGI IMG/M metagenome (GOLD analysis project Ga0180218, IMG submission 151334) | Enriched backyard soil microbial communities from Emeryville, California, USA - eDNA 3rd pass 37_C Kraft BY (version 2) (version 2) | ecosystem: Environmental > Terrestrial > Soil >...
ATCGGCCCGGCCACTTCCCGCGGCCAGGCCTCGAGGATGATGTCCGCGACCTCGTCGGCCAGGGTCCCGGTTCCGAACAGGCTCGCCAGGGCCGTGACCAGGATCAGGAATGGGAACAGGGATGTCAGGACCGACAGGGCGATATGGCTCGCAATCGCCCAGGAATCGTGCAGCACGAAGCGGGTGGATGCGATGGCCAGGAGTTCGAAAGAGAGGCGAAGGCGATTCAAAAGACGGGTCTCCAGGCTGCTGGAGATGGTGCGCCGGAAGCTGAGGGCAAGGAAGGGGAGATGAACCGGCGCTCCATCGTCATGGCAGGCTTCGAGGTCGACGTTTGGATGAGAGCCCGCGCATCGACAAGGGCCGAGGTTCGGGCCTACAAGCTCAGCATCCTCTTGCCCCATTCCGTTTCCACCATGAATCCAACCCTTTTCGCCCGCCTCGCGCCGCCGCTTTTCGTGCTCATCTGGGCAACGGGGTTCATCGTGGCCCGGTTCGTGGCACCCTATGCCGAGCCGCTGACCTTCCTGTTCGTCCGTTATGTGCTGGCGATCATCGTCCTTGGCGTCATCGTTGCCGTCGCGCGGGTGCCCTGGCCTCGAAAGTGGCACGATTGGCGCAACAGTCTGATCGCCGGCGTTCTCCTGCACGGGCTCTATCTCGGCGGCGTCTTCTGGTCGGTGAAGCATGGGCTGCCCGCCGGGATTTCGGCCCTCGTGGCCGGGCTTCAGCCGCTCGCTACCGGGCTTCTGGCCGGGCCTCTCCTGGGCGAGTTCGTGTCGGCCAGACGCTGGGCCGGCATCGGCATCGGATTCATGGGCGCGGCCCTCGTGGTGGCGCCGAAGCTGGGGGCGGGCGGCGTGCCGCCTCTGGCACTCGGCATCTGCATCCTCGGGATGCTCTCCATCACCCTCGGTACGATCTGGCAGAAGCGTACGGGCAGCGCCCTCGATCTGCGAGTGAATGCTGCCATCCAGTATATGGGGGCCGCGGCCATCACCTTGCCCCTCGTGCTCCTGACGGAAGAGTGGCACATGGACCTGATTCCGCCGCTCCTCGGCGCCATGGCCTGGGCCGTGCTGGGGCTGTCCATCGGGGCGATCGGCCTTCTGCTCTTCCTCATCCGCCAGGGAGCCGTGGTGGGTGTGGCGACGCTGCTCTATCTCGTGCCGCCGGTCGCAGCCCTGATGGCCTTCGCGCTCTTCGGCGAGACCTTGAGTCCGATCCAGCTTGCGGGGATGGCGCTGGCTGCCCTCGGCGTTGCGGTGGCAAGCCGGAACTGAAACGCGAAAAGCCCCGGAGCGCGCGGCCCGGGGCTTCCTCTCACGTCCACGTTATTTCGTGATCTTCACCGAGACCGGATCGCTGGCGGGAAAGGTCTCCTCCACGCCCTCGTCGAGCAGTTCGTCCTGGTGCTTCTTCCGATTTTCGGCGGACTTGTCGTCCTTGCTCTCGGGTTTGTCCTTCGGCGTGTCCTGCTTGCGGTCCTTGTCCGTCATGGCATGTCTCCATCGGTCGACTGGAAATTCTCCTGAGGGAACAACGCATCAGGCCAAGCTTCGATCCTTTTCCGCAACCAGAAACGAAAACGGCGCCTTGCGGCGCCGCTTCCAGGATCTTTAGCGGGGCTGGCCCTGCTGCTGGTTGACGAAGTAGTCGAAGGGCAGCTCGGCGATGCGGAACCAGGTGAGCTCCTTGTCGCGGAAAGTGCTCCAGGAATCGTACACCTTCTTGAACTTGGGGTTGGAAGCGGCGAGTTCGTTGTAGAGCTTGTAGGCTTCCTTGTAGCTCTGCTCCATCACGTCGCGCGGGAAGGGGCGCAGCTGCACGCCCTGGCCGACGAGGCGGCGGATCGCATCGGCATTCTGGGCATCGTACTTGGCCACGCACATGGCATTGGCTTCCGCGCAGGCCGCTTCGAGGATGGCCTTGTAGTTGGCAGGCAGCTCGTTCCACTTGTCCATGTTCACATAGAGCGAGGGCTGGGCGCCGCCTTCCCAGAAGCCCGGATAGTAGTAGTACTGGGCAACCTTCACGAAGCCGAGCTTCTCGTCGTCGTGCGGACCTGAGAACTCGACGGCATCGAGGGTGCCACGCTCCAGGGCCGGGTAGATGTCGCCGGCAGCGAGAACCTGGGGCACCACGCCGAGCTTCTGCATGATCTGACCGCCCATGCCGGCGATACGCATCTTAAGACCCTGCAGGTCGGCGATGGACTTGATTTCCTTGCGGAACCAGCCACCCATCTGCGCGCCCGTCTGACCGGCCGGGATCGGGTAGATGTTGTAGTCCTTCATGAACTCGCGAACGAGATCGAGACCGCCGCCGTAATGCATCCACGCATTGTGCTGGCGGACGTTCATGCCCCACGGCACGGAGGTCTCGAACATGAAGGTCGGGTCCTTGCCGATGAAGAAGCTCGACAGGGTGTAGGAGCACTCGACCGTGCCGTTCTGGGTGGCATCAAGGCTCTGGAGAGCGCCGACGATCTCGCCCGCGGCAAAGACCTGGATCTGGAACTTGTTGTCGGTGGCCTGGGCCACACGCTTGGCGATCATTTCGCCGGCACCGAAGAGGGTGTCGAGGCTCTTCGGATAGGCCGAAGTCATGCGCCAGCGAACTTCCGGCTGCGCCTGCGCGATGGCCGGAGAGGCGACGGCACCCGCCGCGGCTGCCAGGCCCGCACCCTTGAGAACTTTTCTTCTATCCATGAGCATTTCCTCGACCGATTTATGTCGTCACTGCCGGTTTGGCTGAACATTCCATAAAGCGGGAGGAGGGGCGCTGTCACTCCATCTTCCGTTGAGGCAGGTATGCGGCGGGAGGGAGCAAGCTATGCAGTAGGGTCATCCCGGGTGGCGGACCACCCGGGATGCTGAAGGATGATCAGCGCTCTTCGTTGCCGCCCTTGGAGAGCGGACGCTGCTGCTGGCCGCTATGGGCGCGGGCGGAGCGCTTCGGAGGCTTCTCGTCGCCGGTGGAGGACGTCGAATGTCCGCCCGACTGGCTGGCCGTGGGATGGCCGCGCACCAGGGTGCCCTTGGGCACATCCACCGCATTGCCGGGCGCCGGAACGCGGGCGCGGGATGTCGCACCGCCGCTCATGCCGGTCGGGCCCGTCGTGCCCGCGGTCTGGGCACCCCGGGGAGCCGGGCTCTTGGCGGCGGTCGTGTTCACGCCTTCGGCGATCTCCTCGTTGGACAGCTGGAATCCGGCATCGTCGTCCTCCTCCTCGGGCACTTCCTTGAAGGAACGGATGCCGGCCTTCGAACCGCTCGTCGGGCGGTTGTCGTCCACGTGATCGATGTCCAGATCGGGATCGAGCTTCTTCGAGGCTCCCATGATACCGGTCGCTTTTGCGGCCGCGCGCTTGGTGTTGCCGACATCGTTGCGCTGGGTGGGGCCTGCAACGAAGCTGTCGCCGGTCTCTTCCTGGGTGACGTCGTTCAGCACCTCATCGACCGGCGGCTCCGGAGGGCGGCCTCGCTTGTCTTGCGCCATGGGCTATTCCTCTTCTTGGGTTTCGGTCAGACCTTGCCGGCCTGCATTTCCAGAGGGCAACGTCCCGTCGCGGACGGGTGTTCCGGCCCCGCATCGGTGAAATTGCGGGGCCGGTTTTCCTTACTGACCAAGCTCTTTCTGCATGTCCTGCAGGAGCGCCAAATGCTCGTTGATCTGCCCGCGGGCGAGCTTGGCGAGGTTCGTCATCTCTCGGTTGCCGGAGGCCTTCTGGAGATGGCTCTCCTGAAGCTTCAGCAATTCCTGATGCCCCTCGATCTGCAGCGCGACGTAGTCCTTGTCGAAGGCCGCGCCCGGCTGAGCCTTCGACAGACGTTCCATGGCCTGTGCATCCTTCTGCGGCAGTTCCGGCGCCGTCGTGGCGGATTGCCGGGCACCCTGAGTCGTCGAGGCGGTCGCATTCGGATCGGCGAAGGAGTGCATGATGTCGGTGAGCAGGTTCTGCTCGGCGATCTCGAAATTCGCGAACTGCTTCACGCGTGGATTCTGGGCCTTGCTGTGCGCGAAGTTCGATTGCTGCAGCGAAACGGTGCTGAGTTTCAGCATCTGATCGACATATTGCCGGTCGACCTGCGATTGCTGCTGGCCCATGGCGGCCGGCGCACTCGCCTGGCCCTGGCGCATGGGTGTCTGGGTATCCTGCGGCGCGCCGCCTTGCTGCGTGCGCTGCTGGCGCTGCTGGGCATTCTGGCCGAGACTTGGGTTCACCTGCGTTTCGGCAGGCTGCGGCGTGGTGGGCTGGGTGATGGCTTGGTTCTGCTGTTGGGCGAGGGCGGGAAGGCTGATAGCCGCCATAAGGCCGGCAATCACGAGGCTGCGTGACATCAAGTTTCTCCTGCGAGCAAGTTGTGAGGGCGAACGTTTGCGGGAGGAATTTGTTCGAATGCGTTGTCGCGACCGATCGCTCCTGCTGATGCCGAACTTCGAGCAAGCGTATCCGTTGTGACATTGAGCGACTGAAGGGAAGGCCGATGCAGGACCGGGCAACACGAATCGTCATGGTGGTGATTGCGGTGCTGCTCGCGGTCTTCGTGCTCCAGCCTTACGTGACCGGCTACCTGTTCTCCGCCAGTGAGCCGCGCCCGGTCGCGGCGCGTGGGGATCTGTCGGATTACGAGCAATCGACGATCCGTGTGTTCGAGACCGTGGCGCCCTCCGTCGTTCAGGTGGTCGCCTTGTCCGGGCGCGGTCCCGCGGGAGGGCAGCCTGCGGGGGCGGGCACCGGGTTCATGTGGGATGCCGCAGGCCATGTGGTCACGAACCACCATGTGGTCGAGAACGGTGCATCCTTCGTGGTGCGGCTCGCATCGGGCGAGGTGTTGCCCGCCGATGTCGTCGGCCGTGCGCCGAACTACGATCTTGCCGTTCTGCGGGTCCAACGTCAGGGCGGATTGCCGGCGCCGATCGCGGTCGGAAGCTCGGCCAATCTGAAGGTCGGGCAGACCGCCTATGCCATCGGCAATCCGTTCGGGCTCGACCAGTCGCTGACGACCGGCATCATCAGCGCCCTCAAACGCCGCCTGCCGACCAGCGGCGGACGCGAGGTCGCCGACGTCATTCAGACCGATGCGGCGATCAATCCCGGGAACTCAGGCGGTCCGCTGCTCGATTCCGCTGGCCGCCTCATCGGTGTCAACACGGCGATCTTCTCGCCCTCCGGCACCAATGCGGGGATTGGCTTTGCCATTCCCGTCGACGTGGTCAACCGTGTGGTGCCGGAGCTGATCCGCAGCGGTCGTGTGCCGACGCCGGGTATCGGGATCCTGGCGGGCGACGAGACGCTCGCGGCGCAGCTCGGTGTAAACGGTGTCATCGTCGCCGATGTCGTGCCGGGATCGCCCGCAGAACAGGCCGGATTGCGCGGCGTCGATCTGCGGGCCGGGATCATCGGGGATGTGATCGTGGGTATCGACGGCGATCCGGTGCGGCACCTGTCCGACCTGACGGACAAGCTCGAGCGTACCGGCGTCGGCAACACGGTCTCTCTCACGATCCTCAGGAACAATCAGCGGCAGAATGTCGACGTGGCTATCGTGGATGTGGGAGAACAGGTGCCGCGCTCACGCAGACCATAAAGAGAACACAACTTTGGTAGGGGCTGATTTGTTTCCTGGACCCGAAACTTTCTCGGATGCCCACCGTTAGCCATCGAACCTTCACCAACGGAGGAGCGAATGAAACCTGATAGCACCGAATCCAACATCCTGGTGCAAAGCTCGGCAGTCGATCTGGGCGATGTGTTTCCCGAATATGCGAAGACCAACATCAATCAGGTCGCCGGAAAATATTTCGGCCACTTGAGCGCGGCATCGGTCTACGTCACGCGGGAAGGCATCACCTATCGCTGCACCGTGAACATGCAGATGGGCGCGCTCAAGATGATGACGGGCGAAGCCAAGAACAAGGATCTCTACGCCGCCTTCCGGGCCGCATTGCAGAAGACGGCCAAGCAGCTTCGCCGTACCAAGCGCGAGCTGCGCGAGGACAAGGCGGCGCGCACCGACAAGGACATGCTCTTGCGTGAAGGAACTGCGCCGCGTCGCACGCAGAGGCGCAGCGAAGAGGCTGTTCCGCCGGCCAATGACGAGGGTGACTACGCCCTCGCTGCCGAATAAACCAACTCCGTCATCCGCCGCGACCTCTGGCGGTCATCGCCAACAGGTTGCCTGTATTTCTCCGCGATGGTCTGGCCGGGAGCGAGGTTTCCGGCCAGATTGCCGGGTGGCTCAATTCCCAACAGCCCGCAGGAGCGGCTTCGGCGGCACCATGATGTTGCCGGAGACCACCTGCATGAATTCCATGATGGGCGCCGGACGGCCGAACAGGTAGCCCTGTGCTTCCGCGCAGCCCTCGAGACCGAGGAAGCGCAGCTCGTCCGAGGTTTCGACGCCCTCGGCGATGACGGGAAGCCCCAAGCCGCGCCCGAGCCCGAGAACGGCGCGCACGATGGCGGCCGCCTGAGGGTTCGCATGGACCGCCTGGATGAAGGAGCGGTCGATCTTGATCTTGTCGAACGGGAAGGCGCGCAGATTGGACAGGGAGGAATAGCCCGTGCCGAAATCGTCCATGGCGATGTTGACGCCGATCTCCTTCAATCTCTGAAGCGAGAGCAGAGCGCGGTTGGGATCGCGGATCAGGGCCGTTTCGGTAATCTCAATCTCGAGTCGCTTCGCGGTCAGACCTGTCTGGTCCAGGGTGGCCTGGACGAATTCGACGAAGCCGTCGCTCGTCAGCTGCAGCGCCGAGACGTTCACCGCGACGGTCAGCGGTCGCTTCCAGCTCGCAGCCTCCCGGCAGGCTTCCCGCATGACCCACTCGCCGATCTTCAGGATGAGACCGCTCTCCTCTGCGATCGGAATGAAGACGGCAGGCGAGACGTTGCCTCGCGTCGGATGGTTCCAGCGCAGCAGGACCTCGAACCCATTGACCTCGCCCGTATCGACCTGCGCCTGCGGCTGATACGCGAGGCTCAACTCGTCGCTGGCGATGGCGCCGCGCAGATCGTGCTCGATGCTGCGGCGTTCCCGGATCTGGGCGCCCATGGATGCCTCGAAGAACCGGTAGGTACCCTTGCCCTCCGTCTTGGCGCGGTAGAGAGCCGCGTCGGCGCTCGAGAGGAGCTCCGTGCGATCCTTCCCGTCGGCGGGATGGAGGGCGATGCCGATGCTGACCGAGAGGAGGCCTGCCGGAACGCCTTCCTCATCCCACTTGAGGCTTTTGAGAAGCATATCCGCAAGCTGGCCCGCCTGCGCCGGATCGGTCACGTGAGGCGCGATGATGGCGAACTCATCGCCGCCGAGACGCGCGAACATCTGTCCGTCCGAGAGGACCGAGGAGAGATGCTTGGCAATGTCCTGAAGCACCCGGTCGCCGGTGGCGTGGCCGTAGAGGTCGTTGACTTCCTTGAAGCCGTCGAGATCGAGGCACAGCAGTGCCATCTGCCGCTTGGTTCTGCGATGCAGGCGTATTTCACGGTCGAGGCGTTGATCGAAGCTCGCGCGGTTGTCGAGGCCCGTGAGCGCATCGTGATGGGCCAGATAGCGGATTCGGGCTTCCGCGTCCCGCCGATCGCGAAGATCGCGGAAGGCGACCACGTTGTGAGGAGTGCCATTGTAGCTGATCTGCCGGGAGATCAGTTCAACCGGGAGAAGGGAGCCGTCGGCGTTCCGCAGGTCGGTCTCGACGGCTTGACCCGGCCACCCGAACAGCTTGTCCCGCTTGGCGCTGTCGGGAACCCAGGCGGCCAGGGACTGGCCGACGATCTGCTCGGACGTGAGACCCGTCAGGCGCGCGAAGCTCTGGTTGATGGTGACGATGCGATCCCCGTTGCAGAGGACGAGACCCTCGACCGCCGCGTCCGTGAGATCGCGCATGCGCTGCATCTCCAGGGAGGCGCGACGGCGTTCCCGGATGTCGAGGCTCAGAGCCACGACGGCGAGCAGCAGGATCGAGAGGCTCACGAAGGCCACGCCGCTGGCGAGCCAGTCGGTGTGGATGGCCGAGGGCGAGAGCGGGATGCTGGGATCAGGCGTGATGCTGACCGCCCCCATGGCGGTGAAATGATGACTGCAGATCGCGAGCGTCAGCAGCAACGCGCCGAGGAGGATTGTCCGTTGAGACGAGCGATTGAGCGCGGTCGCGAGAGCCGCGGCGCCGAGAAGGCCGCCCAACAGGATCGAGACCGCCACCAGGGCGTAATCCCACGCGATGGTGCCGGCAACTTCGAAGGCTGCCATGCCGGTATAATGCATCACGGCAATGCCGCCGCCGACGATGGCGCCGCCGATCCAAGGCGTGATAGCGAGGCCCGGCAGCAGCGCGGTGCCGAGGCCGATGCCCGTCAGCACGACGGCGGCGACCAGGGAAACGATGGTCAGCGTGACGTTGTAGGCGGTCGGCAGGGACGGAGAGAAGGCCAGCATCGCGATGAAATGCGTGGCCCAGATGCCGAACCCGGTCGATGCGGCCGCGATGGCGAGCCAGCCGCGGCTTTCCGTGCGCCGGGCGTGATGGAGCAGATTGATGCCCGTCAGCGATGCCAAGGCGCAGATAAGCGCGGCCAGGGCGACGAGCCGGAGATCGTGCTCGGAGACGATGCAATCGTAGACGGTCAGCATGGTGGGCCTTTGCAGATCGCCTGTCGCATCGATGTCATCGGGCGAAAGGAATCTCTGCCGGAAACGGAGATCGGGGAAAGAATCCGGTCTCTTACCGGTATGGCGGGGCGGCATCATGCCTTTGGATCAGCGTCACCCGCGTGAGCCCCAATCCGCCAAGGATTTCGGGACATCGTCCCATCCGGTAAAATGAGGAATCGCCCAGGCAAGTCAACGGAGGACGGACGGGAGAGGGCGGCTATCGGCAAGCAGAGTTAATGGCCCATGCCGGAGTATGGGGCAGCGAGGTCAGGCTGCCATCACCGGCGCGGGGCCGGTGATCACGCAGCGGGCACCTCCCGGGCGAAGCCTCGCCTCAAGCCGGCATTTGCGGCTCGATGACCTTTCCGTCCTGGGTGAAGTCGTAGATCTTGCCGGTCTCGCTCCAGGAGGGCAGGGCGAGCTTCACGATGTGCGGCGCGAGGTCCTCCGGTGTCCTCAGGGTCAGCGGATCCTCGCCGGGCATCGCCGTGCGGCGCATGGCCGTGCGGAGCGGGCCGGGATTGAGCAGCATGGCCCTGACCGGAGTCGTCGCCGTCTCGGCCGCATAGGTGCGCACCAGGGCTTCGAGGGCCGCCTTCGAAACCGAATAGACGCCCCAATAGGCCTTGTGCTTATGGGCGGCCCCGGACGTGATGAAGATCGCCCGGCCCGCATCCGAGGCGCGCAGAAGCGGATCGAGAGACCGGATCAGGCGATAGTTGGCCGTCACGTTGACCGCCATCACCTCGTCCCAGACAGGCTGGTCGATATGGGTGATCGGCGCGAGCTCGCCGAGCTGGCCCGCATTGCCGAGCACGATGTCGAGCTTGCCCCAGCGCTCGTGGATCGCAGCGCCCAGGCGGTCCAGGGCGTCGAAATCCTTCAGGTTCACCGGCACGAGGGTGGCCGAGGCGCCCTTGGCACGGATCTCGTCGTCGAGGGATTCCAGCGCGCCTTGCGTCCGGGCCAGCGCGATCACGTGCGCGCCGGCTTCGGCAAGGGCGAGGGCTGCTGCGCGACCGATGCCGCGCGAGGCGCCGGTGACGACCGCGATGCGGTTGTGGAGAGGCTTGTCCATGGGAATGCTCAGTCGGCTTCGGCGAGAACGGCGAGACGGCGTGGGGTGGCGACGGCGAGGTCCGTCAGCGGCGTCGGGTAATCGCCCGTGAAGCAATGGTCGGTGAATTGCGGCTGCGCCGGATTGCGGCCCTTCTCGCCCATGGCGCGGTAGACGCCCTCGATGGACAGGAAAGCGAGCGAATCCGCCCCGATATACTGGCGCATCTGCTCCAGGTCATGGGTGGCGGCGAGCAGCTTCTCCTTCTCGGGCGTGTCGATGCCGTAGAAGTCGGGATGCGTGATCGGTGGGCTGGAGATGCGGAAATGAACCTCCTTGGCACCGGCCTCGCGCATCATGCGCACGATCTTCACCGAGGTGGTGCCGCGCACGAGGCTGTCGTCCACGAGCACGATGCGCTTGCCGGCAATCGCCGAGCGATTGGCGGAATGCTTCATGCGCACGCCGAGCTCACGCACCGATTGGGTCGGCTGAATGAAGGTGCGGCCCACATAATGGTTGCGGATGATGCCGAGTTCGTAGGGCAGGCCGCAGGTCTGGGCGTAGCCCAGGGCAGCCGGCACGCCGGAATCCGGCACCGGGATCACCACGTCGGCGCTGGCGGGCGATTCCAGGGCGAGCTCGCGGCCCATGCCCTTGCGGACCTCATAGACGCTGCGGCCGTTCACGACGGAATCGGGACGGGCGAAATAGATGTATTCGAAGATGTCCGGTCGGGCGGGCTGTTCCGGGGCGAAGCGGAAGGACTCGATGCCCTCGTCCGAGATCACGACGCATTCGCCGTTCTCGATGTCGCGGATGAAGCGGGCGCCGATGATGTCGAGCGCGCAGGTTTCGGAGGCGAGAATGTAGCGGCCGTCGAGTTCGCCCAGCACCAGCGGGCGGATGCCCAGCGGGTCGCGGGCGCCGATCAGCTTCTTGTTGGTGAGTGCCACCAGGGCATAGGCACCCTCGAGCTTCTGGATGGCTTCCACGAAGCGGTCGATGACCAGTTCCTTCCGGCTGCGGGCGACGAGGTGGACGATCACCTCCGTGTCCGTGGTGGACTGGCAGATGGCGCCGGCGCGGATGAGGTTGCGTCGAAGCGTGAGACCGTTGGTCAGGTTGCCGTTATGGGCGACCGCAAAGCCGCCGCCGTCCAGCTCGGCGAAGAGGGGCTGCACGTTGCGCAGGACCGTCTCGCCCGTGGTCGAGTAGCGGGTATGGCCGATGGCGGAGAAGCCTTCCAGGCGCTCGATGGTGGCCCGGTCGGAGAAGTTGTCGCCCACGAGGCCCAGCCGGCGCTCGGAATGGAAGACTGAACCGTTGTAGGAGACGATGCCTGCCGCTTCCTGGCCGCGATGCTGCAGGGCATGGAGGCCGAGGGCCGTGATGGCGGCCGCTTCGGGATGCCCGTAAATGCCGAAGACGCCGCATTCTTCGCGCAGGGTATCGCCGTCGAGGTCGAGGTTCACCTGCTTCGGGGTGACCTGCCACGTCTCTGACAAAGCAGACATCGATCATACCTTTGGGATTCGCGCCCCCACGGCGCCGCCCTTATGTAGTCGGCATTCGACTAAACGCCAATGGATATTCTGCCGCTGGCGGAAACGTGATGCCGGATCGGACGCAAAGGCGGGCTTGCGCCTATGCCTCTAAGGCTTGGTTTTCCACACGATCCGCGAACGGCTCAGCTCCGCCGCTGGGGCGGCTGCGGGGCAGCGGGAGCCGCCGGGGCTGCCGGGCGCTGCGGGTCGGGCTCGGCCGGCTCGGTCTCGGCCGGCGCTTCCTTGTTGCGCAGGCGCTGGATGAGGGCCTCGGCATTTTCCGGCAGCATGGCGATGATGCTGTCCCGGGCATTCTCCATGGCGGGGCGGGTCTTGGAATCCGTGGCCCACACGGGTTCCTTGCCCTGAACCAGCCAGCCGAGGAACGCCCAGCCGATCACGCAGATGAGAAAGCCGCGCGCGGCACCGAAGAAGAGCCCGAGCGTCCGGTCGAGGGCGCCGATGCGGGAGTCGAGGATCAGGTCGGAGATCTGTACGGTGATGATCGACACGATGATCAGGGTCACCACGAAAATGCCGCCGATGGCCGCCACGAGGGCCACCGTGTTGCTGCTGATATATTGCTGCGCAATCGGCAGGGCGGTCGGGTGCAGGTACCAGGCCGCGGCGGCCGCGACGACCCAGGCCACGATGGCGAGCACCTCTCGGGTGAAGCCGCGCACGGCAGCAAGAAGAGCCGAGATCAGGACGATACCGATGACGACGAGGTCCAGAACGGAAACGGGCATGGGCCGGGCCTACGCAAAATGACAGGAATGGAGCCGCCTTCGCGGGTTTGGAGCCTGGCTCTATAGCGTTAAGAAAGGCTTTCGTCACCCTCATGCGGAACAAAGCACCGAGGGAGCATGGCTCAGGAGAGCCATTGCCGGCGCGATCCCCTCATGGGGACGGTGCAATCCCGTGAGATGGCCCTGACGCAGAGGCATCAGGGCCGGATTCCGGAGGAACGACCTCGGCTCAAATCATCATGAAGTCGCTTGCCGTCAGGCTGAGACCCTTCTGCAGCTTGACGATTTCCAGGGCTTTCTCCCGACCGCTGCCATCAGGATCGAAATAAACGAAACCGTTTTTCTTGTTGTAGAAGATGTAGTCGTTCGAATCCCGCGGGGCATGGCTCTTGCTGAAGAATTTGTTCTCGAGCTTGCCCTTCGCCATGACCTTATCGAGCCCATAGTAATGCTTCCTGTAAGGGTCCGACCCGGTGAAGACGGAGTGGATAAGGTCCTTGAGCGACGCCTTCACCTTGAATGTCTTCAGGGATGAGAGGCTGATCTGGATCGTATCGTCAGCAACATTGAAGTCGCGGATTTCGTCGAAGGATCCCGGCTGCACCTTCGTGTTGAACACGAAAGTATCCTTGCCGGAGCCCCCGTACAGGATGTCCTTGCCGACACCGCCGTTGATAAGGTCATCACCGTCATCGCCATAGATGCGGTCATTGCCGGAGCCCCCGTCGATCTGGTCATTCCCACCTCGGCCGTAGATCCGGTCGTTGCCGTTCCGGCCGTAAATGACCTCGCCGCCTGCGCCGCCATAGATCGTATCGTTCCGCGACGTGCCGTTGCGCAGCTCCAGCGCGTCGGCGATGGTGATGGTCATCGTCTCGACATAGGTGTTGTTGTCGCTGTCCGTGACCTGGATCCTGATCTGATGCGAGGCCGCGCTTACATAGTCCAGCTTGGAGCCGTCCTGCACGACGAGCTTGCCGTCAATGATGTCGAAGCGCCCATCCGCGTCGTCGAGGAGGGTGAAGCTCAGATTATCCGCGAGGTTCGGATCGGTTGCCGACAGCGTGCCGACGACCGTGCCTGCGCCTGAATGCTCGAGGATCGAGGTTTTCGACAGCGTGATGTCCGACGGAGCCACGTTGTCGATCACGTTGATCATGAAGGGCGTCGTGATCGAGGTCGGATCCACTGGCGCATTGCCCGTTGCGCTGATGGAAATGTTGAAAGCTTGCTGCCCCGCATCGAAGTCGAACAACGCGCTGTCAGCGCTCTTCACGACAAGCTCGTACAGGCCGGTAGCCGCGTTGAGCTTGATCTCGAAACGCTCAGCCAAGCTGTCGGCGAGCGTATAGGTGAACGTCTCGCTGGCTTTGCCGCCCAGGACGCTCAAGGTGCCGATGACGGTGCCGATTCTCGGATTTTCCAAGACGCTGGTAGCAGAAAGAAGAATCGAAGCCATAAGCATACCCTTCAAAATTGATGACCGAGGTCTTCGGCCGGGGCGTGAGATGACGTTCTCACACAATGACAATATAATTTAATATAACATAACACATGAACGCCAGTTCAACGGTGTCGCATGGTTGAGCGCCCATTAATCCTCGCTTCGGAGGCCAGGGGTTCGGCTGGCATGCCGTTTGCTCCTCTGGCGAGAGGATGCCGCCGTGTCGACCACAGAACGTGGAGTGGTCCAAGGACGAGGGAAGCCGGGCCTGTTCCTCAAGCTCGGTGGTGCCGTTGGAGCGATCGTGAGCCGAAAAACGGCTCCGGCGGATCCGCCGGCGCATCATGAGGCGTCACGGGTTCTCAGGCGAACTCGGCCCGGCGTCTTGCCGTCGGGCCGAGGGGGTCTTCAGATAAAGATCAGATCGCCCGAGTTGAAATGGGTTTCAGGCTTCGCGTCCGATCCAGCGCTATGGCTGACGGAACTGAGTTCCGTGATGTCGAAGCTCCCTTTCCGGGCAAGGCTAGGGCTTGTGAGTTCGGTGATGTCGAAGCTCCCCTTCCTCGCGAGGCTCGGGCTGCTGAGCTCAGTAAGGTCGAAACTGCCCTTCCGGGAAAGGCTCGGCCCACTGAACTCAGTGATGTCGAAGCTGCCTTTCCTGGCAAGGCTAGGGCTATCGGCCTCGGTGGATGGAGCTGTTGAAAGGTTCTTCGCCATGTTTTCCCCCTGGAGGTTCAGGCCTTGATTGGCCTTCAGACCGGTGGCGCCGGTCGGCCTCATGTCGAAGTGTTATTGTATTGCATTAAACCGTCAAGCGGCATTCTGTCCTGACGAAGCGGCATGCATTCCTCTCAGGCTCGGCGTCGCCGCGCAGCGATTCCCGCAACAAGATCAGTGATATGGCCGATGGACGAGGCGGCCAGCGGCAGCTTCTCCTTGTTGGATTTATCCACACGGGGAGCAGGAGCAATCGCGCTGGAAAAGCCGAGTTTCGCCGCCTCCTTGAGGCGGGCCTGTTCCTGGGCCACGGGGCGGATCGCTCCGGACAGGCCCATCTCTCCGAAATAGACCGCATCGGGCGGCAACGGATTGCCCGAGATCGAGGAGATGAGCGCGGCCGCCGCTGCGAGATCGGCTGCGGGCTCCGTGATGCGCAGGCCTCCGGCGACGTTGAGATAGACGTCGTGCATGCCGAGCTTCAGCCCGCCATGAGCCTCCAGCACGGCGAGCACCATGGACAGGCGGCTCTGATCCCAGCCGACGACAGCCCGGCGCGGGGTGCCGAGGGACGTCGGAGCCACCAGGGCCTGGATCTCGACGAGAAGCGGGCGGGTGCCCTCCATCCCGGCGAAGACGGCTGTTCCCGGCGTGGCCATGTCACGCCCGGCGAGGAACAGTTCGGACGGGTTGGAGACCTCGCGCAGGCCCTGGTCCGACATCTCGAACACGCCGATCTCGTCGGTGGGGCCGAAGCGGTTCTTGACCGCGCGCAGGATCCGGAAGTGGTGGCCCGTATCGCCCTCGAAGGAGACCACCGCGTCGACCATGTGCTCGA
>Ga0180218_1001369_pt1 | contig 14987 bp, 14 predicted proteins | sample eDN3rd37CKraftBY_FD_151334 | JGI IMG/M metagenome (GOLD analysis project Ga0180218, IMG submission 151334) | Enriched backyard soil microbial communities from Emeryville, California, USA - eDNA 3rd pass 37_C Kraft BY (version 2) (version 2) | ecosystem: Environmental > Terrestrial > Soil >...
AAGCCGACGGCCTATGGCACCGTCGAGGTGGATTTCACCGAGAACACCACGCTCTCGGCCGGTATGACCTATACCGAACTCGACTATCTGGCCTTCTTCGGTCTTCCGGCTTATGCCAACGGCCAGTTGCTCAATGTGCCGCGTTCGACTTTCTTCGGCGCGGACTGGAGCCGCTGGAAAGCCACCACGCTGGATAAATTCGCGGAGGTCGAACACAGGTTCGACAATGGCGGGCGCATCAAGGTGGCCTTCCGCAACATCACCCGCGATTCAGAGGCGATCTATACGACGCCGTCCTCGGCGATCAACCCGGTCACCGGCAACGGGACTCTCAACCGCGTGCGGTTCTCTCCCACTCACGACAACACCACGCTGGACGCGTTTTACACGACGCCGTTCGAGCTGTTCGGCCAGACCCATAACCTGACCATCGGCGCGGACCAGCGGCGCTTCACCTATGACCTTCAGAACGGAACGGCGCCCGCCATTTCGATGAATGTCTTCAATCCCGTCACGAACGTTCCGTTCCCGAACATCGCCTATGCCGGACGGACGCGGACCGAACAGAACGAAGCCGGTGCCTATGGGCAACTGCGCGTCAAGCCGCTGCAATGGCTTACGCTGGTCGCCGGTGGCCGCTTCAGCCGCTGGGACAATTACAGCCTCAACAAGAACACCGGCGTGAAGACCAACGTTGCCGAACTGAACGGCATCTTCACCAAGACCTATGGCGCCGTGGTCGACGTTCTGCCGCAGGTGTCCCTCTATGCGTCCTATGCGGATATTTTCGTGCCGCAGACGGCGATCATGGCGAATGGCGATCTGCTGCCGCCGCGGACCGGTTCGCAGCAGGAGGCCGGCGTTAAGACCAGCCTGCTCGACGGCCGGCTGATCGGTCATCTCGCCTTCTTCCGCATTCATGATGTCAATCGCTCCCTGGCGGATCCGAACAACCCCACATTCTCGATTCCCGCCGGCGAGGTGGAGAGCAAGGGGTATGAAGCGGAAGTCACCGGCAAGCTCGCGCCGGGCTGGGACCTGACGGCCGGATATGCCTATACGGAAACCAAGTATCTGCGGGACACGGTGACGAACGAGGGGACCACATTCTCCCGCTCGACTCCGGCGCACAGCTACAACATGTGGACCCGGTACGAGTTTCAGGAGGGTCTGCTGCGCGGCTTCAGCGTTGGCGGTGGCGCCAAGATCGTCAGCTCCTTCTATGCGCAGTCCGGTGCGATCCGCTGGGTGCAGGATGGCTATCAGGTACTGTCCGCGCAGATCGGCTATAAGTTCACGCCGAATGTCTGGGCGACGCTCACGGCCAACAACCTGCTCGACCAGACCTATTACCAGTGGGTCAACGGCGCCACGAGCGGCAACCGGTATGGCGAGCCGCGCAGCGTTCATCTGAAGGTGAGCGCCAAGTGGTAACCGCCGGCCGGCCGGACTGACAGGACCAGCGATGCTGGCTACATTCCGCCAATCGATGACATGGCTGCACACCTGGTGCGGCCTTGTCTTCGGCTGGGTGCTGTTCGCCGTGTTCTTTGCCGGCACCGTCGCGGTCTTCCGGCTCGAAGTCGACTACTGGATGACCCCGGAACTTCATGGCAAGCTGAAGGGGGCGGCGCCCGTCGCAACGGCGCAGGGCGCGCTGGAGTGTCTGGCGCCGGGGGCGTTGCGCTGGACGATCGATCTGCCGGACGAGCGGGCGGATGTGTTGCGCATCCGCTGGCAGCCCGCGCCGCGGGAGCGGCTCCAGAGCCGCTATATCGATGCGGCCGGCAATGAGCTGCCCGTCCGCGACACGCGCGGCGGCACGATGATCTACCGCTTTCATTATGGGTTGCTGCTCGGCCGCACCGGCATGTGGATGGTCGGCGGGCTGGCGATGGTGATGTTCGTGACGCTTCTCACCGGCATCATCATCCATGCCAAGATATTCAAGGAGTTCTTCACCTTCCGTCCCGGCCGCGCGCCGCCGCGCGCGTGGCTCGACGCGCATACGGTCAGCAGCGTGATGTCGCTGCCGTTCACGGTGATGATCACCTATACGGGGCTGGTCATCTGGTGGTTCATCTGGATGCCGGGCGGACTGGATCTCGCCTTCGGCGGCGATCGGGCGGGACTATTCCGCGAGATGGCGCCGCCGGGTTTCGAGGCGGCCAAAGCGTCCGGCCAGCCGGCGCCGCTCGCCGATCTGTCCGGCATCGTCGCCGCCGCGACGCAGATCGGGGAGGGCGATCTTCACGTCGCCACCATCACCGTGTTCAATCCCGGCGATTCCGCCGCGCGGGTGGAACTCGCGCGCGTATCGGACCGGGCGATCTGGGGCGGGAGCGACCGCTTGCGCTTCGATGGCGTCACGGGCAGCTACCTGGACCGGCGCGGCGAAACAGGCCAGCCGGCCTATGTGGCCTTTCGCGCCTTCCGCATTCTCCATGAGATCAAGTTTGCCGCGCTATGGCTGCGCTGGCTGTTTTTCGTCATGAGCGCGGCAAGCTGTGTCGTGATTGCGACGGGAGCCGTTCTATGGGGTGCGAAACGGCGCGCGCGTCATCTTCGCGAGTTCGCCAAAGATGAGCCGCAGATGCATTCGGCGCTTGCCTGCTTTGGCGTCGAGGCTCTCAATGCCGGCGTGATCGCCGGCATGTTCACGGCCACGTCCGCTTATTTCATGGCGAACCGCATCATTCCCGCCGCCGCGCCGGGCCGTGCGGACATGGAGGTGAATGTATTCTTTCTCGTGTGGTTCACCTGCGCCGCCATCGCGCTGGTGACGATGCTGGCGCGGCGTCGCGCGATGACGCAAGCCGATGGTGCCCAGCGCGTGTTGCGCAGCGTCTGGAGCCTTCAATGGGCTCTGGCCGCCGTCGCGGCCGGAGCGCTTCCATTGGTGGATCAGATCACCACAGGCGGATTGGTGGACGCCCTCGCGCGCCGAGACCCGGTTTTGCTGGCCTTCCATGCCACGAACCTTGGCCTCGCCTGTGGCCTGATGTTCGCGGCATGGAAGGCGTCGGGGCCGCCCGGACGGGCGATGCGGTTGAAACGGGCATGAACGGGAAGCCAGAAACAGGCTCCGGGCTGTCGCATGCGCTGGCGGTCACTGCGCGTATCGGCGCGGCGGTGCTGATGGGCTATGCCATCACCTATGTCGCGGCCGGCGCGGCTTCGCTGGTGATGCCGCTTCCCCGCACCGAGGCGGTCCTCTGGGCAAGCATCGCGTCATTCATGGTATATACCGCAGTGGCGATCTATGCATTCGCGGCGGCCAGCGTCCTGCGCATGTGGCGTGACCTTTTGCTCGTGCTGGCTTTGCTGTCGGCTGTGGTCGCATTGGTGCCGGCGTGATTGCGTTGTCGTCCACGCTGTTCGTGCTCGCCGGTCTTGCCCTCGTCAGTCTGGGCATGCAGCGTCATCGTCAGTCGCGGCCGAGACATTGGCAGGGCGCCGGCGTCACGCTCGCCTTGCGCATCGCCGGGGCTGTGCTGATCGCCGTGTCCGCTGCGGTTCCGCTGCGCGCCAACGCACAACTGGGCCTCGTCGAATGGTCCGGTTATGCAATGGTCGCGGGCTTCGCAGTCACCGCGCTGCACAGTTATGCGGAGCGCGGGGTCCCCTGGGCCGGGCTGGCTTCAGGCGTGCTGGCGGCCGGCGTTCTGGCACTGGCCTGAAAGCCGAGCCATCGAATTTGGTTTGATTCAATCGGCCTTTCGAAGAAACTCGATGAACACGCGGACCGGGCCAGCCAGTTCAACCTCGTGCTTCTGCTCCGGCCGGATGACACCGGGCTTTCCCGGCTCAAGCATGATTTCGCTGGGAGGCTCATGAATCCGGTACAGCAGCTTGCCCTCCAGCACATGGATCAGGGCCCATGTCCCGGCCTTGGTGCTATGATCCCGTTGCAGGGCGGCGGGAAGGGTATCCTGATTGAACTCCGGAGAGCGGCTGTAGGGCGCCAGGCCCGCAGGAAGATCGCTCATGTCTTTTCTCCCATGATCCTGTGATCTTGACCGTCGAACTCGCTCGGTCCTGTGTCCGCGTCGCCATGATCGCCTCTGTCATCGAGGTGACGCAATCATCATCCATATAGAGGATGTCAGATCGTGCGGCCCGCGCCACGGATGTAATGGTAGCAGATCGCGCGTGACGTGAGCCCGCCCGGGAAACCGTGGCGGGTTTTGCGTCGGGGACCGGCCGCGCGGCGTCTGATCGCTGACCTGCACCAGGATCGAGCATGTGTCTGCGTGAGGGTTGCTGCGGAAATCATGCTCTCCGTGATCAAATAAATTCCTTTGTCCAGCGGATGTCCGATGCCTAGCTTCCAATGAAGCGGCGTATTGACGGACCTTTTTTCCGCGCGATCGCGCGGCGCCTGCTGACAGGCAGCCTGATATGATCTTCGATGTCGAACTTCTCTCCGCAGCGGTCCAGGTCATCATGATCGACCTGGTTCTGGCCGGAGATAACGCAGTCGTTATCGGACTGGCGGTCGCGGGGCTGCCTGCAACCCAGCGGACGCACGCCGTGCTGTTCGGCATTCTGACAGCCACCGTGCTGCGCATCGCCTTCGCGCTTGTCGCCGTGGAGCTGCTTCAGATCGTCGGCCTTGCCCTTGCCGGAGGCATCCTGCTGCTATGGGTGTGCTGGAAGATGTGGCGTGAACTGCGCGTCACGTCCGCGGCCCAGATGAACGCGACCGAGGCCATCCTGGATGTCGACCTGAACGCCGATGGCGTCATCGCCGGTGCGCCGGGCACAAAGACGCTCCGGCAAGCCATCGGGCAGATTGTCATCGCCGATGTCTCGATGTCGCTCGACAATGTCATCGCGGTGGCTGCGGCGGCGCGCGAACATCCGGGCGTGCTCGTCTTCGGTCTGACCATATCCATCGCGCTGATGGGCCTTGCCGCGTCGCTGGTCGCGAAGCTGCTGCAAAGCTATCACTGGATTTCCTATATCGGACTTGCCCTGATTCTCTATGTCTCCATCGAGATGATAAGACGTGGCATCCGCGAGGTGACGCCGATCCTGATGACGGCGTTCGCGTGAACTACTGCGCCTCAGGATTGAACCGACGCGCCTCGCGTTGCCACCAGCGTCCAGCCGCCGGAGCCGACCCAGAGACCGCGCTCGAATGTCCAGATATCCTCGGTGACGTGGTGGACAGCCCGGCGGCCGCCTTCCGCAACGTCCGGCGACAGCTCTATGAACTCACCGACGAAAAGCAGCGATACCTGCATCCAGTTTCGCGCCATCGCGCCATCGACGATCTCCGCTTTGCACAGGCGCAGAAATGCAGCGTTCCGCCGGCCGGATGCCGCCTCGCGGGCGGTGATGGCTTCGAGGAAAGCGTCACACACCTCGCGCGAGACGCGCCGTTGCAGAACCGGCCGGTCACCTGACAGATAAGCCATGATGATTGCTTCATAGGTCTCGCGCGCGGCCGCGAGGAAGTCTTCCGACGTCTCGACGCCGTCGCGCCGGTAGATCTCCCGCAGGACGGATTCCAGGTCCCGTTGCGCCATGGCGGGCGCGTCGTGCTCCGGCTCCGGCGGCTGCCGATGCGCCTTGGCGAGCTCCTGCGCGGACAGAAACTCAAGCCACTGATACATCCACCAATAGAACCAGGCGGCCCACAGAACCAGCGCCACGCCTGAAGCATCGAGTTCCTGAAGCATGACCGATCTCCTGTTGCCGGCCTCGGGTGTCGTCAGCGCTGAAATCCGGTTTCGTCAACGGCGGCGATCCATCGGTCTAGACAATCCGGGGCAGCGTTTCGAACTGATGGAACGGCGGCGGCGAGGTCAGCGTCCACTCCAGCGTCGTGGCGCCTTCGCCCCAGGGGTTGTTGCCGGCTGGCCGCCTGCGCAGCATCGCTTCGGCGATGGTCACGAAGAAGAAGGCGAAGCCGACCGCCGCGATATACGAGCCGATGGAGGACACGAAGTTCCAGCCGGCGAAGGCGTCCGGATAGTCCGCATAGCGGCGCGGCATGCCGGCGAGCCCCAGGAAGTGATGGGGGAAGAACACCAGGTTGACGCCGATGAACATCAGCGTGAAATGCACGCGGCCGAACCACTCGTTATAGAGATAGCCGGACATCTTCGGGAACCAGTAGTAGAAGCCCGCGAAGATGCCGAACACGGCGCCCAGCGACAGCACGTAATGAAAATGCGCGATGACATAATAAGTGTCGTGCAGCGCATAATCGATTCCCGGGCCGGCGAGCACGACGCCGGTCACGCCGCCGATCGTGAACAGGATGACGAAGCCGATGGCCCACAGCATCGGGACGCTGAAGCGGATCGAGCCGCCCCACATCGTTGCGACCCATGAGAAGACCTTGATGCCGGTGGGAACCGCGATGATCATCGACGCCATCGCAAAATACATCTGCGCGCCCGCCGACATGCCGACCGTATACATATGATGGGCCCAGACGATGAAGCCGATGAAGCCGATCGCGACCATCGCATAAGCCATGCCGAGATAGCCGAAGATCGGCTTGCGCGAAAAAGTCGCGATGACATGGCTGACGATGCCGAAGGCCGGCAGAATCATGATGTAGACTTCGGGATGGCCGAAGAACCAGAACAGGTGCTGGTAGAGGATCGGGTCGCCGCCGGCCTGCGCCTCGAAGAAAGCCGTTCCGAAATTGCGGTCGGTCAGCAGCATGGTGATGGCGCCGGCGAGAACCGGGAGGGAGAGCAGCAGCATGAAAGCTGTCACGAGCATGCCCCAGGCGAACAGCGGCATCTTGTGCAGGGTCATGCCCGGCGCGCGCATGTTGAAGATCGTCGTGATGAAGTTGATGGCCCCGAGAATCGAGGACGCGCCGGAGAGATGGACGGAGAGGATGACGAAATCTACCGCCGGCCCCGGCTGGCCGGCGCCGGACAGCGGCGGATAGAGCGTCCAGCCGCCGCCATGGCCGGTGGAGCCGGTCGCGCCTTCCATAAACAGGGAGATGACGAACAATATGAACGCAGCGACCAGCAGCCAGAACGAGATGTTGTTCATGCGCGGAAACGCCATGTCCGGCGCGCCGATCATCAGCGGAACGAGCCAGTTTCCGAAGCCGCCGATCAGCGCAGGCATGATGACGAAAAAGATCATCACCAGGCCATGGGCGCTGACCAGGGCGTTGAACAGCGACGGATCGGCGAAGAACTGCAAGCCGGGCGCTTGCAGTTCCATGCGGATGGCGACCGACAGCGCGGTTCCGACGATGCCGGCCAGGCTGGCGAAGATCAGATAGAGCGTGCCGATATCCTTGTGGTTGGTCGAATAGAACCAGCGTCTCACAAACGGCGGCTTATCGGCATGGTGAACTGCCGCGTCGGTCATCTTATCCTCCCGGAACCACTGCAAGGGGGCGGTGGGTGATGGTTTTCGAAAGTGGCTTGCGGCGCGCGGGGTCTGCTTCGCCGGCCTTTGCGGGGTCGGATCCGGCGTCGGCTTTCGCGGCGCGGCTGCGGTCGAACAGAACGATTTCGCTCAGGACGGAAAGAGCGATCTCCTCCGGCGTCCGCGCCTTGATCTCGATGCCGGCGGGCGCGCGAATCCGTGCAAGCGCCGGCCGGTCGAAGCCGGCCTGCTGGAGGTAGGACCGGATCAGGCCCGCGCGCTTGCGGCTCGCGACCAGCCCGATATAGCCCACCTCCGTTCCGAGCAGGCGCTGAAGCGACTGATGGTCGCCGCGGTGCTGCGTCGCCACCACGACGAAATCCTCCGCCGCCGGCGTCAGCTTTTCATAAGCGGCATCGTCGGCGAAAACCTCCGAGGCGTCCGGAAAGCGCTCCGGCGAAGCTATGGTGTCATCGATGATGACATCGAAGGCCATGAACGCGCCGAGCCGGCTGAGGCTTTCCGCCACGCGGCCATGACCGAGAATCCAGAGGCGCGGCCGCGGGATGTAGGGCTCGACATAGACCTTCATAGCGCCGCCGCAGGGCATGCCCGCGCCGAGCACCTCGTCGTCGAGATCCACCGCGAGGGTTTGCGGTGTTCCGGTGTCGAGGCATTCGAGGGCGGCATGGGCGACGGTCGATTCCGCACAGCCGCCGCCAACCCATCCGGCCATCACGGCGCCTTCGGCATCGAGAACGGCCTTGTCCCCCGCATGCGCGGAGGTCGATCCGGTGGCCTCGATGACGATGGCAAGTGCGTATCGCTGGCGGGCCGCCGCCAGTTCCGCGGCGATGCGCAGTACATCGGCCTTTTCGGAATCCGGATGGGGCCTGGTCATCGCGTCGTTCACCTCCGCCTTGCTGGGTGCAGCGGGCAGCGATGGTCTCGCTGCGGCGGGCTGTCGTGCCGCAGTGTCGCGCGCTTTAAGAGTGCAAACAAATGAAATTAATGAGTATATTGATGCAATAATTTTGCTGAATCGGAAACCGGAGACACCCGCTATGGATATCGAGCTTGCGCGGACCTTTCTGGAGATCGTCAGGACGCGCAGCTTCGTGCGCGCGGCAGAACAACTGAATGTGAGCCAGACGACCGTGAGCGCCCGGATCCGCAGCCTTGAGGAGCGGCTCGGCCGGCCGCTGTTCATCCGCAACAAGAACGGTGCGTCGCTGACGCCGGCGGGCGAGCAGTTCCTGCGCTATGCGCCGATGTTCGTGCAGCTATGGCAGCGCGCGCGCCATCAGGTCGCCGTGCCGCCGGGGCGGCGCGCGGTGCTCACGATCGGCGGAGAGCTGAGCCTCTGGCATCCCTGGATGATCGAGTGGCTGCACTGGATGCGCAAGGCCGCGCCCGATGTCGCGTTGCGGGTCCAGGTCGATGTGCCCGAGAGCCTGGCCAGCCAGGTCTCGACCGGCGCGCTGGACGTCGCTGTCATGTATGCGCCGCAATACCGTCCCGGCGCGCGGGTCGAGCTGCTGCTGGAGGAGAAGCTGGTGCTCGTAACGACCGATCCGGACGCCAGAGGGATCGAGCCGGACACCTATGTCTATGTCGATTGGGGGCCGGACTTCGCGCATCATCACGAACTAAGCTTTCCCGAAGACAATAATCCCGGATTGTATGTCGGCCTCGGTCCGCTGGCGCTGACCTACATCCTCGATGCGGGCGGCTCGGGCTATTTCCGCCAGCGCGTGGTGGAGCCTTATATCGCTGCCGGGAAGCTGCATCTGGTCGCGGGCGCGCCGAGCTTCTTCTATCCGATTTACGCCATGTGCTCCGCGCAGGCCGACGACGAGTTGATGACGCTCGCGCTCGAAGGGCTCCGCCAGCTTGCCGTGGGCGCTACGCTTGGCGCGAACGACAGTCACAGATCTTCGTGAATGCGCGGCTCACGGGGCAGATCCCGCCGCTGCCTGCACCGCCACCGCCTTTGCCGGCGCCGCGAACCGAACTTAAAAAGGCTTGCGTGATGCGCACGGCGACCCGCAACCTATTAAACATCAAGCTCGACTTCGAGCTAAATATATGATGATTCTCAGATAACAGTTCCACTATGCGGAGCTAGGGGGTAGTAATGTCGCAGCAAGTTTTGCTGCTGTGTAGTCGCAGGCCGATCATTTCCGAATTTGATATCCTCGCGAAGACCTTTGTTGAGGTTGGGATAACGCCAATATTCGTTTGTGTGCGCCCAGGCTCTAGTAAATTTCTTCAGGGACTGACGTGCGATAGCGAAATTGTTGACCTTACCCGAAATGAACACCTGACTGGCGCTGAGCAGCTTCTGCATATAGTCTTCGGCATGTTGCGGGTTGCTTCGCGCGCTGCCGCACGGCTTAGGTTGCGAACGTTGTCCGACTTCATGGCGACCTACGAGGCGGTTCAGCAAGGGCGATGGATGTGTCGTCGCTATTTGCGGGTCAATCCAAATATCGCAGCCGTTCTTATCGCGGATGACCGGGATATTCGACAGGATGCGGGATTCATCAAGTCGGCTGGCGAAACCGGCATTCCGTCGATTGTTGTCCAGTTTGGCAGGGCGGACGCTTCAGCCGATTTACGCCGTCGCATGAACGACCCGACTTTCAGAGGGTCCGGTGCGATTAGATCGGCTATTTTTGCAGAGAAAGATCTTAAAAATGACCCCGTGAATGAGCGGGTTAGCTTCCTGTCATTTGGCGAGCATCTTGCCATGAGTCTTGCGGGCGCACCGCTTTCGGCGCCGTGGTCTTATGGCGGAGGCAACGCCAATTATGTAGCGGCGATCGACGCTGCCGAAGCACAAAAGATGCTTGATGCCGGCGTGGATAAATCCAAGGTGTTTGTTTCCGGACAGCCAAGCTATGACCAACTGTGGTCATCTAGAAGTCGATCTCAGGAAATTCGCGATCATCTGTATGCGGAGCACGGATTTGATCGCACCCAACAATTGGTTATTTGCGCTCTTCCGGTTCTGGGAGAACACGGAATGTCTGCGCAGCCTGACCAGCTTCTTGATAGCGAGATAATCTTCAAGCGCCTCAAGGAGGTCAGCAATAACGTCTTGATTAGTTTACACCCAAGACAGCGTCTCGAAGATTACGTGCATCTGGCCGAAAATGCCGGAGTTTCCATAGCGCACCAGCCGCTTCGTGAAATTGTGGTTGCCGCAGATCTTTTCGTCGCATACTCGACAACCCTGCAATGGGCGTCTTTGCTGTCGATTCCAGCTATCGCGCTCGAACATTACAATCTCGGCTATCTGCTGTTCGATAATCTGCCCGGAGTTCACGTCAATACTGATATTGACGAGTTGCCTGGTCTCGCCCGGTCGTTGATGTTGAATGATCGCGGTGATCGCAATAGCAGCACAGTTCTCGATGGCCAATCGTGTCGACGAATTGTCGATCTTTGCATTCGGATTATTTAGCGTGGCAAGGTTTGTCGGTTTGATTACGGCGCGCGGCGGGTCGAAAGGGCTGCCGGGCAAGAACATCGCCAATGTGGGTGGCCAGCCGCTTATTGCGTGGACCATAAAAGCTGCGCTGGGCAGCAGATACCTGAAGAGAACGATCATCTCTACCGACTCCGACGAAATCGCCGATGTGGCCAAACAGTTTGGCGCGGAAGTGCCATTTATGAGGCCTGCCGATCTCGCCCAGGATAGCTCGCCGCACTCTGATGTGATTAGGCACGCCATTCTTTGGTTGGAGAGAAACGAAGGCCGCATGCCTGACTATATCGTTTTACTCCAGCCGACATCGCCATTTCGAACAGCCTTAGATATTGATGAAGCCTGCGCTATTGCCGATCGTGACGATGCCGATAGTGTCGTCGGGGTGTCCGCGCAGAAAAGTCATCCCTATTGGACCAAAACCATGAAAGCGAACGGGCTTTTGAGTGATTTCATGCAATGGCCTCATCACTCAGAATACTGGCAGCGGCAAAAACTGCCATCCGCCTATGTGATCAATGGTGTGATTTATGTAATTCGATGTTCGCATTTCATGCGAGAAGCAACTTACTTCACGGACAAGACATTCGGCTACGTGGTTCCGCCTGAACGCTCCTTGGATATCGATACGGCGTGGGATCTGAAGCTTGCAGATTTGCTGCTGAATGAGATCGTGTTGAAGGACAAATAAGAATTGCGCACGGCGTTCATCATGTGCCCAAGCGAGCACAAGGAAAGATGGCAGTCATGATTACTCCCAGCAGTATCACCATGCGATGCAAAAGCACTGGGATGCTGCTCATCTGACATATAAGCTGGCAGCGCCAGGAAAATCCGCCACGGGCCGTGGCGGATTTTGGATGGTGCGTGCTTTGCGCAAGGACGGCATGAACGTGTATTTTCTTTTTGTGCCTTATCATCCAAGGGCGGCTGCCTGCGAGAGCATTGAGCTTTGTCTCGCCTTGGCAGAGGTTGAGAAGACCGGAAAGGATATCGCTGCCGCCTCTGGCGTGGCTTGGTGCGGTTCTTTTCGATCCACTCTTAAAGAGGACGATTTCATCAGCGATATGTTTGCTGATCCCGAGCGATTGATTTTCACAAAGGAGAGCTGCAATTGATTGGCTCTTTCCGTTTTATGCTGGCTATCTTTGTTGTCATCTCGCACACCCGTGGTTATCCGTTCGAGAGGCTTCCCGATCCAGCGCTTAGTGCTATCGTTGCATTCTTCTTTCTGTCTGGCTTTCTGATGCCCGCAACTCTGGAGCGCAACTACACGGGCGCTACGCTCGCGAGCAAGAGTTTGCGGTATCTTGCAAATCGAGTACTGCGCATATACCCGACATATTTTTTTGCTCTAATTCTCTTTGCTGCGGCACTCTCGTTTAATTCCGCCGCTCGGGAGATGTATTATTTTGATGCGAGGAGCATCTTACAGAACGCTCTTCTTCTGGGTCTAAATCAGAACGAGTTCTGGGGGCACAGCCAGCGCTTCATCGGCCCGGCCTGGACGCTCGATGTCGAGATGCAATATTATCTCATCGTTCCTATTCTGGTTCTGCTTGCTCGGATCGCCCCGCGCTTCATATTCTCAGCGTCTGCGCTGGTCTGTCTAGGAGCGATTTGCATTCTTGCTCTTCCAACTGGTCGCGATGCGCTGGATCGTTCTCTGATCCCATGGGCTCCTTTCTTCATGGCTGGGTTTGCTAGTTATTGGTACCGATCCGCGCTGTCGTCATGCGTTAATCCGTTTTTCCTTGCAGGTGCAGGCATTCTTCTAACTGGAACGTCTGTCGCTCTTGCTTTTGTGAGTCTGCCAGCCTCTCATTGGGTCTTTGCGGTAGCGCTGATGGTGTGGGCGCTGTGGATCTTGCTGAAGGAGCAGCATTCGTCAGAATGGGACGTATTGCTCGGCAATCTCTCCTATCCAGTTTTTATTCTGCACGCCGCTGTCAATACATCAGGGGTGCCAGATGCCATTGCGAATGCGCTCTGGCCCGGTTCGGTCTTGATGCTTGCGCTTACAACGTTGATTTTGACAATTCCACTATCCATGGTTGCTGAGCTTATTATTTCGAGGCCGATTGATCGTCTGCGCCGAATGCTGAGAGGCTCTCAGCGGGGGGCTAGACGTGAGTCGGTATCCGTCATGACAGATGTGCACAGGGAGAAGCCGAAATTGACTGGCGCAGTTGAAAGTAAGCTAGCGTCACTAGAATAATTTCAGACGGCCGCCGACGGCATCGCACTCGCAAATGCGGGATCGACAAGTGCCAGAGGGTTGACGCAGGCGATCGATCGCCGGGGATTGTGAGGCTTTCATTGCAGCGCGAGCACGGCGCATCCATGGCGCAATAGTGCGCCTGTGCCGTGGCGAAACGCTGGATCAGCCACAGCTTTCGTCGTGAACACTTGCTCCGTCAGTCGGCTGCGACGGTGGGCGTTCGACGGGAACGCATCACCGGATGCGCGCGGAGGATGGTGATTATCGGTTCGGGGGACGGGCAGGTGGTAATGGAGCGGTGCTCTCGCCACGCTGACCGAAAGGTCGGAGGACAGGCTGTTCTGCCAACCATCAAAGCCGACCAGAACCAGAACAGACCTGTAAAGCCCTGAAAACTGAAACCCAGGATCGATGGAAATCCTGATCAAGAGAAATCCAAATCAAGGGGAATCAAGAGGATAGCAATGCAGAAAGGTAGTGGAGGCTTCTGTTGCCAGGTGCCTCCGAACCCCGCCTGCCGGAGCTTAACCCGTCAGGGCTTTAAGTTCGATTCCTCAAACCGCGTTACGCAGCCTGAGCAACCGGAGCATAGTTGTCATTCGCAACTACACGTATGGCCCGATATCGGTGGTACCATGCCGAGCAAAAGTCCGCCCTTTACACCCTCGTCGATCCTATTTCGCCCCCGCCGGAACCCGTCCGTGACGGGCTCTGGTGGAGGCGCCGGGTACCGCCCCCGGGTCCGAATGGCTTATTTCGACGGCAGTTTATCGCCATAGCCGGCTCGAGGCCGGCATCCCGAATATAGGCGGGACTTCTCCAGGATAAAAGGGGCGACGTGAAGCGGCGGGTGTGGGCGGGCTGGGGCGGCCGAAAGGGCGGGGCGGGGCGGCCGAGAGGAATGAATGCCTCTCGACTTTGCCGGCGGCCGCCGCGGCGTTTGGCATCCGAGCGCGAAAAATGTCCCATTGTCTCCGGGCCTTCGGTCTGGTCTGATCCGCTTCCTTTGCGCCGGCCCATACCTGTGGTATCGGCTTTCGCACAGGTGGAAGCCCCATGGGAACAATTGGGGTGGGGAACAGAGAGATGTCAGACAGGATCGAGGAGCCGCAGGGCGCCCGCGGCCGTATCCGCAATGCCCAGGATTTCTGGGGCGGGGTTGTCCTGATTGGCCTTGCGCTGATCGCATTCTACGCATCGTGGGATCTGCCCGGCATGCGCGGCTTCAGCTTCGGCCCGGGCACGACGCCGCGGCTGTTCGCCGGGTTGCTCATGCTGCTGGGCGTCGTGATCGCAGCGATCGGCTTGACCACCGACGGCCCAGCGATGCCGCGTTTCGCCATTCGTGGCCCGCTGCTGGTGACCTCGGCGATCCTGTTGTTCGCTCTCATGATCCGCCCGCTTGGCCTGGTGGTCTCCTCCTTCCTGATGTTCATGTTCGCAGCGTCGGGATCGTCGGAAACCCGGTGGATCGAGACCACCTTCGCGGCGATCGCGCTGACCGCGTTCTGCACGATTCTGTTCGTCTATATGCTCGGGCTGCCGTTCCAGCTCTGGCCGCGGTTCACCATCGGCGGCACGACGATCGCTTTCTGAACAGCGCCTACCTGACATCGCGGAGCGATCATGTTCGATCTCATTAACAATCTTGCGCTCGGCTTTTCGGTCGCATTTTCGGCGCAGAATCTGTTCTTTTGCCTCGTCGGCGCGCTGGTGGGAACGCTGGTCGGCGTGCTGCCCGGCGTCGGCACTGTGGCGACCATCGCCATGCTGCTGCCGATCACCTTCGGCCTGCCGCCGGTCGGCGCGCTCATCATGCTCGCCGGCATCTACTACGGCGCTCAGTATGGTGGCTCCACGACATCCATCCTCGTGAATATTCCCGGCGAGGCGACCTCGGTCGTTACCACGCTCGAC
>Ga0180218_1001370_pt1 | contig 14980 bp, 10 predicted proteins | sample eDN3rd37CKraftBY_FD_151334 | JGI IMG/M metagenome (GOLD analysis project Ga0180218, IMG submission 151334) | Enriched backyard soil microbial communities from Emeryville, California, USA - eDNA 3rd pass 37_C Kraft BY (version 2) (version 2) | ecosystem: Environmental > Terrestrial > Soil >...
GCCAGCGAGTTCAGGTTCCGCTGACGTCGTCGTGCCGTGGAGACCGATCCACTCAACGCACGCAGTTCCGATGCCCGGTCCGCGCCTGACTCCACGCGTGCGATCCCCACCTGCTGGTTGCCGGCTATGACGCCACGAACACGGCGCGGCTGCAAGCGGCGCGGCCCGCGGAACGGGCCGGTCGGCCTGGATCTCAGCGCCGAGCGGCGCGCGGCGGCAATGTGGGCCAGTACTCGGGCGGCTTGCGTGCCCGCGTCCGCTGCTCGTAGTCGTAGCCAAGCGCGATCAGCCGGGCTTCGCTCCATGCCGGCCCCATGAACACGATGCCCAGCGGCAGTCCGTCGCTGTGGCCCGCCGGCACGGTGAGGCTGGGGTAGCCGGCCACCGCGGCCGCGCCATAACCGGCGCCAGGGAAGTGGTCGCCGGCCTTGTGGTCGGTCAGCCAGGCGGGACCCGTGGTGGGGGCGATCAGGACATCCAGCTGCTGCGCCTTCAGCGCGGCGTCGATGCCCTCGGGCCCCGCCAGGCGGCGGGCGCGACTGCGGGCGGCGATGTAGGCCGATTCGCCCAGTCCACCCTTGGCGTTGGCCCGTTCGAACAGATCCTGGCCGAAATGCGGCATCTCCGACAGGCGGTACTGTTCGTTGTAGCCGATCAGCTGCGTCAACGTGGTCAGCGGGGCGTTGCGCTCGGCGAGGTAGCGCTCCAGGCCATGCTTGAACTCGTACAGCATCAGCTCCAGTTCGTCGGTGCTCCACTGGCCGTCGGTGGGGATCTCCGCATCCACCACGATCGCGCCGGCTTCGCGCATCACCTGGATCGCACCCTCCAGCGCCGCGGCCGCGTCGGGGTGGATGGCCGCCTTGCTGCGCAGCACGCCGATGCGGGCGCCCTTGAGCGCTCCCGGCGTCAGGCGGGCGCCATAGTCCAGGGTGGTGTTCCAGGCCGCGTTGGTCGTGGCGGCGTCGGCCGGGTCCCGCCCCGCCAGCACGCCGAGCAGCAGCGCGGCATCGGCGACGGTGCGCGCGATCGGGCCTGCCGTGTCCTGGCTGTGCGAGATCGGCAGGATGCCCTGCCGGCTGACCAGGCCCACGGTGGGCTTCAGGCCGACCACCCCATTGATCGCCGCCGGGCACAGGATGCTGCCGTCGGTCTCGGTGCCCACGCTGACGGCCGCCAGGTTGGCGGATACCGCCACCGCGCTGCCCGAGCTGGAGCCGCAGGGATTGCGGTCCAGTGCATAGGGGTTGCGGGTCTGTCCGCCGCGTCCGCTCCAGCCCGAGGTCGAATGCGACGAACGGAAGTTGGCCCACTCGCTCAGGTTGGCCTTGCCCAGGATCACCGCGCCAGCCTCGCGCAGGCGCCGCACCAGGAACGCGTCCCGGCGGGGCCGGAAATCCTTCAGCGCCAGCGAGCCGGCGGAGGTGGCCATGGGTACGGCGTCGATGTTGTCCTTCAGCAGCACCGGGATGCCGTGCAGCGGGCCGCGCACCGCATTGGCGCGGCGTTCCACGTCGCGCAGCGCCGCTTCCTTCAGCGCGTCGGGATTAAGTTCGATGACGGAGTTGAGCTGGGGCCCGGCCTTGTCGACCGCGGCAATCCGGTCCAGGTAAGCCTGTGTCAGCCGCCGGCTGTCCAGTTCTCCCGCCTGCATGCGCGCCTGCAGGTCGGCGATGTCGAGTTCGGCATAGATGAAGTCGGTCGGGGCTGCGGGCGCGGTGGCATTCGGCGGCGATGCCGGCTGGCAGGCTGCCAGGGCGAGCATCAGGCCGAGCGGCAGCAGGGATCGACGCATGTGGACACCTTTGTCACATCAGTGTGCAGGCTACGCAGCCCCCGCATCGCGCGTCAAATCGACCGGCGACGACGGATATCGCGCCACAGCACCCACACGATCACCAGGTTGACGACGAGCAGGGCCCAGGTATGCCAGCCCGGGTGGTGGTACAGCGCGTACACGTCCAGGGGCAGGTAGGCGGCCGAGCCGATGCACCCCAGCCACGAGGCCCAGGCGCGTGCGCGCCACAGGCCCCAGGCTTCCAGCAGGCGCATGCCCGCATACACGGCGATGATGAGGGCGGCCACGTGGACCGATTCGGGGTTGATGCGCGCCATCCACTGGCTCACCACGCCGGGACCGGCGTCGGGGATGAAGCGAGTGACGATCGCCTGCACGCTCTCGCGCAGGCGGTCCGGGCCGAACGCCAGCAGGCCGCCGGCGAAGGCCAGGGCCAGCACCCCCTTGGCGCCCTCGAACAGGGCGATGGCGTGCAGGCCGGGATGCGCCTTGGGGTCCGGGTTGTAGGCGACGTCGTCCAAGGCGCGGGCGGCGGTTACGCCGCGCGCGAGGCGCGCTTGCGGTCGCTCTCGGTCAGCAGCTTCTTGCGCAGGCGGATTTCCTTCGGCGTGATCTCCACCAGCTCGTCGTCGTCGATGAAGTCCAGCGCCTGCTCCAGCGAGAACTTGATCGCCGGGGTCAGCTGGATGGCGTCGTCCTTGCCCGAGGCGCGCATGTTGGTCAGCGGCTTGGTCTTGATCGCGTTGACGGTCAGGTCGTTGTCCTTGGAGTGGATGCCGACCAGCTGGCCTTCGTACACGTTGTCGCCTTCGGCGGCGAACAGCTTGCCGCGCTCCTGCAGCGGGCCCAGCGCGTACGCCGGTGTGGCGCCCGGCGCATTGGCGATCATCACGCCGTTCAGGCGCTTGGCGATGGCGCCCTGTTCCTTCGGGCCATAGTGGTCGAACACGTGGAACAGCAGGCCCGAACCCTGGGTCAGCGTCTTGAACTCGTTCTGGAAGCCGATCAGGCCACGCGCCGGGATTTCATAGTCCAGGCGCACGCGGCCCTTGCCGTCGGGTTCCATGTTCTTCAGCTGGCCCTTGCGGGTGCCCAGCTTTTCCATCACGCCGCCCTGGTGAGCTTCCTCCACGTCGACGACGAGCTGCTCGATCGGCTCCATCAGCTGGCCGTCGATCTCCTTGATGATGACCTCGGGGCGCGACACGGCCAGCTCGTAGCCTTCGCGGCGCATGTTCTCGATCAGCACCGACAGGTGCAGTTCGCCGCGGCCGGAGACCAGGAACTTGTCCGCATCCTCCAGCTGCTCGACCTTCAGCGCCACGTTGTGCACGGTTTCGCGCTCCAGGCGTTCCTTCAGCTGGCGGCTGGTCAGGAACTTGCCACCGGACAGGTCCTTGTGCCCGGCGAACGGCGAGTTGTTCACCTGGAAGGTCATGCTGATGGTCGGCTCGTCCACCGTCAAAGCCGGCAGCGCCTCCGGGACGTCCAGCGCGCAGACCGTATCGGAGATCGTCAGGTCCTGGATGCCGGAAATGGCCACGATGTCGCCGGCCTCGGCCGATTCCTGCTCGATGCGCTCCAGGCCCAGGAAGCCGAGCACCTGCAGCACCTTGCCCTGGCGCTTCTTGCCTTCGCGGTCGATCACGGCGACCGGCATGTTCTTCTTCAGCGTGCCGCGCTGGATGCGGCCGATGCCAATGACGCCGACGAAGTTGTTGTAGTCCAGCTGGCTGATGCGCATCTGGAAGGCGCCTTCCGGGTCGACGTCGGGCTTGGGCGCGTGCTGCATGATCGCTTCGTACAGCGGGGTCATGTCGCCGGAGCGGACCTCCGGGTCCAGGCTGGCGTAGCCGTTCAGCGCCGAGGCGTAGACGATCGGGAAATCCATCTGCTCGGCGGTGGCGCCCAGGCGGTCGAACAGGTCCCACACCTGCTCGACGACCCACTCCGGGCGTGCGCCCGGGCGGTCGATCTTGTTCACCACCACGATCGGCTTGAAGCCCATCGCGAAGGCCTTCTGGGTGACGAAGCGGGTCTGCGGCATCGGGCCGTCCATCGCATCGACCAGGATCAGCACGGTGTCCACCATCGACAGCACGCGCTCGACTTCGCCGCCGAAGTCGGCGTGTCCGGGGGTGTCGACGATGTTGATGCGGTTCTCGCGCCAGGTGATGGCGGTGTTCTTGGCCAGGATGGTGATGCCGCGCTCTTTTTCCTGGTCGTTGCTGTCCATCACGCGTTCGGCCAGCACGGTGCGCTCGGAGAGGGTGCCGGACTGCTTCAGCAGCTGGTCGACGAGGGTGGTCTTGCCATGGTCGACGTGCGCGACGATCGCGATATTGCGGAGGTTTTGGATGGACATGGATTCTGGGATCGGAAAAACGCACCCGGATACCCCCTTCGAAGGGGCAGGGCGCGAGGACGGGGAGGAAAGAAGGCGGCGTATTATAGCGGGCTATCGAGCCCTAAGCACCTGATTTGCCGGAGAACACTGAACGAACGCCGCCGGCGACGGTCTTCCCTTGAAATCCCGGGCTGGCGCCGTGATCTCGCAAAGGGTCGGCCCGCATCCCCGGCCTTGACCTGTCGCCGCTCCCCCATCCGGCCACGTGTTGGGCGGGGAGGGGGCCTCTGGCGCGTCCATGGTCTCGTGGCCAACCCGATGTCGGGCTTGGCCGCACCCGGGTAGCCACTGCCGGCGCGGTACGCCACCATCCGTTTCCCTTTTTCACCCCGGAGAACCACCCCATGAGTCAGCTGACCGCCACCTTCGATACCTCGCGCGGCCCCATCAAGATCGAGCTGTACCCCGACAAGGCGCCGCTGACGGTGGCCAATTTCGTCAACCTGGCCAAGCGTGGCTTCTACGACGGCCTGAACTTCCACCGCGTGATCGCCGACTTCATGATCCAGGGCGGCTGCCCGGAAGGCTCCGGCCGTGGTGGCCCGGGCTACCGCTTCGAGGACGAGACCACCAATGGCGTGCGCCACGAGCGTGGCGTGCTGTCCATGGCCAATGCCGGCCCAAACACCAACGGCAGCCAGTTCTTCATCACCCACGTGCCCACGCCGTGGCTGGACGGCAAGCACACCGTGTTCGGCAAGGTCACCGAAGGCCTGGACGTGGTCGATGCCGTCAAGCAGGGCGACCTGATCACCAAGGTCACCATCGAAGGCGATGCCGACGCCGTGCTGGCCGCCAAGGCCGAGCGCGTGGCGGAGTGGAACCGCTTCCTGAGCGCCTGATCCTGGGCTCCTTCCAAGGCGGCGGCACCCGCCGCCTTGGACCTTTGGCGCATCCGGTCGCGGCGAGGGGTCGTGATACCATTTTGCGCCGCAAAAAAAGACGGCGGCGACCCTCCCTGACCTTTCCACGCGAGGTTGTGCAATGCCCCTGCTTGCCCGGCGCATCGGTCGCGCCAAGCCCAGTGCGATCATGGCGGTGGCCGAAAAGGCCAAGAAGCTGAAGGCCGAAGGCCGCGACATCATCAGCTTTTCGATCGGCGTTCCCAATTTCCTGCCCGGCGACCACGTCTACCAGGCCGCGCGCGACGCGTTGGCGAAGGACTCCGGCCAGTACGGCAGCAACCGCGGCACCGACGCGCTGCTGGACGCGTTCCTGCAGCACATCGAGGCGCTGGGCCTGACCGGCTACACGCGTGCCAACGTGTCCACCGGCATCGGCGCCAAGCACATCCTGTACAACCTCGCCGAGTCGTTGCTGGACGAGGGCGACACCATCGTCTATCCGTCGCCGTACTGGACCACCTACGCCGACATCGCCGACATCGTCAACGCGAAGGCGGTGCCGCTGCCGTGTCCGGCCAGCCAGGACTACAAGCTGACGCCGGCGCAGCTGGACCAAGCGCTGGCGACGCACAAGCCGAAGGTCTTCCTGTTCAACAATCCGTCCAACCCGACGGGCATGGTCTACACGCGCGAGGAAGTCGCCGCGCTCGCCGACGTGCTGGTGAAGCATCCGGAGACCTGGATCGTCACCGACGACATCTACAACCGCATGCTGTTCGACGGACTGGCGTACACCAATTTCGTGCAGGCGCGGCCGGAACTGCGCGACCGCACTGTGTTCGTCGATTCGCTGTCCAAGACCTACGGCATGCCGGGCTGGCGCGTGGGCTTCATGGCCGGCCCCGAGGTGGTCGCCAAGGCGCTGACCACGATGAACTCCAACCACATCACCAACGTGCCGGAAGTGGTCACCGCTGCGGCGATCGCCGCGCTGACCGGTCCGCAGGACGTGCCGGCCGCGAAGAACGCCGAGTTCCAGGCCAAGCGCGACCAGGTGCTGGCCGCGATGAATGCGATTCCCGGCGTGGTCTGCCCGCGTCCGCAGGGCGCGTTCTACGTGTTCCCGGACATCAGCTGCACCTTCGGCAAGTCGCACAACGGCGTGAAGATCGAAAACGACGTCGACTTCTGCAATGCGCTGCTCGACGCCAAGGGCGTGGCCTGCGTGCCGGGTTCGGCATTCGGCGAGCCGCGCGCGCTGCGCATCAGCTACACCTGCCCGACGCCGCAGCTGGCGCCGGGGCTGCAACGCTTCCAGGAATTCTTTGCCGAGTTGAAGTAACCGTTGCGTGGGCCTTGGCCCACCCTTTCCCCACGCGGCGGGCCTGGGCCCGCCCTACGAAACCCGAGGATCCGCACCATGAAAACCCCCGTCCGTGTTGCCGTCACCGGCGCTGCTGGCCAGATCGGCTATGCGCTGCTGTTCCGCATCGCCTCCGGCGAAATGCTGGGCAAGGACCAGCCGGTCATCCTGCAACTGCTCGAGCTGCCGCTGGAGAAGGCCCAGGCCGCGCTGAAGGGCGTGATCATGGAACTGGAAGACTGCGCGTTCCCGCTGCTGGCCGGCATCGTCGGCACCGACGACCCGGAAGTCGCGTTCAAGGACGCCGACGTGGCCCTGCTGGTCGGCGCGCGCCCGCGCGGCCCGGGCATGGAGCGCAAGGACCTGCTGCTGGAGAACGCCAAGATCTTCACCGCCCAGGGCGCGGCGCTGAACAAGGTCGCCAGCCGCAACGTCAAGGTGCTGGTGGTCGGCAACCCGGCCAACACCAATGCCTACATCGCGATGAAGTCCGCACCGGACTTGCCGTCGAAGAACTTCACCGCCATGCTGCGCCTGGACCACAACCGCGCGCTGTCGCAGCTGGCCAACAAGGCCGGCGTCGCCGTGGGCGACATCGAGAAGCTGGTCGTGTGGGGCAACCACAGCCCGACCATGTACCCGGACTACCGCTTCGCCACGGTCAACGGCCAGTCGCTGAAGGACAAGATCAACGACGCCGACTGGAACGCCAATACCTTCATCCCGCAGGTCGGCAAGCGCGGCGCCGCGATCATCGAGGCACGTGGCTTGTCCTCGGCCGCCTCGGCCGCCAACGCCGCCATCGACCACGTGCGCGACTGGGTGCTGGGCAGCAACGGCAAGTGGGTGACGATGGGCATCCCGTCCGACGGCAGCTACGGCATTCCGGAAGGCGTGATGTTCGGCTTCGCCGTCACCACGGAGAACGGCGAGTACACGATGGTCAGGGACCTGCCGATCGACGACTTCAGCCAGGCCGCCATCGACAAGACCCTGGGCGAACTGGAAGAAGAGCGCAGCGGCGTCGCGCACCTGCTGGGTTGATCGTGAGCGTGATCACGGAAGATCGCAGGTCGGCTGGCGCCGCACGTATCGCGGTGCTCGTGCCTTGCTACAACGAGGCGCTGACCGTGCAGAAGGTCGTCGCTGACTTCAAGTTGGCGCTGCCGGGTGCGGATGTCTATGTATTTGACAACGCTTCCAATGACGCGACAGCGGTGCTGGCACGCGATGCTGGCGCCCTTGTGCGCACGGTGCGTGCCCGCGGAAAGGGGCACGTCGTGCGCCGCATGTTCGCGGACATCGAGGCGGACGTCTATTTGATGGTGGACGGAGACGATACGTACGCAGCGGCGAGTGCTCCCCTACTGGTGGATGCAGTCCTTCATGGGCAGGACATGGTGGTGGGGGTGCGCGAAGCGGTCGGCGCAGCCGCTTACCGGGCGGGCCATGCCTTCGGTAATCGGTTGCTGACCGGGTTCCTCGTATGGCTCTTCTCCCGCCCCACGCGCGACATCCTTTCCGGATATCGGGCCTTTTCGCGGCGGTTCGTGAAGAGCTTTCCCGCGCAGTCTTCCGGCTTTGAAATCGAAACCGAGCTGACCGTGCACGCTCTGGAACTGCACATGCCAGTCGGAGAAGTTGCCACGCCTTACAAGGAGCGGCCCGAGGGATCCGTCAGCAAACTAAGTACCTGGCGCGACGGATTCCGTATCCTCAAGACGATGCTGGCGCTGTTCAGTACCGAAAGGCCCGTTGCCTTCTATGGTGGGCTAAGCGCGCTGCTCGCAGTATGTGCCATCGTGCTGGGCATCCCGCTTGTCGACACCTATCTGGCAACCGGCCTGGTGCCAAGGATTCCTACGGCCATCCTTGTGACCACACTGTTGGTCATCGCGGCGCTTTCCGCGCTGGTAGGCCTGGTCCTGGGAGCGGTGACGCATGGGCGCCGTGAGATCAAGGCCCTGGCTTACCTGCGTTGCCCCGGCCCTCCGCTGAGTTGAGGTGCGCCATGGTGTACCTGCGATAACAGCAATGTTGGCAAAGACGAACCACGGGAACGGATGTAAGTAGCGGAACGATACGATATGCGAGAAAAGAAGATGCGAAGCAACCAATCCCAGCGAAGCCAGGGACAGCAGTAGGAACTGAGGTCGCTGCGGTGTCCGCCAGCCAGCCGCGAGCGATGCAAGTGCTAGCGGTCCCAACAGGACCAAGCAAGCTGTCAGCCAGGTGGAGGAGAGGCTGAAATAGGCGCGAGCGGGGGTTTCTCGTGTATCTACACCTTCGATGTCGTAGTGCAGCCACTCCCGAATGAGTTCGCGCGCGCGCGCGTCCGGCGCGATCGCGCCTTTGTCGTCCATCATCCGCCAGTAGGTCTTCTGCGGATCGAAATATCCACCAAGCGTCTCAACGTTTATCTGCAAGAGACGCAGCGGGTGGTCCAGCATCGCACGCCGCGTGATGGTACGTGCCACGCGCTCAGGGTCGGTGCTGTTCTTCTCAAGGACGCGCCACAGCCCTTGCTCGCTCCAGATGTGGTTGCCTCGTTGCCAATGGTCGGCCAAGGGCAGCTTGACTTGTTGTAGCACGTCGCCGGAAACCCCCGTCCCCTCGAAGTGTTCGGGCTCGATCAATGGCGCGACTAGCCCTATGCGCATCATGCCCGTGAGGGCCAAGTAGCCGGGCGGCGCTTTCATGGCGATGCCGTAAGCATGCGTATAGGCCAGATGCGAACCCGCGAGGATGGCGGCCGCTGCGGCAACGTGGCGTAACCGGCGTTTCCAGTCTCCTCCGATACCAGCGCAGGTGCTCAGCAGGATTGCCGGTGCCACCAAGGCCAGACCCACGACGACGGGCAGCAGGCTCGTGCGGAAATTCCCGGTCGCCAACCCGAATAGGCATCCCAGCAGATACCAGTACAGAGACCGCGTCTGCAGGTAGCGCGAGTACGCCAGCAGCGTGGCAATCAGCGACAGCAGGCCAACGGTCTCAGCCATCACCATACGCTCAAAGAATATCTGCGCAGGTTCGGTGGCGAGCAGAAGAGCGGCCGCCACGGCCATGGCCATCCTCACCCCGAGCGCGAGGCGTAGGAACGCAAAGAGTGTCAGTGCCGTGACTGTCGAGCAGAGCGCTTGCAGCACGATGATGGCCAACGGTGAATGGAGAGGATAGGCGGTGAAGTGCAGCAGGGCGCCATAGAGATACGACCGTCCAGGCGATCCGCTCAGCCAGGCAGCCGTCTGCAGATAAACCATTGAATCGCCCATGTACACGCGGAGAGTTGGATCCAGTACGAGCCAGCAGAGCTTGATCGACAGGATCGCGACAGTCATCCAGCCCAACTCACGCAGGAAAGGGTGTCGAACGAGGGGGCCGGACCTGGCAATGGAGGTATTCATGGAATCCCGGAGTCTATAGCTGCCGCTGATTTTACGCGGTCCTTCAGTCCGGACTAAGACCAAGGTAGGAAGGTGGCGGCGGCAGGACGGCTCTATGCTGGCGCCGGTGTCGGATCTGGGAGGATCGCATGGCATACGAAGACCTCTACCGGCGCTCGATCGAGCAGCCCGAGGCCTTCTGGGGCGAGGAGTCGAAGGCCATCCACTGGCATGTGCCGCCGCAGCAGGTGCTGGACTATTCCAATCCCCCGTTCCGCCGCTGGTTCGTCGGCGGGCAGACCAATCTCTGCTACAACGCGGTGGATCGCCACCTCGCCGAACGCGGCGATCAGCTGGCGCTGGTGGCGGTGTCCACCGAGACCGATGTCACCCACGAGCTGACCTACCGGGACCTTTACCGCGAAGTGAACGCCTTCGCCGTGGTGCTGAAGACGCTCGATGTCGGTCGCGGCGACCGAGTGGTCATCTACATGCCCAACATGGCCGAGGCCGTGTTCGCGATGCTGGCGTGCGCGCGCATCGGCGCGGTGCATTCGGTCGTGTTCGGCGGCTTCGCCGCGCACAACCTGGCGCTGCGCATCGACGACGCGCAACCCAAGTTGCTGATCGCCGCCGATGCGGGAAGCCGCGGCGGCAAGGTGATCCCGTACAAGCCGCTGGTGGACGAGGCCTGCGCGAAGGCCGCCACGCCGCCGGCCAGGGTGCTGATCGTCTCGCGCGGGCTGGATGCGGCCGAGCCGAAGGTCGCCGGCCGTGATGAGGACTACGCCACGTTGCGCGCCGCCGTCGGCGACGCCGAGGTGCCGGTCGAATGGCTGGAGTCGAACGAGCCCAGCTATCTGCTCTACACCTCCGGCACCACGGGCAAGCCCAAGGGCGTGCAGCGGGATGTCGGCGGCTATGCCGTCGCCATGGCGCTGTCGATGCGCACGGTGTTCGATGTGGGGCCGGGGCAGGTGATGTTCTCCACCTCGGACGTGGGCTGGGCGGTGGGTCATTCCTACAACGTGTATGGGCCGCTGATCGTCGGCGCGACCTCGGTGCTCTACGAGGGCCTGCCGACCCATCCGGATGCCGGCATCTGGTGGGCGCTGTGCGAGCAGTACGGCGTGCGCACGATGTTCTCCTCGCCGACGGCGGTGCGCGTGCTGAAGAAGCACGACATCGACTTCATCAAGCGCCACGACCTGTCCGAGCTGAAATACCTGTTCCTCGCGGGCGAGCCGCTGGATGAGCCGACTGCGCACTGGATCACCGATGCCTTGGGCAAGCCGGTGATCGACAACTACTGGCAGACCGAGACCGGCTGGCCCGCGTTGACGTTGCTGCCGGGGCTGGACATGAAGCCGGTGCGCTTCGGTTCGCCCGGGTTCCCGAATCTCGGCTACAGGATGAAGGTGATCGACGAAAGCACCGGCGAGGACGTCAGGCCCGGTCAGAAGGGCGTGCTGGTCATGCAGCCGCCGCTGCCGCCGGGGTGCATGACGACGATCTGGAACGACGACGCACGCTTTCTCTCCAGCTATTTCAGCCATTTCAAGGAACTGCTGTACAGCTCGCTGGACTGGGCGATCCACGACGAGGACGGCTACACCTTCATCCTCGGCCGCACCGACGATGTCATCAATGTCGCCGGGCATCGCCTGGGCACGCGCGAGATCGAGGAATCCGTCTCCGGCTTCCCGGCCGTGGCGGAAGCCGCCGTGATCGGCGTGGCCGACGAACTGAAAGGGCAGGTGCCGGTGGTGTTCGCGACGCTGCGCCAGGCCACCGACGAACCGCATGAGCGCGTGCAGGCCGCCGATGGCATGCGGCGCACGGTGGAGCAGAGCCTGGGCGCGGTCGCGCGGCCGGCGCGCGTCTACATCGTCAATGCGTTGCCGAAGACGCGCTCCGGCAAGCTGCTGCGGCGCTCGCTGCAGGCGCTGGCGCAGGGCGCCGATCCCGGCGACCTGTCCACGTTGGACGATCCCAACGCGCTGGAGGAAGTGAAACGCGCGCTGCAGCGCGGGCCGGAAGTCGGTAGCTGAAGATCAGCGTGCGGGTGGCGAGGGCGCAGCCGGATCCACGCTGCCGTCCAGCGTCCACACCACGTCGCGGCCCTGCGGATCGCGGCTGAGCACGAAGTGTGCGCTCGCGCCCGGCGTGAGCGGCAGAGGCGAGGGCGGCTCGTCGTTGTCGCCGTCGTCATTGGCTTCGATCAGCGTGCGTTCGCCCGCATGTCCCGGGATCGGCACGATGAACAGGTCGTGTGCGTTGATGCTGCGGCGCGCCTTCTTTCTGCCGAGATCGCCGACATCGGCGATCGCACCGTCGGTTTCCATCAATGGGTTGCGGAAGTTGACCAGCAGGTCGGCCTTCATCGGCGGCCGGCCCGGCACGGCCAGCGTGCCGCCGCGCACCAGCAGGTCGGGCCACACGTCGCCGTTCTCCGGCAGTTCGCGGTAGAGCGCAGGCGATACGCCCTGGTGGCTGCCGGTCGCGATGCTGTCCAGTGCCGCCACCAGGCCGAGGAAATAGAGCTTGCGCAGGCGCTGCTTCTGCACGTCACCCTCGATGCCGCCGGCCTCGATCAGTACGGTGCTGGCGCCCCACTGCGTGGTGAGGTCGCCGAACGCACGCGGATCGAAGGTTTCATCCCAGCGTGCGATATGGCCGGCCAGGTAAGGTTCCAGCGCCGTGCGGATCACGCCCGCCACTTCGATGGCGCGCGTGCGCACGTCGTTGACGTCGGCGGCGTGGTTGTACGGCGGCGACAACAATGCGATGGCGGTGCCGCGGTCGGAGTCGCCGGCGCGGTAGCCGACGCGCTGGTCGTGCAGGTTGAAGCCGTACATCGGCTTCACCTTGTCGTACAGCGCCTTCAGCGTGCGCGCTTCAGGTGTCGCCAGCATGCGCGCATCGCGGTTGATGTCGATGCCCTGCACGTTGCGACGCTGGAAACGCGCGGCGCCGTCGGGATTGAGGATAGGCAGGAAATGCAGCGTGGTGTTCGCGCGCAGCGCCTCCACCTGCGGATCGTCCGGGTGTTCGCCGAGGAAGCGGAACAGGTCCGACAGCACCATCGAGGCCGTGCTCTCGTCGCCGTGCATCTGCGACCAGAGCAGTACCTGCGTCCTGCCTTCGCCCCAGCGCACGTGGCGCAGCGGACGGTTCTCCACGCTGCGGCCGATGTCTTCCACATGGAAACCGCGCGGGCGCTCCAGCAGCGGCGTGGTCACGGTCCACCAGTGCTCGGCCGTGAACACGCGGTCGTCCAGTCCGGTAGCACGCAACTCGGTGTCGTAGCGCGCCTCCAGGGCGGGCAACCAGGCAGGCGGAGGCGGCACCGACGTGGCTGCCGCGGTCGGTGCGTGAGGATTGTCGGCATTCCGGGCGATGGTGGTGGGCGTCATCATCGTCAACAGCAGGCACAGGAGGAGGGCAGGACGCATTGCAGGCGACACGGTGGACGGACATCCGCAGGGTCCCTGCATGCGTCCGCGATGTCAAACCCGCGCGGGCATCACGCCACCGGCGTGATGCCCGTGTAGCGGGCGCGCGGACGGATCAGGCGGCCCTGCGCCTGCTGTTCCAGCGCATGCGCCAGCCAGCCGGCCAGGCGTCCTGCGGCGAACATCACCAGCGCCGGCGTCGCCGGCAGTCGGTTGAGATGGCAGATCGCGGCGAGCATGAAATCGATGTTCGGTCGCAGGCCGCTGATGTCTTCGGTGGCGGCGATCAGCGTTTCCAGTGCGGCCATTTCGCGCTCGCCTGCATGGCGTTCGCGTGCGCGTGCCAGCAGCTCGGCGCCGCGCGGATCGCCCTGCGGATACAGCGCGTGGCCGAAGCCGGGAAGATCGTCGCCGCGCTGCCAGCGTTCACTGATGAAGCGGCGCGCATGCCCGGCCTCGCGCGCGTCCGCGATCAGCGCGTACGCGCGTGCCGTGGCGCCGCCGTGGCGTGGCCCCGACAGCGCGGCAAGGCCGCTGCAGACGGTGGCGTGCAGGTGCGCGCCGGTGGAGGCGACCACGCGCGCGGCGAACGCGGAGACATTTAATTCGTGATCGGCGCAGACCACCAGCGCGGCGCGCACAAGGTCGGCGAAGCCGTCGTCGCCCGGATGCCAGGCTTGGGCGAGCACGCGGTGCACCGGCGCACCGGACGGCGGCTTGGCCACCAGCAGCGCGGCGTTGTGGCGCAGCAGCCCCGCGGCGATCTCGTGGCGCACGCGGGGCGCCGAATTGAAGGAGTGGCGCACGTCCAGCGCCAGTAGCGGGATGGTCGCCATCGCGCGCTCCAACGGCGGCAGCGAGGCATCGGTGGCCAGTGGCGCGACCACCGCCGGCCATTGGGTCGGCGAAGGCGCGGTGAACGGGTCGTCCTCCCCGCAATCCCAGAGTTGCCGCGCGACGTCCTCCAACGTGGCGCCGTCGTGGACCATGGCGATCGCCGACCGGCCCCGGTAGTACGGGCCATCCGGCCGGATCAGGGAGATCTGCGTCTCCAGCACCGGCAGGCCCCGGTCCAGGCTCTGCGCGGCGCCCCGGGCCGCGCCACGCCCCACCTGCTTGCGCTGGGCCAGCCGCTCCACGTCCTGGCGCAGATACAGGCGGCTGCGGTGGTCCTTGCCCGGGCGCGACTCCAGCAGGCCGCGGCTGACGTACGCATACAGCGTGGCCTGGCTGATGCCCAGTAGCCGGCAGGTGTCGCGGGCGGACAGGAGGTCGGTCGCAGAGGCCATGTGGAAATATTGATTCGTTCGATCAAGATTGATCAACCCTGCGGATGGTGCCAGATTTGCTTCCCGAAGAGGGGCGTACCCTTCACGTACCTCCGGCGGCCGGCACATGCGGGCGCCAGATCGAGAGGAGTTCCCATGAGTTCCGTTTCCGCTGGCGCGAAATTCCGCACCGCGCTCGCCGCCGAATCGCCGCTGCAGGTGATCGGCGCCGTCAACGCCAACCACGCCCTGCTGGCCAAGCGCGCCGGCTACAGGGCGATCTACCTGTCCGGTGGCGGCGTCGCCGCAGGATCGCTCGGCCTGCCCGACCTGGGCATCAACACGCTCGAAGACGTGCTGATCGACGTGCGCCGCATCACCGACGTCTGCGACCTGCCGCTGATGGTCGACATCGACACCGGCTTCGGTCCCAGCGCGTTCAACATCGAGCGCACGGTGAA
>Ga0180218_1001371_pt1 | contig 14974 bp, 10 predicted proteins | sample eDN3rd37CKraftBY_FD_151334 | JGI IMG/M metagenome (GOLD analysis project Ga0180218, IMG submission 151334) | Enriched backyard soil microbial communities from Emeryville, California, USA - eDNA 3rd pass 37_C Kraft BY (version 2) (version 2) | ecosystem: Environmental > Terrestrial > Soil >...
CATGATGTCGCCGTGCTCCATGCCGGGCACGAAGCCGTCATACAGGTGCAGGTCCGAGCCGCAGATCGCGCAGCTGCTGACGCGGATGATGGCGTCGCGCGGGTGCTCGATCACGGGATCGGGAACGGTGTCGTAGCGGATATCGTGCTTGCCGTGCCAGCAAAGGGCTTTCATCGCGGGCTCCCCAGGGAAGAGCGGCACGCCAGTCGCGCCGCATGGGGCGGGAATGCAAGCGCTGTTCCACGGGGATGGCAGGCGGTTGGGGGTCGCGAAGTCTCCCTTCGGTGGCACCGGGCGGCGCGAAACTTACATGTGGGGGAAGAAGTTTCACTCAGCCCGGCAGCGCGATCGTAAACGTGGTGCCGCGTCCCGGCGCGCTGTCGACGCCGACATGGCCGCCGTGCCGCTCGACCACCGTCTTGACGAACAGCAGGCCCAGCCCGCTGCCTTCGCGTACCGGGCGGCCCTCTTCCTGCAGCCGGCTGAACGGCTGGAACAGGCGTGCCTGCTCCTCGGGCGCGATGCCGGGCCCCTGGTCGGAGACCGACACCATCAGGCCGCCATCGCTGCCATCGTCGTGCCGCACGCGGCCGGCGCGCACGGTGACGGTGCCGCCCGGCGGGCTGTACTTGACCGCGTTGTCGATCAGGTTGGAGACGGCGCGCATCAGCAGTGCCGCTTCGCCGTACAGCATCATCTCCTCGTTGCCGGTCTGCACCGCGACGGCCACGCGGCGCGCCTGCGCCAGCGCCCACAGCGAATCGGCGGCGTCCATCAGCACCGTGGTCAGGTCGACCTCGGCAAAGCGCAGATGCTGCGACTCGGCCCGCGCGAGCTGGATGAAGTCGTCGGCCAGCGCCAGCGTGCGGCCGGCGTGGTGGCGGATCCGTTCGAGCAGCACCGGCGGTTCGAGCGCGCGCGCCGGGTCGGCCTGCAGCTCGACCAGCGCGAGGATCGACGCCTGTGGCGAGCGCATGTCGTGCGAGATGAAGCGCAGCGTTTCCTCGCGCTGGCGCTCGGCCAGCCGCACCTGCGTGATGTCGATGAAGCTGATGCTGAAGCCGGCGACCTCGCCTGCGTTGCCGCGCAACGGTGCGCCGCGCAGCAGCATCGCGCGCTGGTCATGGGTCTGCAGCTCGACCCCGGCGCGCTCGCCGCGCGTCGGCGCCGCGCCGGGGTCGGCGGCGCGCCGGAGCCGATCCCAGTAGTCGAGTCCGCCCTGCGGCGGCGCGAAGATGTCGGCGATCAGCGTATCGAGCAGGGGCCGCGCCCCGCCCTCGGCATTGAGCGCGGACAGCAGCCGCGGCGACAGCGCCACCGCGCCGGCGTTGGCCAGCAGGATGCTGCCGTCGGCGTCGCAGATCACGGTGGCATCGGGCAGGTTCTCCAGCCCGTCGGACAGCAGGCGGCGCAGGTCGCGCTGCCGCGTGATCATCCGGTACAGCGCGCTCATGCGCGTGTCCAGCGTACCGCCGGCCAGCGGCGGCGCGCTCTTGCCGCCCGGCAGCGCCGGCTCGCGTTCGAGCCGCGCGACCTCGGCCGACAGGAAGGTCAGCGCCGATTCCTGCCGGCGCCAGCTCCACAGCGGATAGAACACCAGGCAGGCCAGGATTGCCGGCACCGGCGAGAACCACAGCCGCTCGAAATGCATCAGCGCCACGCTGGCGCCGAACAGCCCGACGATCACCGCGGCGCTGACCAGCAGGGCGTCGCGCGGGGACATCAGCAGCGCCGCCAGGCACGCGAGCAGCACCGGCAGCAGCGTCAGCGGCCAGTACCAGGCGCGCGGCAACGGCACGATGCCGTTGTCGTCGAGCAGCGCCTGCGCGGCGTTGGCCAGCAGCTCGACGCCGCTGATGCCGGCGCCGTTCTTCGACAGCGGCGCGGAGAACATGTCGCCAAGACCCGTCGCGCCGGCGCCGACCAGCACCAGCTTGTCGCGGAACAGCTCGGGTGGAATGGCGCCGCTGAGCACGTCGATTGCCGACACCGTGCGGAAGGTGCCGATCGGTCCGGCGAACGGAATGCCCAGGCGATGGCGGCGATGCCATTCGCCGGCGAGCGTCTCGTCGACCGGCACCTGCCGGTAGCTGTCCAGCGGCCGCTGCGGCTGGCCGAACTGCACCAGGCGCACGACGAAATGATCGAGCATCTGGCCCGGCAGGCCTTCCTGCAGATAGAGATGGCGGGCGAGCCCGTCGACGTCGGTGGCGATATTGATGTGGCCGACATCGGCGCCGAGCGCGGGCAGCGGATAGCTGAGGCGATAGCCGTCGCGCACCGGCTCGGCCAGCGCGGGGATGATCACGTTGCCGGCGCGCGCCATGCTGACCGCCAGCGCCTCGTCGTCCTCGGGATGGCGCCAGTCCGGCTCGACCAGCAGCACGTCGAGCCCGATCACGCGCGCGCCGCCGTCGGCCAGCCGATCGACCAGTCCCGCCAGCAGCGAACGCCGCCACGGCCAGCGGCCCACCGCGGACAGCGACTCATCGTCGATCGAGACGATCAGGATGTCGTCGCGCGGCGCGTGCTGCTGCGCGGCGATGCCGATGTCATAGACGGCCAGGTCCAGCCGCTGGCTCGCGCCGAAATCCGCGCGCACCGCGGCCAGCACCATTACCAGCATCGTCAGCACCAGCCATTCGACGAGCGTGCGCCGATGAAAGCCTGCAATCAGGCCGCTGCCCGCGGCCGTGCGCAACTGGGTGCGCAGTTGGGGCAGCCGAAAGCGGCTATCCGCCACGGCGCACACTGCCGCTGGCAGTACCGATCGGAGCCCCCGTGCCGTCGCGCAGATGCTCGTGGACTTCGATGCGTTGCGGGGCCGAGAACGGCGACTCGCTGCCATCGCGCTCGATGCGGGCGATCCGCACGTAATAGACGCCGGCCGGCGGACGCGGCAGCGCCGCGGTGTCCGACTCGATGCGCTGATCCTGCAGCGGCCGGGCAAAACCCGGCTCGTCGGCCAGCTGCACGCGATAGGCCAGCGGCGCGAAGGCCTCGGGCTGCTGCGCGGCGCCCCAGCGCACGCGCAGCGCGCCGCCGTTGTCTTCGATCACGCTGACGCCCGGCGCCGGCGGCAGCAGGCGGAACGCGACCGGGGCGCTCCACGGGCCCGCCTGCCCCTTGGCATCGATCGAGCGCACGCGCCACCACCAGTCGCCCGGCGCCAGCGTCTGCTGCGTGCCTGCCTCGCGGGTGTTGCCCTGCGCGGCCAGCGTGCCGAAACTGGCGTCGGAGGCGATCTCGAAGCGGTAATCGGCGGCGCTGTCCACCGCCGCCCATTGCAGTTCCGCCACGATGCCGTGCACCGTGCTGCGCGGCGCCGGCTCGACCGTATAGGGCGCCGGCGGATTGAGCCGCACCGTCAGCGGCGCGATCGCGGCGTTGCCGGGAATGCGGTTGCGGTCGATGGCGCGCACCTCGAGATAGGCCGGGCCATCGGGCAGTCCGGTCAGCGCCGCGGACGCCGGCGTGACGGTAGCGGCGTAGACCGCTTCGGTACGCTCGGCGTCGCGCGTCACGCGAACCAGATAGCCGATCGCGCCCTTGACCGGCTGCCAGCCCACTTCGGCATGGCTGGCGTAGATCGGCTCGGCCGGCACCGCGCTCAGCGTCGGCGCCGCCAGCAGCGTGTACACCATCGCGTCGCCCGCGCTGCCGACGGCGACGCCGTGGCCCGCGGTGACCATGCGCTTGGCGCGCCGGGCGCGCACCGCCACGGTGCCCTCGAGCACCGCGCTGCGGTTGGCGCGCCGGCCAGGCTCGTCGGGCTGGCCGGCATCGACCGCGTAGCGGGTGCCGCGCACCCCGGTGACCATCATCGGCGTGCGGATCTCGAAGCGGCCGACCCCGGTCCCGCCCGGCGCGACGCGCGACTCGATGCCGCCACGATCGACCTCCATCACGGTATCGCCCAGACCCGTGCCGGCAAATACGCGCAGGCGCTTGACCTGCAGCCGCGTGTTCGGCGGCATCGCGACGCGCGTGCCGTCGGGCAGCTCGAAGGTGACCAGGCCATCGGCGCCGGTTTGCAGCCAGGCCGCCTCGTCGACGCGCATGCCGGGCCGCAGCGCCGCGCCGTTGGCGTCGGCCTGGCCGAGCACCGACACCACGCGCGCGCTCGCGACCGTCACCGGAATGCGGGCGAGCGGTATCCGGACCTGGGTGCCGATCGGCAGCCGGTACGGATCGGCGACGCGGTTCAGCGCCTTCAGCTCGCGCCAGACGTCGGCGCGGCCGGTATAGCGCTGGGCGACCCAGAACAGCGTGTCGCCGGGCTCGACCTGATGCAGGAAATATTCGCCATCGGCACCGGCCGGGCCCGCCTGCGCTGGCGCGAACGCGACCAGCGCCCATGCGGCAATCGCGGCCCTGACCAACGTGATGGCCGTGGCGGCCACAGTGGCCCCTGTAGCCGCGGTGGCGACGGTGGCCCCTGTGGCCGCGGTGGCGGTCACCACCCCGCCCTTACGCACCATCGGCCGGCCCCGCGCAGCGCTCGAAACGATAGCCGTAGGAATACACCGAGGCGAGCCGCACGCCGTTCTCCGGCCGCAGGCCGAGCTTGATGCGCAGCCGCGACAGATGGGTGTCCAGCGTGCGCGAGCTGGCGCCGAGCGAGCGGCCCCATACCGCTTGCTCGACGACGTCGCGCGGCAGCAGCCGATCCATGTTGCGGAACAGGTAGAGCGCGAGATCGAACTCGCGCGGCGCGATATCGACCTCGACGCCGTTCAGGCTGGCGGTGCGCGCCACCGGATCGAGCCGATAGGCGCCCACCACGATGGCCTCGTTGGCCGGGGCCGACGGATAGGTCCGGCGCAGCAGCGCACCGACGCGGGCCAGCAACTCGCCGCGCCGCACCGGCTTGATCATGTAGTCGTCGGCGCCGCCGGCCAGGCCCATCACGATGTCCTCTTCCAGCGAGCGGCTGGTCAGGAACAGGATCGGCGGGTACTGCCCCGAATGCAGCCGGACGTGGGTCACCACGTCATAGCCGCTGATGTCGGGCAATTGCCAGTCCATCACCAGCAGATCGTAGGAGCGCTCGCGCATCGCGCGCAGGAAGGCCTTGCCGCCCGAAAAACTGTCGCAGGCATGTCCGGCGCTGACCAGGATCTGCTGGATCAGTTCGGCCTGGCTGGGATCGTCTTCGACCGATGCGATATTCATGTTCTTCTCGGTTACAGGTCGGGTTGCGTCTTGCACCGGTACAGCGGCTCGCGCAAGCGCAACGTCTTGGATTCGTTCAATACGATGTATCGAATTGTAACTGTGTCGGTCACCGTACCGGGCCGCCATCGCCGTATCATCGCCGCCCGATTCGCATTACTGCAACATATAGGTTTCATATTCCAGGCGTTCGAGCCTGCGGTCCAGCAGCACCAGCGCGATCGCCACCACGATCAGAGCGGCGAACGCGAAGCCGTAGCCGTACCAGGCCGGGCCCAGCGCCAGCGTCATCTGCGTCAGGCCCACGTTCAGCGCGACGAAGGCCGCGCCGAGCAGCCATATCTCGCGGCGCCGGTCCAGATAGAAATAGAGGCTCAGCGTGGCGAGCAGCACCACGTAAAGGCCCGCGCCGACCACGTCGACATGCAGCAGCGGCAGGGTCAGGCCCGCCATGCCGAACAGCGCCAGCAGCGGCCGGCCCAGTGCGAACAGCAGCAGCGCCGCGATCGCCAGCAGCTTGACGATCTCGTACAGGCCCAGCCGGACGGCCCGCACCATGGCATCGCGCGCCGCCTCGATCCGCTGCAGCGAGCCGCCGCCGCGCACCGCATCGGCGAAGGCATCGTAATGGGCGACGAAGTCCCGATCGATGCGCGTCGCGAACACCGCCATGGCCGGCACGACGGCCAGCCAGGCCAGAAACACCGGGACGTCGTAGATCGCCGAGGCATGCAGCGGACCGATGACGGGCTGCCCCGTGCCCGCGTGGTACCAGAACTGCAGCTTGTCGGCCCAGATGCCCAGCGGGTACAGCAGGCCGATCGCCATCAGGCTCGGGTAGCGATGGCGCCGCGCAAACACCTCGAACGACAGCAGGCGCGGGCTGCGGTCGCCGAGATGGCGGCCATGGCCGTGTTGGCTGCCGCGGCTGCCGTGGTCGCGGTGGATCGGTATCGCGGCGCCGGCCAGCAGCACCAGCTCGCCGATCACGAAGGCACCCAGCAGCCCCTCCAGGCCGAAACCGCGCAGCGCCAGCGCGGCAAGCACCGCCACCGCATAACCAACGACGAAGGCGCAGGCGATCGCCCGGTACTGCCTCATGCCGAACAGGAAGGTCACCGCGATCCAGACGTGGCACATCAGCACGAAGCCCGCCAGCATCAGCGCGCGATACAACGCGGTTTGCTGCGGGAACGCCCACAGCGCGCACGCCAGGCCCAACAGGCCCGCCAGCACGGTGACAAGCAGCCCGACCGCATGCAGGCCGGGCAGCACCGCCTCGCCGCGCCCTTCCGCGAGACGGCCCGCGGCGTAGCGGACCAGATGAAGCTGCAGCGGTCCGGTCAGCATCAGGCTGGCCGCGATCAGATGGATCGCCGACACCTGGAACTGCACGGCCTGCGCGCTCGGCAATCCCGTCGGCAGCCGCAGCACGCCGATCAGCAGAACGCCCGCGAGCGCCAGCACCCAGGCACCGCAAGCGAGCACGCTGGCAAAGCCGTAGGCCTGCAGCGTGCCGACGCTGTTGCGGTCCCGCGCGCCGCGAAGCAGGAAAGTCAGGTCCACCATCATGGCGCTCCCGCGAAGGGGCAACGGCCGCCCGACGGCCGTTCGCCGGCCGCTCTTGCCATCGTTGCCATCGTTGCCTGGGTGGCCGGCACGGCCGGACGGCCTACACCGCCGCGCGCGCCGGCATCGGCGTGGGGTTTCGCGGCCAGATGCTGGTACAGCTGCCGGTAGCTGGCCACCGCGGCATGCTCGGTGTAGTAGCGCTCGGCGCGCACGATGGCCGCCCGCTGCGCGGCGCGCCAACGCTCGCCATCTCCCAGCAACGCGACCGCTGCGCGTGCCAGTGCGCCGGGATCGGCGATGCGCACCACCGCGCCCGCCGCGCCCAGTGCCATGTCTTCATCGCCGACGCCGTCGATCAGCTCGCGGCAGGCCCCGACATCGGTGACCACGCAGGGCACGCCGGCGGCGAACGCCTGCAGCACCGCCGGTGGCAGTGCCTCGCTGATCGAGCTCAGCACCAGCACGCCGACCTGCGGCAGCAGCTCGGCGATGCGCCGCGGGCCGAGGAAGCGCACGTTGCCGTCCAGTCCCAGGCTTTGCACCAGGCCGCGGCATTCGCGCGCGTATTCCGGGTCCTCGTCCTCGGGCCCGGCAATCCATCCCTGGGCATCGGGACACTGCCTGACCACGGTCAGCATCGCGCGGATGAAGGTCTTGACGTCCTTGCGCGGCACCACCCGGCCCGCCAGGCACAGCACCTGCGGCACGCGCTCGGGCCGCTGCGCGCGCAGCGGCGCCAGCGCGGGCAGATCGATGCCGTTCGGGATGGTGCGCGTGCGGCTGGCCGGCGCGCCATCCTGCACCTGCCGGCGGCGATTGCCCTCGTAGAGCGCGACGATCTCGTCGGCCGCCTCGTAGCAGACGCGGCCCAGCGATTCGAAGAAGCGCAGCCACAGGTCGCGGCAATAGCCCGGCTGCAATCCATCCGGCTCGACGGCATGGCCGCCGCCGCGATGTTGCCGGTCGCGATAAGGGTTGTCGCGCTGCCAGCGGGACGCGAACAGGTCGATGCCGAGCTCGCGTGCGGGCATCGCGTGCTGCGACACCAGCAACGGACGGTCATGCCGGTAGCGCAGCATCGCGCCGAGCAAGCCGGCGTAGCCGGTCGATGCCGCGTGGTAGACGCGCGCCGGCATCAGCGTCGCCGCGATTCGCGCAAGCCGCCACAGCGGCCGGTGCATCGTGCGCACGGTCCAGAAGTAATCGGAGAACGAGGTGTCGGTGCAATAGCGGCGGTACTGTTCGACGATGGTGTCCCAGGCCGGCCGGCTGTGCAGGAAGGCGTGCTCCGACAGCGGCCCCTCGTCGCCGCGCGCGTCCATCAGCGCGTCCATCAGATCGCGCATCGCGGCGCTTGCCTGCGTGCGTCCGCTGTTGGCGCTGCTGGCGCTGTTGAAGCCGTTGAGGCCACCGATGCCGTGGATGCCGCCGCTCACACCGTCAAGGCCATTGCCGCGCTGGCGCAGCAGAGCGTGCAGGCGCGCCCCCTCGGCGAAGGCGTGCGCATCGACCCGCTGCCGCGACACCGTGGCGGCCGCTTCGTCGTCGTGCAGGAAATGCGTCTCCAGATGCAGGACGTTGTCCGGCAGCGCGATCGCCATCTCGCCGCAGTCCTCGCGCCGATCGCCGATCACGACGACCGCGAAGCTGGTCTGCGGGAAGGCCCGGATCATCCGTTCGGCCCACCCGGGCCCACCCGTCCTCGCGAAGGGATGGCTGCCTTCGAGCAGCAGCGCGATATCGACGCGCGCGACTCCCGCGCCGGCGGCGCCCGGTGAAGCGGCGCGAGCATTCGGCATGGAGGCGGCGAAAGGCGCGTTCGGCGTGGTCATGCTCGTGATGTCCAGTAGCGCAGCACGGGGTGGAGCTGCGGCAGCGCGGGCAGCGACGCGGCCTGGCGCAGGCCCTGCATCGCGGCCCTGGCCGCCGCGAAATCGCCCTCCAGAAAGGCCGCCTCGGCCAGCAGCGGCCAGGCGCGCTCGCGCGGAAAGCCCAGAGCGGTGGCGCGCTGCAGCGCGGCGCGCGCGGCGGCGGGGTCGCGGCGTGCCAGCGCCAGCCGTCCGCGCAGCTGCCACAGCCCGGCCGCCGGGCTCGCCACGGCGGATCCGTCGGCGGCGCGCACGTACAGCGTCGTCGCGCCCGGCGCCTCCGACAGCGCCTGTAGCGCGGCCTCGGCGTGGCGGTCCGCCTGCTCCAGCGTATGGCCGCGCACGTCGTCCTGCGCGAGGTTCTGGTAGACCAGTTCCCAGTGCAGCTGCGCCAGATGTTCGTGCGCCGCGGCCCGGCCGGCCGGGTCGCCGTCGGCCACGGCGTGCAGATGGTCCCGCGCCTGCAGGATCTGCCGCGTCAGCCGCTGCTGGGCCGCGTCGAGCATGCCGTAGGCGAGCAGCCTGACGTCCTCGACGCTGTCCTCGAGCAGCGCGCGCAGCAGCGGGCTGGCGCTGCGCGCCGGCATCGCCTCGAGCCCCGCCAGTGCGGTCATGCGGCGCATGCCGGAAGCGGCGGCGTTGGCGCCGGCGTTGGCGGCGGCGTCGGCGCCGGCCCGCAGAAGGCCAGCGGCGCGATCGCGATCATCGCCGGCGTCCGGCCCATTGAGGACGCCCCCATCCGCGCTGCTGACGAACTCGGGCAGCGCCACGGAGGCGATGCCACCCATGGCGTGCGTACGATGCCTGAATCTGGCCAGCGCCATGCCGAGCAGCGCGACCAGCAGGCCGCCCAGCGGCACCAGCGCGCCGGTCGCGAACAGATAGGCCAGGGCCGCGCGCCGCGGCGTCCGGACGTGCCGCGACAGCAGGCGCTGCAACGGCATCGCCAGCAGCGCGGCCGCCAGCGCCTGGATGCCCAGATATGCCAGCAGCGCGCCGGTCGCGTGGGTCGCCCCGTCGCCATGCAGCAGCGCCGTCAGCGCGGTCAGCTGCAGCGCGCAGCCGGCGATGACGAGCACGCCCTCAAGCATCGTGCCTGCTCCCGGCCATGCCGCGCGCGGCCCCACCCTCGCAGCGCTGCAGCAGCCGGCGCAGCGGTTCGGGATCGCCATCGGCGGGCACCGGCAGCGTATGGATGCCGATCCGTCCCTGTTCGAAATCGATGCCGAACTGCGCCTGCAGCATCCGTTCGATCCGCAGCAGATAGCCGGAAGCGGCCTCGGTATCGGCCAGCGGCATCAGCGTCATCAGCACGCGTTGCGGGCCGCTCGCGCGCGCCCACGCCAGGTCCTGCGCGCGGCCGCTGCGCACGGCCTGCTCGAACCAGTCGGCGCTGTGCTCGTCGGCGCCGAAGGCCAGCGCGACCACCGTGCTGGCGATGCCCACTTCGCGCCGCAGACGTGCCAGCCGCGCATAGTCGATGGCGAAATCAGGCGGGCAGTCGGGCAGCACGCGCTCGACCGCGCGTGCCGCCGAGGCATGGTCGACGCCGTCGGCGTAGTAGCCGAGCAGCACCAGCAGCAGTTCGAGATTGTCGTGATGCAGCGCCAGGAACGGCATGCGCTCGACCACCAGCACACCGATCAGGCGATCCGAACCGGACAAGACCGGTGCCACGGCGAGGTAGCGGCTATGCACGCCATCGCTGCCGTCGCCGCCATCAGCGCGGCGATGCGCCAGCTGACGGGTTTGCAGGCAGCGCCGCAGCAGCGGATCGCCGGCATCGAGCCGGCAGCCAGGCCCCGCGGCCGCCGCGGCTTCGGGCAGCACCCGATCGCCGTCGCAGGGAAAAAGCGCCGCGGCCTCGAGCTGACAGGCCTGCGCGACCAGTTGCATCATCGGCGCCGCCGCGGCCAGGGGCCGGGGCGGCAAGCGCTTGCCGCTCATTGCGGCTCCCGCTGGCGCCTGCGCACGGGCGTCGTCCGCGCCGGCATCCCCGGCCGTCGCCGCGCGCAGCTGGGCCAGCGTATCGCGCAGCGTGGTGGGCCGGGCCAGCAGATCGCTTTCGAGGCGAGCATGCGAGATGCGCAGCAGATAGTGCTGCTTGGTCAGTGCCGCCAGCCGTTCGTCGAGATAGCGGTGGATCGATCGCTGGCGCGCCAGCCGGCTGGCGCAGACGTCGCCGAACTGTCCTGCCAGCAGCACCAGCAGCGTGCCGCCGATGAAGAACGGGCGCGGAAACGCTCCGGGCTGGGCGCCGATCTGGTGGAACAGGAACCAGCCGCCGAGCAGCATCAGCGCCGCGCCGATGCCGGCCAGCGTGCCATAGCGCAGCGCCAGCACCAGCGGCAGCAGCCAGGCCCACGGAAAGCCCAGCTCCAGCAGCAAGGGATTGCCGGGCATCGCCGCATAGCACAGCGCCATCGCCGCGGTCATCAGCACGGTCAGTTCCAGCATGGCGGTGCGGACGTTGGCGGGGCTCATGGCCGGCGCCAGCCATGCCGCGCCCAGATCGTCCGCCCGCCGGGCGGCCGCCGTCGTGCCCGCCGCCGCGCGCCGGTCGCCCATCGCTATTGCAGTCATGCGCCTCTCCAGATCCCGCTCGTGCCCTGCCGCCAGGTTTCGCCGCATCAGGCGCGCACCCGCCGCGGGCGTTGCCGCGCCTCGCGCCACGCGGACCGCACCGGCGCAAACGGCTGACCGTGCCCGGCCAAGGCGACATGCGCGGGCTGGGGGCACGCCAGGGCGCGATAGAAGGCAAGCTCGAGCTCGTCGGCGTGCAGCGCTCGCGCCTGCGACGCGAAGGCGATCATGTCCGAAGGCGGGGCCGACATATCGGCGGCCTGCCGCAACAGCGCGCGCTGCTCGGCCCGATACCGCTCGCGGGTCGGCAGGTCGGACGCGGCGGCGTTGGCCCGCTGGCGCGCGATATCGAGCCGTGCGCGCAGGCTCGGCAGCGCGGCCGCATCCGTAATCGCGGCGATAACCGCATCGTTAACCGCCGCGGTGGCCGCGGCGTTCGTGCGCGCCAGCAGCGTTTCGGCGTCGTCCAGCCGGCCCTCGCGCGCAAGCTGCTCGGCCAGCTCCGCCACCAGCGCGGCATCGGGCGGCGAGACGCGCAGCCACGCCTGCAGATAGTCGAGCGTCGCTCCGTCCATCGTGCGGCCCGCATGCGGTCCTTCGCCGAGCACGCGCTCGCGCAGCGGCTCGCGCGGAAACATCAGCGCGAGGCAGATCGTCACCGCGGCCACGATGGCGGCGGCGAACGCCGGGGGTAGCAGGCGTTCGCGCGGTGCAGCCGCTGCGGCCTGGACTGCGGCCGCGCGATCGTCGCGCGCGGCATGCAGCCCGCCCAGCGGGGGCGTCCCGGAGGCGCCGGCCCCCCACGTCAACGGCCTCTTGCGTGCCGCGTCTTGCTTCCCCATGGTTTCCCCGTGTTGTTGCCTCGACGACGCGGCGTCGTCGCTCCCCCGGCCCGGATATGAATTTGTAACTACGAGCCGAATCCTAGCGAACGGTACAAAAAGGGAATGTCAACAATTGTCAAACGTGGCATGCCGCACACGCGCGGTTCGACGCAATCAGTAGAATCGCCATCAACAAAAAAGCTACACACAAGCCGTGCCTCGATGCGCGGCCTCGCTGCAGGACCGCGATTGCATCTGGGATCAGGCTGCGCCCATCCGGGCGCCGATAACACAGAGCCATGCCACGGACCGCAGCTTCGGGAATGTCGACGGCGTCATCCGGGTCAAGCTCTCTGCCATCAATTCGCGCTGCGCCGGCCATGGCCGCGCGCGCATTGCCTTACACCACTGGCGTCGCGATCCGCTCGCGCGCCGACAGGGAGACGATTGCATGTCGCCGGATTTACCCACCGCCTATCTGACGTTGCTGGTGCTGTTCGCCAGCACGCTGGGCATCTCGATCGGCCTGCGCTATGGCGCCGCGCAAGCGGGCCACCGTGCGCGCTGGACCGACGCCCATGCGCTCGCCTCGCTGGGCGGCATGGCGCTGGCGCTCGGCGCGATCGCGCCCGCGCCGCTGTGGGCCGTCCTCGCGCAGGCGCTGTGCCTGGGCGCCCAGCTGATGCTGGTGCGCGGGCTGGCCGCGAGCGGCATGGCGATGGCCCCGCATCATCTGCGTGCCATGGTGGCCGGCGGCATCGCCTCGGTGGCGCTGCTGGGGCTGATCGCCACGGTGCAGGATGCCGTGATGGCCGAGCGCGCGATCCGCACGCTGGGCCACGCGATCACCGCGCTGGTGGTCTGGCAGGCGCTGCGCCTGCTCAACCGCGAGCGCCGCTCGCATACGATCGCCCATTCGCTGGTATGGGTCGCCTGCTGCGCCCAACTGGCGGCGCAGGGCCTGTGCCTGGCGCTCGCGCTGGCCGCCGGCGGGGCCGGTGCCTGGAGCGCGCTGCGGCCCGACGAGCCGGGCATGCTGGCCCAGGCGCCGCTGCTGCTGATGCTGATCGCGGTACTGTCCGGCGTGGTCGGTTTCACGCTGCTGAGCGCGGAGCGCCAGCTGGCCGAGCAGCGTGCCCGCGCCCGCCTCGATTCGCTGACCGGGCTGTTCCATCGCGGCGCGCTGGACGATGCCGCGATGACGCTGGCCGCCGAGGCCGGCCGTACCGGCAAGCCGCTGTCCTGCCTGGTGATCGACGTCGATCGCTTCAAGCAGGTCAACGACCGCGCCGGCCATCAGGCAGGCGATCAGGTGCTGAAGCGGATCGCCGAGACGCTGCGCCGCGCCTGCCGCGCCAGCGACGTGGCGGCACGCTTTGGCGGCGAGGAATTCTGCCTGCTGTGTCCGAACACCGGCGAAGAGGAGGCCGTGCTGCTGGCCGAACGCATTCGCGCACGCATCGCGGCCATCGCGCTGCCGGAAGACGTCGGCGGGCATGCCAGCGTCAGCATCGGCATCGCGCTGGCGCAGAACGCCGGCGATGCGCGCCGCAGCTGGGAGCGGCTGTTCGCCGATGCCGACCGCGCGCTCTATCGCGCCAAGCGCGAAGGGCGCAACCGGGTGATTCACGCCGCCGCGGGCGCCGGAATTGCGGCCAACGCGGCCAACGCCGCCAATGCCGCCAACGAGGCCGCAGAACCGGCCACGTGGAGCGTGGCGTGCGGCGTGTCGGTCAGCGGCTGAGCACCGCGGGCACGGGGCTCCGGGCCCGCTCCGACACGGGCTCCAGCGCGCGCTCCGACGCGCGTCGTCCCGCGCCCCTTCGTCGCCCTTTCGTCGCCCCTTCTTCGCCGCCGGACCAACGCCCCTCGCAGCGCCCTGGCGACGCCTTGAAAACACCCTGACAGCGCCCTAGCGCGCCCCGCCCTGCGCGTAGAAGTTCGCCAGCGCGCGGGCGTCCGCCTCGCCCAGCCGCTGCGCGATGCCGCGCATCGCGCCATCGTCGTCGTTGTGGCGGCTGCCGGTGCGGAACGCATCGAGCTGCTTGGCCAGATAATCCGCGGGCTGCCCCGTCAGGCGCGGCAGCAGGAAGCCCTGCCCCTCGCCTTCCACGCCATGGCAATTGGCGCAGGCCGGCAGCGCCCGTCCGTTGTCGCCGGACGCATGCAGAGTCAGGGCCGCCGATTGGCCATTTTCGGCCAGCGCCAACGACGGCGCGGCCTGGGCCGCGTAGTAGCGGGCCACCGCCGCCACCTCGTCGTCCTTGAGCGCCTTGGCGATCGGCGCCATCACCGGATCGACGCGCCGGCCTTCGCGATAGTCGAACAGCTGCTTGGCCAGATACTCGGCCGGCATGCCCGCCAGCGACGGAAACGCCCCGGCGGGCACCGCGGCGCCCGCCGCGCCCGGCGACCCTCCGGTGGCATGGCACGACACGCAGGCCATCGCCCCCGCGCCATTGCCGCTGGCGGCGATCGTCGCGCCGCGCTTGTCGGGCTCCTTGCCCGCGTCCTTGCCTGCGTCCTTGCCGGCCGCGAGCAACGCCTGCGACCACGCCGGTTCCTTCGGCAGGAAATCGGTCGAGCGCCGCACCGCGGCCTCGCTGGCCGCGGCCATGGGCGCCGCCGGCGCCGATGCCGCGGCAGGCGCCGAGGCCTGGCCCGCTGCGCCGGCCGACGACGATGCCTGGCGCGGCTGCGGCCTGGGCGCAAACAGATCGGGCCAGACCTGGAACAGCAGCGCATACAGCGGAAAGGCCCCGATACCGATCACCATGGCCCCCACCCACCAGGTCGCGCGGCCGCGCTCCGCTTCCACTTCGTTCGGCGTGTTCATGCGATCAGTTTCCCTGGCGCCTTGACATAGGCGCGCTTGACCGCGTCGGCGATCCAGTACGCGGTGGCGCCGACCGTGCCGGTCGGGTTGTAGTTCGAGTTCTGCGGAAACAGGCA
>Ga0180218_1001372_pt1 | contig 14960 bp, 9 predicted proteins | sample eDN3rd37CKraftBY_FD_151334 | JGI IMG/M metagenome (GOLD analysis project Ga0180218, IMG submission 151334) | Enriched backyard soil microbial communities from Emeryville, California, USA - eDNA 3rd pass 37_C Kraft BY (version 2) (version 2) | ecosystem: Environmental > Terrestrial > Soil >...
GGCGAGCAGGTGCGTGTCGCGGACGGGCCGTTCGCCTCGTTCAACGGCACGGTGGAAGAAATCGACGAAGATCGTTCGCGGCTGAAAGTGGCCGTGAGCATTTTCGGCCGGGCTACCCCGGTCGAACTCGAGTTCGGTCAGGTCGAGAAGGCCGGCTGAGCATTGTTGTGGGAGGGGAGATTGCCTAGCCGGGCAGTCGAGCCGCACCACGAAACCTTGAACCGGTTCGCCGGTTCATCAGGAGAGTGAAATGGCAAAGAAAGTTACAGGGTTTCTGAAACTGCAGGTGCCGGCAGGCTCCGCCAACCCCGCGCCGCCGATCGGCCCGGCGCTCGGCCAGCGCGGTCTGAACATCATGCAGTTCTGCAAGGACTTCAACGCGCAGACGCAGAAGATGGAGAAGGGGATGCCGATCCCCGTCACCATCACGATCTATCAGGACAAGTCGTTCACCTTCGAGATGCGGACGCCGCCGGTGTCCTACTTCCTGAAGAAAGCGGCGAAGCTCACGTCCGGCTCCAAGGCGCCGGGCCGCGACATCGCCGGTTCGATCAAGAAGGCGCAGATCAAGGAAATCGCGGAAGCGAAAATGAAGGACCTCAACTGCGACACGGTCGAGGCCGCGATGAAGATGATCGAAGGTTCGGCCCGTTCGATGGGCCTGCAGGTGGCGGAGTAACGATCATGCAGAAGAAACCAGGCAAGCGCATTATCGCCGCCCGCAAGGAAGTTGACCGCGCCAAGCTCTACGCCATCGACGAAGCCGTGAAGCTCGTCAAGGCGAGCGCCAAGGCGAAGTTCGACGAGACGATCGAGATCGCGATGAATCTCGGCGTCGATCCGAAGCAGACCGATCAGCAGGTGCGCGGCGTCGTCAATCTGCCGAACGGCACCGGCCGCACGCTGCGCGTCGCCGTGTTCGCGAAGGGCGCGAAGGCCGACGAAGCGAGGGCCGCGGGCGCCGATGTCGTCGGTGCCGAAGACCTCGTCGAGCAGGTCACCAAGGGCGAGATCAATTTCGATCGCTGCATCGCGACCCCGGACATGATGGGCCTCGTCGGCCGTCTCGGTAAAGTGCTGGGCCCGCGCGGCCTGATGCCGAACCCGAAAGTCGGCACGGTGTCGAACGACGTCACCGCCGCCGTGAAGGCGCAGAAGGGTGGCGCGGTCGAGTTCCGCGTCGAGAAGGCCGGCATCATCCAGGCGGGCGTCGGCAAGGCGTCGTTCTCGGCCGATGCGATCGCGCAGAACGTGCGCGCGCTCGCCGATGCCGTCGCCAAGGCAAAGCCGACGGGCGTGAAGGGCACTTACATCCGCCGCGTCGCGCTGTCGTCGACGATGGGCCCGGGCGTCCGGATCGATCCGGCGAGCCTGAGCCTGAAGGCCTGAGTTTTACGAATTCCGTCCGGGAGCGATCCCGGACGGCTAGCCGGAAAGGCGCAAGTTTTTCCGGCGACCTGTCCAAGACTGCAGGCGTTGCTCGTTCGATTTCGAGTGAGCGACTTAATCCCGAGAGGGGCCCGCATAGACGGAGACAAACCGGTTTCGGGCGCAAGCCCATTATCGGTTCGAACCAGAGCACCTTGGCTCGCCTTCGGGCTTGTTGAGGGGACAGGGCTTAAGCGCCGTTCGCGCTTCTGCCTGCAAGGCCGGAGTGCAAACGGCAAGGTGCAACCGGCGAACCGGAAACTCCCGGCTCGCCAACTGGAGAGAGAAAGTGGACCGAGCGGAGAAGCAAGAGCAGGTCGCATCGCTCAACGGCGCCTTCAAAGGCGCCGCCGCGATCGTGGTCGCTCATTACTCTGGTCTCACCGTCGCTCAACTGTCGACCTTGCGCCGGCAGATGAAGAAGGGCGGGGCCACCGTAAAAGTCGCCAAGAACCGTCTCGCGAAAAAAGCTCTCGAAGGCACGGACGTCGATCACCTCGCGCCTCTGTTCAAGGGGCCGACCATCCTGGCTTATTCGCCGGATGCGGTGACGGCGCCGAAGGTCGCGGTCGATTTCGCCAAAGCGAATGAGCAATTCGTCATTCTCGGCGGCGCGATGGGCAAGACCTCGCTTGATGTGAACGGCGTGAAGGCGCTTGCCGCCCTCCCGTCGCTCGACGAACTGCGCGCGAAACTCATTGGTCTCCTGCAAGCGCCGGCGACCAAGATCGCGCAGATCGCCGCCGCGCCTGCCTCGCAGGTCGCGCGCGTCATCAACGCGTATAGCCGAAAAGATGCCGCGTGAGCGGTTCCGCAATCGATCTGAAGTTCGAACCGAAAAAGGAAATGGAAAATGGCTGATCTTGCAAAAATCGTTGAAGAGCTTTCGCAGCTGACCGTCCTCGAGGCGGCTGAGCTTTCGAAGCTGCTCGAAGAGAAGTGGGGCGTCTCGGCTGCTGCCGCGGTTGCGGTGGCGGCGGGTGGCGGCGGTGGCGGCGGCGGTGGTGCCGCGGCCGAAGAGAAGACCGACTTCACGGTCGTGCTGGCTGCTGCCGGCGACAAGAAGATCGAGGTCATCAAGGAAGTCCGCGCCATCACCGGTCTTGGCCTCAAGGAAGCCAAGGACCTCGTCGAAGGCGCGCCGAAGCCGCTCAAGGAAGGCGTCAACAAGGACGACGCCGCGAAGATCAAGGCGCAGCTCGAGAAGGTCGGCGCCAAGGTTGAGCTCAAGTAAGCAGTGCTTATTTGAGCGAGGTCCCCGGATGCGCGTAGCGAGTTCCGGGGATTGCTAAACGAAAATCCGGGCGGCGCTTCGGTGCCGTCCGGCTCTCCGCCGGAAAGGCGGAACGGATTTTGAGAGAGGACGCGAATAGCGCAGCCCTGCGCGCGTCCGACAGGAGCGAGAAACGAAATGGCGCAGACCCTCACCAGCCGCAAACGTATCCGCAAATTCTTCGGGAAGATCGCTGAAGTCGCCGAAATGCCGAACCTCATCGAGGTTCAGAAGGCGTCCTACGACCAGTTTCTGCAGATCACCGAACCCGCGGGCGGCCGGATCGACGACGGCTTGCAGGCTGTCTTCAAGTCGGTGTTCCCGATCTCGGATTTCTCCGGAAACTCGATGCTCGAATTCGTGCGCTACGAATTCGAGCAGCCGAAATATGACGTCGACGAGTGCCGCCAGCGCGGCATGACCTTCGCTGCGCCGCTGAAGGTCACGCTCCGCCTGATCGTGTTCGATGTCGATCCGGAAACGCAGGCGAAGTCGGTCAAGGACATCAAGGAGCAGGACGTCTATATGGGCGATATCCCGCTCATGACGATGAACGGCACCTTTATCGTCAACGGCACCGAGCGCGTCATCGTCTCGCAGATGCACCGCTCGCCGGGCGTGTTCTTCGACCACGACAAGGGCAAGACACATTCCTCGGGCAAGCTCCTGTTCGCCGCCCGCATCATCCCGTATCGCGGTTCCTGGCTCGACATCGAGTTCGACGCCAAGGACATCGTGCATGCGCGCATCGACCGCCGCCGCAAAATTCCGGTGACGTCGCTCTTGCAGGCGCTCGGCTATACGGGCGAGGAGATCCTCAACGAGTTCTATCAGCGTATCGTCTATAAGCGGATCAAGGCCGGCGGCTGGCGTTTGCCGTTCGACGCGAAGCGCATGCGCGGCTTCGTCGCCAAGACGGACATGAAGAACGCCGATGACGACGAGGTCGTGGTCGAGGCGGGCAAGAAGCTTACCGCGCGCCAGGCGCGTCTTCTGCAGGAGAAGGGCGTCAAGGCGCTCAAGGTCTCCGACGAAGATTTGTTCGGCCACTTCATCGCGGAAGATCTCGTCAACACCGAAACCGGCGAAATCTTCGCCGAGGCCGGGCAGGAGATCGACGAGAAGCTTTTGGCCGCGCTGACCGATGCCGGCTACAATGAAATTCCGGTTCTTGACATCGACCACATCAACACCGGCCCGTTCATCCGCAACACGCTCGCGATCGACAAGAACTCGACGCGCGAAGACGCGCTGTTCGACGTCTATCGCGTGATGCGCCCGGGCGAGCCGCCGACGGTGGAAACGGCGGAAGCAATGTTCAACTCGCTGTTCTTCGACAGCGAGCGTTACGATCTTTCCGCGGTCGGCCGCGTGAAGATGAACATGCGCCTCGATCTCGACGCGCCGGACACCATGCGTATCCTGCGCCGCGAAGACATCCTCGCGGTGGTCAAGACGCTCGTCGCGCTGCGCGAGGGCAAGGGCCAGATCGACGATATCGACCATCTCGGCAATCGCCGCGTGCGCTCGGTCGGCGAGCTGATGGAAAATCAGTATCGCATCGGTTTGCTGCGCATGGAGCGCGCGATCAAGGAGCGCATGAGCTCGGTCGATATCGACACGGTCATGCCGCAGGACCTGATCAACGCGAAGCCGGCGGCGGCCGCCGTGCGCGAGTTCTTCGGCTCGTCCCAGCTCTCGCAGTTCATGGATCAGACCAACCCGCTCTCCGAGATCACGCACAAGCGGCGTCTCTCGGCGCTCGGGCCGGGCGGTCTTACGCGCGAACGCGCGGGCTTCGAGGTGCGCGACGTGCACCCGACGCATTACGGCCGCATCTGCCCGATCGAGACGCCGGAAGGCCCGAACATCGGCCTCATCAACTCGCTCGCGACTTTCGCGCGCATCAACAAGTACGGCTTCATCGAAACGCCGTATCGCAAGGTCAAGGACGGCCGCGTCACCGACGACGTGCACTATCTCTCCGCCATGGAGGAGGGGAAGTACTATGTCGCGCAGGCGAATGTTGAGCTCGATCCGAAGGGCAAGTTCGTCGAAGACCTCATCGTCTGCCGTCACGCCGGCGACGTGCTGATGGTCGCTCCGGATCGCGTCGATTACATGGACGTGTCGCCGAAGCAGCTTGTCTCGGTCGCAGCGGCGCTCATTCCGTTCCTCGAGAACGACGACGCCAACCGCGCGCTGATGGGCTCCAACATGCAGCGCCAGGCGGTGCCGCTCGTTCGCGCCGAAGCGCCGCTGGTCGGCACCGGCATGGAAGACGTCGTCGCGCGCGACTCGGGCGCGGTCATCGCCGCGCGCCGCACCGGCGTCGTCGATCAGATCGACGGCACGCGTATCGTTATCCGCGCGACGGAAGATAACGACGCCACCAAGTCCGGCGTCGATATCTATCGCCTGATGAAGTTCCAGCGCTCGAACCAGAACACCTGCATCAACCAGCGTCCGCTAGTGCGCGTGGGCGATCATGTCAGGAAGGGCGAGATCATCGCCGACGGTCCTTCGACCGAGCTTGGCGAACTTGCGCTTGGCCGGAACGTGCTCGTCGCGTTCATGCCGTGGAACGGCTACAACTTCGAAGACTCGATCCTGCTGTCCGAGCGGATCGTGAAGGACGACGTCTTCACCTCGATCCACATCGAGGAATTCGAGGTGATGGCCCGCGACACCAAGCTCGGGCCGGAAGAGATCACCCGCGACATCCCGAACGTTTCGGAAGAGGCGCTCAAGAGCCTCGACGAAGCCGGTATCGTCTATATCGGCGCGGAAGTCCGCGCCGGTGACATCCTGTGCGGCAAGATCACGCCGAAGGGCGAGAGCCCGATGACGCCGGAAGAAAAGCTCCTCCGCGCCATCTTCGGCGAGAAGGCCGCCGACGTTCGCGACACCTCGCTGCGCGTCCCGCCGGGCGTGCAGGGAACGGTCGTCGAAGTGCGCGTGTTCAACCGCCACGGCGTCGATAAGGACGAGCGTGCGCTCGCGATCGAACGGGAAGAGATCGAGCGTCTCGCCAAGGACCGTGACGACGAACAGGCGATCCTGGATCGCAACGTCTATGGCCGTCTCGCAGAAATGCTGGAAGGCCGTCAGGGCGTCGCGGGCCCGAAGGGCTTCAAGAAAGATCACAAGATTACGCAGGCGGTGCTCGACGAATATCCCCGCTCGCAGTGGTGGCAGTTCGTTTCGCCCAACGAGAAGGTCATGGGCGAGATCGAAGCGCTGCGGAAGCAGTACGACGAATCGAAGAAGCGGCTCGAGCAGCGCTTCCTCGACAAGGTCGAGAAGCTGCAGCGCGGCGACGAGCTTCCTCCGGGCGTGATGAAGATGGTCAAGGTCTTCGTCGCCGTGAAGCGCAAGATCCAGCCGGGCGACAAGATGGCCGGCCGTCACGGCAACAAGGGTGTCGTGTCGAAGATCGTTCCGGCCGAAGACATGCCGTTCCTCGAGGACGGCACGCCGGTTGACGTCGTGCTCAATCCGCTCGGCGTGCCGAGCCGTATGAACGTCGGTCAGATCCTCGAGACCCATCTGGGCTGGGCCTGTGCGGGCCTCGGCCAGCAGGTGGCGCGCGCGGTCGAAGCGTACCAGCAGCGGCAGGATATCAAGCCGCTCAAGGAGACGCTGAAGACGATCTACAGCAAGGAAGACGGCATCGCGTCGATGGACGACAAGGCGCTCGTCGAACTTGGCAGCAACCTCAAGCGCGGCGTGCCGATGGCGACGCCCGTGTTCGACGGCGCCAAGGAAGCCGACATCGAGCACATGCTCGAGATGGCGGGCCTTAACAAGACGGGGCAGGTGACCCTATATGATGGACGTACCGGCGACCCGTTCGATCGGCAGGTGACCGTCGGCTACATCTACATCATGAAGCTGCATCACCTCGTGGACGACAAGATCCACGCGCGCTCGATCGGCCCGTACTCGCTCGTTACCCAGCAGCCGCTGGGCGGCAAGGCGCAGTTCGGCGGTCAGCGCTTCGGCGAAATGGAGGTGTGGGCGCTCGAGGCTTACGGCTCGGCCTACACGCTGCAGGAAATGCTGACGGTGAAGTCGGACGACGTCGCCGGCCGCACCAAGGTGTACGAAGCCATCGTTCGCGGCGACGACACCTTCGAGGCCGGCATTCCCGAGAGCTTCAACGTGCTCGTCAAGGAAATGCGTTCGCTCGGCCTCAACGTCGAGCTCGTCAACTCGAAGAAACCGGCGGGTCCGGAAGAGATCGCCGCCGAATAAACGTTTCGCACGGGAGGCTCCGCTGCCTCCCGTGCGCTGGAATTTTCGATTGCAATTGTTCCGGCAGGGCGCGATGCGCGGATCGCGCTTTTCGCCGGAAAGCAGGAGAAGCTAATGAACCAGGAACTTTCGAATATTTTCGGGCAGCAGACGCCGGCGCAGGTCTTCGATCACATCAAGATCGCGATCGCCTCGCCCGAAAAAATTCTGTCGTGGTCTTACGGCGAAATCAAAAAGCCGGAAACGATCAACTACCGCACCTTCAAGCCGGAGCGTGACGGCCTGTTCTGCGCCCGCATCTTCGGGCCGATCAAGGATTACGAGTGCTTGTGCGGCAAGTACAAGCGGATGAAGTACAAGGGCATCATCTGCGAAAAGTGCGGCGTCGAGGTCACGCTGTCGCGCGTCCGGCGCGAGCGCATGGGCCACATCGAGCTCGCGGCGCCGGTCGCGCATATCTGGTTCCTGAAGTCGCTGCCGAGCCGCATCGGCTTGCTGCTCGACATGACGCTGAAAGATCTCGAGCGCATTCTGTACTTCGAATACTACGTCGTCACCGAGCCGGGCCTGACGCCGCTCAAGGACCGCCAGCTTCTCTCGGAAGAAGAGTATCTGAAGGCGCAGGAGGAGTACGGCGAGGACAGCTTCACCGCCAAGATCGGCGCCGAAGCCATCCGCGAGCTGATGAAGGGCATCGACCTGCAGAAGCTCGCGGTCGATCTGCGCCAGGAAATCGCCGAGTCGACCTCGGAATTGAAGCCGAAGAAGCTCGCCAAGCGCCTGAAGCTGATCGAGGCCTTCCTCGCGTCGGGCAACAAGCCGGACTGGATGATCATGACGGTGATCCCGGTGATCCCGCCGGATCTGCGTCCGCTCGTGCCGCTCGACGGCGGCCGCTTCGCGACTTCCGACCTCAACGATCTCTATCGCCGTGTCATCAACCGCAACAACCGTTTGAAGCGGCTGATCGAGCTCAAGGCGCCGGACATCATCATCCGCAACGAAAAGCGCATGCTGCAGGAAGCCGTCGACGCTCTGTTCGACAACGGCCGCCGCGGCCGCGTCATCACGGGCGCCAACAAGCGTCCGCTGAAGTCGCTCGCCGACATGCTCAAGGGCAAGCAGGGCCGCTTCCGCCAGAACCTTCTCGGCAAGCGTGTGGACTATTCGGGCCGTTCGGTCATCGTCGTCGGCCCGGAACTGAAGCTCCATCAGTGCGGCCTGCCGAAGAAGATGGCGCTCGAGCTGTTCAAGCCGTTCATCTATTCGCGGCTTGACGCCAAGGGCCTCTCGACGACCGTGAAGCAGGCGAAGAAGCTCGTCGAAAAGGAAAAGCCGGAAGTCTGGGATATCCTCGACGAGGTGATCCGCGAGCATCCGGTGCTCCTGAACCGCGCGCCGACGCTTCACCGCCTCGGCATTCAGGCGTTCGAGCCGACCTTGATCGAAGGCAAGGCGATCCAGCTTCACCCGCTGGTTTGCGCTGCGTTCAACGCCGACTTCGACGGCGACCAGATGGCCGTGCACGTTCCGCTGTCGCTCGAAGCGCAGCTCGAAGCGCGCGTCCTGATGATGTCGACGAACAACATTCTGCATCCCGCGAACGGCTCGCCGATCATCGTGCCGTCGCAGGATATCGTGCTCGGCCTCTACTATCTCTCGCTGGTTCGCGAGGGCGAAGTCGGGCAGGGCATGTCGTTCGCCAATATCGGCGAGATCGAGCACGCGCTCGCTTCGGGCGCGGTGTCGCTGCACGCCAAGATCAAGGGCCGCTTCACCACGGTCGATGCCGAAGGCAACAAGGTGTCGAAGATCTATGACACCACGCCGGGCCGCCTGATGCTCGGCGAAGTGCTGCCGAAAGATCACCGTATCTCCTTCGACCTCATCAATCGTCCGATGACGAAGAAGGACATCTCCAACATGATCGACACGGTCTACCGCCACTGCGGGCAGAAAGAGACCGTGATCTTCTGCGACCGCATCATGTCGCTCGGCTTCTACAATGCGTTCAAGGCCGGCATCTCGTTCGGCAAGGACGACATGGTGGTGCCGACGAAGAAGTGGGATCTCGTCGAGCAGACCCGCGCGCTCGCCAAGGAATACGACCAGCAGTACAACGACGGCCTGATCACCCAGGGCGAGAAGTACAACAAGGTCGTCGATGCCTGGGCGAAGTGCACCGACAAGATCGCCGAAGAGATGATGAAGGAAATCTCGGCGACGCGGAAGGACGCTTCCGGCAAGGAAGCGGCGATGAACTCGATCTACATGATGTCGCACTCGGGCGCGCGCGGCTCCCCCGCGCAGATGAAGCAGCTCGCCGGCATGCGCGGCCTGATGGCGAAGCCCTCGGGCGAGATCATCGAGAGCCCGATTATCTCGAACTTCAAGGAAGGCCTGTCGGTGCTCGAGTACTTCAACTCGACCCACGGCGCGCGCAAGGGTCTTGCCGACACCGCGCTCAAGACCGCGAACTCGGGCTACCTCACGCGCCGTCTCGTCGACGTCGCGCAGGACTGCATCGTCACCCAGGCCGACTGCGGTACGGCCGAGGGCATCCGCATGCGCGCGATCGTCGATGCGGGTCACGTCGTGGCTTCGCTCGGCTCGCGTATTCTCGGCCGCACCGCGGCGGAGGATGTCACGAACCCGACGACCGGCGAAGTCGTTATCTCGGCCGGCACGCTCATCGAGGAGCCGCAGGTCGATGCGATCACCAAGGCCGGCGTGCAGGAAGTCCGCATCCGTTCGGCGCTGACCTGCGAAACGGTGAACGGCATCTGCCAGAAGTGCTACGGGCGCGATCTTGCCCGCGGCACCATCGTCAACATGGGCGAGGCGGTCGGCGTCATCGCGGCGCAGTCGATCGGTGAGCCGGGCACGCAGCTTACGATGCGTACCTTCCACATCGGCGGCGCGGCGCAGCTCGCCGAGCAGTCGTATCTCGAGTCGAATTTCGACGGCACGATCAAGATCAAGAACCGCGAAGTCGTGAAGAACTCGGATGGCGAGAACATCGTCATGACGAGGGCGCTTTCGGTTCTCGTGCTCGATCCGGACGGCACGGAGCGCGCGTCGCACCGCATTCCGTTCGGTGCACGGCTCAAGGTCGACGAGGGCGACAAGATCAAGCGCGGTCAGCGTCTGGCGGAGTGGGACCCGTATTCGCGTCCGATCCTGTCGGAAGCCGATGGTACCGTCGCCTTCGAGGACCTGATCGAAGGTCAGTCGATGAGCGAAGCGGTCGACGAGTCGACCGGTATCACCAAGCGTACGATCATCGATTGGCGCGGTGCGGGCAAGGCGGCGGCGGACCTGCGTCCGGCGATCGTCATCCGCGGCGCCGAGGGTACGCTGGCCAAGCTTGCCAAGCTCCGGAAGGCCCAGCAGGAAGTGCGTTACACGCTTCCGGTTGACGCCATCCTTTCGGTCGAGCCGGGCCAGAAGATCAAGGCGGGCGACGTGCTGGCACGTCTTTCGACCGACAGCGCCAAGACGCGCGACATCACCGGCGGTCTGCCGCGGGTGGCGGAGCTGTTCGAAGCGCGGCGTCCGAAGGAATCGGCGGTCATCGCCGAGGCGTCGGGCACGATCTCGTTCGGCAAGGACTACAAGAACAAGTATCGCATCTCGATCATTCCGAGCGACTCGTCGCTCGAGCCGATCGAGTATCTCATCCCGAAGAACCGGCACGTTTATGTGCAGGACGGCGACGTGATCGAGAAGGGCGACTACATCGTCGACGGCAATCCGGCGCCGCACGACATCCTGGCGATCAAGGGCATCGAGGAGCTCGCGGGCTATCTCGTGAACGAGATCCAGGACGTCTATCGGTTGCAGGGTGTCGGCATCAACGACAAGCACATCGAGGTGATCGTCCGCCAGATGCTGCAGAAGATCGAAGTCGATGACCCGGGCGAGACCGAGCTGCTCAAGGGCGAGCAGATGGACAAGATCGAGTTCGACGAGATCAACCGGAAGGCCAAGGAAGCCGGCAAGAAACCGGCAACCGCACACGCGGTGCTCCTCGGCATCACCAAGGCCTCGTTGCAGACCCGCTCGTTCATCTCGGCGGCTTCGTTCCAGGAAACGACTCGCGTGCTCACCGAGGCGGCGGTCAACGGCAAGATCGACACGCTCGACGGTCTCAAGGAGAACGTCATCGTCGGCCGCCTGATCCCGGCGGGTACCGGCGCCATGATGTCGAGGCTGAAGTCGGTCGCCGCCCATCGCGACGACCTCATTCTGGCCGAGCGTCAGAAGGAGCAGGCCGCGGCGGCTGTCCAGCCGGAAGCCCTGATCGAGGGGCCGGCGCCGGCGACGACCACTCCGGCCGAATAACCGGACATCCAAACATGCAGGAAAGGGCCGCTTTTAGCGGCCCTTTTCGTTTTTGAGGGCCGGTAAGGATATTTGGAAGGCCGGTTAATGGTATCGGATTCCGGTACTCGCTCGGTTGCCGGCCGAAGGGCCCGAATCACGGTGAATTTGTGCGAGAACGACATTGCCGTGCTGCCGGGCGCGCTATGTATTGCTCTCCAGGTCCGGGCGCCGTTTTCGAAACGGAAAGAGCCGGAAATGCCCGCAGAGTCGCCTTTTTCGCAATTGCGGGGTTGACGGCGAGGCGCACCCGAGTCTAAAACCGCGCGCGATTAAGACAGGCCGGTCGGTACCGCCGTTCGATTGCGACTCGCGATCGACCAAGGGTGCCGAAACGCTGTCTCTGACAACCAAAGTCAGGTGCCTTCAGGACCACGCCCATTACGGTCGTGGTTTTTTGTCACGAACTAGCGCCCTTCCGTGCAGGAACGGATGGCGCGCTTTCGTTTGCGTTTCCGAACAAGCGGAATCGCCGACGAATTTGAGGAAGAGAACGAGGCCAATGCCGACGATCAACCAGCTGATCCGCAAGCCGCGCGTCGCTCCGCGCTACCGGAACAAGGTTCCGGCGCTCAAGGCATCGCCGCAGAAGCGCGGTGTTTGCACGCGCGTCTATACGACGACGCCGAAGAAGCCGAACTCCGCGCTCCGCAAGGTCGCGAAGGTGCGCCTGACCAACGGCTTCGAAGTGATCGGTTACATCCCGGGCGAGGGCCATAACCTGCAAGAGCACTCCGTGGTGATGATCCGCGGCGGCCGCGTGAAGGATCTTCCGGGCGTCCGCTATCACATCCTGCGCGGCGTGCTCGATACGCAGGGCGTCAAGAACCGCAAACAGCGCCGTTCGCATTACGGCGCCAAACGTCCGAAGTGACGAGGAGATAAAGAACCATGTCCCGCCGTCACCGCGCCGAACGCCGCGAAACGCTTCCGGATCCGAAATTCGGGAACGTCAAGATTACGCGCTTCATGAATTCCATCATGCGCCAGGGCAAGAAATCGGTCGCCGAAGCGATCGTCTACGGCGCACTCGACAAGATCGAGGCCAAGACCAAACAGAATCCGTTGCAGGCTTTCGAGCAGGCGCTCGACAACGTGTCGCCGGCGATCGAAGTCCGCTCGCGCCGCGTCGGCGGCGCCACCTATCAGGTGCCGGTCGAAGTTCGTCCGGAGCGCCGGCAGACGCTCGCGATCCGCTGGATCATCGAGGCTGCGCGCGACCGCAACGAAAAGACCATGGTCGACAAGCTTTCTTCGGAGCTGATGGACGCATCGAACAATCGGGGCAACGCCGTCAAGAAGCGCGAAGACACCCACCGCATGGCGGAGGCGAACCGCGCCTTCTCGCACTATCGCTGGTGATGAGAACGGACGCTTTGGAGAACGAATATGCCCCGCACGCATAAAATCGAGGACTACCGCAACTTCGGCATCATGGCGCACATCGATGCCGGCAAGACGACGACGACGGAGCGGATCCTTTTCTATACCGGCAAGAGCCACAAGCTCGGCGAAGTCCACGACGGCGCCGCGACCATGGACTTCATGGAGCAGGAGCAGGAGCGCGGCATCACGATCACCTCGGCCGCGACGACCGCGTTCTGGCGCGAGAAGCGTCTCAACATCATCGACACGCCGGGCCACGTCGATTTCACCATCGAGGTCGAGCGTTCGCTGCGCGTCCTCGACGGCGCGGTATGCGTTCTCGATTCCAACCAGGGCGTCGAGCCGCAGACCGAAACCGTCTGGCGCCAGGGCGACAAGTACAAGGTTCCGCGCATCGTCTTCGCCAACAAGATGGACAAGACCGGCGCCGACTTCTTCAAGTGCCTGAAGGACATCGTCGATCGCCTCGGCGCGAAGCCGATCGCGCTCCAGCTGCCGATCGGCGCGGAGAGCAATTTCAGGGGCGTCGTCGATCTCGTCAGCATGAAGGGCATCATCTGGGAAGACGAGTCCCTCGGTGCGAAGTACAACGAAGTCGATATCCCGGCCGATCTCGTCGATCAGGCCAAGGAATATCGCGAGAAGCTGGTCGAAGCCGCCGTCGAACTCGACGACACGGCGATGTCCGAATATCTCGACGGCAAGGAACCGGACGCTGCGACGCTGCGGAAGCTGATCCGCAAGGCGGTGCTGAATGGCGCGTTCTATCCGGTGCTGTGCGGCTCGTCCTTCAAGAACAAGGGTGTGCAGCCGCTGCTCGATGCCGTTGTCGATTACCTGCCGTCGCCGGTCGACGTGCCCGCGATCAAGGGCCTGGACGATCAGGGCAACGAAGTCGTGCGCAAGGCCGACGACAAGGAGCCGATGTCGCTCCTCGCGTTCAAGATCATGGACGATCCGTTCGTCGGCACGATTACCTTCTGCCGCATCTACTCGGGCGTGCTTACCTCGGGCATGCAGGTCGTCAACACGACGCGCGAGAAGAAAGAGCGCATCGGCCGCATGCTGCTCATGCATGCGAACAACCGCGAAGACATCAAGGAAGCCTATGCCGGCGATATCGTCGCGCTGGCGAGCTTGAAGGAAGTGCGCACCGGCGACACGCTGTGCGATCCCGCCAAGCCCGTGCTCCTCGAGAAGATGGAATTTCCGGAGCCGGTCATCGAAATCGCGATCGAGCCGAAGTCGAAGGCCGACCAGGAGAAGCTCGGCGTCGCGCTCGCGAAGCTCGCCGCCGAAGATCCGTCGTTCCGTGTTTCGACCGATCAGGAAAGCGGCCAGACCATCCTCAAGGGGATGGGCGAGTTGCACCTCGACATCAAGGTCGACATTCTGAAGCGCACCTACAAGGTCGAAGCCAATATCGGCGCGCCGCAGGTTGCCTATCGCGAAAAGATCACGCAGCGCGTCGAGCACGACTACACCCACAAGAAGCAGTCGGGCGGTTCGGGTCAGTTCGCGGCGCTCACGATTGTCGCCGAACCGTTGCCGCCGGGCGGCGGCTTCGAGTTCGACAACCAGATCGTCGGCGGCGCGATTCCGAAGGAATACATCCCGGGCGTCGAGAAGGGTCTCGAGAGCGTGCTGGGAGCGGGCGTGCTCGCCGGCTTCCCGGTCGTCGATCTCAAGGTCTCGCTCATCGACGGGAAATTCCATGACGTCGACTCGTCGGCGCTCGCCTTCGAAATCGCCGCGCGCGCCTGTCTGCGCGAGGCGCTGACGAAGGGTAGGTCGGTTCTTCTGGAGCCGGTGATGAAGGTCGAGGTCGTGACGCCGGAAGATTACACCGGCGGCGTCATCGGCGATCTTTCTTCCCGCCGCGGCCAGATTCAGGGCCAGGACATGCGCGGCAACGCGAACGTCATCACCGCGATGGTGCCGCTCGCCAACATGTTCGGTTACGTCAACAACCTGCGTTCGATGAGCCAGGGCCGCGCGACGTTCACGATGCAGTTCGATCACTACGCACAGGTTCCCCCCAACATCGCAGAGGAAGTCCAGGCGAAATACGCCTGATCTTTTGCAACAGGATTAAACGGAGAGAGTCATGGCCAAGGAAAAATTTGAGCGCAAGAAGCCGCACTGCAACGTTGGAACGATCGGGCACGTTGACCACGGCAAGACGTCATTGACGGCTGCGATCACGAAGGTGCTGGCGGAGACGGGCGGTGCG
>Ga0180218_1001373_pt1 | contig 14957 bp, 21 predicted proteins | sample eDN3rd37CKraftBY_FD_151334 | JGI IMG/M metagenome (GOLD analysis project Ga0180218, IMG submission 151334) | Enriched backyard soil microbial communities from Emeryville, California, USA - eDNA 3rd pass 37_C Kraft BY (version 2) (version 2) | ecosystem: Environmental > Terrestrial > Soil >...
CCGCACGGCTCGATCGACGACCTCACGCCGCTCGAGGTGGAGCAGCTCGACTACGCTCGCATCGAACCGGTTGAACAAGCCGGCTGACACCAGCAAACCGCTCTCCGGACATGCCGGGGCGAGTCATGTCTAGGAAGAACCCCTTCGACCATGCCTTGTCGTCGTCCGGGTCCCCGACGTAGTCGCGTCCGGCGGGGCGTTCGATCGGCAGCCTCCAGAAGTCGGAGACGGCCTGCCTGTCGCCGGGGAACAGGTCCACCCATGAGGTCACTCCGACGCGGGCTGCGGTCGGGTCGGTGTACGTGCCGGGGAACGCGTCCACCGCCTTCTGCACCGCCCGCTTCACCGTGCGCACCGCCTCCTGATCGGTGACGTTCCCGTCGCGACGGGGTGCGACGACGATGAGGTAGCACAGGCCGGAGTCGGCGAGCGGCTTGCGGGACAGGAGCGTCACGAGCCGCTGCACCTTGTTGAAGAACCCGGTGGCGCCGCCGGCCAGTGACGCGGTGAGCTCGACGGCGATGCGGAGCCCGTCGTCGCGGATGATCGTCAGGTCGCTCGACCCGTGCACACCGGCGGGCAACGGCAGCCCGAGACCGGAGTAGGCGAGCAGGTCGGTGGTGGAGAGCTTCTCGCCGAGGACCATCGCGGCGGGGGAGTGCTCGGCGACGCGCAGCCCGAACTCGGTGGCGAGCACGTTGTGTCGGGAGAACTGACGGTCCGCGTCCATCGGCAAGCCCGCTGTCATCGACACCCATTCGACGTATGACAGGCTCGCGCAGAACTCGCGCAGTGCTTCGCCGGGCCGCGCCGGACGCAGAAGCAGCCCGTCGCGGTCGCGGACACCGGTCCCGAACGCGGCGCCGCCGAGCTCGCAGATCTCGATGAGGCCCGCGTTCCACATCACAGACAGCAGCGACACGGACCCCTCGGTGAAGTCGAGGAGGTGGGTCATCGCGCGCACCTGCTGGACGGTCGCGGTTCGCCACTGGTCGAGCACGGCGAGCACCGTCATGATGGGCTCCCGGTTGCGGGGCAGCAGCAGCCGTCGGCGCGCGTCCTCTTCGGTCATCTCCAGCCACTTCGGGGCCTTCGCGTACCCGATGTCGCGCAGCTCCCGATACTGCTGGGCGGAGTACCAGTCGCCGGAGGAGCCGGCACGCCAGATGCTCGTCCAGTACGGGTCGTTGCGCTCCTTCGTTCGCAGCGGGAACCCGGGCGTGACGGATGGCAGGTGCTCGATGGGGACGACGGTCATGACGTCTCCTCCGGGGTGTAGACCGCGAACGAGATGCCGGCGTCAGCGGACGCTTGCCCGTTGTTCTGCGCGGCGACGAACTCCGGCCCCCGCATGCCGCGGAAGAACGCAACCCTGGCGGTGAACGCGGTCAGCGGGGTGCCGCCATGGTGGGTGCGGACGATCGCGTGATAGTCGGGCAGCTGCGACAGGTCCTTCTGCTCCCACCCGGTCCCGTCGACGGAGATGTTGTCGAGGACGGCGCGGATGACTGACGCCTCCGACTGCCGGAACGCGACGAGCGTCCCGAGCCCCATGACGGTCTTCCGGACGGAGTCCTCCAACTGCTCCGGCTCCTGCGTCGCGACGATGAGGCGGACGCCGAAGGAGCGGCCGTCCTGGCGGGCCCAGTTGATGACGTCGGGGGAGTTCCGGGCGATGTGCTTGAGCTCGTCGGCGTACACGGACACGAGCCGGTTCTGGTCCTGCCAGCCGACGCAGTGGAGCTTGATCTCCTCGTGCAGCGTGTACAGCATCAGGCTCGCCAGCTGCTCCCGCTGCTCCTCGTCCATGAGGAACCCGTCCACCGCACCGAAGTCGATGACGACGGACGCGTTGTGCTCGAGGAGCGAGCGCCACGTCGGGCGCGTGGCGCGGCTCCACCACTGCTCGGCGGCGAGCATCTGCTCCATCTTGTTCTGCGGTGCCTGCGTCAACCGGGACCGTGCGCTCGCAGTCACGTTCGGTGCGTAGATCGGCGCGAGGACCGCGTGCGCTTCGAGCGCGTCCTGGTTCCCGTCGCGCTCGCCCGCGGTGCGGATCGCCTGCGCGAGACGGACACCGGTCTCGTCCCCTCGGGTGCCCAGCAGCAGGCCCGCGTAGAAGAACGGGGACCGGCCGAGTTCCACTCCTGCTTCTGCGGCGATGGACTCGGTGACAGCGAACGCTCCGACGAGCACACGCGATAACGTCGCGAACGACTCGGGACCGATCGACTGTGCGCCGAACGTGTACTTGAGCGCGCCCACCGCGCGGCGTGCACGGTTCATCGAGTCACCCGACCCGGGGAACAGGTCCAGACCCAGAGGCGCGTCTGCGGGGTCGGCGGGAACACGGGTGTCAGCGACGGTCAGCACCACGACGGGAGGCAGCGTCCGCGGGCCCTTCACCCACGCCTCGAAGTCACGTCGGGTGCGCACGATCGGGAGGCCGGCCGCCTGCGCCCATGCGACATACTCGGCCGCGGACGCACCGTCCTTCGTGTCGAACGCGACCTGCGCGTTGAAGCGTCCGGACGGGCGGACGACCTGCCCGGACTTTCGTGCGGCGTCGTACCCGAAGATGCCTTGGAGGAGCGCGGACTTGCCGGAGCCGGCAGCGCCGAGCGCCATCAACCCGCGCCAGTCGCCGTCGTCGGTGAGGTGCACCGGCTGGTCACCGTCGGCGTACCCGAACAGGGGACCTACGGCCGTCAGAAGCTGCGGCGGGACGGAGCGGCGAGCAGTGCTGCCACCGCCGGACTGTGCTCCCGCGTGCGGAGCGACGAGCGTCAGCGGCGTGATCGCGCCGACGAGGTACGCCTCGTTGTGCAGAGGGTACGCGGCCGCCCGCGCCTGCTGCGTGATGTTGCCCTGGTCGTCCGTCTTCTGCGGGCGCGCACCGGCCGCCGGGATGATACGACGAGGGGGAGCGGGGACAAGCCCCGCGGCGAGCTTCGAGCGCAGATGCTTCGCACGCGACGGGAGCTTGTCGAGCGCGGACAGGACGACACCTGCGACACCGAGACCAGCGACACACCAGCCCGCCCACGAGTACGGCAGAGCCACCTCGAGGAAGTTCGGGGCGAGCGCGTACGCAGCACCCGCCAACGCTCCTGCGGCGAACAGCACGCGCGTGCTCTTCGTCGTGATCGGCAGCGCCCGCCGCGGCATGTCGAACCCGGGCAGCGCACCCGCGACCTGCTGCAGCAGCGACTGCGCCTGACCGACCGAGTCGGCGCCCGACCACAGCGACATCACCACCGCGTTCGCTTCCTTCGAGTGGTGCGTGTGGACGCCGTACTGCGACAGCCACTTCCCGTGCGACGCGACCTCACCGCCGGTGGGTTTGCGGATCGAGCATGCCACCCACTCGCCGTCACGCAGCGACGACGATGCGGCGTCGACGACAGCGGCGATCTCCGCGTTCATCTGAGGGTTCGACCCCGGCGGCTGGTCGCTCGGCATGGTGAGCACCGCGAGAGCTGCGACCTCGCCGAGGTCCGGCACATCCACCTGCTCGCAGTGCGCGGCGACCGCCTTCGCCGCGTTGATCGGTTCGGCATCAGCGGTGCCCGGCATGACGAGGTAATGGGCGAGCATCGCGCCCTCACGGCGCGTCAGGAACGTGGTACCCGAAGGTGCGACGGACAGAGCCACCGATGCGCGCTGACGCAGCAGAGTCGGGTTCGCTTCGAGGGAGCCGGCGGTGGTGAACCGGTACGCGGTGGACGGCGGGATCTTCGACATCGGGTCGCTCTCATCAGGGGCCGACAGGTGCGTCACACCTGCGTACCGATCGGATGTTCGACCTGGCCCGCGGCTTCGGCGCACCGTCTGAGAAATACGGGTGTCCCAGACGCCGAATACCCTGCGGCGAGGCGGCGTATTTCGCCCATCCGAGGTAGCGCGACCCCGCCTCGCCCGCTCCCCTTCCTGGTCTACACCCGGCCCCGCCCGCACTTCTGTTCGATGCGTTCCGCATCAGCCCGCCGCTTTGTGCCTCCAGCCTGCGTCACGATCCCACGCGCGCGCGTGTGTTCGTTCCTCGGGTCGGCACCGTCGGTCTGCTGCGGCCTGCACCTCACTGTGCGGTCTGTTCCGGGTTCCGTCCATCCAGGCTTCGACCCCGCTTCGCGTGGGTCTTGTCGCGCGCACACACCCTCCGGTGCGTGCTTGCGAGTTCGCTGTGAGCGGCCCGATGGGACGGGCCTCTCACCACGGCACCTGCGGCGCCGTCGCTTCGCGTCTAGCGTGTTGCGACCCGTCGCGGGATGACCTTCATGTGCGCGGCACAGGCGCCGGGTCGGGATGCCCCAGGTGGGACGGCGTTTCGTCCCGTCACAACCTGTCGCACCCTGTCACATCATGCCCGTCACGTGCACCCGGCCACCCGCACAAGGTGACCTTCCACACGCACCCATCCCGACCACACGCGACAACCCGGAACCACCGTGAGACAACCTCACACACGCGACCACCCCGCGAGAACCCGAAGGGTTCGGAGCATGCGACGCGAAGCGTTGCATCACGCACCACAACGACCCGGCACAACCACCAACCGGCACCCACCCCCGGGAACGCAACCACAGGATGCGAGCAGCCGCAGGCTGCGAGCACACACCGGCACACAACGACACGACCAGACCCAGCACGCCACACCGACACGTCACGCCCCAGCACGCAACAGAACGGGACCCGAGCGCAGCGAGGAGCGAACGACCGACCGACGACCAACCGACCGACCGAAGGGCGACAGCCCTGAGGGAGGGAGGGCAGGGAGGAGGGAGGGAGTGAGCTCTCTTACTATGGGCCTCACCGACCCCGGAGCTCACCCTGAACCCCCGCCGGCGCTGTCGCGCGCACCCTGCTCGCTCGCGCTCGCTGCGAGTATGCGAAGCGCGGTCGCCACGAGCAAGCGACGCGCGGCTGTCGCCGGTTGTCGATACGTTGGGCCGGTGACCTCCGACATCGAACAGCTCGCGCTCGAGCTGCGCGATCGCATCGCCGACGCGAACGTGACCGTCGCACCCGTCACCCCGACGCAGGCGCGCAAGCCGGACGTGTCCTTCATCGACCCGGACGTCACCGCCGACGACCTCATCGAACTGCTCCGGACGGTGCGCCCTGCGTTCGTGTTCGTGGCTGCCGAGACGTTCGACCCGGACGACCTCGACACCGACGACGAGGAGGTGGGCGCTGCCGTGCAGGAGCGTGCCGGTGACGCGTTCCAGATGTCCGTGCTGTGGGCTGCGGACGGGCTGCTGTACGAGTGGCGCGCGACCGCGGACTGGTACGAGGCGCTTCGGCACGAAGCCGCCATCGTGAACGCGGGTGAGCACACCGTCGGGCAGGTTGAGTGGGAGCTGCGGCGGGAGAGTTCGGCGGCCGCAGCGCACAAACTGATGGACTTCGTGATGGCGTCACCGGGGTTCCGCCGCGCGCGCCCGAGGCAGCGCACCACCCAGATTCAGCTCGTCCTCGATGAGCACCCCGACCTTGCCGCAGATCTCCTGTACCCGGAGGACTTCAAACGGGCCGCGCGGCAGCAAGCGGACGGAGAGGTGGCGAAGTGGGAGCAGCGTCTGGAGGACGACGAGGAGCTCATCACCGAGCTCACGAAAGCGTTGCACGGCACCCGCACCGTCGCGCAGCGGAAACAGGTCGCAGCCGACGTCATCCGCGAGTTCACGGACTGGTGGACGCTCACCGACGAGTTCGTTGACCGGCTCATCCGTGAGGCGCTGCTGCGCCGCTGAGTTCGGCGAAACCGCGACCGCTGATCACCGGTACTGCGTCGTCTGAGCCTCCTGCAGCGCGGCCGCGGTCGCGTCGTCCACATCCACCCGGATGACCTCGACGCCAAGGTCGATGAGCGCCTGCGTCAGCCACGCGCTCGGACGCCGCAGGTATGCCTCCACCTGCTCGTCGGCGACGGCGAGGACGAGCCGCTTCGCACCGAGCCGGCCGCCCATCCAGGACAGTTTCAGCGCGTCGGTCGCGAGCTTCTTCGGCTGCGCACCCCGCAGCGCGCCCTGGTGCGCGTACGCCTCCACGAGCACCGTCCGATCGTCGGATGCGCCGTCGAACTCGACCCGCCCGCCGTTCCCAGTGGGGACCGACAGCTTGCGGAGCGGGACATTCAGCTGCTCGCTCAGCGCTGCGACGATCACCACCTCCGCGTCACGCTGGGCGCGGGAGTCGGACGGGTGCGTCGCCATGATCTCATCCTCCCAGCACTCGCCGCGCATGGGGGAAGGCATGATGACGAGCCGGGCCATCAACGCCGCCATCCTCCGTCGCTTGAGCGAACGGGAACGCGCCCGCCGCATCGCGGTGGCCGCCGTTGCCGCGTTCGCCATCGCCACAGTCGCCGTCGCACCGTTCGCGGCGCTGAGCATGTTGCCCGCCTCGCCCATCGCACAGGGGTGGCTGCGGGTGCTCGTCGTCTGCGCGACCGTCGCGTTCGCCGCCACCGCCGCCGCGGCCGCCGCCGTCTCCGAAGTGCACCGTCGCGCGGTCGCCGCTGACCGAGCCTGGCAACTGCAGCACCTCGCGAACTCGTGACGCGGAGCGCGCATGGGGGAGGGGCCAGACCCACCCATGAGGGGAACCTCCCGTGCGCTACTACGCCACCGACCCGCAGTTCATCGAGCTCGCCGAGAAGCGGCTCGACCGCAACGTCGGCGCCCTGTTCCTGACGACAGCGGCGTTCCTCGTCACCGCCGGCGTCTGCGTCATGACCGGCGCCATCTACCAGGGGTGGACCGCGTTCGGTGCCGCAGTCCTGTTCGGTGTCTGGCTCTCGGCGTCCGTCGTCCGGCGGGCGGTGAAGCTGCGCCGGCTGCGCGCGTCCGGGAAGCTGGACGGCCTCATCACTGTCAGCGACGACACGGTCACCTTCGTGGACTACGAGATGCCGTGGGACGACATCAGCGCCGTGCACATCCTCGACTACCGCGACGACGAGCTCCGCGGCCCTGTGGACGCCGGGATCATCTCCAACCTGCCGGTCAGCATCGACGTGCACACCGGGGACGGGTGGTTCGGCATCGACGTCGAGGAGATGCTGTCCTGGGAGTCCATCAGCCGGCTCATCGCCGATCTGCGCGTCACCGCCGCACGCCACAGCATTCCTGTGTCCACTTCCCGCGACCACCGCGAGCACATGCAGTGGGTGAAGGCCGGACCCGGCGCCGACTGAGCGTGACCCACGCCCAGCCGCAGGTGCGCTGGGTGGCGCATGGAGGGGTGGTGAGCACCTTGCGCGTCTACGTCATCCTCCGTCTCGTGAGCGCACACTACCGTGCCCGCCACCGGGCTAAGACCGTCGCCGGGGGAGCGTTCATCGCCGCCGCCATCCAAGCCGTCTTCGTCCCCACCGCCCAAGGGCTCGGGATGGACCTCGGAGGCCGGGAGAGCATCGGCGCGACCGCCGGGCTCGCGTTCATCGCGGCCAGCGTCATCGCGTCCGTCGTCGCGCTCCGCCACGACCTCGAACTGCGCGACCTGCTCGAGATGTACGCTCACGAACCCGGCACCGACGACGACTGGTGACTGTCCCTCGTGCGGGCGCGGACCGCGCATGACAGACCCATGGGACATGAGATTGCGCAGGTCGTCATCGACGTTGAGACTGCGAACAAGCTCCGCGAGAGCATCCGCGGGAACAACACCTACTGGGGTCGCCCGCTCACGTTCGAGTCGGCGATGGTCACCGAGGCGATCGGCCATTGGGAGCCGGAGCGTCGCAGCTCCGACGCCCGTGCCGGCTACGGATACCTCGCTCCGATGGTCACGGAGAACACCGTCGACCAGTACATCGGCGCCGACACCTCTCGGGTCGTTGACGATTCCGCTGTCATCCCTGTCGCCCGCCCCGAGGACGTGAAGAAGCGCACCGAGAAGACGAAGGTGACCGTCACCGCCGACGACCTCGCAGCCCTCGCCAACTGGGACCACCCGACCAGCAACATCTGGCGGCAGCTGCACGACCAGTACGGTCACCAGCTCGTGGACGCGAAGGTCGTGAAGACCCCCGCTCCGCGCAAGCCGAAGGCCACCACGACCGACGGGAAGATCCAGACGACGTACGACGTCGTCGCCGACCGCGCCGGGATCGGGGAGGTCATCCTCGACACGAAGGACACCATCGCGGAGGCGCGCGCGGCCGCGCTCACGATCGCCGCGGACGACCCGTCGCTGAAGCGGCTGGCAGTCCGCGCCCGTGTCGTCCGGGTCGCCGACGACAGCACCGAGAACCTCGACCTCGTCGTCATCGAGCGGCCCGTCCCCGAGGACGCGACCGCCACCGTCGAGGTCACCCTCGAGGAGCCGAAGCCGGGCGCGATAGTCGGCCGCTACGTCGTCGCGTTCGACTTCCACGTGTGACCATGGCGACCGCTGACGAGCTGCGCGCCGAGATCGACGCGCTCACCGCCGAGATCGAAGCCAGCGGACACCAGGACGTGAAAGACCTCGTGGACCGCCGTGTGGCCCTCCGCGCCAGGCTGCGCCGCGCCGAGCACCGGTTCCGCTCGTACGGAGCCGCCCACATCCTCGACGTCGAACCGGACGGCGACGGATGGGTGGTGCGGCTGAGCGGGTGGACCCAGGACATCCGCGTCCCCCTCACCACCAAGCAGACGCTCCTGCTGGCCGACGCGATCGGCACCCGCCGCTCGTTCACCGTGGTCACCGGGGACGCGCACGTGCAGCTCGAGCCCGCCGCGGAGGGCGCGTGGGCGGTCCGGGTCGCCGACGACACATCGTCACGGAGCGCCCGCCTGTCCGCCGACGAAGCGGCCGAACTGTCCACCATCATCACCGAGAGGAACACTGTCGTATGAGCAAGCCGCTGTTCACCGACGCGGACCGGGAAGCGCTCGCCGAACTCATCTCCGAGAAGCGGGACGAGCACCCCCGCGACCCCCGCGACATGGACTCGTGGGACCTCGCTGACGCCGTCATCGAATGGGTGGAGGCGACGTTCAGCGACCGGGTCGCAAGCGCCGAACGGGAAGCCGAAGCGGAGCGCGAACTGCGCCGCGACATCGTGGCGGCGGTCGTCGCCAGGTGACGGACGTCGGCGGCATTCGGTACGGTCGCTGCATGTAGACGGCCATCGAGTTCGCCGCCGGAAGAGGACACCCGGACCACCCCCTGCTCGACCGCGTGTACAGCCCCGCGTCGCGGATGCCGTGCACGGACTTCTCCCCGTGGCTTCGTGAGCGGCTGGCGGACGGGGACGAGGACGCTGCCGTCATCTACGTGCTGCAGGTCACCGAGGTGGACAGAAGCATCACCGTCGACTTCGACTTCCAGACCGGCACGAGCACACGCGCCCCGAACGACGCGCGAGCCTGGATGGACACGTGGCGGAAGAACGCCCGCGAGGTCCTCGACCTTCCGTTCACCGACCTGCGTGGCACGACACCCGGGTGGGAGCTGGACCTGCGCACCCTCCTCGTGATGATGCGGCCGAACCAGATCAACCTCACGGCGGGCGCGATGGACCCGGACGCGGCAGCGCCGAAGACGCTCGCCTCGGCGATGGTCTGCCATGACGTGCGCTTCGCGGACCCGGCGGCCACCGTGAGCACCGCGAATGCGAAGCTCCGCGTATGGAAGGAGGAAGGCAACCTCGACTGGCCGGAAGCCACGGTAGGGGAGGTGTCCCCGCCGCCGCTCACCGACGCACCGCGCGTCCTGTACGACCTGCCACTCGGCACACGCTCGCACCTGTACGACATCAGCCTGCGCCGCCACGACGGGCCCGCGGTCGCGTCCTGGTTCACCACCTTCTACCGGACCCGGCAGATCGGGTGTGCGGACGATGAGAGCCACGACCTTCTCATCCGCCATGGTCTGTTGCGCACTGTGGACGACCCGGACATCCTGTGGCGTGCGAACGCGCAGAAACTCACCATCGCACAGCTGCGCGAGCTACTGGGCCACGCCGGTATCACTGTCGCGAAGAGCGCGCGGAAAGCGGCTGTCATCGAGGCGACCAGCCCCATCCGGGACACCGTCATCGTCGCCGCCGGGAACCAGCGCGTCCTCGAGCTGACCCCGGAGGGTGAGCGCGTGCTCGCGTGGGTGAACGAGCGGGTGGAAGCCACCCGGAAGATGTGGGCCGCGTGGTGCGCCAGCCACGAGCGCAGCGACCTGCGCGACGTGTTCATCGGGTTCGACGACATCGACATCGAGAACATCGACGTCAGCGACCTCGACCTCTGACCAAGCGTGCCGCGCATAGCCGGTGCATGACAGCCATCGTGCGCACGGTACCCGAGTTCGACGCGCTGCCGACCGGCACCCTCATCGTCGCGGTCGAGTACCGCACCGCAGGGCCGCACGTGTTCGCGATCCGCAGCCTCTGGCAGAACGTCGGCCGCGGGTGGGTGAACCTCGACCCGTCCGACCCGGACGACGGTGAGACCACGCAACCAGCCGTGTTCCTGCAGAACCTCCTCACCGGGTTCGACAGCCACGGCGTCACCCACGGTGTCGCGCGCGTCCTAGGCGCAGGCCGAGACATCACGGAAGCCGACGCAGCCCAGCTCGCCATCGGCAGCTACGTCGCCACAGGCGACGGCCCGTGGACCTCGGACGTGTTCCGTCACGAAGGGGACGGCCGCTGGACCCTCATGGACCCCACCGACCCGGACAACGGAGACATCCCGTACACGACCGCGCAGATGGGCTCGTACAACGGTGGCCGGCTCCGCCTGCTGTACACCCCCGGCGACGAAGGCCCGCGCCCGAGCTAGACCGCGCATGGGGGAACGTATGAACCGTCCCGACCCGCGCGCCCTCGCCGACCAGGCGCTTCCCGCCGTCTCCTACGTCGCATCCCAGCAGCTCCGTGAGGAGCACCCGCGGCTGCTCGCCGTCGCTGACCTCGCACCCCGCGCGGCCCGCGCCGCCCGCATCGTGACGGCCGCGCTCGCAGCCCTCGTCGTCGCCGCACTCGTCGCCGTCCTCATCGACGGCGCCGCCTGGTGCTGGCCGCTCGCCGGGCTCCTCACCGCCGCCTACCTCACCCACCTCGCCGGGCTCGCACTGTCCCGCGCCGGCGCCCGAGCGACCGCCCGCGTCCGCCGCATCGTCGCCGACGACTTCTCCGCACACCTCGCAGCCGTCGACCGTGAGGGCGTCACCGTCACCGTGTTCCCCGCGCAGGAAGAAGCCGCAGCATGAAGACCATCGCCGAGCACCTCCAGGACGCCGCCATCCCGTTCGTCCTCAGCACGGCAGAGGTCGGGCACCCGATCCTCCGCCTCCACCACGAGAAGCGGGCCGCGAGCACCGCCGTCGCCCTGTTCTTCATCACCCCGGACGACCCGTCGACCCCGCAGATCCTCGTGCAGGGCATGTTCCGCGACCACCAGGTCGAACAGCTCGCCGCCGAGATGCACGTCCTGAACTCTGACCCGCGAACCGGGTGGCCCGCCCTCGCCGCCGAGGTCGCTGCCCGCCTCCGCGACGAGGCGGCGGAGCTCGAGGCCCGCGCTCGCGAGCTCCGTGAGACCGCTAGCCTCCTCGCACGCTGTGGTCGCACCGACTGACCTGGACCGCGCATGTACGGGATGACACCGACGACAAACAACGTGAGGAGCGTCCCGTGAACCGTCTGTACCGTCTTCGCCGCAGCGCGCTGGCGAGTTTCGCCGTCTGCGTGGGGTTCCTGTGGTTCACCGCGCCCGGTGTCGCCGAGCTCCTCGCGGGTCGCCCGTTCCTGTTCCTCGCGATGATCGCGCTCGCCGCCGCGGCCGCGTCGGCAGGTGCCCTGTTCCTCGCCGTCGCGTCCCGTGTCGAGCGGGCTCGCCGCCCGCAGCCGGCCGGTGTCGAAGCGATCGAGGACGCCCTCGCCGCGTAGCGCTCGCGCATAGAGCCCGAGTCCCCGCCGAAGCCTCCGCGCTTCGGCCTCGAACCTCGACCAAGGGCGCGCGCAGTGACTCTCAGCATCATCGACAGCGACAAGCTCCACCAGCTGTCCAACGTCCGCCAGCACAAGCCCGTCGCCACCCTCCGCGTCTCCAAGAAGGGCCGCGCGCACCTGACCACCGTGCACGTCATCGTGGACGGCATCCGGTTCTGCCTGTACGCGGACACCCACTCCACGCCGGACAGCCCGCAGGAGGCGAAGACCGCCGTCGACGAGTTCAACGCCGACCCGAGCGCATGGGAGCGGCTCGTGGCCGAAGCGCTCGACGCGCAAGCACAGATCGTGGACGAGGACCGTGAAGACCTCGACGAGCGCGCGAAGGAAATCGCGCGCCTCCGCCGCCGGCTCCTGCCCTGACCGACCGCGCATGGGGCATGACATGACGACGACACCCCGCTTCGTGTTCCTCACCGGCGCCGGCATCAGCGCCGAGTCCGGCATCCCCACCTTCCGCACACCGGACGGGGGAGGCCCGGCAATGTGGGCGGAGCACAGCGTTGACGACGTCGCCACACCCGCCGGGTACCGCCGGAACCGGAACCTCGTGCACCGCTTCTACCAGGAGCGCCGCGAAGCGTGCGCCGCCGCCGAGCCGAACGCCGCCCACTACGCGCTCGCCGCGCTCGCCGCCGCCCTCGGCGACAAGGTGCTCGTGGTGACGCAGAACGTGGACGACCTCCACGAGCGCGCGGGCCTGCCCGCAAGGAACCTCATCCACATGCACGGCGCTCTCGCCACCGCCATCTGCGCCGGATGCCGCCACCGCGTCGACGCGGGCGTGTACGGCGACCGGTGCCCCCGATGCCGGGACGGGCTCCTCCGCCCCGACGTCGTCTGGTTCGGGGAGCGCCCGTACGAGATGCCCCGCATCGAACGAGCCGTCAGGGACGCGTACCTGTTCGTGGCGGTCGGGACCTCCGGGGAGGTGTACCCGGCCGCCGGGCTCGTGGACATCGCCCGCGTGCACGGCGCAAGCACCGTCGAACTGAACCTCCAGCAGACGTCCGGGCTGTTCGACGAGACCAGGCTCGGGCCCGCGTCCCGCACCGTGCCCGAGCTGGTGAAGAACCTCATCGGCTGACCGGCGCGCATGGGGGAGAGGACGAACCACACCATCCCCACCGGAGGCACACCCTTGAAGCGCACCCTTGCCGCCGCTGCCGCGATCGCCGTCAGCGTCATCCTGACCCTCACCGGCTGCGCGTTCGGCCCGTCCACGACCGTCAACGAGGACACGCTGAAGACGCAGCTGGCCGAGCTGCCCGGCGTGACATCCGTCGTCCTGAACCCCGTCACCGAGACGAAGGTGACGACGTTCTCCATCGTGCTCACCCTCGAATCCGACGAGCCCGAGATCGTCGGCGCCGCGCTCACCGAAGCGCTCCACCTCGTCTCGAAGGACGCGGACGGGTTCGGCACCTACACCTTCCACGCCTCCACCCCGCGCGGGCTCGTCCGACTCGACGAGGCCGCCAAGCACGTCGTCGCCGACATCCCGATGCGCGTGGCCGGCCCCATCCTCGAGGTGCAGGGCGCAGACCTTGACGCGCTCGTCGAGTAGGGGCTGCGCATGAACGTGAGGCCGGGGCGATCGCCCCGGCCTCACTCTCATGAAGGGGACCGCCTTGACCGCCACCGTCACCGCACCGCCGCAGACCGACAGGAGCGTCCAGCTCCGCATCCCCGGCGACGTGTTCCGCGGCGTGAACCCGCGCACGTTCTCGTTCCCGACGGTGACCCTCACCGCCGAAGACGCCGGGTTCGGCACCGTGTTCACCGTGACCGCCGACATCGACGGCATCGGCCCGCTCGAGCTGCTCCGCACCGTCGACGCCGACAACGCCGACGTCCGCTCCGCCGTGGACGCGTTCAACGCCGACCCCATCGACGGGTGGAGCATCCTCATCGCCCGGTTCATCACGGAGCAGCGCCGCACGAACGCGGACCGCCGCGCCGCCCTCGACCAGGACGAAGCGTTCCTCCTCAACCTGGAAGCGGGGTTCCTGCAAGCCCGGCACCTCGAACCCCAACCCGATCCTCGAGTACGTCCGCGAGTCCGTCGCCGATGTCACCAGCCCAGCCGTCCGCCGCGACGACTACGACCTCATCCTCGCCGCCGTCGTAGGCGACGACCCGGAAAGCTACGACCTGGCCGACTTCGCGTTCTGCGACATGCAGACCCCGGAAGCGCAGGACCACGCCGCCCGCGTCCTCGCGAAGCTGGTGGCCGCATGACCGCCGACATCCAGTGGGCCGTCACGGAGAAGAAGGCGCCGCCGGAGGGCGTGCTGCTCGACGTCATCACCGAGACGGGAAGGCAGACCCAGCTCATCTTCGAGCAGGGCATGTGGTGGCTGGAGGACAAGTCGATGTACGTGTACTTCGTGCCCCTGTTCTGGAAGGTCGCGGACACCGCCGACGCCGCCTCCTTCCGATAGGCTGACCGCGGCTGGTGCGACTGGGGGCACCAGTGGGGGTGCCTTCGCCCAGCTCGGAGGCGAGAGAGGCCATGACGTGTCCGAAACGTCCAGCGCGCCGACGAAGCGGTTCCTCACCAACCCGTGGCTGTGGGCCGTCATCATCGGAGGGGTCATCCTGTGGGCGATGACCGGGTTCCGCCCGTTCGGGTTCCCCGAGGGCGAGTACGCGTGCACCGCGCGCTCCGGGGTGCAGGAGTTCCCGATCTCCGTCTACCACGTCGAAGGGCAGCCGAAGAAGGTCATCGAGTACCGACCCGGCGAGGCCGTGGACATCTCGGCGGGCATGACGTACAGCCACTCGATGTTCGACCGGCACCTGAACCTCTACCTGCGCGGGGAGACCTACCGCTGCGACCATGTGAGCTGACGCAGGCGCCGGCGAAGCCCGCGCATGGGGAGAGCGTGACCGAACGGGTTGTTCGCGGAACCTCTGTCGTTCGTACGCGGAACCCTGATCCTCTGTGGTGTCGCGGGTAATCCTCTGGGCCGCGCATGTAGGTGTTGATGACTGTTCGTGTTGCTTCTCGGAAGCC
>Ga0180218_1001374_pt1 | contig 14957 bp, 10 predicted proteins | sample eDN3rd37CKraftBY_FD_151334 | JGI IMG/M metagenome (GOLD analysis project Ga0180218, IMG submission 151334) | Enriched backyard soil microbial communities from Emeryville, California, USA - eDNA 3rd pass 37_C Kraft BY (version 2) (version 2) | ecosystem: Environmental > Terrestrial > Soil >...
GCGGCATTCATCGCGTGGCGAACCGTGCCTTCCCGCGCGGCAATGACAGCGGCTACATGCTGGTGCCGGCGGGCATCCAGGGCCCGGGCTTCCTGATGCTGAATAATTTCCGCGTCATCATGAGCTACAATCCTTCCGAGGCTTATGCGCTGGCGATCGGCCATCTGGCCGACCGGATGCGCGGCGGCGGCCCCTTCGTGCAGGACTGGCCGCGCTACGAGCGCGTTCTCTCGCGGCAGGACCGGCTGGAGATGCAGCAGCATCTGGCCCGGCACGGTTTCGATGTCGGCGAGGCGGACGGGCGCCTTGGCTCCAGGACGCGGGAGGCTATTCGCGACTTCCAGCGCCGCGCAGGGCAGGTGCCGGATGGCTTTGCCTCCGCCTCGGTTCTCGACCAGTTGCGCGGGCGCTGAAGGCGCGTCGGCCGGCCTTTGCGACCGCCCTCGCGGTTCCCTTCAACTTGACACTTTGCTGTAATATGACTTCGCGGCGGCAGGACTTGCTGGTGCAGGACTTATTGGTGCTTGGCTCGCCTGTCGGGCGCGCCGCCGCAAGGTCAGGCCGCGACGCCGGCATGGGAAGCCGGCGAGCGTGAACCGTTGGGCGAAGTGACGATGCGTGGATGGTTGTCGTCATCGGGGCGATCACGGGCCGGGCGAAAGCGGGCCGGGCTTCCGCGCGGGCTGATGGCGCTTTGTGTCGCCGCCGGCATGCTGGCGCCGCTGCCTGCGGCCGCTCAACTGCTGGACTTTCTGTTCCGTCCCCGTGGCGGACAGGTTTACGAGGTCGATCCCCGCTACCGTCAGCGCCCGGTGCAGAGGCCGGCGGCGCCTGCTGCCGCGGCCCCGGCGGACTCCACCCGCGCGCCCGCGCCGGAGCCGCGCAAGGCCGATGTCGCCGCCACGACCAAGGTGGTCGTGTTGGGCGATTCGCTATCCGACTGGCTGGCTTACGGCCTAGAAGACGCCTGGGCGGAAGCGCCGGAAAATGAAGTTCTCCGCAGGCACCGGGCCTTCTCGGGGCTGATCCGATACGATGCCAAGGGCGACGCCACCTGGGCGCAGACCGCGCGGGAGATCGTCAAGGCCGAGAAGCCGGACTTCGTCGTGATGCTGGTCGGCATCGCCGACCGCCGGCTGATTCAGCCCCGGACGGCCCGCCGGGCTGGCGAGGCGCATGAGGCCGAGGCTCAGAATGGCGAACAGGCCGGGGGAGAGGATGACGACGAGGCGGCCTCCATCGTCGCGCGCGAGCCTCAGGGGGGCGGGGGCGCTCTGGCATATCGCACCGAAGCATGGGCGGAAGCCTATGGACGCCTGATCGACGACACCATGACCGCATTGAAGAGCAGCGGCGCACCGGTGCTCTGGGTGGGCATTCCCTCGATTCTCGGCACCCGTTCGACATCCGATGCCCAGTATCTGAACGGGCTGTACCGGGCGGCGGCGGAAAAGAATGGCGTCGTCTATGTCGATCTCTGGGACGGCTTTGTGGATGAAAACGGCCGCTTCACGCGGCAGGGGCCGGATGTGGACGGGCAGATCCGGCGGCTGCGCACCCAGGACGGCGTGCATTTCACGCTCGCGGGCGCGCGCAAGATGGCCTTCTATGTCGACCGGGAAATCCTGCGGCTGCGCAGCGGGCCCGCGCCTGTCGCCCTGGTGGCGCCATCGGAAGCGGTTCCCGAAGACCCTTCGGCGCGCAAGCAGCCGGACGAGCCGCAGAAGCCCGCAGGCCCCCGCGCGCGCGCCCTTGCGGGACCGGTGCTGCCGCTGACGGCCATGATGCGGGACAGTGAGGAACTGCTGGGCGGTCAGCCGTCCGGCCGGTCCGGCAAGCCGATGTTGCGCCCGCTTGCGAGCGGCGGAGGCGCGCCGGCCGGCCGCGCCGACGATGCCACCTGGCCACGCTCGGCGATCGACTATGTGGAGGCCCAGCCGGGCGCCACTCCGGTGGTGGCCGTTGCGGCGCCGCCGAAGGATATGACAAAGACGCCGGCCCGGTCCGAACAGGCGAAAGCGAAAGCCGTGCGGCCGCGCCCCGCCGGGCCGCCGGTCGCGGTCAGTGGTCCGCCGCAGCCCGCCCCGCCTCGCTCGGCTTTCGGCTCGTTCTTCGGATTGTTCAGGTAATTCCGGCAGACGGACAGCCATCCCGAATGCGCGTGATGGAGCCGGAGTGCCCGATTGCTCGGGCCGCTCCGGAGCCCCGGCCTTGAGAGGATCGCAGCCGGGACTTCAGGATCTGTTTCGCCGTCGTCAGCGCGGCAGCAGGGTCGAGCCCATCAGATATTTGTCCACGGCATGGGCGGCCTGCCGGCCCTCGCGGATGGCCCAGACCACCAGCGACTGGCCGCGGCGCATGTCGCCCGCCACGAAGACTTTGTCCACGGAGGTGCGATAGCCGATGGTGTCGGCCTTCACATTGCCGCGCGGATCGAGATCGGCGCCGAGGGCTTCCAGCATGCCGGCTCTGACCGGGTGGACGAAGCCCATGGCGAGCAGCACGAGATCCGCCTCCACTTCGAACTCCGTGCCGGGAATGGGCTGGACCTTCTCGTCCGCCCGCACGCAATGCAGCGTCGTCACGTTGCCATGTCCGTCACCGGAAAAGCGCTGGGTGAGAACGGAGAAGTCGCGCTCCGCGCCCTCCTGATGGCTTGAGGAGGTGCGCAGCTTCAGCGGCCAGTCCGGCCAGGTCAGCAGCTTGTTCTCCTTCACCGGCGGCTGCGGCATCACCTCGAAATTGAGCACCGAGGCAGCGCCCTGCCGGACCGACGTGCCGATACAGTCGGAGCCGGTGTCGCCGCCGCCGATGACCACGACCTTCTTGCCGGTGGCGAGGATCGGCTCGATCAGTTCTTGCGGCTCGTGGCCGATGCGCCGGTTCTGCTGCGGCAGGAATTCCATCGCGAAATGGATACCCTTCAGGTCCCGGCCGGGGATCGGCAGGTCGCGCGGCTGCTCCGAGCCGCCGGCCAGCACCACCGCATCGTGGCTGCGAACGAGATCGCCGATCAGGATGTTGTTGCCGACATGGGCGCCATATTCGAACTTCACGCCCTCGGCTTCGAGCTGGGCGATGCGGCGGTCGATATGGTGCTTCTCAAGCTTGAAATCCGGAATGCCGTAGCGCAGCAGGCCGCCGGCCTTGGCATGTTTCTCGAACACGCGCACGTCATGGCCGGCGCGGGCGAGCTGCTGGGCGCAGGCAAGGCCCGCCGGTCCCGAGCCGATCACTGCCACGGTGCGGCCGGTGCGCTGCGCGGGCGTTTGCGGCGTGACCCACCCGTTCTCGAACGCCTTGTCCACGATGGCGCATTCGATGGTCTTGATGGTGACCGGTGTGTCCTCAAGGTTGAGGGTGCAGGACGCCTCGCACGGGGCGGGGCAGACGCGGCCGGTGAATTCCGGAAAGTTGTTGGTGGAATGCAGGTTGCGCGCCGCTTCCTGCCAGTCGTTCCGGTAGACGAGATCGTTCCAGTCCGGAATCTGGTTATTCACCGGGCAGCCCGTGTGGCAGAATGGAATGCCGCAATTCATGCAGCGCGCGGCCTGCTCCCGCGTATCCGTGTCGCCGAGCGGCACCACGAATTCGCGATAGCTGCGGATACGCTCCGCGACCGGCTCGTAGGTGCGGTCGCTGCGTTCGATTTCGAGAAATCCTGTGACCTTGCCCATGGCGATTACGCTCCTGCGGCCAGACGCGGCTGTTCGGCTTCGAGCGCCTTGAGTTCCTTCAGGGCGCGGCGGTATTCGACCGGCATGACCTTGCGGAATTTCGGCAGGAACTCGTCCCAGTTGGCGAGGATATGCGCGGCGCGGGCCGATCCCGCGAACCGCGCATGGCGGGCAATGAGAAGATGCAGGCGCGCCGCGTCATAGCGGCTCAGGTCTTCCAGCACTTCGACGCGGCCGGAGGTCATGAGGTCGGCCTTATGACCATAGGCCCGCATGTTGATGTCTTCCTCCTCCGGCACCGGTTCGAGTTCGACCATCGCCATGTTGCAGCGCTGGGCGAAGCTGTCGTCCTCGTCGAGGACATAGGCGATGCCGCCGGACATGCCGGCCGCGAAGTTGCGCCCGGTGCGTCCGAGCACGACGACGAGGCCGCCGGTCATGTATTCGCAGCAATGGTCGCCGGCGCCTTCCACCACCGCGATGGCGCCGGAATTGCGGACGGCGAAGCGTTCGCCCGCGACGCCGCGGAAATACACCTCGCCCTCGGTCGCGCCATACAGCACCGTGTTGCCGACGATGATGGACTCTTCCGGCACGATGCCGGCATCGGCAGCGGGGCGCACGATGATGCGGCCGCCGGAGAGGCCCTTGCCGACATAGTCGTTGGCCTCGCCTTCGAGATCGAAGGTGATGCCGCGCGCGAGCCAGGCGCCGAACGCCTGGCCGGCGGTGCCGGTCAGCTTCACATGGATGGTGTCGTCCGGCAGGCCCGCCGCGCCGTAGCGCTTCGCCACCTCGCCGGACAGCATCGCGCCGGCGCTGCGGTTCACGCTGCCGATCGGCGTCACGAGCGCGACCTTCGCGCCGCGTTCGAGCGCCGGCCGTGCTTCCTCGATCAGCTTGCGGTCCAGAACCTTCTCAAGATGATGATCCTGCGCCTCGGTGCGGTAGATGCCGACGCCCTGCGGCGCGTCCGGCTTGTGGAACAGTTTCGAGAAATCAAGGCCGCGCGCCTTGGACTGGGCGACGACCCGCTGGCGATCCAGCATCTGGAGCTGGCCGATCATCTCGTTGACGGTGCGGTAGCCCATCTCCGCCATCAGTTCGCGCACTTCCTCGGCGACGAAGAAGAAGTAATTGATGACGTGCTCCGGCTGGCCCCGGAACCGCTTGCGCAGCACCGGGTCCTGGGTCGCGACCCCGACCGGGCAGGTGTTGAGATGACACTTGCGCATCATGATGCAGCCGGCCGCAATCAGCGGCGCTGTGGCGAAGCCGAACTCGTCCGCGCCGAGCAGCGCACCGACCACCACGTCCCGGCCGGTGCGGATGCCGCCATCGACCTGCACGGTGATGCGGCTGCGCAGCCGGTTCGCCACCAGCGTCTGGTGGGTCTCGGCAAGGCCGATCTCCCAGGGCGAGCCGGCATGTTTGATGGAGGTCAGCGGCGAGGCGCCGGTTCCCCCTTCATAGCCCGCGATGGTGACATGGTCGGCGCGCGCCTTCGCGACGCCCGCCGCGACCGTGCCGACGCCGACTTCCGACACCAGCTTGACCGAGACGTCGCCCGACGGGTTGATGTTCTTCAGGTCGTAGATGAGCTGGGCAAGATCCTCGATGGAATAGATATCGTGGTGGGGCGGCGGCGAGATCAGGCCGACACCCGGCGTCGAATGGCGGACGCTGGCGATGGTCTGGTCCACCTTGTGGCCGGGAAGCTGGCCGCCTTCGCCGGGCTTGGCGCCCTGCGCCATCTTGATCTGCATCACGTCGGAATTGACGAGATATTCCGCCGTCACGCCGAAGCGGCCGGAAGCGATCTGCTTGATGGCCGAGCGCATCGAATCGCCGTTCGGCATCGGCTTGAAGCGGTCGGCTTCCTCACCGCCCTCGCCGGTGTTCGACTTGCCGCCGATACGGTTCATCGCGATGGCGAGAGTGGTGTGCGCTTCGCGCGAGATCGAGCCATAGGACATCGCGCCGGTGGCGAAGCGCCTGACGATCTCGGCGGCCGGCTCGACCTCGTCGAGCGGAACAGGCTTGCGGCCGTCCTCGGCTGCGCTGCGGATGCGGAACAGGCCGCGGATGGTCAGCAGCCGTTCGCTCTGGTCGTTGATGAGCTTGGCGAAGGCGCGATACTGCTCCAGCGAGTTGCCGCGCACGGCATGCTGGAGCGAACCGACCGTCGCGGCAGTCCAGACATGCTCCTCGCCACGCACGCGATAGGCATAGTCGCCGCCGATATCCAGCGCATTGCGGTAGATCGGGGCGTCACCGAAGGCGTCGCGATGACGCTGCAACGTGTCCGCCGCGATATCATCGAGGGAGATGCCCTCGATGCGTGTCGCGGTGCCGGTGAAGAATTCGGCGATGACGTCCGAACGCAGGCCGATCGCATCGAAAATCTGCGCCCCGCAATAAGATTCGTAAGTGGAGATGCCCATCTTGGACATCACCTTCATCAGGCCCTTGTCGATGGACTTGATGAAGCGCTTGACGATTTCCTTGTCGTCGAGCGGCTGCGGCAGGTCGCCCTTCATCGCGATCAGAGATTCGAAGGCGAGATAGGGATTGATCGCCTCGGCGCCATAGCCGGCAAGGCAGGCGAAGTGGTGAACCTCGCGCGGCTCGCCGGATTCGACCACGAGGCCGACCGAGGTGCGCAGTCCCTGCCGGATCAGATGATGATGCACTGCCGCGCAGGCGAGCAGCGACGGCAGCGCGACGTGTTCGGGGCTCATCCGCCGGTCCGACAGGATGATGATGGTGATGCCCTCGCGGACGGCGGCTTCCGCCTTGCCGCACAGCGAGTCGAGGGCGGTCTTCATGCCGGCCACGCCGGTTTCGGCCGGGAAAGTGGTGTCGAGAGTCAGCGAGACGAAATGGGAATCCGGCAGATCCTTGATGGTCCGGATCTTCTCCAGGTCCTCGTTGGTGAGGATCGGCTGGCGGACTTCGAGCCGCTTGGTGCGCGACATGCCTTCGAGGTCCAGCAGGTTCGGCCGCGGCCCGATGATCGACACCAGGCTCATGACGATTTCCTCGCGGATCGGGTCGATCGGCGGGTTCGTCACCTGGGCGAAGTTCTGCTTGAAATAGGTGAACAGCAGCTTCGGCCGCTCGGACAGCGCCGAGATCGGCGCATCGTTGCCCATGGAACCGGTGGCTTCCTCGCCGGTCGCGCCCATCGGCGCGAGCAGGACCGTGAGTTCCTCCTGCGTGAAGCCGAATGCCTGCTGGCGATCGAGCAGCGCAAGATTTGACAGCGTTGCCTTGGCCGGAACCGCCGGCAGTTCTTCCAGCACGATCTGCGTGCGGTCGAGCCATTCCCGATAAGGGTGGCTGCCGGCAAGCTGCGCCTTGATCTCCTCGTCGGGAATGAGGCGGCCTTCCTCAAGGTCCACCAGGAGCATCTTGCCGGGCTGGAGCCGCCACTTCCGGACGATGTCCTTTTCCGGCACCGTCAGCACGCCCATTTCGGACGCCATGATGATGCGGTCGTCGCGGGTGACGAAGTAGCGGGCGGGACGCAGGCCGTTGCGGTCGAGCGTCGCGCCGATCTGCCGGCCATCGGTGAAGGCGATGGCGGCGGGGCCGTCCCATGGCTCCATCAGCGCGGCGTTGTATTCGTAGAAGGCGCGCCGCTCGTCGTTCATCAGCGGATTGCCGGTCCATGCCTCCGGGATCATCATCATCACGGCATGGGGCAGCGAGTAGCCGCCCTGCACGAGGAATTCGAGGGCATTGTCGAAACACGCGGTGTCGGACTGGCCTTCGTAGGAGATCGGCCACAGCTTGCTGATGTTTTCGCCAAACAGTGGCGAGGACACGGAAGCCTGCCGCGCCGCCATCCAGTTCACGTTGCCGCGCAGGGTGTTGATTTCGCCGTTATGCGCGATCAGCCGGTAGGGATGGGCCAGCGACCAGGTCGGGAAGGTGTTGGTGGAGAAGCGCTGATGCACCAGCGCCAGCGCGCTGATGAAATCGGGATCGTGCAGGTCGGGATAATAGGCGCCGAGCTGGTCGGCGAGAAACATCCCCTTGTAGACGACGGTGCGGCACGAGATCGACACCGGATAATAGTTCGACAGGCGCCGCTCGCGGCGCTGGTAGATCCTGTTGGAGATGGTTTTGCGCAGCAGATAGAGCTTGCGTTCGAAGTCGTCGCTGGACAGCTTCTCGCGGCCGAGGCCGATGAACACCTGCTGATGCACCGGCTCGGTCGGCTTCACCGTTTCGCCAAGGGTGGAGTTGTCGGTCGGTACGTCGCGCCAGCCGAGCAGAGTCAGCCCGCTTCGGGCGATCTGTTCCGCGAAAATAGTGCGGATCACCTGCCGCCATTCCGGCTCATGAGGCATGAACAGCGCGCCGACGGCATATTCGCCGGGGGCGGGGAGGGTGAAGCCGTTCTCTGCGGCCTGCTTCGCGAAAAAGGCATGGGGAATCTGGACGAGGATGCCGGCGCCGTCGCCCGCCCGCGGGTCCGCACCCGTCGCGCCGCGATGCTCCAGATTGCACAGGATGTTAAGGGCGTCCTGCACGATCCGGTGGGATTTGCGGCCCTTGATGTCGGCGATGAAGCCGACGCCGCAGGAGTCCTTGTCCAGAGCGGGATCGTAAAGGCCCATGGGGGCCGGCACGCCGGGGTCGGCGGTGTCTTTGAACGTCTGCGACAAAAGGTTGGGAGGCGGGACACAGGTCTGTCCCGAGCGTTGCACCTTATTCATGTCGCGAACATTCGCTGACTGCATCGTCCCTCCGTGCCGGTTGGGGCCTCGACTTAAAACAACTCCAATTTTCCTCGCGTGGAGGGCACACCGCCCATGTGCCGAGCCGCTTGAGGCGTCCGGCATGTCGAAGTGAACCCATCGTCGCGAAGGTGCAGCCTTGCCTCTCGCTCCCTGCGAAAGCACATGACCGCGAATGCCAGGCCAGCCGGTTTCGTATAAAGGAATAAAATCCTATTTCTACGGACCTCACGGGTTGCTCACCCGTGTGGGCAGGCACTAACAGGACAGCATTGCTGTCCTAAATCAGCCTGCCAAACTTTGACCTCCAACACAAGGGCCAGTTTATGCAGGAAATACGGGCATCTGCCCAACCGCTTCGAACCAATCTTACTGCAATCCCAAAGAACGGTCGAATCGACAGGCCCTGCGCGGGAGCTTTCCGGGAGGGCAAGCGCACGAGGAAAACAAAAGGGCGCGCTCGCGCGCGCCCTTTTCGGGATTTCTTCGTTCAAGGCCGTCCGCCCGGTCGGGGCTCAGGCCGCCAAAAGGGCTCAGGCCGCTTTGGCGTCGATCACCTGCGGGGCGGCGGGCTCGCCGGCGCCGATCCTGATCTGGCGGGGCTTCTTCGCCTCGGGAATTTCCCGGACGAGATCGACGTGGAGAAGCCCGTTTTCAAGGCTTGCGCCGCGTACCTGCACGAAATCGGCGAGCTGGAATACCCGCTCGAAGGCGCGCGCCGCGATGCCCTGATAAAGCACCTCGCCAGCCTTGTCGGCTTTGGCGCTGCGTTCGCCGCGAATGGTGAGGGTGTTTTCCTTCACCTCGATATTCAATTCCGGCTCGGCAAAGCCGGCGACGGCGACACTCACGCGATAATCGTTCTCGCCTGTCCGCTCGATGTTGTAGGGCGGATAGCCCGGCGCGGAAGCGTCGAAATTCGCGCCCTGGTCGAGCAGGGAGAACAGACGGTCGAAACCGACGGTGGAACGATAAAGGGGAGCAAGATCAAATGTACGCATAGCATATCCTCCTGAAGCGACATGCGGTTGATGAATCCGCCATTTGGCCGGATTCGGATCGCGCAGCCCATCGGGGCCTGCACGATACTTAAACTGGGTTCGGGCTGAGGCCCTTTCAAGAGGGCACGGGGAAGCGGAGGTTTGTCGCCGTGCCGCCGGACACCCGGTTGAGGCCCGGCCGGATGCTGCTAAAAGAGGACGCTTCAGCTTTCATGCGCCCGGGTCCCGCGGGCTGATCGGCAGACCGTATGCTGGTTTCGATTCCTGCCAACCCGATTCCCGAAGATGCCGTTTCAGGGATGCTGCGCACCGACGATGGCGTGGAACTGCGGTTCGCGCGTTTTGCGCCGCCGCCTGGCCGCAAGGGCACCGTCTGTATCTTTCAGGGCCGCTCGGAATTCATCGAGAAATATTTCGAGACGGTCCGCGACCTGCGGCGGCGGGGTTTCGCCGTGGCGACATTCGACTGGCGCAGCCAGGGCGGCTCCGAAAGGCTCATCCGGCATGCGCCGCGAAAAGGCTATGTGCGTCGCTTCGACGATTACCAGCACGATCTTGAGGCTTTCGTCCGGCAGGTCGTGCTGCCGGACTGCCCGCCCCCGTTCTATGCGCTCGGCCATTCGATGGGCGGCCTGAACCTGCTGCGGGCCGCCAGCAAAGGCATGCACTGGTTCGAGCGAATCGTGCTGTCGGCGCCGCTGATCGGGCTGACCAATCTGCGGATGCCGGGGCTTTCCCGCGCGGTCATCAAGACCATGCGACTGGCCGGCATGGGTGAGAGTTATATCCCGCGGCGCGATGCCAGCATGCTCCAGTCGGCGCCCTTCACCGGCAATCCCCTCACGTCCGATCCGGTCCGCTATGCGCGCAACGCGGCCGTGCTGGAGGCCGCGCCACAGCTTGCGATCGGCTGGCCGACGGTCGCCTGGACCGACAGCGCCTTTGCCGCCATCGCGGAAGCGGCGACTGCGCATTTTACCGCCGCGATCCGCCAGCCGGTGCTGATGATCGGAGCCGGGGAGGATCGTGTCGTGTCGACCCCGGCCACGGAAGCTTTCGCCGCCCGGCTGCGCCTTGGCTCGTATCTGATGGTGCCGGGCGCGCGCCATGAATTGCTGATGGAGCGCAATCATCTGCGGGCCCAGTTCTGGGCCGCATTCGACGCCTTCGTGCCGGGGACGGCGTCGCGGCGCTGAGCCGCCGTCAGGCGTTGAGCAGTTCCATCGCGGCACGATGGATGCGCTTGTCCCCGGCCGCGATGACGCGGCCGCCGGCGGATGGCGAGCCGCCTTCCCAGTCCGTCACGATGGCGCCCGCGCCACGCAGGATCGGGATCAGCGGAACGATGTCGTAAGGCATCAGTTCGGTCTCGATGACGAGATCGATATGGCCGGCTGCGAGCATGCAATAGGCGTAGCAATCGCCGCCATAGCGCGAGAGCCGGACCGCTTCCTCGACTCGTTCGAAGGCGGCGCGGTCCGCATCGTTCATCAGTCGCGGGCTTGTCGTGAACAGCACTGCCCGGGCGAGATCGGGGCAGGCGCGCACGGCAAGGTCGCGCCGGCCGTTCGGTCCATGGGAGCGGCTCTGGCTGCCGTCGCTGAAAAAGCGCTCGCCCGTGAAGGGCTGGTTCATCATCCCGTACACCGGCTCTCCGAAACGTGTCAGGGCGATCAGCGTGCCCCAGACCGGCATGCCGGCAATGAAGGATTTGGTGCCGTCGATGGGGTCGAGCACCCAGACATATTCGGCATCCTCGCGCTCGCTGCCGAATTCCTCGCCGACGATGCCGTGGTCGGGAAACGTCTTGCGGATCATGGCGCGCATGGCATTTTCGGCCGCCCGGTCCGCCGCCGTGACGGGGTCGAACCCATCGCGGCCGGCCTTGTGTTCGACCGTCAGCGTCGTCCGGAAGAAGGGCAGGATGGCATCGGCCGCCGCCGTTGCGAGGGCTTCGACAAAAGTCGCAAAATCCACGGCTGTCATCAAATTGTTCCCAAGCCGGCGCAAGCCGCGGACGCGGCCTCTTCGAGTAGCGAAGAGAAAGCCGCCCGGCAACCGGACCGGCGCCAGGACGTGGTTAGGATCTGGGCGGCAAGCTTGCTCCCCCGCAAAGCCTGTGTCACGTCTCGCAGCCGGACCGACCTGCCGGGGCGCCAGCAAAAAATGACTTCCACACAAGCTGCATCGCCGGCGGCAATGACACGCAGCGCCGTCGTCGTGCTCGTGACCACGCTGGTGGCTGTCTATATCGTCAGCCAGTTTCTGCGAAATTCGATTGCCGTCATCGCGCCCAACCTGGCGGCCGAATTGCAGATGTCCGCGGCCGAGATCGGGCTGCTGGCGAGTTCGTTCTTCTTCACATTCGCGCTGGCGCAGATACCGCTCGGCCTCGCACTCGACCAGTGGGGTGCCCGACGCTGCATTCTGGCCTGCATGGCGGTCACGGTCGCGGGGGCGATGCTGTTCGCGCTGGCCACCGGTCCGGCCATGCTCGTGGTGGCGCGCACGCTCCTGGGGCTGGGCTCGGCAAGCTCGCTGATGGCGCCCCTTGCGCTTTATGCAGCACGCTTTCCGCCCCATCGTTTCGCGACGCTGGTGGGAATCCAGATCGGGTTCGGCAGCCTTGGCACGCTGCTCGCCACGGTGCCGCTGGCGTGGTCGACGGTGGTGATCGGCTGGCGCGGCAGTTTCATGGTGCTCGCCGGCCTGTCGGCGGTCATGCTGGCCGCCGTGTTCGTGGTGGTTCGCGATCCGCCTCGGCGCGCGGAGCATCGGGTGGAAAGCTTTCCGGAAGCGCTGGGCGGCCTGTGGTCCGTCATCAGGACACCGGTGGCCCTGCCGGTGTTTCTGATGCATCTCACGTCCTATTCCTCGATCGGTCTGATCGTAGGGCTATGGGGCGGCCCCTATCTCACCCATGTCTACGGCTACGATCTGGTGGCGAGGGGCGAAATCCTCCTGCTGCCCGCGGTCGGCACCATCGCCGGTTCGTTGTTCTGGGGCTGGGCGGCGGACAATGTGTTCGGCAGCCGCAAGATACCGGTGCTGATCGGCGCCATCGCCAGCGCATCGTGTCTCGGCACGCTGGCGCTGGCCGGCAGCCTGCCGGTCCCGCTTCTGTGGATGCTGTTTGCGGTGTTCGGTATGGCCTGCGCCTTCACCACGGTGCTGATAGCGCACGGACAGTCGCTGTTTCCGCAGCACCTGAGCGGCCGTGTCATCACCTTGTTCAACATGGGGACAATGGGCGGGGTGTTTCTCTCCCAGACCATCAGCGGCTTCGTGATCGACCAGTTTCCCCGTGACGGGGATGTGTATCCGGTGGCTGCCTATCAGGCGGTGTTCGGCATGCAGGCGCTCGCGTTGCTGGCGGCATGCTGGTTATACAATCGGCGGGTGCCGGACCGGCGGGTGTCTTCCCTCTGAAGATCGGCTGCGCTGCGCCGCCGATGCAGCTTATGGCGAGGGGAAGCCGCCAGAATCAGTCATTTTTTGCATCGCGAAATGAAATTTTCGCTCGCAAGAGATGTAGAAGATGAAAACGTAAGCAACATCAATTGTTTATACGGATCGGCACACCGCGGGAAAAATGATGAGGGCTCTTGCGCTTTGTGCGATGCGGTGTATCTTATTGCGGTGCGGTAGAGATACCGCCGCCCTCCTTGGGCGTTTCCTCCCTAGACTTGGGCCGCCGGCACTGCCGCGCGGCCCTTTTTTCGGGCCAAGGCATCGTTTCTGAACAGAATCACTCGGCAGCGGCGCGATAGGGCCGCAGGTCCTCCGGCGACAACTCGCTCAGGTGCCGGGCCATGGTGTCGAGGTCCCGGGACAGGGCGGCAAAGGCTTCCGTGGGCGTGAAATTCTGCTCGTCCATATAGAGCGCCCGGTTGATCTCGATCTGCACCGCGTGGATACCAGCGCCGGGATTTCCGTAATGCTCCGTGATGAAACCGCCCGCATAGGGCTTGTTTCGGCTGACGGTATAGCCGCTGCGGCGCAGGGTTTCTTCCAGAATATCCACCACGGCAGGCGCGCAACTCGTGCCGTAACGGTCGCCGAGGACGATGTCGGGCCGCGGGCGCTCATCCCTGAGGCCGACGGTCGATGGCATGGAGTGACAGTCGACGAGTATGGCGACGCCGCTGGCCTGCTGGGCGCGCGCGATGAGCCCCCGCAGCGTCCGATGATAGGGCTTGTACAGCGTTTCGATGCGATGCAGCGCCTGTTCCACCGGGATGCGGCGGGCGTAGATCTCCTGCGCATCTCCTACGACCCGGGCGATGGTGCCAAGGCCGCCGGCCACGCGCATGGACCGCGTGTTGGCGAACGGCGGAAGCCGGCCCTCGAACATGCGCGGGTCCAGTTCGTAGGGCTCGCGGTTGAGGTCCACGTAGCAGCGCGGGAAGTTCGCGCGCATCAGCGGATGACCCTGGGCAACCGCGCCCATCATCAGTTCATCGACGAAACAGTCCTCCGACCGGCGCAGGGCGGACAGGCCGAGCCGCGACGCGGCGAGAAAATCCTGCGGATACGCCCGGCCGCTATGGGGCGAGTTGAAGACCAGCATGCTCGGCCGATCTCCGGTGTGCAGAATTTCGAATGGGTCCAGGCTGGGGTCCGTCAGACCGTGCATCCGTCGCGCCGTTCAGGGTGAGGCTGTTTCAACTGTGCTGCGGGCTCGAGCGTTCCCCGCGCCAATTCACTATGACCTGATTGGAGAACTTGTCCACGCCCGTCTTCATGGCGGTCTTGCGGGCCGGTATACCGGCTCGGGGTGCGAGGGGCGTGGAGGCAGTTCACTCGATTTTTACCAGAAGGTCTTCCTATGGGGGATCGAGGGGACAGGCCGACAGCGGCCAAGCCGGTGCAGACGCGGAATGATGACCAAAATTCTTCTGGCTGAAGACGATAACGACATGCGCCGCTTTCTGGCCAAGGCGCTCCAGAATGCCGGCTACGAGGTCGTGTCCTATGACAATGGCCTGTCCGCCTATCAGCACCTGCGGGAAGAGCCGTTCGAACTGCTGCTGACCGACATCGTGATGCCGGAGATGGACGGCATCGAACTGGCGCGCCGGGCCTCCGAACTCGATCCCGACATCAAGATCATGTTCATCACCGGCTTTGCGGCGGTGGCGCTGAACCCCGACTCGCGGGCTCCGAAGGACGCCAAGGTGCTGTCCAAGCCGTTCCACCTGCGCGATCTGGTGAACGAAGTCCACAAGGCGCTGGCGGCATGACGCGAAACGGCCACAAGGCGGCTTGCCCGGCTCGAAGTTAGTCGATATAGGGTTGCGCCGGCAGCACGAAGCGGACGGTCAGGGCGCGTAGCTCAGCGGGAGAGCACTACGTTGACATCGTAGGGGTCACAGGTTCGATCCCTGTCGCGCCCACCATTCGCTTTATCGGCCAGGTACCGGACGGGTTCCAGGGCCGGCCTGGACGGAGACGGAAGATGAAGATCCGCAATTCGCTCAAATCGGTGCGCGGCCGGCATCGCGACAATCAGCTCGTGCGCCGCAAGGGCC
>Ga0180218_1001375_pt1 | contig 14913 bp, 11 predicted proteins | sample eDN3rd37CKraftBY_FD_151334 | JGI IMG/M metagenome (GOLD analysis project Ga0180218, IMG submission 151334) | Enriched backyard soil microbial communities from Emeryville, California, USA - eDNA 3rd pass 37_C Kraft BY (version 2) (version 2) | ecosystem: Environmental > Terrestrial > Soil >...
CCAAGCGCATCGGACCGTTCGCCGTGCCGAAAGCCATGTCGTCGACCGCCTCCGCAACGCTTGCGACCTGGTTCAAGATCAAGGGCGTGAACTATTCGATCTCGTCGGCCTGCGCGACGTCCAACCACTGCATCGGCAATGCGGCGGAGATCATCCAGTGGGGCAAGCAGGACATGATCTTCGCAGGCGGCTGCGAAGATCTGCACTGGACGCTGTCGAACCTGTTCGACGCAATGGGCGCGATGTCGTCGAAGTACAACGATACGCCGGAGACCGCGTCCCGCGCGTATGACGTCGATCGAGACGGCTTCGTGATTGCAGGCGGCGCCGGCGTGCTCGTGCTGGAAGAGCTGGAGCACGCGAAGGCGCGCGGCGCGAAGATCTATGCCGAAGTGGCAGGCTATGGCGCGACATCGGACGGTCACGACATGGTCGCGCCGTCGGGCGAAGGCGCGGTGCGCTGCATGCGCATGGCGCTGGAGACCGTGAAGGCGCCGGTCGATTACGTCAATCCGCACGCCACCGCGACGCCAGTCGGCGACGCCAAGGAAATCGAGGCGCTGCGCGAAGTGTTTGGCAGCAAGTGCCCGCCGATCTCCGCAACCAAGTCGCTGACCGGGCACTCGCTCGGCGCAGCCGGCGTGCAGGAGGCGATCTACTCGCTGCTGATGATGAATAACGGCTTCATCTGCGAGAGCGCCAACATCAAGAACCTGGACCCGGCCTTTGCCGACATGCCGATCATGCGCGAGCGCAAGGACAACGTGAAGCTCGGCTGCGTGCTGTCGAACTCCTTTGGTTTCGGCGGGACAAATGCTTCGATCGTGTTCAAGCACATCGATGCCTGACCGGCGATGCGGCTCGTCGAGCAGGAGATCGACTGGCACGATGGCAATCTGGTCGACGTTCATGTCGCCGGATTGCCGGGTACGAAACAGACGGTTCGGCTGTTCCTCGATCTCTATCCCGACGAAGAAGGCGTCGACCGCCGCAAGCGCTATCTGTGCACCGGCGAAGGCCTTCGTCGTATCCTTTTTTCGGCGGATGCCACTCGCATCCGCCGGCACAGCAAGGCCGGTAACATCGATTTCATGCGCGTCGAGGCCGGCGACGAGACTGAAATCCTGACCGTCACCCTGTTCGGCGGGGTGGTGGAAGCGGAAGCGCAAAGTTTTCATCTGACAGAAGCTACAAAATGACAAAACTCATGCAGGGAAAGCGCGGCCTCATTATGGGCGTCGCGAACGACCACTCGATCGCCTGGGGCATTGCGAAGACGCTGGCCGAACACGGCGCGGAGCTTTGCTTCACCTATCAGGGCGAGGCGCTGCTCAAGCGCGTGAAGCCGCTGGCGCAATCTGTTGGTTCGGATTTCCTGATGCCGTGCGATGTCGAGGATATTTCGACGGTCGACGCGGTGTTCGACGCGATGAAGAAGAAGTGGGGCACGATCGACTTTTTCGTGCACGCCGTCGGCTTCTCCGACAAGAACGAATTGAAGGGCCGCTTTGCGGATTCCACGCGCGAGAATTTCGTCCGCACCATGGTGATCTCGTGCTTCTCCTTTGCCGAGGGCGCGAAGCGTGCGGCCGAACTAATGCCTAATGGCGGCTCGATGCTGACGCTGACCTATAACGGCGGCGACCGCGCGATGCCGAATTACAACGTGATGGGGCTTGCCAAGGCGGCGCTCGAATCGTCGGTGCGTTATCTCGCGGTCGATTTCGGCAAGCAGAAAATCCGCGTGAATGCGATCTCGGCCGGCCCGATCCGCACGCTCGCCGGCGCGGGCATTCACGATGCCCGCTACATGTTTGCGTTTCAGCAGCGGCATTCGCCGCTCGGCCGCGGCGTGACGCTTGAGGAACTGGGCGGCGCGGGACTTTACCTGTGTTCGGATCTGTCGACCGGGGTCACCGGCGAGATCCATTTCGTCGACTCAGGTTACAATGTGATCGCCATGCCGCTGCCGGATGCGCTGCGTACCGATGCCGGCGGAAAAGACGGCGACTGAACAGAGCAGGGGCAATCCGTGTTTCTATCCGCGGCCAGAATTTCTGTTTTGCCCGGGAAGAAAGCGATGCTCGCGAGCGCCGGACCGCGCCAGAAGGAAGCGCGGGCACCGCAATTGCGCGTCGAACTCGATGACGTGTTGAGCAGGGTTGCCCGCCTCGATGACGAGGCCCGGTTTCGGGTGTCACTGTATCTCGCGGATTATGCAAGGCAGACGCGCGAAACCTTCGGGGCGTTCGAAACCATTCCGGCTGACACCAAGGCTGCAATCGCGCAGCAACTCGCCGGACTCGCTCGGGAGGCTTTCGAGCGCGACGAGGAACAAAGCTACGCGTATTTCATCCTGAGTGCGCTTTACGAATCCGTCGGGCTTCCCGGTGAGGACGCTGAAGCCGTGAAGACGGCGTGCGCCGAATACGTGCTGGCGGCGGTCCAGGCCGAGCGAAGCCTGGGTCGCGAGGCATAGTCGCGAAGGCGGTGCGTGGAGTACGGCATAAAAAAGGGCGGCCTTTCGGCCGCCCTTTTCATTTCCGTGAGAGCGAAAGCGCTTACGCCACTTCGCGCAGATCGTCCTTGCCGAGGTCGAAGCGGTCCGCGTTCATGACCTTCGTCCAGGCCTTCACGAAGTCCTTCACGAACTTCTCCTTCGAGTCTGCGCAGGCATAGACCTCGCCATAGGCGCGGAGCTGCGAGTGCGAACCGAAGATCAGGTCGACCGCGGTCGCTGTCCACTTCGGCGCCTTGGTCTTGCGGTCGACGCCCTGGTAGATGCCTTCCGCGTCCGGAGCCTGCCATTCGGTGTCCATGGTCAGCAGGTTGACGAAGAAGTCGTTCGTCAGCTTGCCCGGCTGATTGGTGAACACGCCGTGCTTGGAGTCGCCGAAATTGGCGCCGAGCACGCGCAGGCCGCCGATCATGACCGTCAATTCCGGTCCGGTCAGCGTCAGGAGCTGGGCCCGGTCGACCAGAGCTTCCTCCGGCTTCATGAACTGCAGCTTCTTCTTGTTGATGTAGTTGCGGAAGCCATCCTGGCGCGGCTCCAGCGGAGCGAACGAGGCGACGTCGGTCTGCTCCTGCGACGCGTCCATGCGGCCCGGTGAGAACGGCACCTTCACGTTCACACCGGCGTCCTTCGCAGCCTTTTCGACGCCCGCATTGCCCGCGAGCACGATCAGGTCGGCCAGAGACACCTTCTTGCCGAAGCCCTTCTGGATCTCCTCGAGCTTCGCCAGAACGGTCTTGAGCTTCGCCGGCTCATTGACCTCCCAGTCCTTCTGCGGAGCCAGACGGATGCGAGCGCCATTCGCGCCACCGCGCTTGTCGGAGCGGCGGAACGTCGAGGCCGAAGCCCAGGCGGTCGAGACCAGCTGCTGGACGGTCAGGCCGGAGGCGAGGATCTTCGCCTTCAGTTCTTCCGCGTCCTTGTCGTTGATCAGCGGATGATCGACTTCCGGGATCGGATCCTGCCAGATCAGCACTTCCTTCGGCACGTCCGGGCCGAGGTAGCGCGCGCGCGGACCCATGTCGCGGTGCGTGAGCTTGAACCAGGCGCGGGCGAAAGCGTCCGCGAACTGATCCGGGTTCTCATAGAAGCGCCGCGAGATCTTCTCGTATTCCGGGTCGAATCGGAGCGACAGGTCGGTGGTCAGCATGGTCGGACGATGCTTCTTCGACTTGTCGAAGGCATCCGGCACATCCGCCGCAGCGTTCTTCGCTACCCACTGCTTTGCACCCGCCGGGCTCTTCGTCAGCTCCCATTCGTTTTCGAACAGGTTCTTGAAGAACAGATTGCTCCATTTGGTCGGAGCCTGCGTCCAGGTGACTTCCGGGCCGCCGGTGATGGCGTCGGCGCCCCTGCCGGTGCCGTGCTTGCTCTTCCAGCCGAGACCCTGATCCTCAAGGGCAGCGCCCTCCGGATCGGGACCGACCAGCGAGGGGTCGCCCGCGCCATGGGTCTTGCCGAAGGTATGGCCGCCGGCGATCAGCGCGACGGTTTCCTCGTCGTTCATGGCCATGCGGAAGAAGGTTTCGCGGATGTCCTTGGCCGCAGCGAGCGGGTCAGGATTGCCGTTCGGGCCTTCCGGGTTGACGTAGATGAGGCCCATCTGCACGGCGCCGAGCGGTTCCGAAAGCTGACGTTCGCCGCTGTAGCGTTCGTCGCCGAGCCAGCTGCCTTCCGGACCCCAGTACAGCTCTTCCGGCTCCCACACGTCGGCGCGGCCGCCGGCGAAGCCGAAGGTCTTGAAGCCCATCGACTCAAGCGCGACGTTGCCGGCCAGGATCATCAGGTCGGCCCAGGAGATCTTGCGCCCGTATTTCTGTTTGATCGGCCACAGCAGCCGGCGAGCCTTGTCGAGGTTGGCGTTATCCGGCCACGAGTTCAGCGGCGCGAAGCGCTGCTGCCCGGCGCCGGCTCCGCCGCGCCCGTCTGTGATGCGGTAGGTGCCGGCCGAGTGCCAGGCCATGCGGATCATCAGGCCGCCGTAATGGCCGAAGTCCGCCGGCCACCAATCCTGCGAGTTCGTCATCAGGGCGGTGAGATCCTTCTTCACCGCTTCAAGGTCGAGCGTCTTGAACTCCTTGGCATAGTCGAAGTCCTTGCCCATCGGATCGGACAGGCCGGAGTTCGTATGCAGGACGCTGATGTCGAGCATCTCGGGCCACCAGTCGCGATTCTTCGGTCCGCGCGTGCCCGAGAACGGACATTTGTCGGTTTTTGCATCCATGTTTTTGGCTCCTCCTTATTGAGCGGAATCGGGGCTGATCGGGGCGGGACCATGCTCCGTAGTTTGGATAAGGTCCAATCGAATTGATTAGGATCAACGATAAGATTATCTTATCGTCATGGTCACTCTTCGACAGCTTCGCTATCTCAACGCACTCGCGCGGCACCGCCATTTCGGCCGCGCGGCGGAAGCCTGTGCCGTCAGCCAGCCGGCCTTGTCGATGCAGATCAAGGACCTGGAGAGTGACCTCGGTGTGGCGCTGGTGGAGAGGCGGACCAACGACGTGGTGATGACCGAGGCCGGGCTCGAGATCGCCCGGCGCTCGGAGCGGATCCTGAGCGAGGTTTCGGACCTTGAGGATTTCGCGCGCCATCGCAGCAAGGTCCTCTCGGGCACGCTGAGATTCGGCGTGATCCCCTCGGTTGCGCCATATGTGCTGCCGCATCTCCTGCCGGTCCTTCAGGAGAAGCATCCCGAACTCGAACTCGAGTTGCGCGAGACCCAGACCCGCTTCCTGGTGGAAGAACTGACCCGCGGCGCACTCGACGTGGTGATGATCGCGTTGCCTGCGCCGCAAGCCGATATCGAGACGCTGGCCCTGTTCGATGACGCATTCCTGCTCGCAGCGCCCGCGGGTGACGATCTGCCCAGCCGCGCCCGCATCACGGCGGATGATATCGATCCAAGCCGTCTGATCCTGCTGGAGGAAGGGCATTGCTTGCGCGATCAGGCGCTCGCCTTCTGCAGCGATGCATCGGGGGGCACGCTGCGCGAACTCGGCGCCACCAGCCTCACCACGGTGATGCAGATGGTCGCAAACGGCTACGGCGTCACACTTATCCCCGAGGTCGCCGTGCCGGTCGAAGCGCGCGACGAGCGCGTGCAGCTTCTGCGCTTTGCAAAGCCCGAACCCTTCCGCACCGTCGGACTGGCGTGGCGCAGGACATCCTCTCGCGCGCGGGATTTCAGGGCGCTGGGCCAGATCGTGACGCAGGTGGTGAACTGACGCGGATCCTCGAATGGAATAGCGCGATACACCAGCTCCGAAACAAAAAGGGCGGCCAACATGGCCGCCCTTTGAAACACATGGCGCAATCGCGCGTCGTGCGCTGATTACTCCGCGCCGCCGGCAGCCGCTTCCGGCTCCTTCTCGCGCTCGGCCTTCTGCTTGGCCTCGAGGTCCTCGCCGGTCTGCTGGTCGACGACCTTCATCGACAGGCGAACCTTGCCGCGATCGTCGAGCCCGAGCAGCTTCACCTTCACCTTGTCGCCTTCCTTCACGACGTCGGAGGTCTTCTGCACGCGGCCCTGTGCGAGCTGGCTGATATGGACGAGGCCGTCCTTGGCGCCGAAGAAGTTCACGAAAGCGCCGAAGTCCATGACCTTCACCACGGTGCCGTCATAGATCATGCCGACTTCCGGATCGGATGCGATCGACTTGATCCACTTGATCGCAGCGCGGATCTGCTCGCCATTGGCGGAGGCAACCTTCACGGTGCCGTCGTCCTCGACGTTGATCTTGGCGCCGGTCTTTTCGACGATCTCGCGGATCACCTTGCCGCCGGTGCCGATCACTTCGCGGATCTTGTCGACCGGGATCTTCAGGGTCTCGATGCGCGGAGCATGCTCGCCGAGTTCGGCGCGCGCCGCGGTCAGCGCCTTGGCCATCTCGCCAAGGATATGGATGCGGCCATCCTTCGCCTGGCCGAGCGCGATCTTCATGATCTGCTCGGTGATCCCGGCGATCTTGATGTCCATCTGCAGCGATGTGATGCCCTGCTCGGTACCGGCGACCTTGAAGTCCATGTCGCCGAGGTGATCCTCGTCACCGAGGATGTCCGAGAGAACGGCAAATTTCTCGCCTTCCAGGATCAGGCCCATCGCGATGCCTGCGGTCGGCCGCTTGAGCGGAACGCCGGCATCCATAAGCGCGAGCGAGGTGCCGCACACGGTCGCCATCGAGGACGAGCCGTTCGACTCGGTGATCTCCGACACCACGCGGATGGTGTAGGGGAAGTCGTGATGCAGCGGCAGCACCGGATGGATCGCGCGCCAGGCAAGCTTGCCGTGGCCGATCTCGCGCCGCTTGGTGCCGCCGAGACGGCCGGTCTCGCCGACCGAGAAGGGCGGGAAGTTATAGTGCAGCAGGAAGTGCTCCTTGTAGGTGCCCTGCAGCGCGTCGATCCACTGCTCGTCCTCGCCGGTGCCGAGCGTGGTGACAACGAGCGCCTGGGTCTCGCCGCGCGTGAACAGCGCCGAGCCATGGGTGCGCGGCAACACGCCGACTTCGCAGACGATCGGACGCACGGTGGTCAGGTCGCGGCCGTCGATACGCTTCGACGTATCGAGAATGTTCCAGCGCACGATCTTGGCTTCGAGCTCCTTGAACACGCCGGCGACGCGCAGCTTGTCGTATTTCGGCTCCGCGCCTTCCGGGAAGTAATGCGCAACCATCTTCTCCTTGACGGCGGCGACGGCGGCGTAACGATCCTGCTTCTTCGAGATCGAATAGGCGGCGCGCAGGTCCTTCTCGAACAGGCTGAGCATTTCCTTTTCGAGCTCGGAATTGTCGACGACGTTGAGCTCGCGCGGCTCCTTCGCGGCCTTTTCAGCAAGCTGGATGATCGCCTGGATCACCGGCTGGAAATGACGGTGGCCGAACATCACCGCGCCGAGCATGACCTCTTCGGTGAGTTCCTTCGCTTCGGATTCGACCATCAGAACCGCATCGCCGGTGCCGGCGACCACGAGGTCGAGTGCGCTTTCCGGCATCTCGTCGAGCACCGGATTGAGCACGTATTCGCCATTGATGAAGCCGACGCGGGCGGCGCCGATCGGGCCCATGAAGGGCACACCGGACAGCGTCAGCGCGGCAGAAGCCGCAACCATCGCCAGCACGTCCGGATCATTTTCCATGTCATGCGAGAGCGTGGTGACGATCACCTGCGTCTCGTTGCGCCAGCCATCGGCGAAGAGCGGGCGGATCGGGCGGTCGATCAGGCGGGAGACCAGCGTCTCCTTTTCGGTCGGACGGCCTTCGCGCTTGAAATAGCCGCCGGGAATGCGGCCGGCTGCGTAGAATTTTTCCTGGTAATCGACGGTCAGTGGCAGGAAGTCCACGCCCTCGCGCGGCGTCTTGGCTGCGACAACGGTCGCGAGCACGGTGGTTTCGCCATAGGTCGCGACGACGGCGCCGTCAGCCTGACGCGCCACCTTGCCGGTCTCGAGGACGAGCTTGCGCCCACCCCAGTCGAGCTCAACACGATTGATATCTAACATTTCGCTTTTCTCTCATCGGTTCGGACTGAGGAAAAAGCCATGTGCAAGACGGCGAGACGCTGTCGCGCGCGGCGAAAGCGTCAGGCAAAAGCGTCCGGCGATCCTGCCATGGCTCATCCCTCCGGGATGCGAACGGGCCAATCCGTATTGCCACCGTTCGGTCCGGCAGATCACGCTGCCGGTCGCACGCGAACGCGCTTGTCCTGCGTTCGCACAACAAAGCGAGCGCGGTATTCGCGTTCGCTCAACAAATGCGGACGCCGCAATGCGTCCGCTCGTTGGGGCACGAACAGGTCCGAAAAATGATGTGTCTTTCGGATGTGCCCCGTCGCGCCCGCGCCAGCGGGCGCAGCGCAATCAGCGGCGGATATTCAGCCGCTCGATCAGGTCCTTGTAGCGCGCCTCGTCCTTACGCTTGATGTAGTCGAGGAGTTGGCGGCGCAGCGACACGAGCTTTAGCAGCCCGCGGCGCGAATGGTTGTCCTTGGTATGCGTCTTGAAGTGACCGGTCAGGTTGTTGATCCGCTCGGAGAGGATCGCGACCTGGACTTCAGGCGAACCGGTGTCGCCCTTGCTACGTGCAAACGTCTTGATGACTTCGGCCTTGCGGCCGGCTTCGATCGACATCGTCAAATGCCTTTTTCTTTGCCGGCGCTGCCAGTCAGGCCGGTGAGGTTGAACACACGCTTGGGAACGATCTGGCCCTGACCAGTCTCGGCAAGAGCGATCAGCTCGCCCGCCACCGTGACGTAGACCAGGCCCTCAAGAATGGGAGCGTCCCGTCCGCGCAGGATAACGGCCTGGCCTCTCTGGAGCCGGGCCGCATCGGACCTGTTGACGGCCAGCGCCGGGATGTCGTCCAGCGCGGTCTCAACGGGCCATAACGCGTCGGCGAGGCTTGCCTCGCCGGCGGCGGCTCTATCGCACAACCCCTGCAATTCTTCCAGAGAAATCATTTCGGGTTCCGCGAAGGGGCCGACGGAGGTCCGCCGGAGCGCCGAAACATGCCCCTTGCAGCCCAGCAGACGGCCGAAATCGCGCGCCAGCGCCCTTACATAGGTACCTTTGCCGCAATCGGTCTCGAAAACCGCATGGTCAGGGTCCGGCAGCTCGATCAGGTCCAGCCGGTCGATCTCGACCTCGCGGGGCTGCAGTTCCACCACCTCGCCGTCACGGGCGATGTCATAGGCGCGCTCGCCGTCGATCTTGATCGCGGAGAAACGCGGCGGAGTCTGCAGGATGACCCCTTTGAACCGGGGCAGGATGGACTCGATCTGGTCGCGGGTCGGCCGGACGTCGCTGACTTCGACCACACGGCCCTCGGTGTCGTCGGTGTCCCGCTCCTCGCCCCAGCGCACGGTGAAGCGATAGGTCTTGGTCGAATCCATGATGAAGGGGACGGTCTTGGTCGCTTCGCCGAGCGCGATCGGAAGGCAGCCGGTCGCAAGCGGATCGAGCGTGCCTGCATGGCCGGCGCGCTTCGCCGAGAACAGCCGCCGGATCACCGCGACCGCGTGAGTCGAGGTCATGCCGATCGGCTTGTCGAGCACGACCCAGCCATGAACGTCGCGCTTGTCGCGCCGCGGCTGCTGCTTGCGCTTTTCCTTCCTGGGCCCCTGGGTCGAAACAATCGGTCCGCGCTCGTCGTGAGGGCGTTCAAGTGTCGGCTGCGAAAGCGTGGAGCGCTGCTCGTTATTCATCTGCGGCTCCATCCTTCTCGATGTCGCGCCGTACTTCCGGCGTTCGCAAAAGTTTCTCGATCCGTTCCGCTTCGTCGAATCGTTCGTCCGCGCGGAATCGAATGTCGGGTGCAAATTTTAAGTTAACGCGATGCGCAATCTCGCCACGCAGGAAGCGCTTGTTGTCGTTGAGCGCTGCGATCACCGCGTTCACATCCTTGCCGCCGAGTGGCATGACATAGATTGTCGCGAGCTTGAGGTCCGCGGTCATGCGTACTTCGGGGATGGTGATCATGTGGCTCTCGATCACCGGATCGTGGATGTCGCCGCGCGTCAGCATCTCCGCCATCGCATGACGGATCAGTTCGCCGACGCGGAGCTGGCGTTGCGATGCGCCGGCCGGGCTGTCGTTATTGGATTTCCTGTTTCGCATGAGAGTGCTCTCAACGCCGTCATGCCCGCGCTTGCCGCGGGCATTCACGTCCTTCTGTTTCGATTTCAGGACTAGATGGCCGGACGCCGTCTTCGACGGCTTATGCCCGGCCATGACGTCTCAACAAAGCAGATGTCTTGCGAAGCCGTGAGACTTGGACTCACAGGCTGCGTTGCACCTGCTCCACGCGGTAACACTCGATCACGTCGCCGACGCGCATATCCTGGTAGTTCTCGAAGGCCATGCCGCATTCCTGGCCGGCTTTCACTTCCTTTGCGTCGTCCTTGAATCGCTTGAGCTGCGAGAGCTTGCCTTCGTGAACCACGACGTTGTCGCGGATCAGGCGAACCTCGGCGCCGCGTTCCACCGTGCCATCGGTGACGATACAGCCGGCGACCTTGCCGACCTTGGACACGTTGAATACTTCCTGGATGCGCGCGTTGCCGAGCATGGTCTCGCGCCGTTCCGGCGTGAGCAGACCGGACATCGCCGCTTTCACGTCATCCACGAGATTGTAGATGATGTTGTAATAGCGGATCTCGATCCCGTCGCGCTCGGCGGCCTCGCGCGCTTCCTTGTGAGCGCGCACGTTGAAGCCGATGACCGCAGCGCCGATCGATTCCGCGAGCGTGATATCGGACTCGGTGATGCCGCCGACGCCGGACAGGACCACCCGCGCGCCGACCTCGTCGTTGCCGAGTTTGTCCAGTGCGCCGATGATCGCTTCCACCGAGCCCTGCACGTCGCCCTTGATCACCAGCGGGAATTCCTTGCGGCCCGCGGTCTTGACCTGCGCCATCATCTGCTCGAGCGAGCCGCGCATGCCGGTCTGGCGAGCGGCCTGCTTGTCGCGGCGCTGACGTTCACGATAGGTCGTGATTTCGCGCGCACGTGCTTCGCTTTCGACGACCGCGAGGCGGTCGCCGGCGTCCGGCGTGCCATTGAAGCCGAGAATTTCGACCGGGACCGAAGGCCCGGCCTGATCGACCGCCTCACCCGTATCGCTGATGAGCGCGCGGACGCGGCCCCATTCGGAGCCGGCGACGACGATATCGCCGATATCGAGCGTGCCGCGCTGAATCAGCACGGTCGCAACCGGGCCGCGGCCGCGGTCGAGCTTGGCCTCGATCACGGTGCCTTCCGCCAGACGACGCGGATTGGCCTTGAGGTCGAGGATTTCAGCCTGCAGTCCGATGGTCTCCAGCAGCTTGTCGAGGTTCATCTTCTTCAGGGCGGAGACTTCGACGTCGAGCACGTCGCCGCCGAGCGATTCCACCTGCACTTCGTGCTGGAGAAGTTCGGTGCGCACGCGGTCCGGCTTGGCGTCCGGCTTGTCGATCTTGTTGATGGCAACGATCATCGGCACTTTCGCTGCCTTGGCATGCTGGATCGCTTCGATCGTCTGCGGCATCACGCCGTCATCGGCGGCGACAACCAGCACCACGATGTCGGTGACCTTGGCGCCGCGCGCACGCATCGCGGTAAAGGCGGCGTGGCCCGGCGTATCGATGAAGGTGATCTTGCCGTGCGACGGCGATTCAACCTGATAGGCGCCGATATGCTGGGTGATGCCGCCGGCCTCGCCCGAGACCACGTTGGCCGAACGGATGGCGTCCAGCAGCGAGGTCTTGCCGTGGTCGACGTGGCCCATGATGGTGACCACGGGCGCGCGCGGATCGAGTTCATCCGGATCATCCGGCTCGTCGAACAGACCTTCCTCGACGTCAGCCTCCGAGACGCGCTTGACGGTGTGGCCGAGCTCTTCGGCGATCAGCTGCGCGGTATCGGCGTCGATGACGTCGGTGATCTTGGCCATATGGCCCTGCTTCATCAGCATCCGGATCACGTCCACGCCGCGCTCGGCCATACGGTTGGCGAGCTCCTGGATCGTGATGGTTTCCGGAATGACGACTTCGCGGGCGAGCTTTTCCTTGGGCTCGTCGTGATGGCCCTTCAGGCGCTGGGTGCGACGGCGGAACGAGGCGACGGACCGCTCGCGCACTTCGTCGGCATTACCCGCATTCACGACGGTCAGGCGCGTGCGCTGCTTGGGAGCGGCGTTGCGCGGCGCCTTCACGGCCGGGGCGGGACGTGCCGGTCCGGCACCTGCGCCGGGACGGCGGCCCCGCGGGGTTTCGTCGTCGTCGGCTTCGATGACCTGCGGCCGCGCACCGACGCGCCCGGCGCCGGGCGCTGCGGTGGTCGCCGGAGTTGCCGGCTTTTCGTCGCCAAAGCGCTTCTTGGCTTCCTGCTCGGCCTTGCGCTTGGTCTCTTCCTCGCGGCGATGACGCTCTTCTTCCTCGCGCTTGCGGGCCTCTGCGGCTTCGCGTTCGGCCTTCTCGATGCCTTCGCGGCTCTGCCGGCGGCGCGCTTCTTCCTCAGCGATCCTGCGTTCTTCAGCCTCGCGCATGCGCGCGTCGGCGAGGGCATGCGCACGGGCGTTGCGCTCGTCGTCGGTCAGCGTGCGCAGCACCACGCCGGATTTCGGCGCGGATGGGGCTTGCGCGCCGGGACGCGGCGCGGGCGCCTGCGGCTTTTTCGGCGCTTCCTGCGGGGCAGGTTCGGGCGCTTTCGCCTCGGGCTTGCCGATCGTGCGACGTTTCACGGTCTCGACCACGACCTGTTTGGTGCGGCCGTGGCTGAAGCTCTGGCGGACCACGCCCGTTTCGGTGCGCGGCTTCAGCGTCAGCGTTTTTCCGCCGCCGACCTTCTTCTCGCCAGGTGCCTTCGTATCGCTCATTCGTATTCCGTTCCCGAATCCGGTGTGGAGGGTTCCTAGTCCTGCGCGCGCTTTAGCCCCGGCTTTTCCGTGTCGCCGGTGCGGAAGCGCATCATGCGCAGACAACGCGTGAGGAAGCCCTGGCTCGCTGGGCCGGCGAGCAGGGCAGCATGTATCACATTTGACCGCCCTAATGCCAAATCCAATTGCGCGCCCGAAAAAGACCGGATGACCGGTATTTCAGGGCCTTCGCCGTCCTCGTTCCGGCGCAGCAGGGCCTTCAGCTTCCGCAGGCCATCCTCGGAGCCGTCGGAGGCGTGCAGGAGGCCGACCGGGTTATCCCGGTTCAGGGCCGCCTCGACCTTGGTAAAGCCGGTCGTGACGCTCCCGGCCTTGCCCGCGATCGACAGCGAATCCAGCGCCGCCCGCTCCAGCAGGCGGTCGGTGACCTCGCCGAGATCGGCGCCGGCCCGGACCTCCCGCTTGAACCCCTTGGCGAACAGCTTGCGGCGGATGGCGGTCTCCAGGGCCGCCCGGGTCGCGGTGACCCACAATCCGCGGCCGGGCAGATTGCGTTTCACGTCCGGCACGACCGAGCCGTCCGGGCCGACCACGAATCGGATCAGTTCGTCGACCGGCTTGACCGTGCGCTCGACCACGCAAAGCCGCTCCGTCGCAGCCCCCTTGTGGGGGCCGCTGTCGAGCGCCGTATCGTCGAGCACAGCGAGCATGCCGGGTTATTCACCTCACGCGTCCGTCGTTTCTGCTTCGGTCGCCTCCTCGGCGGCCTCCTTGACGAGGTCGGCTTCGGTGATCCAGCCGGCCTTCAGGCGGGCCTGCATCACGATGGCTTCACACTCGTCACGGGTCAGATCGAAGCCGTCCAGGATGCCCGGCTCGCGCTTCGTCTCTCCATCCTTGCGTTCGGTCCAGCCGGCGAGGTCGTCGGTCGCACAGCCGGCGAGATCCTCGACGGTCTTCACGCCGTTCTCGCCGAACGCGACCAGCATCTTCGTGGTGACACCGGGAACGTCCCGAAGTTCGTCCGCGACACCGAGCGCCCGCCGCTTCTCGTCGTATTCGCCCTCGATGCGGCTGAGGAAATCCCTCGCGCGCGACTGCAGCTCTTCCGCGGTCTCTTCGTCGAAACCTTCGATCCCGGCGATTTCCTTCACGTCGACCAGCGCAAGCTCCTCGACCGAGGTGAAACCTTCCGAGGCCAGCAATTGCGCGACCACCTCGTCGACATCGAGTGCTTCGATGAAGGTCTTGGTGCGGTTCTGGAACTCGGCCTGGCGGCGCTCGGATTCTTCCTGCTCGGTGAGGATATCGATGTCCCAACCGGTCAGCTGCGAGGCGAGACGCACGTTCTGGCCGCGCCGTCCGATCGCCAGCGACAATTGGGCATCCGGAACGACAACTTCAATGCGCTCCTTGTCCTCGTCGAGCACGACCTTTGCGACTTCGGCCGGCGCAAGCGCATTCACCACGAAGGTTGCGATATCCTGCGACCACGGGATGATGTCGATCTTTTCGCCCTGCAACTCGTTCACCACCGCCTGCACGCGCGAACCGCGCATACCGACGCAGGCGCCGACGGGATCGACCGAGGAATCGCGCGAAATCACGGCGATCTTGGCGCGCGAGCCGGGGTCACGTGCGACGGCCTTCACCTCGACGATGCCGTCATAGATTTCCGGCACTTCCTGCGCGAACAGCTTCGCCATGAATTGCGGATGGGTGCGCGACAGGAAGATCTGCGGGCCGCGCGGTTCGCGGCGCACGTCGTAGATATAGGCGCGGACGCGATCGCCGTTGCGGAACACCTCGCGCGGCAGCATTTCGTCGCGACGCACGATCGCTTCGCCGCGGCCAAGATCGACGACCACGTTGCCGTATTCGACGCGCTTGACGACGCCGTTGACGATGTCGCCGATGCGGTCCTTGTATTCCTGATATTGCCGGTCGCGTTCAGCCTCGCGCACTTTCTGCACGATGACCTGCTTGGCGCTCTGCGCGGCGATGCGGCCATATTCCAGCGGCGGCAGGGCATCGGCGATGGTG
>Ga0180218_1001376_pt1 | contig 14907 bp, 11 predicted proteins | sample eDN3rd37CKraftBY_FD_151334 | JGI IMG/M metagenome (GOLD analysis project Ga0180218, IMG submission 151334) | Enriched backyard soil microbial communities from Emeryville, California, USA - eDNA 3rd pass 37_C Kraft BY (version 2) (version 2) | ecosystem: Environmental > Terrestrial > Soil >...
TTACCCGGTCGTGCTGGAGGACTTCCACATCCGCAAGGGCTCGGGCGGCCGCGGCAAATGGCATGCGGGAGACGGCATCCGCCGCACCATCCGTTTCCTCGAGCGGATGGAATGCACCATCCTGTCAGGCCATCGACGCGTGCGGCCGTTCGGTCTTGCCGGCGGCGAGGCCGGTCGGGTCGGCGAGAATGCAGTGCGCCGGAAGGACGGCAGGATCGAAAAGCTCGGCGGCTGCGACGCCACGATGATCGACGCAGGCGAAGCCATCATCATTCAGGTGCCGACGGCGGGCGGCTACGGGAAGGCGTAGCGCTCAAACGAACGGGGCCGCAGGCTCACGCCCACGGCCCCGCATGGAAACGACTTCGCGTCTCAGAAGCCGCGATACGGCTTGCAGAGACCGGACTGTAGCGTGAAGCCACGCGGGCATTGGCCACGCGGGCCAGGATAATATTGCGGCTTGCCCCAGCGATCAGGCCCGGCAAATACGAAGGCCTGCGGCGGAGGCGCAGGCGGGCCCGCGCGCATCGGCACGCAACGGTAGCCATTGTAGAAGAAGCCGCGGCCACAGCCGTCACGAGCTTCAGCCACACCGCCGAAGACGGCCAGTGCAGCCAGTGCAAACAATATCTTGCGCATGTCTGTCAGAGTCCTAGTTCTCGTCGCCTCGCGCATTAGCGCGAATGCCGGTGAATGCCGGATAAACGCCGCCGCGGCGGAGTGACGCAGCGATTCCAACGAGTAAGTCCTGAGGACCCAAGGGTCAATCCGCGTCTTCAACCAGTCCGTCGCCGAGTTCGATCTGCAGGGTCGGATGCACGATTCCGAACCGGTCTTGAAGCTCGTGCGCGGCCGTCTTGAAGAACGCGTTGCCGGGGTGACCGCCGGGCATCACGAGATGCGCGGTCAACGCCACCTCATTGGTGCTCATGGCCCAGACATGCACGTGATGGACACGCGTCACGCCCGGAAGGCCCTCGAGAAAGCCCCTCACCTTCGCAAGCTCGATATGCGCCGGCACCGCCGCGAGCGCGAGACCGATCGAGTCCCGCAGCAATCCCCATGTCCCCCACAGGATAACGGCAACGATGACGAGACTGGTCAGCGGATCGAGCCACAGCCACCCTGTGAGCATGATGACGGCGCCAGCGATCACAACGCCAAGCGAAACGCCCGCGTCCGCCACCATATGCAGGTAGGCGCCGCGGATATTGAGGTCGCTCTTGCTTCCGCTCATGAACAGCCAAGCCGTGAAGCCGTTCACCAGAATGCCGGCGCCGGCGACGATCATCACCGTCACGCTGGCGACCGGCTCGGGATTGGCAAACCGCCAGACGGCTTCCCAAGCAATGCCGCCGCAGGCGAAGATCAGAAGAAGCGCATTCCCGAGCGCTGCGAGGATCGAACTTGCGCGCAGACCATAGGTAAAGCGCTCGTTCGGGGGACGCTTCGCGAGAATAGCGGCGCCCCAGGCAACCAGCAGCCCAATCACATCGCTCAGATTGTGCCCTGCATCGGCGAGCAGCGCGGTCGAATTGGCGAGAATGCCAAAGGCCGCCTCGATCGCCACGAACCCGAGATTGAGCGCAACACCGATTGCAAAGGCGCGGCCAAAATCCTTCGGCGCATGCGAATGCGCATGACCGGCGTGATCATGGCCGGCATGAGAATGACCCGCATGGGAGTGGCTGGCATGATCGTGGGAGGGATCGTGCATCTTTCGGCTTTACCGCGAAGGCGGGAAGCAATGACCGCCGCTCTGAGTATAGTTACGCGATGTCGCGACGGCGACCCTCCGGTCACTCCGCCGGGCGCGGGCCGTCGTCCTCGATCCAGTCGTCGTCATCGAGAATGTTGCGCTTGGTCTTCGCGGCCGTCTTCGGCCTGCCGTTGAGAGACGCGTTGCGCGACTTGTTCGCGGACTTGCCGACCGAGCCGGTGAAGCCCGGGTCCGGCCGCCAGGCATAACCGCGATCGCGCGCAACGCGCGCGGCCACGACCTCGCCAGAAATCTGATCGGGGTTGCAGATGCGGTTGGCGCTTCGCCGGCGCATCAGATCGAGATGAAAATGATCGTAGTGGAAGCGGTTCGAGCCCGGAGCGAGGACCGTATTGAATTGATCGCAGGCCGCACCCTGCACATCGCGCAGGAATCCCTGCTCTTCCGGCGAGCCGCGCCAGCCGTTCTTCACGGTGATCTTCCGTCCGTCCGCGAGCGTGAAGGACGCGATATCCAGCGCATTGCCGAAGGCATGTTCTGAGATGCGCGCGCCGGGCTGGCCGTTCATGCCGCGGCAAGAATAAGCGGAAATCTGCCGGATCTCGACCACCGGCTGACGAAACCAGCGCCGTGCGGCCGGCTGCACCGAATCGATGATCCAGCGATCGAGCGCGGACACCATCGGACAGGCCAGCGTCGCCGCCGGCTTTATTTCAACCGGCCCGAACGCTGCGACCGCGCCGCGACTCATTGGAACAGGGCTCTGGACCGGCGCTGCGCGCTGCGGCGCCTGATAGGTCTCCGTCCGTGGCGGCATCGGATAAGGCGAGCGTGACGTACCGCGTGGCGCTGTGACCTCATCGTCGTCGAATGCGGGTTCGGCCGGCGCATCGTAAACCGATGGCCGGCGCGTGCCTGAGGGGGCGGAGCGGACATAATCGACAGCCGGTGCACGCGCGACGCCGCGATCGTATCCACCGCCATAATGCTGTTGCGGCACGATCTGCAGCGGCGCGCCGACATTGCGCGCGCCCGATTGCGACGGTGCAAGCGGCTGACGCTGCACACTCGATGGCCGCGCCGGATTGGCGAATTGCGGCTCATCATCCTGCAATGTCTGCGGCTGCGCTGGCGCACGCGGAGCGGGTGCGGTCGTGACCGGCCAGCGCTGCGGTCCCGCATTCGGCACCGATCCCGGCGGCCGGATATCTGTGTAGCCCATGAGCGGCTGATCGCCGAGAGCGGCGACCTTCAGCGGAAAGTCGGCGCCGCACATACCCGGTCCGTTGATCGGCTCGATGCGCACGATCGTGCCGCTTTCCTTCACGGCTCCGGACTGCAGGCAGGTGAGTTCGGCTTCTTTCCGCCAGGGTTCGCGCTGCGCGAGGTAATGCCCCGCGCAGCCGGCGACCAGCAGCAAGCCGACCCCGGTGACGCATTTGCGCCATTGATGAAACAGCACCCGCACCATGGCGCCGACAATGCGAACGACACTCTTAACGGGTTATTCACCGCGGCGACGCGCATTTTGTTATCGTTACCGGATGGTGACCGGAACCGCGCCGCCGAGTAACGTGCCCGGAAAAATTACACGAATGGGAATGCCCGATGGACTGGCGAGTGCGCGCGCTGACCGCTGCATTGATGACGATCGTGATGGTGACGCTCGTCACCTTCGTCGCGACCTGGCTCGCACTCGGCTTCGATCAGGAGTTCCTGCGGCAATGGGCGAAGGCATTCCTCGTCGCCTGGCCGATCGCGGCGGTGACAGGTTTCCTTGTCATGCCCGGCGCGCGCAAGATCGCGGAACGTCTCGTGGGCTGACGGGTTTCATGAACGTTCCGGCAGGCACCGCAAGAACGTCTCTACCCTGACTTGCATCGAGCGACATAAGGAAAATCAAGCACTTAGCGACCGCCGCACTGCAGCGTAAAAAAATAGTTTATCCTGATTTGCCATGGACTTAGCGGCGATCTGCACACCTTTTCCCACGATGGGGCGGCACTTTGTGGTCCCTGCGGCGTTGAGGCCTTCGAGCGGATTTCACGATCTGCTAAGATGAACCGAAGGACAGCGAAGGGAGGCCTTATGGACCTTACCTTGAAACTCAACGTCCTGGCGGTGTTTGCCGTGTTCGCTTTCGTGAGCGCGGTGTTGCTGGGAGCGTTCTGAGATTCTTGGCGTAAAGCTATAAGACCAACAATCGCCGCGGTGTATGGGGCGGCCTTGTATTTAAAGCACCGGAGCGTCACTGCTCCGGTGCTTTGCATTTTGGAACCCTGGAACTTTGCGCCGGCGCCTTGGCCGCGCGCAGCCGCCGCACGTCAATCGCTCGCTAGGCCGCACGCGCCTTTTCGCGCGCCACCGGATCGTAATTGAGGATCGGTGCTAGCCAGCGCTCGCATTCGGCGATGCTCCAGTTCTTGCGCCGCGCGTAATCCTCGACCTGATCGCGCTCGATCTTGCCCACACCGAAATAGTGGCTTTGCGGGTGGCTGAAGTAGAGGCCGGAAACCGACGCACCGGGCCACATCGCAAAGCTCTCGGTCAGGCTCACACCGATCCGGCTTCCGCCGATGAGGCGGAACAGTGTTTCCTTCTCGGTGTGATCGGGCTGGGCCGGATAGCCCGGAGCCGGACGAATGCCCTGATAGCTTTCCGCGATTAGTTCCGCCGGGGTGAGGGACTCGCCGGGAGCGTAGCCCCAGAACTCCTTGCGGACGCGCTCGTGCAGATGTTCGGCGAAAGCTTCCGCAAGCCGATCAGCGAGCGCCGACATCATAATCGCGGAGTAGTCGTCGTTCGCGCGCTTGAAGCGGGTCGCGATGACGTCCTCGCCGATACCGGCCGTGACCACGAAAGCGCCGACATGATCGACAGGACCGCTGCTCGAGGGCGCGACGAAGTCGGCGATCGAAACATTCGGCCGCCCGTCTCGTCGCGCGATCTGCTGCCGCAGGCCGTGCAACGTTGCGATCTGCGAGGCGCCCGTCTCGTCGAACACACGGATGTCGTCGCCGTCGCGAGCGGCGGGCCAGAAACCGACGACGGCCGATGCCTGCACCCATTGCTCGGACACAATCTGCTTGAGCATCTGCTGCGCGTCATCCAACAGCGAACGCGCCGCCGGGCCAAACTTCTCGTCGTGCAGGATCTGCGGATAGCGTCCGGTCAGTTCCCAGGTCGCGAAGAATGGCGTCCAGTCGATATAATCGGCGAGCTTCGCCAGCGGATAATTCTCAAGAACGCGTGTGCCGAGGAATTGCGGCTTTGGCGCCACCGCAACGTCGGGATTGAGCGTCAGCGACTTGGCGCGCGCGTCCGCAAGCGTCAGCCGCTTCTTGTCGTCCTGCCCGCGGGCGTGGGCCGCGGCGATCTGCGCGTAATCCTCGCGCACGCTCTCGACATAGGCCGGGCGCGCGTCCTTCGACATCAGCAATTGCGCGACACCAACCGCACGGCTCGCGTCGGTCACATAGACGGCCTGGCCCTTGCGGTAGTTCGGATGGATCTTCACCGCGGTATGCACGCGGCTGGTCGTGGCACCGCCGATCAGGAGCGGCAGATCGAATTCCTGGCGCTCCATCTCGGCCGCGACGTGGCACATCTCGTCGAGCGAGGGCGTGATCAGTCCCGAGAGACCGATGATGTCGACCTGCTCTTCACGTGCCGTCTCAAGGATCTTCGCCGCCGGCACCATCACACCGAGATCGATGACCTCGTAATTGTTGCACTGGAGCACGACGCCGACGATGTTTTTGCCGATATCGTGCACGTCGCCTTTCACGGTCGCGAGCAGGATCTTGCCGTTGGAGTTGCTCTGGCCCTTGTCGTTCGAGGCCTTCTCGTTCTCCATGAACGGCATCAGATAGGCGACTGCCTGCTTCATGACGCGCGCGGACTTCACAACCTGCGGCAGGAACATCTTCCCGGAGCCGAACAGGTCGCCGACGACGTTCATGCCGTCCATCAGCGGTCCTTCGATCACGTCGAGCGGACGCTTCGCGCCCTGCCGCGCCTCCTCCGTATCCTGGGTGATGTAGTCTGTGATGCCATGGACAAGCGCATGCGACAGCCGCTTGCCGACCGGCCATTCGCGCCAGGCAAGATCCGCCTCGCTCTTCTCGCGGGTCTGGCCAAAGAAGCGCTTAGCGATTTCCAGTAGCCGCTCTGCCGCATCCTCGCGGCGGTTGAGCACCACGTCCTCGCAGGCCTCGCGCAGTTCCGGATCGAGGTCGTCATACACCGCCATCTGCGCGGCGTTGACGATGCCCATATCCATGCCAGCTTTGATGGCGTGATACAGGAACACCGAGTGCATCGCCTCGCGCACCGGCTCGTTGCCGCGGAACGAGAATGACAGGTTCGACACGCCGCCCGACACATGCGCGTGCGGCAGCTTTTCCCGGATGAAGCGCGCCGCCTCGATGAAGGCGACGCCGTAATTGTTGTGCTCCTCGATACCAGTCGCCACCGCGAAGATGTTCGGGTCGAAGATGATATCTTCCGGCGGGAATCCGACCTTGTTGACCAGGATGTCATAAGCGCGGGCGCAGATCGCGGTCTTGCGCTCGATGTTGTCGGCCTGGCCCTGCTCGTCGAACGCCATCACCACGACCGCAGCGCCATAGCGGCGCACGATCTTCGCGTGGTGGATGAAAGCCTCCTCACCTTCCTTCAGCGAGATCGAATTGACCACGCATTTGCCCTGCACGCATTTCAGGCCGGCTTCGATCACCTGGAACTTCGACGAGTCGATCATGATCGGAACCCGAGCGATGTCTGGTTCGGCGGCGATCAGGTGCAGAAAAGTCACCATGGCCTTCTCGGAATCGAGCAGGCCCTCGTCCATGTTCACGTCGATGATCTGCGCGCCGTTCTCCACCTGGTCGCGCGCGATGGCGAGACCTGCGGTGTAGTCGCCCGCGGTGATCAGCTTGCGGAATTTGGCCGAGCCGGTGACGTTGGTGCGCTCGCCGACATTCACGAACGGGATGGCATCGGTGAGCGTGAAGGGTTCAAGTCCGGACAGCCGCAGCCGCCGCTCGATCACGGGAACTGCCCGCGGCTTCTTGTCGGCCACGGCCTGCGCGATCGCGCGCATATGCTCGGGTGTCGTGCCGCAGCAACCGCCGACGATATTGACGAGGCCGGACCCTGCGAATTCCGATAGCAGCCCCGCCATGTGCTGGGGGCTCTCGTCGTAAAGCCCGAACTCGTTCGGCAGGCCGGCATTCGGATAGGCGCAGATCAGCGTATCGGCGACGCGCGAAAGCTCGGCGATATGCGCGCGCATCTCCTTGGCGCCCAGCGCGCAATTGAGACCGACCGAGAGTGGCGCGGCGTGGCGGATCGCATTCCAGAACGCTTCCGGCGTCTGCCCCGCGAGCATGCGCCCCGAGAGGTCGGTGATCGTGCCGGAGATCATCACCGGGATCTTTTCGCCGCGCGCCTCTTCGAGTTCAGCAATCGCGTAGAGCGCGGCTTTTGCGTTCAACGTATCGAAGATGGTCTCGACCAGCAGAATATCGACTCCGCCCTCGAGCAGGGCCGCGGCCTGCTCGGCATAGGCCGCTTTCAGTTCATCGAACGAGACAGCGCGAAAGCCGGGATTGTTCACGTCCGGCGAGATCGAAGCGGTCCGGTTGGTCGGCCCCATGGCGCCTGCAACGAAACGCGGCCTGCCGTCGCGCTTTTTTGCCAGCGCTGCCGCCTCTCGCACAAGGATGGCCGAGGCGCGATTGAGCTCCGGGACGAGGCCCTCCATCCCGTAATCGGCCTGCGCAATCACGGTCGAGGAGAATGTATTGGTCGAGACAATGTCCGCGCCGGCCTGGAAATAGGCGAGATGGATCTCGCGTACCGCATCAGGCTGCGTGAGCGACAACAGATCGTTGTTGCCGCGCACGTCACGATGCCAGTCCTTGAAGCGCGTGTTGCGGAACGCCGCCTCGTCGAACCGGTGCTGCTGCAGCATCGTTCCCATGCCGCCGTCGAGGAGCAAAATCCGATCGGCAGCCAGCGCACGGAGCGCAGCTTCTGTGGCAGATGGCTTCATCTCTCTCACCGCATCATTGGGAGTCGCGAGCAGGGCTCACGCAGCCTGTTTTTCCACCGGGCGTAGGCCCAGCATGTGGCAGATCGCGTAGACGAGATCGGCACGGTTCATCGTATAGAAGTGGAAATCGGTGACGCCGCGATCGGCAAGGTTGAACACCTGCTCGGCAGCGATCGCAGCCGCGACCAACTTGCGCGTCGACACGTCATTGTCGAGCCCCTCGAAGCGTTCGGCCAGCCAGTTCGGAATGAACGTGCCGCAGCGCTCCGCGAAATTCTTCACCTGCCTGAAATTCTGCACCGGCACGATCCCCGGCACGATCGGGATATCGATGCCGCGCGAGCGGACACGATCGACATACTGGAAGTACAGATCGTTCTCGAAGAAGAACTGGGTAATCGCGCGCGTCGCGCCGGCATCCACCTTGGCCTGCAGCATGTCGAGATCGACATTGGCGTGGCGCGAATCCGGGTGCTTCTCCGGATAGGCCGACACCGACACCTCGAAATCGCCAATCCGCTTGATGCCGGCCACAAGGTCCGCGGCGTTCTGATATCCGCCCTTATGCGGCACATATTGCGCACCGACGCCGCCCGTTGGATCGCCACGCAACGCCACGATGTGCTTCACGCCGATGTCGCGATAATTGCGCACGACCGTGTCGACCTCCTCGCGTGTGGCATCGACGCAGGTCAGATGCGCCGCGGGGACGAGCGAGGTTTCCTCGAGGATGCGCTTGACGGTCGCGTGGGTGCGCTCACGGGTCGAACCGCCCGCGCCATAAGTCACGGAAACGAAATTCGGATGCAGAGGCGCAAGCCGCTCGATCGCCTCCCACAGCGAAAGCTCCATCTCCTCGGTCTTGGGCGGGAAGAACTCGAACGATACGCGCAACCTCTGACCGCGTCCGTTCACGACCCGGCTGACCGGGCGAGCCACATCGATGGTCATGCAACCTCCTGACGACCGGCGATGTGCACCCGCCGGTCCTGCGCAAGCCAGAGCGATACGGCGATCTTTCCGTCGGTGCCGCGCTCCGGTGCGATGCTCTTGTGCATGGTGACGTCGAGGCCCGCAGCGGCGAGCCATTGCGTCATCGTATCCGGCGCGAAGCCGAGCCTGCGATGCGCATGCTCCTCGCGCAGGAATTCAAGTTCGTGCGGCGCGAAATCCACGATCAGGAGACGGCCGGAAGGTGCGAGCACGCGCGCAGCCTCACGGATCGCACGTGCACCGTCGTCGAGATAATGCAGCACCTGATGGATGATGATGACGTCGAAGGAATCGCGCGGCAGCGACAGGTCGTAGATGTCGCCCTGCCGTACGCTGCAATGACGCAGGCCCGCGCGCTCGAGCCGCGCGCGCGCCAGCAGCAGCATGTCGAGCGAAAGATCGATGCCGAGGCCGCGCTCGATCTGCGGACCGAACAGTTCGAGCATTCGCCCCGTGCCGGTGCCAAGATCGAGCAGGGAGCGGAACGGCTTGTCGCCGAGCGCCTTCACGATTGCCTGCTCCACCGCGTCGTCGGCGGCATGCAGCTTGCGGATGCGATCCCATTCGGCCGCGTGTTCGCGAAAATAACTTTGCGCGGCTTCGGCGCGCGCCTCGCGCACCGCGGCAAGGCGCTCGCGGTCCCGCGCGATCATCGGATCGGCCGGATCGAGCCGTTCGACCAGCATGCGCGCAACACCGGCGCTGTCGCCGGTCTCGGACAGACGGAAGAACGCCCACGCCCCCTCGCGGTGACGCTCGATCAGGCTGGCTTCCGACAGCAGCTTGAGGTGACGCGAAATGCGCGGCTGCGATTGCCGCAGGATCTCGGTGAGATCCGAAACGGTGAGTTCGGCCTCGGCCAGCAGCGCAAGAATGCGCAGGCGGGTGCCTTCGGCCACCGCGCGCAGCGCATCATGCATTGTCGCAAAGGCCAACGGACCGGACATCGGACTTCATTCCCCGGACGGCCGCCCGCCCTTGATTGATATAAGGATATCTTTATACGGTAATTTGATGGGCGCAAGCCCACTTCGTGGGCCAGTGTTAACTTTTTGTGTCGACTGCGATTTTTCGGGAGCGTGGAAGGCGCCGCATGGCACGCACCCCGGATTTGGCCTAAACCGACCCAATGACCACCAATGCAAATGCCGAAACCGACCGTTTCGGTGTCCGTCCCGGCGAAATCGCCGTCGAATTGCCTGCGAGCTTCGACGCCGGGCTCTATTTCATCGGCCGGATCCGGACGCCGTGGACGCGGCGAGAGGACTGTCCGAAGAATGCCGGCGAGTCCGACGCCGTCTGCACGATCGAACTCGATCCGCGCTACGCGGCAGCGCTCGACAAGGTGGAGACCTGCACGCACCTCATCGTGCTGTACTGGATGGACCGGGCGCGCCGCGATCTTGTGGTGCAGACTCCGCGGCATTACGGCGAGGGGCGCGGCTCTTTCGCGCTGCGTTCGCCGGTACGCCCAAATCCGATCGCGCTCAGCGTTGTGAAACTTCTGAAGGTCGAAGGGACGACGCTCTCGATTCAGAACATCGATTGTCTCGACAACACCCCGCTGCTCGACATCAAGCCCTATTTCGCCTCAGTCGATGCCAAGCCTGACGCTGCCGTCGGCTGGCACCGGGACCGCAAACCTCAAGACAAGAACTGACTGGAGACCGCCTGAATGCGCCTGCGTTCGTCCATTACGCGCGACGGCCTCGATCGGACCCCGCACCGCGCCTTCATGCGCGGCATGGGGCTCGACGACGAAGCGATCGCCAAGCCGATGATCGGCATCGCCTCGATGAAGGGCACCACCACGCCCTGCAACATGACGCATTTTTCGCAGGTCGAATCGGCCAAGGAAGGCGTGGATGCAGCCGGTGGCACGCCGCGCGAATTCACCACCATCTCGGTGTCGGACGGCATCGGCATGAACCACGAGGGTATGAAATTCTCCCTCGTCAGCCGCGAAGTGATCGCCGACTCAATCGAAGCCGTGGTGCAGGGTCATGCCTATGACGGCCTTGTTGCGTTTGGCGGCTGTGACAAGACGCTGCCCGGCGCGATGATGGGCATGGTCCGCTGCAACGTGCCGGCCGTCTTTGTATATGGCGGCTCGGCGCTTCCCGGCCGCCTGCATGGCAAGGACGTCACCGTCCTCGACGCCTATGAAGGGGTTGGCGCGGTGCAGACCGGACAGATGAAAGAAGAAGCTCTCGCGGCCATGGAGCGAAGCGCCCTGCCCTCGATCGGCGCCTGTCCCGGCCAGTTCACCGCCAACACCATGGCGATGGTGTCGGAAGTACTCGGCCTCACCGTGCCGAATTCGGCGATGGTGCCCGGCGTCTATGCGCAGCGCTCGGCGATCGCGCAGCGCGCCGGCGAGATCGTGATGGAGATCCTCAAGCGTGGCGGCCCGCTGCCGCGCGACCTCGTCACCCGGAAGTCACTGGAGAATGCCGCGGCCATCGTCGCCGCCACCGGCGGCTCGACCAATGCGGCGTTGCACCTGCCGGCGATTGCGAACGAGGCCGGCATTAGCTTCACCGTCGACGATGTCGCCGACGTCTTCGCTCGCACGCCGCTGATCGGTGACCTGCGACCTGGCGGACGCTTCCTCGCCAAGGATGTGCACGACATCGGCGGGGTCTCGATCATCATCCGCGAACTGATCCGGTCCGGTCATCTGCATGGCGACGTGCTCACCGTCACCGGCCGGACGCTCGCCGAGGAACACGGGACGGCCCCGGATGCCGACGGCGAGATCGTGCGGCGGGCGGAAAATGCCATCCGCCCCGACGGCGGGCTTGCAGTCCTGAAGGGCAATCTGGCGCCGGACGGCGCACTCCTGAAGGTCGCCGGATTGAAATCGCTGGTGTTCGAAGGCACGGCCCGCGTGTTCGACGGCGAGGATGCCTGCACGGCCGCCGTTCGCAAGCGCGATTACGAGGCCGGAGAGGTGCTGATCATTCGCTACGAGGGGCCGAAGGGCGGTCCCGGCATGCGCGAGATGCTGGGCACCACCGCGATCATCTATGGTCAGCAGATGGGCGAGAAAGTCGCGCTCCTCACCGATGGCCGGTTCTCGGGCGCGACGCGCGGCATGTGCATCGGACACATCGCACCGGAAGCCGCGGTCGGCGGCCCACTGGCATTCGTGCAGGACGGAGACCGCATCCGCATCGACGGACAGGCACGCACGATCGACGTGCTGATCGATGATGCCGAAATGGCGCGCCGGAAGGCAGCATGGACGGCGCCGAAGCCGCGTCATGCCGCGGGCCTTCTGGCAAAATATGCGCAGCTGGTGGGACAGGCCGACAAGGGTGCTGTCACGCACGCCGGCAATGCGGAGTGGCCGGAAGGCTGAACGGCGCGACACTGACCGCGCAGCAACAAAAATGGCCGGGCATCGCCCGGCCATTTGCATTTGAGATTTCTGCGAACCCGCCGCTACTCCATCGGCGCGACGATCTTCGGATGCTTCAGCGTCAAAGCGTCGAGCTTCTTCGGAAGCATCTTCTCCTCGGTATAGACGTCGAACATCGCCTGGATGCCCTCGAAGTTCGGGGCAGCGCCCGGCTCACGCGCGAAGTCGTTCGGCTTCAGCAGATAGGTGTCGAGCACCGGGATCGGCGCCTTCATCACTTCCGACACCACCTTCATGGTCTCTTCGCGATTGGCGACCGCCATCTTCATCGCGGCGGTGATATCCTTCACATAGGCTGACACCAGCTCCGGATTCTTGTCCACGAAGTCCTTCCGGCAGGCTTCCAGGATGTGCACGATGTTCGGAACGGCCTCCGACAGCGAGAACAGCTTGCGCACGCCGCCCTTGGCTTCCGCGCGTGCCGCGAACGGCTGGTTCATGTTGACGGAATCGACTCGGCCGGAGCGCAGCGCGTCCTCCGACAATGCGAAGCCAACCTCGACCAGCTTGATGTCCTTGTCCGGATCGAGACCGTTCTTGCGCAGCATCATCATGAATGGGCCGTGGGTGCCGCCACCGATCACCGAGATGCCGACGGTCTTGCCCTTCAGATCGGCAACCTTCTTGATCGGCGAGTCATCCTTCACCGCCCAATAGACCGAGAAGCTGCCCGGCCGTTCGCCGACATGCTGGGCAACCACGTAAAGCTGGAGGTTACCGGCGGCCATGCTCTGCGCGATCGGCAGCACGCCTTGTGTCGCGCAATCGAGCGCGCCGGCCTGCATCGCCGACGTCATCGGCGAGGTGCCGTTGAATTGCGACCATTCGATCTTGTAGGTCTTGCCCAGGTTCGGAAACTTTTCCGGGCGCTTCATCATCCAGTACTTGGCTTCTTCGGCTGGTATGGTCCAGCCGACCCGGATGGTCGGGATATTCTGGGCTGAGGCCGTTCCTGCGGCCGCGATGGCCCCAAGCGCCAGACCGAAAACTGCAACACGGCGTAGCATAATCTATGTCCTTCCCTGCGAGACGCAGACGGCCCGCGGGCTCCGCGCCCGACGATACCGCCGCTCTCCAGGTCACATGAGACAGCGCCTGATACCACACCGCAAGCTCAGATCTGCATCTCGGGCAGTATAAAGCTTGGGCGACGCCCTGCCTCGCGGCCTGCGGTGTCGGACAGTTGCGGCGCAGCATCGCGCTTTTTCGGCAAGTCGCCTCAATTTTAGCGATCCGCCAAAGCGGACCGAAACACCCGTGGTCTAAGAGTGACCGCGGGTGGTCGAAAACGTGAAGGAACGCTTTTGCGTTCCCGCACTTTCATATCGTCGAGAATTCACAACAAGGTCCGGCGTGTCGCATTGGGGGATGCGAGAGACCGGCAGAAAGCGAATACCATGGCCAGGTCCGCGTATGTTTTTGGTGTCCTGACTGCAGCCCTCCTGATTCCACAAAACCCCGCATCCGCACAGCAATCCGCTTTCGCCGACCCGAGCTTCCAGCCGCCCTCGGCGTTTGCCCGGATGCCGTCCCGGCCCGATGCCGGATACGAATCCGAAGGTCGCAACGAGGTCCCCTCGCACCTGCGCCGCCAGATTGTGTCCTATCCGACGCGTGAAGCACCGGGCACAATCGTGGTCGATACGCCGAACACCTACCTCTATTACGTGCTCGGCAATGGCCAGGCCGTCCGCTACGGCATCGGTGTCGGGCGTGATGGCTTCCGCTGGTCCGGCACGCAAAACGTCGCCCGCAAGGCTGAGTGGCCGGACTGGCATCCGCCGGCAGAGATGGTGGCGCGCCAGCCCTATCTGCCCCGCTTCATGGCCGGCGGCCCGAGCAATCCGCTCGGCGCGCGCGCGCTCTATCTCGGCAATTCGATCTACCGCATCCATGGCACCAACGCGCCGTCGACCATCGGCGGACGCGTGTCGTCCGGATGCATCCGCATGCTCAATGAGGACGTGGTCGATCTCTACAATCGCGTGAAGGTCGGTACGCGCGTGGTGGTATTGCCGGATGGCGGCCGTCGTCTGCGCGACATCGCGGCCCCGGTCGAGCCGCGTCCGGCGCGCCGCGCGGCGGTGCAGACTCAGAAGCCGTTGGCAACGAGCGCACCGGCACCCGAGCCGACATTGCAGGCGGCGCCCGTTCCGGAAGCGGCCGCCTCGGTCGAACCTGCGAGCAACACGGGCCGCGTGTCAGTCACGATCCAGCCCGGCCAGCCGAAGCTCTATTTCTGATCGCCCAACACAAAGCAGCGATACCAGAACCGGATTGCTTAGCCGCCCGGCAAGTCGGGCGGCTTTTTTCGTTCGATCACCGGAAGGCGCCGATTGTGATCCATTCGCCGACGAAAGGTAGCATGGCGCCGAATTTGACACCCGCGATTCGTTTAGTCGCGAAAAAATTTTCGACGTCAATTGCAATCGGCATTGCGCTACGTCGCTACCGCGTAGCGTTACATCACTACCGTGCAGCGTTACGCTGCTACCTCGTCTTTGCAAGCAAGCAACACGTTCGTTGCCCGGCCGCAACGATGTCGTCGTGCACGTGATACCGCCGCGACACACTCTCAAAAAAAGCTGCCTCATTCGTGACACTAATCCACTCAACTTTTTGAGAACGAGCCCACGCGTTCAAGTGATGCGCGACGGCAAACTTCGAAATGCAAGTTGGGTTTGGAATGCAAATGCGTTTGTCGCGTAAGCG